>Ga0209273_10000814_pt1 | contig 34487 bp, 34 predicted proteins | sample tdAd471_FD_187126 | JGI IMG/M metagenome (GOLD analysis project Ga0209273, IMG submission 187126) | Marine sediment microbial communities from the Atlantic coast under amendment with organic carbon and nitrate - tdAd47.1 (SPAdes)... | ecosystem: Environmental > Aquatic > Marine > Coastal >...
GGCACGACCATCAAGGAGATCAACGAGATTGCCGCCAGCATCGCCTCCGCCGTGGAGGAGCAGGGTGCGGCCACCTCCGAGATCAGCCGCAACGTTCAGGAAGCCGCAACCGGCACCCAGGAAGTGACCGGCACCATCGCCCAGGTGGCGGCGGCGGCCAACGAAGCCGGGCAGTCCGCCGGGCAGGTCCTCGAAGCGTCCAGCGAGCTTTCGCAACAATCCGAGGCCCTTGGCAATGAAGTCGACAGATTTTTGGAGGAAATGAAGAAGATTTAACCCCCCTCGTCGGACTTCCGACGAAACTTGAAGGCCCCGTCAGCAATGGCGGGGCCTTTTTTTCTCGGCCTTGTTTCCCCTTTCCTTCTCGCCTAGCATCCGCGCTAAAGACGCTGACAGGGACGGATGGCCGCGTACACCTCTTTTACGGAACTGAAAGTCGGGCAGGTTTTTCCGGACCCGGCCGCCCGCTTCGACGTGACGGAAGCGAGCGTGGACGCCTATCTCGGCGCGACCGAGGACAGCGCAGAAATTTACCGGAAAAAAGACGGCCCCAGGCCGGCGCCACCGACCCTTGCCGCCGTCTATATGCTGGACGCGCTTTCCCATTTTCGCAACCCGCCGGGCGGCATTCACACGAAACAAAGTTTTGTTTTTCATCAGCCGGCCTATGTCGGCGACACGCTGTCGACCCAGGCGCGTATCCTCGAAACCTACGTTAAAAAAGGGCGCAATTACGTGGTCATGGAAATCGTGACCCACAACCAGAAAAAGGCCCTTGTTACAACCGGCGTGATTACGCGCATCTGGGGCAAAGAAGCGTGAGCGCCGGCCAACACATGCAGCACGGCGTGCAGATTGGAGATGTCCTTCCGGAAAGCCGCCACAAGGTGACCCAGGATCAGATTGATCGCTACGCCGAAGCATCGGGCGATCGCAACCCGCTGCACATCGATCCGGATTTTGCCAAGGAGACGATGTTTGGGCGCACGATCGCCCATGGCCTGCTTAGCCTCGCGTTTCTCTCCCAGGCGATGACGGCCTGGGATTGGAAAGGATGGGCGTTTGGCGGCGGTCTTGACGTTGCCTTCCTCGGACCCGTCTATCCCGGCGACGAAGTGGTCGTGCGCGGGAAAGTCACCGCCCTGGAGATTGGCGAGAATGGCGTGATTGCCGTTTGCGAAGTTGCGTGCACGGTCGAAGACCGCACGGTTATCGCCGGCACGGCACGCCGACGGCTTGAGACGGCATAGGAAGTTTTTAAGGAGAAGATCCAGTATGGGGAAACGGCAAGTCGTCATCGTCGGCGTCGCGGATGCGCCCTTGGAAAAAGGTGTCATCCCGGGTGGCGCAAACGATCTGGAGATCCAAGCGCGGGCGGCAAAAGCGGCGCTGGACGAAGCAGGCTTAAAGCTTTCCGACGTGGACGGGCTTTCGACCGCCGGCCTTTGGGGCATACCCGGTCCCGGCCAGTTTGCCACCCTCTCCTTGAGCGAGCATCTCGGCATCCGCCCGAAATTCAGCGATAGCACCAATCTTGGCGGCTCGGCTTTCGAAGCCCATGTCGGCCATGCGGCCATGGCCATCGAATCCGGCGCCATCGATGTGGCCCTGATTACCTATGGCAGCACCCAGAAAAGCCAACGAAGCCGCAATCTGGGCGGGCGCCCCCCTAGCTTTTCATTGCAATTCGACACGCCTTACGGCCTGCCGAACCCGGTCGGCGCCTATGCGATGGCAGCGACCCGGCACATGCACGAATATGGCACGACCAGCGAACATCTGGCTGAAATCGCCGTCGCCACCCGCCAATGGGCGATGAAAAACCCGGGCGCCACCATGCGCGACCCCTTGACCGTGGAGGATGTGCTTTCCAGCAAGACGATCACGGACCCGCTGCATCTGCTGGATTGCTGCCTGGTAACGGATGGCGGCGGCGCGGTTGTGCTGACCACCGAAGAACGCGCGCGCGATTTGAAGGCAAGACCGATTTACGTCCGCGGCCACGGCGAATCCCAAACCCATATGTCGATTGCCGCCATGCCGGACCTTGCCTTTCATACGGCGGCGGCGGAAAGCGGGGTGCGCGCTTTCGAAATGGCGGGCATCGGCCCGGAGGCGATCGACGTCGCCGAAATCTACGATTCGTTCACGATTACCGTGTTGCTGACCCTTGAAGCGTTGGGCTTCTGCGGCCGCGGCGAAGGCGGGCCGTTTGTCTCGAACGGGCGCACAGGCCCTGGCGGTGCCTTTCCCATGAACACGAATGGCGGCGGCCTTTCCTATGCGCATCCCGGCATGTACGGCATTTTTCTTCTGATCGAGGCCGTCCGTCAGTTGCGCGGCGAAGCCGGCGAACGCCAGGTCGCGAACGTGAAAACGGCCCTCGCCCACGGCACCGGCGGCGTGCTTTCAAGCGGCGCGACCTGTATCCTTTCCAATCATTGAGGCAGTCATGTACGAAAAACCCTTGCCCGTTATCGACCCGACGACCCGCCCCTTCTGGGACGCGGCGAAGGCCCATCGGCTTGTCGTGCAACGCTGTGAGGACTGCAAGATGCATATCTTCATTCCAAGATCGAATTGCACGTCGTGTTTTTCCGACCGGCTGGAATGGGTTGAGGTAAGCGGCGAAGGCACGATTTACACTTACACGATTGCCCGCCGCCCGGCAGGGCCGGCCTTCAAGGAAGAAGTGCCCTATGCCGTCGCGATCATCGATTTGAAGGAAGGCCCACGGATTTTAAGCAACGTCGTCACGGACGATGTCGAGGGCGTGACGATCGGCCAGAAGGTTTGCGTGATCTTCGACGACGTAACGGAGGATGTCACGCTTCCCAAATTCGTGCCTGCGGAAAGCTAGGAAACCGAATGGTCGATTTTGCCGTCCCCGATGAAATTCGCGACATCTCGGAAGGGCTGAACACCTTCATCGAACGGGAAATTCTGCCCCTCGAAGAGGCAAACAAAGCGCTGTTTGCGAGCGAGCGCAATCTTTACGACGCCGCCGGCCGTTACACGGAAAAGCATGCCGAGCTTCGCAAGCAATCCCGCATGAAATCGGCGGCGGGCGGCTTTTATACAATGTTCGGCGCCAAGGAACTTGGCGGGTCCGGCCTCGGCCCGCAGGCGCTGGTTTACATTCACGACCGCATGAACACGCGTTTCGGCATGCGCCCGCTGGTCCATAAAGTGGTTATCCCGTCGGAATTCACGAACGCGCTGACGCCGGTCCTGACCTTTTTGAAGCCGGAGCTTCGCGAACAATACCTCCCCGGCATTGCCAGCGGCGAAAAGACGCTTTGCGTCGGCATCAGCGAACCGGATGCAGGATCGGACGTTTACAACATGCGCACGAAGGCGGTCCGCGACGGCAAGGACTGGGTGCTCAACGGCACCAAGCAATGGATCACGAACGCGCCTTATGCGGATTACTGCCTGCTTTTTGCGGTGACGGACCCCGAACGCAGCCGGCAACGCAAGGGCGGTATCACCGGCTTTTTCATCGACGCGGCATCCCAGGGCTACGATGCCTCAAACGTAATCCCGGTAATGGGCCATCTCGGCGGCGACACCGGGATCATCACCCTCGACGAGGTGCGCGTGCCGGATTCCCACGTTCTCGGCGAAGTCGATGACGGGATGAAGGTTGCCCTTACCGGCATCAACACCGGCCGGATTGCGATGGCAAGCATCTGCGCCGGCCTCGCCCAATGGGGGCTGAACCAGGCGATCGACTATGCAAAAGTCCGCAAGACCTTCGGCAAGCCGATCGCCGAACATCAAATGGTTCAGGGCATGCTGGCCGAAATGGCCATGGACATCTACGCGTCGAAGAATATGCTGCGCCACTGCGCCTGGAAGATCGAACAGGGCGAAAAATCGGTAAAAGAAATTTCGATGGTGAAGGCCCATGCAACAGAAATGTTGTGCCGGGTGATGGATACCGCCATTGAGGTTCATGGTGGCATAGGGCTGACGAACGAGCTTGGCCTCAATGTGATTTACCGTTGGGCACGAACCATGCGTATTCCCGACGGGACGAGCGAAATTCAACGCCGCAACATCGCGCGGCGTCTATTGGAAGGGGACACCGAGATTTGAAACCGAACCCTGAAAATTCGGAGACCGGAAAAATTGCCGCAGAAATCCTGCTTCGCATTCAAGCCGTCAATTTCCGCCCCGCCGAACCCTTTCAATTGACCTCGGGCTGGGCAAGCCCGGTTTACGTGGATTGCCGCAAGCTGATTTCCTTTCCGGAAGAACGGCGCGAAATCCTGCGATTGGCCGTCGCAACGTTGAACCAGGCCGCTGGGGAAAAGGCCTTCGATGCCATCGCCGGCGGCGAGACGGCCGGCATCCCCTACGCCGCCTGGCTGGCGGATCGCATGGATTTGCCCATGCTGTACGTTCGGAAGAAGCCGAAAGGGTTTGGACGGATGGCGCAGATTGAAGGCAGCTTCGAAAAAGGCGCGCGCGTGCTTCTGGTCGAAGACCTTGCCACCGACGGAAAAAGCAAACTCAAATTCTGCCAGGCCCTGCGGGACGCCGGCGCAAACGTCGCCCATGCCTTTGTCGTCTTCCATTACGGCATCTTTCCGGAGGGCATCGCCGAGCTGGCGGCGGCGGGGATCGAACTTCACGCCCTTGCCAATTGGTGGGACGTGCTGGAGGCTGCAAGCCGTCAAAACGCCTTCGACGGCGAAACCTTGGCCGACGTGCGTGCCTTCCTTGAAAGCCCCGCCGAATGGTCCGCCGCCCATGGCGGCGCCGGCCCGGCGGCTTAAGCCCCTCGTCCGATGACCGATGCCGAAACCCTTCGCCGTCTTTTGGATGCGGTCGCCGCGTTTCGCGACGAATTGGCGCCGCCCGAGCGCGAAGTCCTTGAAGAACTTGAAGCGCGCGCCGCAAAAGGCCAGGCGGGCATGGTCGGCGACGACCGTTCCCTTGAGATCCTTCTGCGGAACGTCAAAATCCGCAGGGAAAAAGGCCTGACCCTTCGCCCCAAAAGCTGAGACCCCCGCCAAGCCGCCTTCAAATAAATGTGAAGGCTTTTGTTTTCCTCGTTCCCAAAACCTTTTTAAAATCATTTTAAAGAACGCCCCCAAGGGAGACGCTCCATGCGGCCTATGTTTTTCGCGCTGGCAATCCTTGCCCTGCTTCTTCCCCGCGCGGCCCTGGCCGACCTTGCCAGCGCCAAGAACGCCTATGCCGAGGGCGATTTCCAAACCGCCTTTCTGGGATTTCAGGCCCTGGCCGAGGAAGGCGACAATTTCGCCCAAAATCGCCTCGGCATGCTCTACCGGGACGGCAAAGGGACGGAACAGAACTTTGAAAAGGCCGCCGGACTTTTTAAGAAAGCAGCCGAAGACGGCTTTATCGGCGCCTATTGGAATTTGGGACGCCTGTACGAGGAAGGCCTCGGCATCGAGCAGGACTATATCCAGGCGTTCAAATGGTACTATCTTGGCCGCACACGCAGCCAGAACGCCCATGCGCTGCGCCAGCTCCGCCGCAAGATGAGTCCCCTTCAAAAGGCCGAAGCCAAGAACCTGGCCCGCGACTTATGGGGCGTGCGCCCTTCTTTCGGGAGCATGCTTCCAGCCTTGCGGCTCTGACTTTCATCTTAGGGGATCCCGATGGCCTTTTCTTTTGAAACGATCCGCCGCGCATTCTGGCTGGTCTTTTCGCTCTGGGTACCGTTTCTGGCCCTTTCCGCCGCCAACGCCGACGTCGGCGACACGATCGGCGAGGGGCTGCTTTCCGGAGACGCCTATCGCTATTCCACGGAACTGGACCGCATGGTTTACGTGGCAGGCGCCTCGGACCTGCTGATGACCTTCGCGAAGGGAGAAGACGGCGGCTGGTACCGTTGCATCGAATCGATGGACGCCGCCGAGTTGGAGCCCCACTTCCTGAAATGGATCAAGGCCCACCCCGAGGAATGGCCAAACCCGGCGGGGCCGCTTTTTGTGCGTGCCGTCCGGGAGCTTTGCGGGACCCAGGCCAAGGCCGCCGAATAGTTGCCTTTTCAAGCAAAAACGCGCTAGCTTCTGGGCCACGGCCAGAAAGGAAAACCATGCGCAAGATAGGGTTTGCCGCGTTTGTCGGCATCCTGCTCCTCAGCCCGCCCGCCGCGGCCGGCTATGGGGAAGGCAACGAAGCTTACCAGCAAGGGGACTACCAAAGCGCCTACCGCGAGTGGTTGCCGCTCGCAGAGGAAGGCAGTTCGAAAGCGCAAAACAAGATGGGCGTGCTTTACGCCACGGGCCGTGGTGTCCGTCGCGATCCGAAACTCGCCATGAAATGGTTCCTCCGCTCTGCCGAAAGCGGCAATACGGATGCGCATATCAATGTCGGCCGCATGTACGAGCAGGGCCATGGCGTTCAACGCAATTTGCCCAAGGCTTATCTCTGGTACCACATGGCGGCCCGCTCCCAGAAAGGGAAAGACATGCGCGACCGTTTGTGGCGCGAGATGACGCCCAGGGAACGCAAGGAAGCACGGCGCCTGCGCTCCAGCACAGAACGTTTTCGCCCGCGCCAAGCGTTTTAATTTTCCTTTCTCTTCCAAACAGCCTGCCGGCGGCAACTGGCTTTCAGGACGCGGATGCGCTAGCCTGAAAGTCGAGGTCGGTCATGAAACGCATTCTTGCCGTTTCGGTTGTTGTTTTTCTCGTTCTGTCGCATTCGGCCAAAGCGGAATGGCGCGGCACGGCGAATTTTTATGCCGAACCGGCGGTCTATATGGCCGCCATGCAGGCAGGCCAGCTTTTAAGCTTCGGCAACCCCATCGTCTTTCGCTATTGGAAAGCCGGCGACGGCGCGCAAAACGACGCCATCCGCTATGCGGGCATCGTGCAGGCGATTTCGGTCGAAGGCACGCGGCGCATGCAGATCCACGTCTATTTCAGCCGCGCAGAAGCCAAGAAAGCGGAAGGCGAGCTGCAGCTTGAATGGACCGAGGAAGCATCGGAAAAAGCCGCGCCTTGGTGGAAGTTCTGGGCCTGGTAGGCTATTCCCACTCGATCGTGCCGGGGGGCTTTGACGTTACGTCATAGACGACCCGGTTGATGCCCCGCACTTCGTTGATGATGCGATTGGCGATGCGCCCAAGAAGGGCGTGATCGAAGGGAAAATAATCGGCCGTCATGCCATCGGTGGAAGTGACGGCGCGTAAGCCGCAGACAAAGTCATAGGAACGCTCGTCCCCCATCACGCCAACGGTGCGCACCGGCAGCAGAACGGCAAAGGCCTGCCAAATGGCATCGTAAAGATGCGCGTTGTGAATTTCTTCCAGATAAATTTTGTCCGCCTTGCGCAGGATCGCCAGTTTCTCGGCCGTGATTTCGCCAGGAATACGAATGGCGAGGCCCGGCCCCGGAAACGGGTGGCGGCGGACAAAATCTTCCGGAAGACCAAGCTCGTATCCCAACGCCCGCACTTCGTCCTTGAACAATTCGCGCAAAGGTTCGACCAGCTTCATGCGCATCCGCTCTGGCAAGCCGCCAACGTTGTGGTGGGATTTGATCGTAACGCTGGGACCGCCTGTAAAAGAGACGGATTCGATCACGTCCGGATAAAGCGTACCCTGAGCCAGAAAATCCGCGCCGCCGATTTTCTGCGCTTCCTCCTCGAATACGTCGATAAAGGTGGCGCCGATAATCTTTCGTTTTTGCTCGGGGTCCGTGACACCCTGCAGCTTTTCCAGAAAAAGCCCGGCTGCCTGCCGGTGAACAAGCGAAAGGTTGTAATGCTTTGTGAAAAGCGAGACGACCTCTTCCGCTTCGCCCTCGCGCAAAAGGCCCGTATCGACAAAAACGCATGTCAATTTTTCGCCGATCGCCTCATGGAGAAGAAGCGCCACAACGGAAGAATCGACGCCGCCGGAAAGGCCGAGAATGACCCGCCCCTCGCCCACCTGTTGGCGGATGGCCGCCAGGCTGCGCGCGCGAAAGGCGTGCATCGTCCAATCGCCAGCACAGCCCGCAACGCGATGGGTGAAGTTTTTCAAAAGCGCGGCGCCCTCTGGCGTGTGCACGACCTCGGGGTGAAATTGCAGCCCGTAGAAGCGGCGTTCGTCATCGGCGATGGCGGCAAAGGGCGCGCCCTCGCTTGTGCCCACAGGCCGAAACCCCGACGGCAGGCGCACAACCCGGTCGCCGTGGCTCATCCAGACCTGTTCTTTTGCCCCTTTCGGCCACAGGCCTTCGAAAAGGGTGCAATCGTCCGCAACGTCGAGAAAGGCGCGGCCGAATTCCCGATGTTCCGAGGTTTCGACCTCGCCGCCCAATTGCGCACACATCACCTGCTCGCCATAGCAGATGCCAAGCACCGGCACACCCAGTTCGAAGACAACCGGATCGGCCTGGGGTGCCTCAAGACCGGTGACGGAGGCCGGCCCACCGGAAAGGATGATGGCCTTGGGGGCAAAGGCCTGGATGGCCTCCCGCCCAAGATGAAAGGGATGAATTTCGCTGTAAACGCCGCTTTCGCGCACGCGCCGCGCGATCAATTGGGTAACTTGCGAGCCGAAATCAAGAATAAGAACGCGGTCCGTCATCCGCACAAAGCCCCCGCGTTTGTGTTTTGTTTTCCGGGCGCGCCCGGCTTAACCGTTCTGCCGATAGTTCGGCGCTTCGCGGGTGATGGTGACATCGTGAACGTGGCTTTCGCGCTGACCGCCTGTCGTAACCCGGATGAATTCGCAATTGCGGCGCATTTTGTCGATCGTGCCGTTGCCGGTGTACCCCATCGCGGCACGAAGGCCGCCGACAAGCTGATGCACGACGCCGGCAACCGGCCCCTTATAGGGGACCCGGCCCTCGACGCCCTCTGGAACCAATTTCAGCAAATCGGCGACTTCCTGCTGAAAGTAGCGATCCGCCGAACCGCGCGCCATTGCGGCAACGGAACCCATGCCGCGGTAGGATTTGTAGGACCGTCCCTGGAAAAGAAAGACTTCGCCTGGGCTTTCGTCCGTTCCGGCCAGCAAGGACCCGATCATCGCCGCCGTGGCCCCGGCCGCAAGCCCCTTTGCCAGATCGCCGGAAAAACGGATGCCGCCATCGGCAATGACAGAAACGCCTTCCTTCATGCAGGCCTCGGCCGTCTCGTGAATGGCCGTAAATTGCGGCACGCCGACGCCGGCAACGATCCGGGTCGTGCAAATCGAACCGGGCCCGACGCCGACCTTCACGGCTGCCGCACCGGCATCGATAAGCGCCTTGGCACCATCCGCCGTCGCCACGTTTCCGGCGATTACCGCCGGCCCATTTGCAAACTGCCGAAGCCTGCGAACGGTTTCCAGCACGCCATGGGAATGGCCGTGGGCCGTATCGACGATCACGACATCGGCGCCCGCATCGGCCAGCGCCTCTGCCCGGACAACGCCGCCGTCGCCGACGCCAGTGGCACCGCCGACCCGGATACGCCCATGCGGGTCCTTGTTGGCATGGGGGTAGGCCTGGCTTTTCTCGATGTCCTTGACGGTAATCAAGCCAATGCAGCGGTAATCGTCATCGACGACGAGCAATTTCTCGATCCGGTGCTGATGCAGCAACCGTTTTGCTTCGTCCACGCCAACGTTCTCGCGAACGGTGATCAACCCTTCCTTGGTCATCAATTCGGAAACCGGCTGGTTTGGGTCACTGGCGAAGCGCACGTCTCTATTCGTCAGGATGCCGAACAGGCGTTGGGTCTCGCCCTCGACGACGGGAATGCCGGAAATGTGATGCTCTGCCATCAGGCTCAAGGCATCCGCGAGCGGGCGGTTTGGCACAATCGTGACGGGATCGAAAACGATCCCTGATTCGAATTTTTTAACCTTCCGGATTTCGTCGGCCTGGCGTTCGATCTCCATATTCTTGTGAACGATGCCAAGCCCCCCCAATTGCCCCATCGCGATTGCCATGGCGCTTTCCGTCACCGTGTCCATGGCGGCGGAAAGAAGGGGAATGCTCAAACGAATGTCGGGTGTGAGCTGTGTGCTCGTGTCAACTTCAGCCGGGAGGACTTCCGACGCGGCGGGTTTCAGCAAAACATCGTCGAAGGAAAGTGCAGGCTCAAGCTGCATAATTTCTCCCGGGTTGGTTGGCGGGTAATATAATCATCCCCGGCGTCTTGCCAAGGCGATTCGATGCCCCCAGCTAAGTCTTCGTATAGATTGTCGGCCTGGAACAGCCGCCCGCCACGATAAAAGGAGCGCCCAATGCCAAAAAAAGCTGTAAAAACATGGGTGTTAGTAGCCGACGGCGCCCGCGCCCGGTTTCTCGCCCATGCCGGACCGGCGGCGGGCCTGGAACCGGTGCTGGCCGAGGAAGACCCCAATAGCCGCCTGCCCACCCGCGACCTCGGCGCAGACAAGCCCGGCCGCACCCAAGAGCGCGTCGCCGATGGCAGCCGCCACGCAATGGCCCCACGCGTTGATTGGCACGATTTCGAGAAGCATCTGTTTGCGAAGGAAGTGGCCAAGATCCTCGATCAGGCCGCGCAAAAGCAGGTTTTCGACCGGCTGGTGCTGGTTGCCCCGCCAAAAACCCTAGGCGGCTTGCGGGCGGCGCTTGGAAAAGCCGCACTGGAAAAGGTCACGGCCGAAATTGGCAAAGACCTTACGAACGTTCCCCACCATGACCTTCCGGCGCATCTTGCGGAGGTTCTGTAGCCCTGCCACCCCCGCCCCCCTTGAAACCCATGGCGATCACATAGCTTTCGGCCGAAGCCGCGCGGCTGGAAGGGGGTTTGGCATGCTTTACGGTGCGAAAGCGCGCTTTCATCCGCTGCAAGAGTTCTTTTTCCGTTCCGCCTTGCAACACCTTCGCGAGAAAGGTGCCCCCGGGCGTAAGGACTTCCTCGGCAAAATCGAGGGCTGCCTCGCATAAGGCCATGATGCGCAAATGATCGGTCGGCGCATGGCCGCTAGCCTGGGCCGCCATGTCCGAAAGCACGATATCGGCCGGCCCATCGAGGGCTTCGCGAAGGCGCTCCGGCGCCGATGGGTCGAGAAAATCCAATTCCAGGACGATAGCGCCCGCAATGGGGTCCATGGCAAGCCGGTCCATCGCCACCACGCGCCCTTCCTTCTTTCCCTGTACGCGCGCCACGGCGATCTGGGTCCAGCCGCCGGGGGCCGCGCCAAGATCGACGACGCGCTTGCCCGGCCCAAGAAAGTGGAAGCGATCGTCGAGTTCGATCAATTTGAAGGCCGCCCGCGAGCGAAAACCCTGGCGTGCCGCTTCGGCCACGTAAGGATCGTTCAACTGGCGTTGCAGCCAGCGGGTGGAGCTGGCACTTCGCCTGCGGGCCGTACGCACCCGCGTTGTTAGCTGCCTGCCCGTGCCCCCCTTTCGCCGGCCCGTCATGGCTGCGCTTTCGGGTCGGGTGCCTGCATCAAATCCCGCAGAATGCCCTCGCGGATGCCGCGATCGGCGACGCGCAGCCGTGGCACCGGCCAGGTCTTCCAGATGGCCTCCAGAATGGCCGCTCCCTGGATTACCAGATCGGCGCGCCCCCGGCCGATGCAGGGATGGGCCTCGCGTTCCGCCAAGGGCATGGCACGCAGGCGGCTGGAAAGTTCGGCAATCTGCGCGCGGGCAAGATAGGCCCCATCGACGCGCGAACGGTCATAACGGGCCAATCCCATGGCAACGCCCGCCAGGGTCGTCGTCGTTCCGGACGCGCCCAGCATCTGCCACTCCTCCGCCGCAATGGCTTTACCAATGGCTTTACCAATGCCATGGGCGGCATCGAAGGGTGCAAGCCGATCGGCGATTTCCCCGACCATTTCGTCGTAATGCGCCGGCGAAATGGAAACGCCGCCATATTTTTCGGCCAGGGTCACCACTCCAAAGGGAAAAGAGATCGCCTCCTCGACCCGGCGGTCGCCATCGCGCGCAAGGCGCACCCAAAGGATTTCGGTGCTGCCGCCGCCAATGTCGAAAACGAGCGCATGACCATCTTTCGGCTGAAGCAGATCGGCACAGCCGGCGAAGGTGAGCCGCCCCTCCTCCTCGGCGGAAATAATTTCCAGGGAGAGGCCGGTCGCCTGACGAACCCGGTCCACGAAGGCGGCGGCGTTCCGGGCCCGCCGGCACACCTCGGTAGCCACGCATCGCACCTTGCCGGCGCCCTGGTCTTCAAGCCGGTGTGCGCAAATCTGCAACGCCGCGAGCGTGCGCTGCATGGCCTTTTCGGAAAGCGTCCCGCTTGCCGCAATGCCTTCGCCCAACCGTACGATCCGTGAAAAGGAATCGACGACGCGAAACGTTTTGCCCTCGGGCCGAACGATCAGCAGGCGGCAATTGTTCGTGCCAAGATCGAGCGCGCCCAGGGAGGGCGTGAACCCTTTCTCAACTTTTCCTCGGTCTGATGGCTCGAGATGGCCGCGGGAGAGTTCTTGGGATAGGGTCTCTGGCAGGGGTTCGCCCTTTCTTTATCTTTTATACGGCGTTGGCCCTATCCTGCCAAAGCTTGGGCCAAGGAAAAAGCCCGTTGAAGCCCGGCCGGGCTATTCAAACATGCCAGCCCGTGTTAGGAAATCGGCCGATTGGGCCCTTGGGGGATAGTTTAGCGGTAGAACTCTCGGCTCTGACCCGAGCGACCCTGGTTCGAATCCAGGTCCCCCAGCCAGCCTTAATCCCACCGATCGCAATCGGGCTTCGCCCACGGGCCTTGGCCCAATTGGCTTAGCCGGCGAAGGAAACGACGTTTTGTTCCAATGCGATGACCCGAACGGCGGGGAAACGGGCAATCACGGTCGTCCTCTGCCCTGGCGTGCTTTCGATCTTCAGCGTTCCGCCATGCAGATGTACGAAGGAACGTGTGAGCGGTAACCCAAGACCCGTTCCCTGTTGCGAGCGCAGCGCCTCGCTCGCCACCTGCCCAAAGGGTTCCAGCGCCTTCTCGATATCCTCCGGTGCGATGCCGACGCCAGTATCCCGCACTTCCAGAAGAAAATCACCATTGGCGTCCAGCCGCGCCGCCGTCGTGACGCGCCCACCCCTGGGCGTAAATTTAATGGCGTTCGTAAGCAGATTGATCAGGATCTGGCGAATTTTCCGCTCGTCCGCATAAAGGTGTGGAAGCGGCTCGCGCACTTCCGTTTCCAAGGCAAGCCCATTTGTTTCGGCGCGGACGCTTACCAAGCGCATGCATGTGTCGATCACCTTCGCAACGTCCGTCACACGCTCGTCCAGGTTTGCCTTGCCCGCTTCGACTTTTGACATGTCGAGAATGTCGTTGATGAGTTCGAGAAGATGCGCGCCACTTTCATGTATGTTTTCGGCATATTCCCTATATTCCGGCTGTACCTCGCCAAAGGCCTGGTCCTTGATAAGTTCGGAAAAACCCATGATTGCGTTGAGAGGGCTGCGAAGCTCGTGACTCATATTGGCGAGAAAGACCCCTTTCGCCTCCGCCGCATCTTCCGCGCGGTCGATCGCATGGGTCAGGGTTTCATGGGTATGCTCGCGGCGCTTTGTTTCTCTTCGATGAAACCAGAGAAGCGTAACCAAAACCGCAATATAGGCGAGCACGATAACAAATATCTCAAGCCGCATACGATCGGCCGCATCGAGGAAATTTTTCGCATGCGAAAGACCAGCCAACGTCCAATTCGTACCAGGAATTTTTTGGACATGGGCAATGCTTTGAAATTCTTTCTCGCTTAAGCGGGCTTGTTGAAGCTTCGTTTCACCGCCTACGCCCGCCATGAACCCGGACCCGCTTCCTTTTTGCAAAACCATTTCGGGGCCAAGCAAAATTCGCTTCGACTTTCTGCCGCCGGCATCCGCTTTCTCCGTCACATCCAGAAGAACAAGGCTGTGATCGAAATATTCATGGGCTTTTATCGCACGGGCCAGAACGTTTGCATCCATACCAAGGATGAGCACGCCTTTTCCATCATCGAAAGACAGGACCTGCCCAAGCCTAAAATATTTCTGCCCATTGTCAGGACGCGTGCGGAAATGCATCCAATCTTTTGGCACGGATATGCGGGTCTTTTCTTGATCGCGGCTTACCTGAACCGACTCACCGTCGGCAGACAAAAAGGCGGGAAGGTCGATTTTATCCACCTTGCGCGATGTCATGTGAAAACGTGTGGAATACGGTCCAAGCCGAGCGGAAAGCAGCCTACCGTCATACCCCAAAAGGGTGAAGGTCACCGCCTCGGGAAAGGCCGCGGCAATGCGCGCCGCTAAAAGGCTTGCGTCTTTCTCGCCTTCTACCGTTCCTTCCAGGCTGAGCGCATTTCCTTTCACGAACGCACCGATGCGGCCATGGAGGCCCGCAAGAATCGATTCGACCGCTTCTGCCCCCTTGGCAACCGAACGCTCTGCCAGCTTTTGCTTTTCGGCCGCCATTTCGCGATAGCCGTCAAGGGTTTGCCACATGAGACCGGCCGCCGCCGCCGTGATGAAGGCGATCGTCAGGGCCAGGATGACGTAAACGACGCCGCCGCCTGAAAACACCCTAATTGCGGCAAGAAAATTTGCGCGCATTTCCAGCTTGCCTCTATCCCAAGCAGTTCGGCCGTCTGCGCAATTGCAGGACGGCATTGTTCCAACGTAAAAACTACTCGGGAAAACTTAAGGAAGCCTTAGAACGGTCGAGGAAGAAAAGCGGCGAAACCCTAGCCGAATTATGGTTAACGCGGCGTATCCGTGCCGTGGTCTTCCTCCGTCCCCTCCTCGCCTGCTGTCTGGAGACGGTCCGTCTCCTTTTTCAAGATGCGATGGGAGCGCACGCTTAGCGGAATGCTGGCCAGGTAGAGAACGGTGAGCGCCGAAAGCGTTGCCCAATATTCGCTTGCCCCGAAGGCAGCAATGAGCCCAACGAAAAGGAAGGTTGGAAGCACATAGCGATTGGGCACCCGAAAGTTTTTGAAGGAATAGGTCGGCACCCGGCTCACCATCAGGATCGAAACCATGAGCAGGAACGCCGCGGTGATGCCGGGTTGGGCCAGGATGGCATCACCGAAAACAAAGCTAAGCATCATGGGGAGCAGAACAAGCCCCGCTGCCGCCGGTGAGGGAACGCCAACGAAGAAGTTGTAGGACCAGGGCGGTCGCGCCTCGTCAGTGCCGCTCTGGGCATTAAAGCGCGCGAGCCTCAGCGCACAACAAACCCCATAAAGCAGCACAAGCGCCCAACCAACCACGCCCCATTGCTGCATCGTCCAGAAATAAAGGAGAACGGTTGGGGCAACGCCGAAGCTTAGAAAGTCGGAAAGGGAATCCAGCATCGCACCGAATTCGCTTGTCGCATGCATAAGCCTTGCGATGCGCCCATCCAATGCATCGAGGACCGCCGCAACCAGCAGAGCAAAAACAGCCGGCTCCCAGCGTTCCTGAAGACCAAAGCGTATTGCGGTCAGCCCGGCGCAAAGCGCCAGCACGGTCAGAATGTTCGGCAACATCCGATTGAAGGAGAGCCCCTTGAGGCGATCGCGTTTTCCACGAAACATCTAGCGGACCTCCCCTTCCCGGGCCGACTCCTGAGAATGGAGGTCGGCCAACACCGTTTCGCCGGCAACCACTTTCTGTCCGACCAGAACGAGGGGCGCAACCGATTGCGGAAGGTAAATATCCGCCCGGCTTCCAAAGCGGATGATCCCGAACCGTTCGCCCACGACGACGCGTTGATCGGACTGCAAGTCGCATTTGATCCGGCGCGCCACGAGGCCGGCGATTTGAGAAAACCCGATATCGACCCCCGCATCCGTCGAAATGCGAACGATTTGGCGCTCGTTTTCCTCGCTCGCCTTATCAAGGCTGGCATTGAGGAATTTTCCGGGCCGGTAAGCAAGCTCGGCAACCGTTCCGGAAATGGGAATGCGGTTTACATGTACGTTGAAGATATCCAAAAAAACGCTGATCCGCGTATGCGTCTCTTCCGGCAAGCCGTATTCCGGGGGCGGTACAACGGACTGAATGGCCCGAACGATGCCGTCCGCCGGGCTAACCACCAAGCCTTCGCGGGTTGGCACCACCCGGTCGGGGTCACGGAAGAACCATGCGCACCAGGCCGTCGCCACCAAGCCAATCCAGCCCAGGGGCGCATAGAGAAGCCCAAGCAACAAGGCCCCGATGGCGAAGGCTGCCACGAAGGGCCACCCTTCCCGGTGAAGGCGCAAGCAATAGGCTTTTTGTAAATCTTCGTACCACATGATTTGTGCCGGGATTCTACCGATCCTTCCGCCTGAGGGAAGCGGTTTCATCCAACTTTACCTTTTTTAAAGCCTAAACATGGAAACTAAACCCATTGCGGGAAAAGAAATTTGTTGGGGTTTGGTTGTGTCTCTTGCCAATGAACAATGCAGCGCCCCCGTCCTTGATCTGCTCGATGCCCAAAAACTTCCCCTCGAAATTGGCGCCGCACCGCCATCGAAGGGCAGCCTTGCCAATGGGCCGGCCTGGGATCGCCTCGAATTCGGCTTTCTTTACCGCCAACAAACCTTTGGCGTAACGGCTTTTCGCGACCAAGGCACGCTTCGCGTTGCCACAAACGCCCATCTTGGGCTGATCCCCTATTCGGCGCAGGACCCGCACGGCCGCAAGGAAATCCTAGCGGTCCTTGGCGCCATTCCGTTACGTCCCAACCTTCGTTTCGAGGTCACGCCCACCCAACAGCTTTTCTTGCGCGCCGAGCAAGGGCTTGCCCTGCCCCATACGCCCGTCCGCATTCTGGCGGCGATCACGGCGCTGCTCGATACGGCGGCGCCCCACCTTGACCGTTTGTCGCCCATGCTTTTCGGGAATGCCTATGAAGCGGCGAATTAGCCTTCCGCTTCCTTCAGATACCACTGATAGGTTTTCCGCAAGCCGACGTCCAGCGGCACGCCCGCCTGCCAGCCAAGTGCGTTAAGACGTTGAACATCCAGAAGTTTCTTGGGCGTTCCATCCGGTTTGCCGGTGTCGTAGCGAATGTCGCCGGAAAAGCCGATGATTTCAGCAAGCAGCTCCGCCAGTTCGGAAATGGCAACGTCCGTGCCGGTGCCCACATTGACGTGCGGTTCATCGGAATAAACCTTCATGAGATGCACCAACGCATCCGCCAAATCATCGACGTACAGAAATTCGCGCCGCGGCTTGCCGGTTCCCCAAATTTCCACCGAAGCCGCGCCCTCGACTTTTGCGCGGTGCATCTTGGCAATCAGGGCCGGAACGACGTGGCTGGAAAGCAGGTCGAAATTATCGCCCTGGCCATAAAGATTGGTCGGCATGGCGGAAATGAAATCGGCGCCATATTGACGGCGATAAGCCTGCGCCATTTTCAGGCCGGCAATTTTTGCGATCGCGTACCATTGGTTCGTCGGCTCCAGCTGACCTTCCAGCAATGCCGTTTCCGGTATCGGCTGCGGCGCAAATTTTGGGTAAATGCAGGAGGAGCCTAGAAAAAGCAGTTTTTTCACGCCCACTTTAAAGGCGGCATGGAGAACGTTCGTCTCGATGGCGAGGTTGTCGTAGATGAAATCCGCCGGCCGCGTATCGTTCGCCAAAATGCCGCCAACATGGGCCGCGGCGAGAAAGATTGCCTCGGGCTTTGTTTCGCCCAGCCAGGCCTCGACCTCGGCCTGGCGCGTCAGGTCCAAGGCGGCATGGGAAACCGTAACAATTTCGCATTCCTCGCCGGCCAGCCGGCGCAAGAGCGCCGAGCCCACCATCCCATGATGGCCCGCCACCCAAATCTTTCGGCCTTTCAGCGGGAAAAGCTCGGATGGCGGCGGCGTCACCGCCTGCTCCTACCGACGTTTTCGATATCGGCTTCGACCATTTCGCGCACCAAGTCCGGAAAGCTAGTCCGATGTTGCCAGCCAAGCTTCTCGCGCGCCTTCGACGGGTCGCCGAGAAGGCTTTCGACTTCCGTGGGCCGGAAATAGCGCGAATCGATTTCAACCAGGATGTCGCCGCTTTTGGCGTCGATGCCTTTTTCCTCTATGCCCTTCCCTTGCCAGGCAAGCTCGCGACCGATATGGCGGAAGGCAAGCTCGACAAATTCCCGCACGCTGTGCTGTTCGCCGGTGGCGAGAACGTAATCGTCCGATTCGGGCTGTTGCAGGATGCGCCACATGCCCTCGACGTAATCCCTGGCATGGCCCCAATCGCGCTTGGCATCAAGATTGCCGAGAAACAGCCGGTCCTGAAGGCCGTGATGGATGGCCGCAACCGCCCGCGTGATTTTCCGCGTAACGAAGGTTTCCCCCCGCGTTGGCCCTTCATGGTTGAAAAGAATGCCGTTTGAGGCGTGAAACCCGTATGCCTCACGGTAGTTCACGACGACCCAATAGGCGTAAAGTTTTGCGACCGCATAAGGGCTACGCGGGTAAAAAGGCGTCTTTTCCGTCTGAGGAACTTCCTGAACTTTTCCGTAAAGCTCGGAAGTCGAGGCCTGGTAATAGCGGGTGCGCTCGGTCAATCCCAGGATCCGCATCGCCTCCAACAGGCGAAGCGCGCCCAGAGCGTCCGTGTTTGCCGTATATTCCGGCGTATCAAAACTAACCTGCACATGACTTTGGGCCGCAAGGTTGTAAATTTCCGTCGGCTGGGTTTCCTGAACGAGACGAATTAGGTTTGTTGCATCCGTCATATCCCCGTAATGCAGCGTAAACCGCACGTCTCCTTCATGGGGGTCCTGATAGAGGTGGTCGACGCGCCCAGTATTGAAGGAGGAAGAACGCCGCTTCACCCCATGGACAATGTAGCCCTTGTCGAGAAGCAATTCGGCCAAATAGGCCCCATCCTGACCGGTGGCCCCGGTAATCAGTGCAATTTTATCCGCCATGACCCCTACATTCGTTCTGCGCAAGGCTTGCTCGCCCTGCTTTCGTTAGCACGATTGTTCCTACCCCCGCTACGCCTCCCAAGGCCGGCGGATCATCCTTCGCTACGTCCATAGACGTCATCGAGACGAACGATGTCGTCCTCACCAAGGTACTTTCCGGATTGCACCTCGATCAAGTGAAGCGGTTCCTCGGTAGCATTTTCAAGGCGATGAACGGTCCCGGCCGGAATGTAGGTTGATTGATTCTCTTCCAGCAGAAAGGATTCCCCGCCCCTTGTCACCAACGCGGTGCCATGGACAACCACCCAATGTTCTGCCCGATGGGCATGCTTTTGAAGGGAAAGCTTTTTTCCCGGACCGACCGTGATGCGCTTTACCTGAAAACGTTCGCCAGCATCAATGGTTTCATAGCTGCCCCATGGCCGATGAACCTTCGGGTGCTGCTCGGCTTCCTCGCGTCCCGCCGCCTTTAATTTTTCGACGATCGTCTTGACCTCCTCGGCGCGATCGCGATCAAGGACGAGAACCGCGTCCTTCGTCGCAACGACGATCACGTTTTCAACACCCAGAGCGGCGAGCAGCGGACCTTCGCTGCGCAAATATGCGTTGCGGACGTCCTCGGCAATCACGTCGCCGACTTGCACCGTGCCTTGCGCGTCCGGCGTTTCGATTTTCTGCAAGGCGGCCCAGGAGCCCACGTCGCTCCACCCCATGTCGGCGGGAACAACTGCCGCCGCGGGCGTATGCTCCATCACCGCATAATCGATTGAAATCGAAGGCGAAGCGGCGAAGGCTTCGCGCTCCAGGCGGAAAAAATCAAAGTCCAGGCTGGCACCTGCCACGGCCTTCCGCGCCGCGGTACCAATTTTTGGCTGCAAGCGGTCCAGCTCTTCCAGGAAGCTGTCGGCGCGAAAAAGGAAGATACCGCTGTTCCAATAGGTCGCTTTGGTTGCGAGCAACTTCTCCGCCGTTGGCCGATCTGGCTTCTCGACGAATCGGGAAACTTCAAAACAACCTTCCACCTCCTGCAACGGCGCGCCCCGCTCGATATAGCCATAGCCGGTTTCCGGCGCGGTCGGGACAATCCCGAAGGTAACCAGGCTGCCTTTTTCAGCGGCGGCCTTTCCGGCAGCGACGGCCTCAAAAAAACGCTTCGGATCGCGAATCAGGTGATCGGAGGGCAGGACCAGAAGAAGAGCTTTTGCGTTTTCCTCTTGTGCGAGACACGCCGCGACGGCAACGGCCGGCGCCGTATTGCGCCCCTCCGGCTCCAACACGAGCTGTTGCGGCGCAATGTCGATGGCCCGCAATTGTTCGGCAATGGCAAAGCGGTGGGTGTCGTTGCTGATGACGATGGGCGGCGTAAAAAGCCCTGCATCGCGCACGCGCGACGCCGTTTCCTGCAGCAGGCTTCGCTCGTTCACCAGCGGATAAAGCTGTTTTGGGTAGAGCGCCCTGGAAAGAGGCCAAAGGCGCGTGCCCGCCCCCCCGGACAGAAGGACGGGCGTTATCCGTGTTGCCGTCTCTTTTTTTGCCACCACGCGCCTCTAATAAGCCAAGCCCCCCCCGGCGGGGCAAAGGGGAGTCTACCCCAGTCCGCAAAATAGTGGGAAATCAGCTTTTAGGAAGAAGAAGGGCCTTTTCGCGCCGACCAACGCGTGCCGTGTCTGAAAAAGCGGTAGACGCCGATGCCCATCGCCAGCAATCCGATCAGGATAGGCATGAGGGCAATATTGACAAAGCGCAGCTTGCCGACCAAGGCGTCGATATCTTCGCGAAGTTTCCTTTGAACTTCGCGCAACTCTTTGCGGGCCTGGAACTTCTGCTTGTTGATGGCCTTGATCATTTCCAGCCGCTCAACCATTTTTGCGTCTTCTTTTTCATACATATTCTGGCTTTGGAGATTCTTGATCTCCATATCGGCGGCACCGATCAGATCGTCGAGTTCTTTTGCGTGGCTGCGGTAACGCTGTTCGGCGTCCTGGGCTAGCCGCTGCAGGCGGATAAACGGGCGGTAGGACGTCCCTCGGCTGCGAAGCGAGATCATGTCTTCGTTCCCGCTCAAATTCTCAAGGGCATTGATGGTGAACTCGCCGTTTGACGCAACCGGCGTATGCACCTGATGGCCGTAGAAATCGCCAACCATCGTCCACCGGCTGTTGTGCAGCAAATCCGTATCCGCAACGACGATGACGTTGATGGGTTTGACGGATTTTTTAAGCGGCGCATAGGTCCATTTCTCGACTTCCCCCTCGGTGGGAAGTTTCGGCGTCTTCGCGTCTTTTTCTGCGTCCCCTTCCTTGGCTTTCGGAAGGTTCAGCGCCGGCGGTCCATCCGGGAACGCCGTCCTTACAGGGCCGGTAATGCGGGCCGCCAATACAAAATTCTCGCCGCTCGGCTTGAAGTCCCGGAAAAACTTCTCGGGATCAAGGTTGCCGACCAGTTCTTTCGTCTCGATCAGGGACGAATCCTGCGAGCTGACGATCAGAGGCGTAAAGGTGGTCGTGGCGCCAGATTTGAAGCGCAGCGCGCCAGCGGTGGCAAAGTCAACATGTTCAAGCCCACTGGTTACCGGGTCTTTCTGATTCAAATTGTCCACGCCAAGCTTGAACCACGGCACATAGCGGACAACCTCTTCGTTTCCTTTTTGATTGACCTCAAATCCGGTTGTGCTCGTTTCCGCATTCCGCCGGTCGCCAACAAAGCGCTCTGGGTCGTATTCGATTCCCCATTTATCAAACAGTTTCTTCAAATTGGATCCGCGGTCCGTCATAGACGGCAGCTCGCCATATTTTGTCGGTGGCGTGCCAAATTCAGAAAAAGGATCGACGAAAATCAGGGCACGTCCGCCGCGAAGAATGTACTGGTCGATAAAGTAAAGGGCGCGGTCGCTTAACTCGCGCGGATGGGCAATCAACAACATATCGGCGCCGGTGATTTCGCGTATGTCATCGATGAACTTCACGTCGAAGAACATTTCCATATTTTGAAGAATGGCATATGGCTTCGATTGGCCACGCTTCACCGCTCCGATCGTGACCGCCCCATGCTTGAAAGGCAGCTGCCCGATTACGGCAACGATCGGTTTCTGCTCACGGCCCAGGCCATGAAGCATCTGAGTAATGTCGTATTCGAGGAATTGCTCCTTCTCGGGCTGAAAGAAGGGGATGACATCGGCAACCCCGCCTTGCTCGTCGGCGTCTTTCCCAGCCACGCCATGAAGGCCGAAATAGAACTGTGCGCCGGTTTCATCCAGCGGTACGCCCTGCACGCCATCTTTCTGGGCCCGGTCTTCCTTTGCCGTAAACGGTTCAGGGTCGATGATTTCCAGGCTAAGCATATTGTTCGAACGGGCGACATATTCTTCGAGAAGCTCTTCGACACGTTTCGCATAGGTGCGGATTTCCGGTACGGCGTCGGCCATCTTCTTCGAGTAATAGAAACGCAGCGTAACCTTGCGTTCAAGATTGGCCAGAACGCTCTCGGTGCTGGGCGAAAGCGTGTAGAGCTTGTCTTCCGTAAAATCGAAGCGGGCCGATTTCCACGCGACGCCCGTAATGGCGTTGATGCAGAAGAAAAGAACCGCTGCAAAAACAACGCCGCCAATGGTGAGAAACCCACGTTTCATTCTTTAAGACCTAGCTTGCTTTCTTAAATTCGATGACGACCGCATTCGCATATAGAAAGAGCGCGATTAGCGTCGAAAAATAGATGAGATCGCGAACATCGATGACGCCCTCGGTAATGGCATCGAAATGCGTCGAGAAACTGAAAGACGCGATCAGCTCCACAACCCAATCGGGGGCCCAGCCGCTGAAGAAATCCGTCACGAGAGGCTGACCAGCGATCGTAAAGATGAAGCACACGACGACGCCAGTGACGAAGGCAATGATCTGATTTTTCGTAATCGCTGAAATGCAGGAACTAATTGCCAAATAACCGCCCGCCATAAACAGCGAGCCGACATACCCCGCCAAAATCACCCCATTGTCCGGATCGCCAAGGTAATTGACGGTCAGCCAGATGGGGAACGTGAGGAAGAGTGCGATTGCCGTGAACGCCCAGGCGGCCAAAAACTTGCCCAAAACGGTCGCGCCGAAAGGAACCGGCAACGACATCAAAAATTCAATCGTTCCCGACTTTCGCTCCTCGGCCCAAAGCCGCATCGAAATGGCCGGTATTAAAAGCAGATAGAGCCATGGGTGAAAGTCGAAGAACGCGCGAAGGTCTGCATGGTCGCGCTCGATGAAAAGGCCGAGATAGAAGGTAAAAACCCCGGCAAGAAACAGGAAAATAACGATGAAGACATAGGCGAGCGGCGTTGCAAAATAGCTCGTCAGCTCGCGCTTCATGATGACGAATGTCTTGCTCATATGCGTGCCCTGCTGCCCTTCTCTTGTTTGCTCATGGCAACGGCATCGCCAATGGTGAGGCTGCGGAAAACTTCATCAAGGCGGCCACGCTCGGCATAAAGCTCTTCCACGCGCCATCCGCGATCCCGCGCAAGATCGCCGACCTCCGTCACGATCGCCGCCCCTTCTTTGGGGAAAACCATGTAGTCCTGGACACCGTCGACTTTCGAGCCGGTTTCGACCCGAGCCACCTTTGGCAAGGCCTTCAACGCTTTTTGCGCCTCTCGGGCCGTATCGGCCGCAACGGAAATGGTCACGGCGTTGTGGTATTTCGAGCGCGATTCAAGCGCCCCCGGCGTCCCGTCGGCAACGATTTTGCCATGGTCGATAATGAGTGCGCGATCGCAAACGGCGTTCACCTCCTCGAGGATATGCGTCGAAATGATGATCGCCTTTTCCGAGGCCATTTCGCGGATAAGCGTACGCACCTGATGTTTTTGATTCGGATCCAGTCCGTCCGTCGGTTCGTCAAGGATTAGAATGGGCGGATCGTGCAAAATGGCCTGCGCCACGCCAACGCGACGGCGAAACCCTTTCGAAAGCGTCTCGATCGGCTGGTTCAGCACTGGCTCCAACCCCAGTTTGGCAACCGCCGCATCGATGGCATATTGTTTTGCCTTGCCGCGCAGCCCGCGAATAGTGGCGGCAAAATCCAGAAAAGAGCGCGGCATCATGTCCGGATAGCCCGGCGCGCCTTCGGGCATATAGCCCATCATTTCTTTCGCTTTTATCGGCTGCTTTCGAATATCGAAATCCCCGATCCGAACGATCCCGGCACTCGGCCGAAGAAAACCGACGATCATGCGCATGGTCGTGGATTTGCCGGCGCCGTTGGGCCCTAGAAAGCCCAGAACCTCGCCACGCGGTACGGAAAAAGAGATGTCGTCGACCGCCGTAAACAGGCCGAAGCGCCGCGTTAAATTTTCAATTTCAATCATCGGTGCCATTTTACGCTTTGTTGCCCCCGCTCCCGACCGGCCGCAAAATCCGTCAGGGATGGCCGGCACCCCTCAGCAACCTTTTGGTGAAGAACGAGAATTTGTCTGATACCTACGGCAAAGCGTGGCCGCGTTCAAGTAACAAATGCTTGATTTTCCCGGCATTAGAGCGTGAACCGGCGCATTGCCGGTCAGAGTTGCCAGCGGTGCAAGCCATCCGGAAGACGGGCATCGCGCCACATGCCCTTGATATCCGCAACCACGCCCTCGGCATGCAGCAGGGACCGAAAGGAAGGGCCCGTAAAGGCGCGGTAAAGGTCATGCGGCACCGCACCAATGAGGCCGTGGTAAGGGCCGGCGCCTTCCAGGGAAGGAAGCAGATCGACGTCGTAATTGCGTTTGGCCTCTGCCGGATCCGCGTAGGCATCGTGGATTTCGACGTGGTGGCCGCGGGCTTCGAGGCTGCGGACAACGTCGATAACCTTCGTGTTGCGAAGGTCGGGCAGGTTTTCCTTAAAGGTCAGGCCAAGGACAAGAAGGCGCGTCGAAGCTTCGTCCGGGAAGGCTGCTTTGACGGCATCATCGATGCGCCCGGCAAGCTTGGCGCCCATCGCATCGTTGATGCGGCGTCCGGCGAGAATAATTTCCGGGTCGTGGCCCATCGCCTTCGAACAATGGGCAAGGTAGAAAGGATCGACACCGATGCAATGGCCGCCGACCAGGCCCGGCTGAAAATCGAGAAAGTTCCACTTCGTCCGCGCCGCGTCCAAAACGTCGTAGGCGGAAATCCCAAGTTTCCCAAAAATTTCCGTTACTTCGTTGATAAAAGCGATGTTGATGTCGCGTTGCGCGTTTTCGATGACCTTGGCGGCCTCGGCCGTACGGATATCGCGGGCGACAAAGATGTTGCCATTGTTCAAATGCCCATACACTTCTTTCAAGAGGGCCGCGACGTCGGGCGTTTGACCAGCAACGACTTTTGTAATGCGATCAACGGTATGTTGCGTATCGCCCGGGTTGATTCGTTCCGGCGAATAACCGAGATGGAAATCGGCCCCGCAGCGCAGGCCCGAGGCTTCTTCCAAGATGGGCCCGCAAAAATCCTCGGTCACGCCTGGATAGACCGTGCTTTCGTATACGACGACGGCTCCCTTCCCAAGCACCGACCCCACCTGGCGGGACGCGCCCTCAAGGGCCGCAAGGTCCGGCTGGCTGGTTTCGTCCACCGGCGTCGGCACGGCGACGATGAAAAGCTCCGCACCTTGCAGGTCCGTAAGTTTGTCCGTCAGCGCCAAGGTGGCGTTTTTCAGGGCCGAAGCCGAAATCTCCCGGGTCCGGTCCTGACCGGACCGCAGCTCAGAAATTCTTGTCGAATCAATATCATAGCCCGTTACGCGGAAATGTTTCGCCAGCGTGACGGCCAGCGGCAAACCCACATAGCCAAGCCCGAGAACGGCAATTTTGGAGATTGATTTCACAATATTTCTCTGGAGAATACCGAATTTTGCCCCTGCAGCTTCTATCCTTTCCCTAGCCGAGCGTCAAATTGCCCATGGAAACCATTCCTAGCTACTTGATTTGCCTGGTAATTCGCTGTTGACATTCATACTGTGAACGAATATTTGTTCATGGTTTGAACATTGCCGAAGGGCAGCGGATGGAGGGGCTGACGAAAGTGGCAAAGTCCGGCCTGAATACGGAAAGCCCGTCAACGACGCTGGAATTGCTCAGCAGCGTCGAGGACGACCAACACCTTTCCCAACGCAAATTGGCCTTGCGCCTCGGCGTTGCCGTCGGCCTTGCAAACCGCTACCTGAAGCGCTGCGCCCACAAAGGCCTGATCAAGATGACCAAGGCCCCGGCGCGCCGATATGCCTATTACCTGACGCCAAAGGGCTTCTCCGAAAAATCCCGCCTCACGGCCGAATATCTTTCCCACTCTTTCGAGTTTTTCCGCACCGCCCAGTCGGAATGCCAACGCACCTTGCGCGCCGCAGAAGCCCGCGGATGGCGGCGCGTTGTTCTATTTGGCGCCGGCGAGCTTGCGGAAATCGCAACCCTGGCGGCCCGCGAGATCGACGTTGAATTGATTGCCATCCTGGCACCCGGCCGCAACGAACAGGAAATTGCGGGCCTGCCGGTAGTAACAAGCCTGGAGGACATCCCCGCCGCGGATGCCGTGCTTATTACCGATATTCAAAATCCGCAAGCTGCCTTCGATGCATTGAAAGCGCGATTCGCGTCCGAACGCCTTTTGACGCCGCCTTTGCTGCACGTCACGCGCGAGGCGCTGAAGAAAAACGGCGAAGATGTGACGGAGATTGCGAAATGAAACAGTGGTTCGTTGCGCGCACCCATGCCCATGGCGAAACGAAGGCAGCGGCCCACCTTCGCCGTCAGGGCTTTGAAGTCTATCTGCCCCGTTTTGCCAAAACGCGCCGGCACGCCCGACGCGAAGAGCGCATCGCCGCCCCCCTTTTCCCGCGGTATCTCTTCGTTGCCATGGATATGGACAATGCGCGCTGGCGTGCTATCAACAGCACGGTCGGCGTGGAACGGCTGATCACCTTTGGCGATCGCCCTGCCCCGATGCCGGAAGGAACGGTTGCGAATTTGCAAAGTCAGGAACGCCCGGACGGTCTGCTAACGCTGGCGAGCCTGCTGCTCCTTGAGCCTGGCGCGCCGCTTCGCCTCATTAATGGCGCTTTTGCCGAGCAGGTCGGCGTTTACGAACGCATGACGACCGACCAGCGGGTTGTGCTGTTGTTGAATTTGTTGGGACGCGAGGTGCGCCTCGAGGTTCCAATTGAGGCCGTCGACGCCGCGTAACGCTTCGATCGACGGGATATTTTCTTTAATTTTGCACTCCGGGTCTTTCACCCGGAGTGCGGTAGCATGGAAAAATCAAAATTACCTTGTCCGCAAAACCGAACGCCGAACCGATCCCCTTTATCGATTTGCAGACCCAACGCATACGGGTCGCCGATCGTGTGAACGCCGCCATCGCAAAGGTAATGGCCCATGGCGCATTTATCCTGGGCCCCGAAGTCACCGAGCTTGAACGCCGACTTGCTAGCTATGTCGGCGTGCAGCACGTCATCACCTGCGCGAGCGGCACGGATGCAATTTTGCTGGCGCTGCTGGCCTATGGCATCCGGCCAGGAGATGCGGTTTTCATACCCGCCTTCGGGTTTGTCGCAGCCGCAGAGATGACGGCACTGCTTGGTGCGACGCCGGTTTTCGTGGACGTCGATCCAAAAAACTTCAATTTGGACCCAGCATCGCTTGCCACGGCCATCGCAGAACAGCGTCACGGCCCCCTTCGCCCGGCGGCAATCCTAGCCATCGACCTCTATGGGCAGGCAGCGGATTACGCACAGCTTACGGAATTGGCCACGCGAGAAGGCTTGCCGCTTATCGAAGATGCCGCCCAAAGTTTCGGCGGAACGTTTCAGGGGAAAAAGTGTGGCGCGTTGGCGCCGATCGCCACAACCAGCTTTTATCCAGCAAAACCCTTGGGCTGCTATGGCGACGGCGGCGCCGTTTTCACGGACGATGCCACCCTTGCAGAAACCATGCGTCGAATGCGCGTGCATGGCGAAGGCGACGAAAAATATCGCTTCCAGCATGTCGGCATCAACGGTCGGATGGACACCCTCCAGGCAGCGGTTCTCCTTGAAAAACTTGCTATTTTCGACGAGGAACTTGCCGCGCGACAGCGCACCGCCGCACGTTACGAAGCGGCACTTCGCGATTGCGTCGAAACGCCGCAACTTATGCCCGAGGCCCGTTCAGCCTGGGCGCAATATACGATCCAAACTGAAGACCGACATGTTTTTGCAGAAAAGCTAAGGGAGGCTGGCATACCGACGGCCATCCATTACCCCGTGTCGCTTACCGATCTTGCGCCCTATGAAAAATTTCCGGTGGTTAAAGGTGGCGTGCCAACGTCCGAAGCTTTAGCCAAAAAAGTTATCAGCCTTCCCATGCACCCTTATCTAAAAGAAGATACGCAGGATCAGATTATCAACGCGGTTCGTAAAGCCGTGGCTTAAACATTTCTGCATCCATACGCCTGATACGGAAACTGAAAAGAATCAAGAAATGAAGAACTCTGCAATCGAAATGTTTCTGAAAAATCAGCGCATCGTCGGCCTTCAGGAGGGAATCCTTTTGGAGAACGGCATTCAGCTTCGCCCGGAAAGTATGATCCTGGATTTCGGCTGCGGGTCTGGCCGGCACACATACGAGCACCTCGATCACGGCTATCAAAACGTTTTCGGCTATGACATCCGCGATTACGTATCCTTGCGGGACCCTGCGGATAGCGTGCGTTTCCGTTTCGACACGGAAGCACAAATTACCCACATCCCCTTCCCGGACGATCACTTTGATTTTGTCTTCTCAACGTCCGTTTTCGAGCACGTTGTCGAGCCGGAACGCGCCCTTCGCGAAATTTATCGCGTGCTAAAACCGGGGGGCGTTAGCCTGCATAACTTTCCCTCAAAATGGCGCCCCATCGAGCCACATATCTATGTGCCCTTTGGCGCGGCCTTTAAATCCTACGGCTTTTATTTATTCTGGGCGGCGCTGGGTATCCGCAACGAATATCAGAAGGGAAAATCGGCTAGCGAGGTCGCCAAGCTTAACCAAAACTATGCCAAGACCGGCCTAAATTACCCTAGCGGCAGGGAAATCGACCGCATGTTTTTGAAATGTTTTGACTGGTTTCAATCCGAGGAGATCGCCTACACAAAACATTCCCCAGGCCGGTCGCGTGCTCTTTACCCGTTGCTCAAATGCTTCCCGTTTCTGGCCTATTTTTATCGCCAGCTGCACACGCGAGTCGTGCTGGTGGGGAAAAACCCAGCAGCCTAGCGCAATGCCTTTGCCTGGGTGAGCACGGTTTCCGGCACCGCCTCCGCCGGAATTTCCGCAAAGCGAAAGCCGCAAGCGCCCAAGGGCGGTGGCTTCTTTCCTTCCTTCCAGTAATCCGGCGCCACCCGAAGCCCAAGCGGCATATCCGTCTCCGGCGCGGCCTTGCCATCGAGAATGCAAAAATCCAGCCCGGCCTCGGGCAGATCGCCCCCCCCATCCTTTCCCGGAACGTCCAGGCCCAGGGACCAGCGATAGTGGTTGGCGACGTTCACGACCGGCTGATAGAGGGCGAAGCGTTCGCGAAGCCCTTTCCCCGACTCTTCCCCCAATAAAACCCCATCGACACCGAAATCGGCAAAGGCGCGCAGCGCGTCCGCAAGGTACATGGCAACCACCTCGATGGTGTCGTCCTCCGGCGGGCCCGCCTTTCCAAGGCCAAGGCCCGCGGCCCAGCTTAGCCAAGCCGCCGGCGAGGGCATCTGCAGAACCAGGGGCGTGTCCCGGTAGGTGTCGCGAAGGGCAGTGAGAATTTCGCCCATCCGCGCCCGTTCCGGCTCGTCGCGGAAAAGCGCCCGAAGGGCGGCCGTGGCGCCGCGTCCACCCGCCTCGCCCAGAATATCCGGCTGGCGGGCAAGCAAGGCCCCATAGGCATCCTCGAGCCGCACCCCCAACACGTCCGACCCAAGCAAGGCCTGTCCCTGGCCAACCAGCCATACGAAACGTGTTGGGTCCGCCCAAGGGTCTTCGTCCGAATTCAGGAAAAGCCGTTTTCCGTAGGCGAGCGAATCAATCCAAAGCTTGCCGGGCAGAGCCTCGGCGAGGGCGCCGCTCACCTCGCCCGCCTTTTCTTAGGCTTAGGCTTAGACTTAGACTTAGACTTAGGCTTGGCCCGCTTGCCGGCCGAAGACGTGCGTTGCACTTTGCGCGCAAGCTTGGCGATCTCCCCTTCCAGCTCGGCGATGCGCACATCCTTCGGGTTCGGCATCATGATCGATTGGATTGCATCCGCCGGCATCTTTGCGTCCGGCGAGCCACCGTAAATCACACTGCGATCCGGCCCCCAGCATCCATAAAAAGGCAAATGCGCCGGCGGCTCTTTCTTCGACCACTTCTTGACGAATTTTTTGAAGGGCACCCCGCGCCGCTTACGCGCCTCGCGTTCTTTTTGACGCAGCTTTTCCGTCGCCGCAATATCGACGGCAAAGGTCTTTGGATCGTAGACGACGCCATAAATCTTTCTTGCCGTGTAGTCGGAAATCAAATCGGCCTCAAGGTCCTTAATGACGAGTTCGGGATCCCGCTCCAGCACGTCCCCATAGCCGCCACCGGAGCCTTGCGTGATCATGTAAAGCTCGCCTTCCTGCGCAAGCTCGAACTGTAGCCCCATATGATGGGTGCTGTAGGTCGCGCCTTTGAAAAGCTGCTTGTTCATGACGTCTTCGACGGAAAAGTCGAACTTTTCGGGATCGGACGCCATGGTTTCAAAGGTGTTGACGCCCTTGACCTTGCAAAGCGGATAGGTGGAGCAGCCATAGCCGCCAAAGAGCCCGGGCGCGTTCGAAATTTTCGAACCGATGCAGCAAACCATGAAACCCCAGAACGGGCTTCCCCGCGTCGCCGCCATCATCTGGTAACCCATGCCGCCGCGGAATTTTCCGAAGCTTTGATTGTCGCGCATCAATTTCTTCGAGAGGATCTGGATAAAGGGCACTTCCTCTTCGTTGACTTCCTGCTCGCCAATGTCCGCCATCGTCGCAAAAATAGGCGCAATGGCGTTCTCGCCGTCGCGGTCGATGCGCGCACCACCGCCCATCCCATTGAGATCGGCGCATAGATTGCCGACCATTTCGCCATGCTGGGTTACGCCGCCATAAATGAAGGTATTGATCATGTTGTACCAGGGCGCGATTACCCGCGTCGCCTTGAAGGGCGTGCTGTAGAGAAATTTTGCCACCGCCAGCTGCGCGGCCGTGAAGGCCGGGAAGAAGGTCATCATGCTTTCGGCGTTGGGCGTTTCGTAAGACGAGTTCAGGGCGGAGCGCGGATCAACCAAAATCTCAATCGGTGCAAACACCGCCTGGTTTCGCGGTAAATCCGGCCAAACGAAGGTCAAAAAGAGCTGGGCCAGCATGCCTTTCAGGGAAGAAACGACCGTGTTGTTGGCACGGTTCAGGAATTCCGGGCTGGACCCGCGGAAATCCAGCGTCAGCTTGTCCCCTTTCTTCCGCATTTCGAGATTGATCTTCACGACCAAATTCTCGCGAAGCGTGCTATCCGCGAAGGAAACGGCCCGCACGGTGCCATCCGGCCATTCGCTGATCCGCTTGCGGACTTCTTCTTTCGGGTCTTCCAAATTGCGCCGAAGGGCGGCAATGACCGGTTTCACCCCATATTCCGCAATGGTTTCCTGAATTCGCCGCTCGATCCGGCGGCAGCAATAGAGCTTCACTTTCATGTCTTCGTATTGCAGCTTCGGCTCGCGCACGGAATTCTGCAGGAAGGTCACAAGGTCTTTCTTCAGCTCATAATTTTCGACAACCTTGAAGGGCGACATCTTGAGCCCCTCGTCATAGGGCGATTCGGCCAGCGACGGCATGCCGCCTGGTTCGATGGCGCCGTTCTCACCTTCATGCACCGTCGCCCCCGCCCAGGCGATCAGCTCCCCTTCGTGGAAGATGGGAATGATCATGCTTTGGTCGGTGTTGTGAATGTTTCCATAGCGGGAATCGTTATGGATAAAACCATCGCCCTTACGCACCCCAACGGTGGGATCGTTTTCCCAATATTTTCGGATGAACTTGATCGGGTGATGAACCAGCGCCGAGAAAACGAGCACGCCGCCCGTGCTGGCAATCGCCAAATCCCCGCTTGCGGTATAAATGCCGCTGATTAAATCGCCCCATTTTGCACCCGGCGCGGCGCCCATCTGCTCGAGCATCTCGTAGCATTCGTTTGCTGCGACCTGGATGCGGTCGCGCACGATTGCCAGCAGCGCATCGTCCTGAATTTCCGTAACCGAGATTTCTTCATGATCCGTGCGCGGCGCAATGTCGTGGTCCGCCATAATTTCCGGATCGGGACCAAGAAACAGCGTCGTTTTCTCAAGGAATTTCGAGATTAATTCCTCTTCCCGCGACGATTGCGACTCTACCTGCTTATCCATCCCTTTATCCCTGCTCTCCGACAACGGGCCCTATTTGACCCGGGTAAGCCAGACGGCTCCTTGTTCGCTGCTCGTCAAACGCCAGCCCGGCTCGACCAGATAGGTCGTCGTCGGCGCGATCACGACGGCGGGCGCCTCGACCACCATGCCCGGTTCGAATTGCTCCGAACGATAAACCGCCGTTTCCAAACCTTGCGCATGGCCTGGGAAATGACATTCCCGCCGTTCAACCGGCTCCGGCGCGGGAATTTTCTGCGACTTGACTTCGTCAAAACGCAGATGCTTGAAATGCACCGTATCCAATTCAACAAAAGAAGAAACGCGCACGGTATTGATCCGAATGCCCGCTTCTGGCGCCTGGCTGCCTTCGCCGAAGCGTTTTCCGTAATCGACCGAAAACTGATTGATGATCGACATCACGTCTTCGACGCTTTTCAGGCGCGAGACCTCCGCCACCACGGTCGTCGTGACCAGCTGGTTGCCGTAGCGCATGTCCAATTCCAGGCGGTGATGAATCGATTCGCGCTTCATGCCCTGGCGTAAAAGATCTTGTTTTCCAAGCGCTTCCAGCTCATCCACGGCGCGGTTAAAGGCGTCGTAATCGTTGAACAAATGGCGCGTGTTCGAATTGTAGAGAATGGTGAAGAGCGAACGTTCGTGAATGTGCATCTGATGCATGTTGCCCGCGCCGACCGCCGAAAAAACGGCGGTGAAGGGCGGTGCCAGAATTTTGTCAATCCCGAGCACGTTTGCAATGCCGCAGCCATGAAGCGGGCCATTGCCACCATAAGCCAGCATGGTGAACTGGCGCGGGTCGTAGCCGCGCGCGCGCAATTCCTGAAACATACCGTTGACCATGTTGTTGTCAACGCGCTGCTTGATCAGCTTCGCGGCCTCGATAACCGTAATGTCCAACGGCTCGCAAAGGGCTTCACGAACCGCAAATTCCGAACGCTTGCGATTGAGCTTAATACTGCCGCCGGCATAATTGTCCGCATCCAAATAACCAAGCAGCAGATCGGCATCTGTCACGGTCGGATCCATGCCGCCACGGTCGTAGCAGGCCGGCCCCGGGTCCGAGCCCGCGCTTTGCGGCCCCACCTGCACGGTGTTGTACATCCGCTCATAGCGGGCAATCGATCCGCCGCCGGCGCCCAATGTCACGAGATGCACCATCGGCACGCTAACCAGCCAGCGTTCGATCACCGGGTTAAAATCGTAATGCTTGATGCCGCCGCGAACGACGATGCCGATATCGAAACTGGTCCCGCCCATGTCCGTGCAGACGATGTTGCCGAGATCCGTTTCCTCGGCCAGATGTTCGGAAGCGGCAATGCCCGCCACCGGCCCGGAATGGATGGTCTGAAGGGCATCCGTCGAGTTCAGCTGCGCCATGCCGCCAGAATTGTGGATGACGAGCATCGGCTTCATGTAGCCATGCTCGCGCAAATTCATCTCGAGCGAGCTAAGTCCAAAATACATTTCCTCATGGAGAAAGGCGTCCATGATGCAAGACGACGTGCGCACATATTCGCCTTTCCGACCCCCAACCAGGTGGGAAAGGATGATCGGCATCGACCCCAGCATGTGCGAAGGGTATTCCTCGAGCAGGATTTCCTCTGCCCGGCGCTCATGGGCCGGGTTGGCGACGGCATTGACGAAAGCGACGACAAAGGCCTGGGCGCCGCGGTCCACGAGCTTGCGGATCTGATGGCGAAGGTCTTCTTCATCCAGGGGGAAAACGGTTTCGCCTTTGTAGTCGATGCGTTCGCGCACACCCGCGATCATCGGCATTGGCACCAGCGGTTCGGGCCGATCGGCGGCCGGCAAATCGGCCTGACGCAGGAAATCGAGCCCTTCGCCATAGCCACGGCCACGGCTTAACGGCACCGTGCTTTCAAAGCCCGCCGTCACCAACAGACCCACCTTCGGGCCTTTGCGCTGGATCAGGGCATTCGTGCCAAGGGTCGTTGCATAGCGAACCGAATCGACCTTGGAGAGCACCGTCTCCAGATCGAGATCGAGGCAGCCATAGGCCTTCTCCAACGCCTCCATGAAGCCGAGCGCCAGGTTTTGATGGGTCGTGAGCGCCTTCGCCTCGACATATTTCCCGTCCCAGACAAGGAAACAGTCCGTAAACGTACCCCCGATATCGACCGAAACCCTACGCATCGCCGCTATTTCCCCGTACCATGCTGGTGCCCCTCGTCTCTCGGCGAGGTGTCCGGCCCCAAAGCAGACACCGGCCCTTTCGGTCGCGCCTTCCATTGCGCCTTCAACGCATCGATGTCGAATTCCATATCGTGGAGCGGCGGATGC
>Ga0209273_10000820_pt1 | contig 34168 bp, 29 predicted proteins | sample tdAd471_FD_187126 | JGI IMG/M metagenome (GOLD analysis project Ga0209273, IMG submission 187126) | Marine sediment microbial communities from the Atlantic coast under amendment with organic carbon and nitrate - tdAd47.1 (SPAdes)... | ecosystem: Environmental > Aquatic > Marine > Coastal >...
CCCGATATTGAGACGGGGGTCACTGTGAACCCCGTCCAGCCTGAACCCGGTACGGGGTCCACGGTGAACGGGGTACGGGGTTCACGGTGGACCCCAAACCATCCTAAAACCATCCATAAACCACCTACGCGCAGGCGCGAGGCGGAGGAGGAGGTTGAAGATCTTGAATCTGAGAAGAACTTGGCGGCCTATCCCGAGGACAGGATCCGAGATAGGCGGACCAGTCTGCGCCTGATCGCAGCGGCTGTGAAAGCCGGGGTAAAGCCCGATGACCTGCTTCAGGCGGTCAAAGCCTATGCCAAGGAAAGCGAGGGCTACACGCGCAGCAAAGTTTGCTTCTCGGACAATTGGTTCAAGATGAGGCGTTGGGAGAAGGGGCTTGCCCAGGTACAGGCGGATCGCGAGAAAGCGCAAGAAGCCGAAGCCAAAGGCCGTGCGAGCCTCGCCGAGTGGATCCACGAGCGCCACCCCCTGTGCCGCCATATTACCAACCGGCAGATCGAGGACTTGGTTGCTTCGAAGATGGTTACGCCTGAGCAGGTGCGCGCGGCGGGGCTGCGCGCGTGATTGCGGCCGAGATATTACGCGGTAGCGTAAAATTTGAATATTTACGTTGCAGCGTAATTTGTTTTGATTTACGTTGCGCCGTAAAAGGAGCCACGTCATGGACCTCACAGCACGAACGGCCGAGCAGATCGGCGAGGCACTCCGCCGGACGCGCAAAGCGCGCGGCTGGACCCAAAGCGATATCAGCGCGCGCACGAATTTGCGCGTCGCGACAATCTCGTCGCTGGAGAACGGCGACGCGGGAACCAAGCTCGCCACGGTGCTCGCTGTCATGGCGGCACTTGGGCTTGAGTTCCGATTGGTGGAACGCGGTGGCTCGCTTGAGATTGAGGATATCTTCTGATGGCCAAGCGCGGGCGCAGCGGCACGATGCAGGTGCTTCTGAATGGAAGGCTGGTGGGGGCTTTGCGTCTCGCTGGTTCAGGCGCAATCATCTTCACCTATGATCCGGTCTGGTTGGCGTGGGAGCACGCCATGCCCATCTCGCTGTCCCTGCCTTTGCGCGAAGAGGCGCACCAAGGCGGGCCTGTCATTGCCTATCTGGAAAACCTGCTGCCGGACAATCAGGCGATACGTGAACGTGTCGCCGCTCGGGTGCGCGCAGGCGGCACGGACGCATGGCACATGCTGGAAAAGATCGGCCGCGATTGTGTCGGGGCCTTACAGTTCGTTTCGGGTGAGATCCCCGACGTTGGTGCGCTCGAGGGCGAGCGCGTTTCTGAGGCACAGATTGCGGATATGCTGCGCAACCTCGCAAGCGCTCCGCTAGGCTTGGACGAGGAAGACGACTTCCGTATTTCCATCGCAGGGGCGCAGGAGAAAACGGCGCTGTTGTTCCATGAGGGCGTGTGGATCCGGCCATCGGGACTCACCCCTACAACCCATATCCTCAAAACCCAGCTTGGCGTCCTGCCTGCAGGGATCGATTTGTCCGACAGCGTCGAGAATGAGTATTTCTGCATGAGCCTTTGCCGTTCTATGGGCATGGAAGTGGCGGAGGTCGAGATTGCTGACTTTGAAGACGTGCGGAGCCTTGTTGTGACCCGGTTCGATCGGCGTTGGACCAAGGATGGTCGCTTGATCCGCCTCCCGCAGGAAGACTTTTGCCAAGCGCTCTCAGTCCCGCCCAGTCAGAAATACCAAATGGATGGTGGGCCTGGGATCACCGAAGGGATCGGGTTGCTGGCGGGCAGTGATGACCCCGAGGCAGATCAACGTGCCTTCTTCCGCGCGCAGGTGCTGTTTTGGCTTTTGGGGGCGACAGATGGGCACGCCAAGAACTTCAGCATTGCATTGCGCCCCGGAGGTTTCCGCATGACCCCGCTTTATGACGTGCTGAGTGCCCAGAAAGCCGTGAATGACGGTCAAATTCGCCAAAACCGGATGCGCCTCGCGATGGCCGTCGACGGACACTACCGGATCAACGAGGTCGTGCCGCGCCATTTCCCGCAGGCTGCAAAGGCGGCTGGTTTTGGTGTGGCGCTGGCTGAAGAAGTCCTGTCGGACATCGCGGCAGAACTTGAACCCGCCTTGGACAAGACACTAGCAGACCTGCCGGATGGGTTTCCACAGCCATTGGCAGATGCCATTGCTGCTGGCATACGACGTCGGGCGATTGCCTTTCATGCCGTATGATCCGCAGATCATATTTCCGCTTTATGATCGGTAGATCATATTTACTCCGAGCAATATGCGGCCCAAGTGCAGCCTCTGTACTTTTCCATGCTAGCATTGCTCGGCCAGCTGCGAGATCGGTAGCCAAACTCAGATCCTTAACGCCGTGTTTCTGTTGCTGAGCATAAGCGGGCAGCCGTGTCAGACGCGGTGCAAGCCCCGCTTCAACAAGAAAGTTCCCCTGCGCCAGCGCATTCCTCGCGCAGCAAGTTTCTCGCTGACAGCCCCTTGGTGCCAGCTTTGGTCATGTTCATCGAAACACTCAAAATGAGGATCAAAAAATGGCTACTCAAACTCTGAAACTGAACGTCAAATCCGGCGAAAAAGACGGCAAGAACTTCTGGGACCGCTGCGGCGTCCTCTTCGTCAACACTGACGATAGCGGCAACATCACGTCGATCAACGTTAAACACAGCATGTTCCCCGATGTCGAAATGGTCGCCTTCCCACGTCGCGACGAAGATCCGGTCACCGAATGACCTCAACGCCAGGGCGGGGTTCCCGCCCTGGCTTTCTTCTGGGGCGACAGAACTAATCTGTAGTTCGGCTTTCAGGTGAAATTTCGTGGGCATGGCCGATAGATTTCTGCGGTATTCACTTCGCTATCGGCTGGACTGTAAGGATGTATTCGCACCCCGTCGCCGGTGCCCTTGGGTTTCCGATCATGGTCGGCTAGGTTTTCGAGATGTGTAGGAACGCTGCTGATTTCAGATTTGTCGATGTACATCCAAGAGTACTGTTGGTCGGGGCCTGTCCCGGCCGTGAAGAAGAACGGGACGGACGGCCTTTCGCAGGACAGTCCGGACAAAATCTTGAAATCATGCTGCGACGCTTGCAGGTCCTGCATCCGCTGGTTTTTCCATCGCCGCAACTAGATGCCTACAGCTTAGTCAATGCACATTCACTGCCAAGATATCCCGAGCGCGAGGGATATGATGGGAGCACGCAGCCACGCAAACAGGACGTTCTGGCACCCGAGAACCGAGCTAGGCTCATTGCCCGTTTGCAACGCGTTCAGCCCGAAATCATCGTTTATCTGGGAAAGGCGGCACAGTTCGCCCACGAAGTGTTTGAAGAGCATATTCCTGACATAAGAGCCTACCGAACAGGGCACCCATCAACCCAAGCCTGGAATACTCCGCGCCAATATCGAGGCATGCCGCGAGAAGAAAAAATCCGCCGCTGGGCTGAAGACCAATTCGCTGCAGTTGAGTGAAGTCGGCGGACGGCCCAAAGCGTGCGAAATTGGGCTGCCTCTGTTCTGAGGTCAAACTCCCGATAGGATGCCCGATGTCGAAATGGTCTTCTTTCCGCACCGGGACGAAGACCCGGCGACCGAGTGACCTGAGCGCCAGGGCGGGTTTCCCGTCCAGGCCTTCACCGCTGAAAACTGGGTTGTCAGTTAGGTTGTTTCATCTTGCGATCGAACTTGCCGGTTCAGGCGCGAAAGCGGTTCGCTGAAGGCAGCTTCCAGTTTTTGGATATGCGCCGCAAGCCAACTAATCATCTCGGGCCATGCTTCCCGGTTGAAGCCGTCAAAAGGTTGAGCGTAGACGATGCGGCTTGCCTTCTTATCGTCCATGCGCCGCCAATCGAGTTCGGACCCAAACGCTGCCTCGATCGCATCTTTCTGTCCATATAATTGATCGAACAGCCATTTGTTCTCTGCGGTTTCAGACCGCTGTAAGCTTATCTCCACGCGCGCTTCATCTCTCGAGAAGATCATTTGATAGGGGCAAGACCGCGTCCCAGATCCTGCGCTGAGCCAATGATCCTTCGTCGGACTGATATTTTGGTACAGCGTAACGCCTTCGATGCGCAGCTGTTCAAGGGCCGCTTCCCAGAAGTCCAAGCGTAGCTTGTGCCGCTTTTTCTGCGTGTCCTGGATGGCTTTCTCTTCGTTTTCTTTGCTCGACATTCCGATCATGAAGTCCGCCGCCTCAGGCGTGGGTATGATCTGTTGAATGTCGACCATCAGCTCGTCGCCAAACGAATACGGAGTCACCTTAAAGCATTGTGCGCGAATTCCACGGCTGAGGAGCCAGAGGACTGTTGCCGTGACCTCGCGACGAAAATTCGCTGCGATGAAGATCATCCTTTGGTCATTGCCTGGGTTTAGAACGGTCTCTTCGAGCTCTTCAACTTCCATGAACTCGCAGATCCGCACGGCCGCATTGCCGCCGCCCGCATAGCGGTCGAGGTATTGCTGATAGATGTCGACGATTTGCGTCTTGGTCAGGCCCGAGACGTAGGCGGTGTACTTCAGCGCCTGCCAGGTAACATCCCTGCCGCTGTCATCAAGCTTGTTCTCGATCACAACGAGGTTGCCGTCTTTGTCGAGCGCCAACAGATCCAAGCGCTCACGGGTTTCATCAAACCCGTCGAACTCCTTCTGAATGATCAGCAATTCCTCACCGAGGGCGTCAGGTTGATTGGCCAGCCACTCTTGCAAATGGTCGCGCTCACGTAGGTTCAACTCAGAAAAGCGCTTCTGGGACAGGCGGGACAAACGGTTTTGATTCAAATCAACGCGGAACATCACTCACCTCGAAAATCGGAGAAATCTATTATCGCAACACCAGCCAGATCATGCTGGATAATGTACTGGGACATAAAATTACGGTCGCGGATGCGTTCAAAAATCTGACGCCTATCTCCTGGCATCGAGCGATCTGCCTCGCCAGGATCAATGCCCAGTGCGCCCATAGCGTTACAGTTGCCGGACGGTGTGAATAGGCGGTGCCAGGGCTTAGAGTGCTTCTTCAGCTTGCTTAGAGCGTTGCTCTTCTCGGCCTCGACTTTCTTGGCACACGCGATCGAGCACCCCCAATAGCTTCGCCCCCGATAAGGGTGTTCTCCGCCCCCGTTGAGGAGGCTGGAGTTAGTGCCGTGGTCGTGGTTGAAGAAAACATAGAGCGGGATGCTCGTTCCCGCGTTGGCAATCAATTTTGCTGATTGTCCCGATTTGGGGTCTAAGCCGCCATAGTCCGATCCTTTGCTGGCGTGATACAATCTCTTGGCCTGGACGCGGAGGCCAAGATCGCACCACGGCGTGCGCACGATCCATTCCCAATCGGCACCGTTGATGCCTTCCTCAGTTTTATTGAACATCGTTACGCTCAAGCCGTGCTTGGCATGATCACGGGCCATCCGAAGCAACAGCATTTCGGTGAGAGTCTCTTCCTGGAGTGACAAGCCGCGCGTGAAAGCATGCCCCTGTTCGTTCCAAACCCATGCTGCACGCCTACGTAAATAGTCGCGAAGAGTGATAGGTGTCGCCATTAACAAACCTCGAAACGAACCAATGATCGACAACGCGCCTTGACTGCCGCGATGTCCCGAGCCGCTAGGCCACCCTCATGATCACAACACCCGCGCATTCGATCTCGTTTTTTACAAGTGGGGTTAAGGCTGTCTAAATCCGCAATGTGGTTCATTAACAGACGTGGCAAACGGTGTTGGTACAGATCAACGCAGAAAATGGGCTCTTCAAGCATCGCTATATGCCCCTAACTGCAGACATGAGCTCGGAAAAGTCCGACACGACATCGTACTTTATCCGATCATTTGGGACGCTGTTCGCGATCTCCGCGAAGAACTTTCTGGCGCACTTTATTTTCTCGCGCTCCAACTCGCGGAACTTGAGAGACGGCTGAGAACCTTTTGTTTCCGCGACAAAATAGATGTGCTGAACCGATTTCTCTTTAAAAGCTATCGCCCAGTCGGGGTTGTAGTCACCGACGGGCGTGGGGATCATAAACCCCTGCGGTAGCTTCGAATAGACGACGATTTCATCGCTTGTATCCAGGTCTTCGACAAATTTTCGTTCGACCCCGGAGTCGACCACAGCATAGTCGTAAATGTGGTTTCGCAACTTCCCGACGGCTTGCGTCAGGTCGGTGCCACTCTGGGTCGCGGGGAAAATATCGGTGTCGTATCTGTCGGCAGTTGCATCATAGGTCAGATGCTCGATGACAGTCGTGGCTTTCTGCTCTTTGATTATGCGTGAGGCCTCAGAGATGAACTGTTCCGGATTGGCCTGGAACGTCGAGAACTTTGCAGCGCTCATGCCGGTCAGGATTTCGCCGACCGTTCCGCGCGTGAGCTCTGCACCTTCAGCGAGTTTGCCGATGACGTCATACGAAACAAGCGAGTGGGCAGAGTTGCTTTTTTCGCTGCGTATGCCCGATTGTTTAAACGCAGCTCCTGTTCGAAGCTGGGTTTCAGTCAGTTCATCCGAAAGTTTACCTTCGGTGACGACGTATTGCAGTGGCGAGACAACGAGATCTCGGTCCAAAGCGTCAACGCAGCGTTTGACTAGATCGTTGGAGTCAAATTCGACCTGATAAACAGCCTTCCGGTTGATGCGCTGCCAAAGTTCCTGAAACTCCTTCTTTTCGAAGTTCTTGTTTCGCGGGATCGCTTTGGGCTTGCGGCCATCGCCCATCATGTTCTCGAGCTGGCTTCCGTTGAACACTGTGTCGATAAGTTGCAGGATCTGCTCCTGTCGGTCCAGCAGTTCCTCTGGCAATTCGGCTAGTGTACCCGCTTCACGCGCGTCATGGTATGCTTGCGTGATGCCATCATTGTCATCGATGTAGTCGTTTTTGATGAGATACCGCTCGATGCGTTTGGCCATGTCCTTTGACACAGTGGTTTCACTGCCGTTCACCGTGATCGACTTGCCCTCGAAGTATTCGGCATTCGCCTGGCGTGGGCGCTCCGACAGATTTTCGGCGATTTCTTTCTGAAGGCCACCAACAAAGTCTTTGTAGCTTTCGCTGGCCACGACGGTCAGGACGTTGATGTCATGCACGGTTGCAACATGATCCATGCGGTCGCCGTTCTTGTTGACCGAAATGCGCAGACCCCGGCCGACCTCCTGCCGACGTGATATGGTGTTGTCACTGTGCTTGAGCATGCACATCACAAAGACGTTCGGGTTGTCCCAGCCCTCGCGCAACGCGGAGTGGGAGAAGATGAACCGCGTCGGCTCTTCGAAAGAAAGCAGGCGCTCTTTATCCTTGAGGATAAGGTCATAAGCCGAAACGTCATCCGTCAAACCGGCGAACTCACCGCGCGCTTTGACCTTCGGGTCAACCAGCTTGCCTTTCTTGTCGATCGAGAAATAACCGTTGTGGGTCGCACCGACGTCGATGCTGTCCAAGTGCTTGCGGTAGGCTTCTTCTTCGAGGGGCAACTCACCAAGGTATTCGGCTTTCAGCGCTTCGTATTCCTCTTCGAAGACGCGGGCATATTCGCCTTTTTCGTCCTCAGTATCGTAGTCTCGGTACTTCGCCACCTCATCGATGAAGAACAGCGACAGCACTTTGATGCCTTTGGCGAACAGCTGCTTTTCACGCTCAAGATGGGCCGCGATCGACTCGCGGATCTGAATGCGACGAATGTCACGTTCAGTGATGTCGCCACTGGCTTCACCGGCTTTCAGAACGGCACCGTTTGTGAAATGCACCTCGTCCACGCGCGCGTCGATGTCAGAGACGACGAAATCCCGGTACTGATCGAGACCCTTGGATAGATCGAACAGATTGCGACCTTTCTCAACCTTCCGCAGCACCCGCTTGATGCCGGAGTTGGTTTTCACCTCCATCTCCACCCGCGCAACGGGATCGCTTTTTGAAATCTGGATGCCTTCCAGATAGAGATACGCATTCGTGCCCGTCAGACCCTTGGCCTGAATCCCGCGCACTTCGATCTTCTTGACCAGCTTCTGGCTGAACGCATCGACCGCATCAAGACGATGCACCTTGTTGTGGATCGTCTTGTGGGTCGCCGAATAGCGCAGGATGAACAGCGGGTTAAACTTGGGCAGGGCGTTCTGTGTCGCCGTGCCTTCCATTTTTTGCGGCTCATCGAGGATCAGGATGGGGCGGTTCTTGGCAATCACGTCGATAGGACGGCGGGACTGGAAATCATCCAGCTCTTCATAGATCCGCCGGTTGTCAGCGCCGGTCGCATTGAACGCCTGCACGTTGATCACCATCACGTTGATGCCCGCGTCCGAGGAAAAGCTCTCAAGCTCGTGCAGCCGCTTGGAGTTGTAGATGAAGAACCGCGCCTTCTTGCCATTGCTTTCGACGAAATGCTCTGCCGTCATCTCCAGCGACTTGGTCACGCCTTCGCGGATCGCAATCGAAGGCACCATGATGATGAACTTGGACCAGCCATAGCGCTTGTTCATCTCGAAGATGGACTTGATATAGCAATAGGTCTTGCCAGTACCGGTCTCCATCTCGATGTCGAGGTTGATGGCCGCGCCAGCCTTGTAGCTCGCCTTCTTTGGCTTGCCCTTGTCATCGACGAAGGTGCTGAGGCTTTCCGACAAGGGCAGGTTCTGGCGCTGCTGCACCTTGCGGATGTTCTCCAGCACCGTGGACATAGGCATGGCCAGATCGGCGTTGCGAAAACCGTCTTCGTCGGACCGCATCTGCGCGCGGACACCCGGATCAATGCGATAGACTTGGGCCGCTGTATTGGGCTGGCCTTCGAAACAATCGACCACGGCTTCGACCGCCGCTGTTTGATAGTCTTGCGACTTGAACTTGATCTTCATGGGGTCAAATCGCCTTCACTTCGGTCTCGGGCGACATGGCTTTGAAGATTTGGCGCACGTTGATCTTGGTCTGGTCGTCGGCAAAGCCGGTATCTTTGAACACGATCCGTAGCGGTGCGTGGCCTGCCAGCTCTTTGACCAGATCCTCGGAGATGCCATCATCGAAACAGGCCATCAGGGCGGTGTCGGCGACGAAGAAGACGGTTTTGCCCTGCCCAGATTTATCATGAACCGTCTCGCGGCGGATGGGTAGGGTCAGGTCAACGCCCCAGTCGAGCAGGACCTGGAACAGCAGATCCTCGGCCGTGCGGTCCGGTTTGACGTTGTCGACGCGGGAAAGAAGATCGGCCTGAGAGGTCTGATCCGGCCTGTAGAATACATCGGCCATGTTGGAGCTGTCGATCTTGAGCACGCGGAAGCCGACATCCTTGTTCCAATTGGGGTGACACTCCCCTTCGAGGATTTTCTGTCCCGCACGGCGGATACGCTCTTTAGAAATTTCTGAGATCGTCTTGAACCCAGACAATGCAGCATCTGAATTTTCTTTTAATGGTTCTGGAATTTGAACTGCGACCACTTTGCGGTTCATGCCATCTTCAGCATTTGAAGCAAACGTCGCATGGCAAGTCGAGCCAGAACCAGCAAAGAAGTCCATGACGATCTGGTTTGATAAAACGGCTTGCTTGATAAACGCCGAAATCAGCTCGACTGGCTTGGGAAAGTCAAAATATCGCCCGTCAAAGAGCTTTGAAAGGTTTCTTGTCCCGGTGGTGGTGTATCCGACTTCCTTTGGGTCCAGTATTGTCGAGAAACCGGTTCTCTCCGACGTGAGATCATTCAAAAATTTCTTCTCACGCGGTCGGCCCTTCGGGTCTGAGGGAAATAATATCCGCCCTTCTTCGATCATTTTGATCACATTCTCGCGGCTTTTGGCCCAAACCCGAACGGGGTTAGCCGGAAACACACGTCCTGTAGCCGGGTCGATAATGTCATAAAATTGGTTGGGACGCTGATCTTTTGTTGCTTGTACTGTCAGGTTCTCACTAGCCCAAGGACCGCGTGGATCATTGTCGGGATTGGAGTATTTGCCTTTATCAATTTCTTTCCCCAGCAGGGTGAAGCTTTCTATGCTCTTGGCAAAGCAAATGATGTATTCGTGGTCACCGGATACTTTGGTCTTCTTTCTACTGTCTGGTGTTTGCCTGCTTTTCCATACAAAGTTCGCGACAAAATTCTGGTTGCCAAAAACTTCTTCCGCAACCTTCAAAGCATTGGAAAACTCGGTGTCGTCGATGCTGATGAAAATTGCACCCTCTTCGGAGAGAAGGTTCTTTGCAATTTTGAGCCGCGAGAACATCATACTCATCCAGTCGGAATGGAAGCGTCCATTAGCGGCTGTGTTTGCTACCAGCCGATTGCCTTCGTCATCCTTCTGGTTCGAACGTTCCAAAAACTCCGCCGAACTCTCCGCAAAGTCATCATCGTAAACAAAGTCATTCCCCGTGTTATACGGCGGGTCGATGTAGATCATCTTGACCTTGCCCAGATAGGTCTCTTGCAGCAACTTCAACGCCTCAAGGTTGTCGCCTTCGATGAACAGGTTCTGGGTGGTGTCGAAGTGCACGCTTTCGTCCCGCGTGGGGCGCAGGGTTTTGGCGATGGGGGCGTTGGCGGTGATCAACGCCTCGCGCTTGCCCGGCCAGTTCAGGTGATAGCGTTCCTGCGGCCCCTCGACGATGCTGTCCGACAGTTCCTGACGCAGTTGGTCAAAATCCACCGCCAGACGTAGCGTGCCATCCTCACCCGCCGCCTCGGTCACACAGCCGGGGAAAAGCGCGCGGATCTTGGCGATGTTGTCCTGCGTCAGGTCAGGGCTGTGCATTTTCAGCTTTTCGATCTCGTCACTCATTATCGTCCCCACGTCTTTCTTTCGGGCCTATTCCGGCTTTTTCAAATGCTCGAAGTCCGCCTGCGCCTCGCGCAGCTGACCGTGCAGTGTCATTTTGATGTTGAATTGCGTTTCGCGTTTCAACCTGGATTTCAGCTGGCTGATCTCACGCTCTTTGGTTTTGAGGGCGTGCGTCCGGTCCATCCGCGCGCTCAAGGATTCCGCCGTCTGCGGCACAATCGGCATGAGCGCCGTCAGGATCTGTTCATAAAGCACGCTCAGGTTCAGCGCCACCGGCAATGCGCTGCGCGGCGTGTCCGCTGGCAACCAGTCTGATCGAAGGTGGTCAGAAAGCACCCACTTATCCGCCTCGGCCGCTGACGGGCGTTTGTGGGCCGCCGCGATTTGGATTTGGCCGTCCTGTTCCAGCTCGAACAGGATGGGAAAGGGGATGGCGCGGTCGATGGCTTTGAGCACATCGTCGTGCACTGCGCCCGATTTGAGCGTGACGCGGAACACCTGAATTTCTGGCACAGATTTGGTGGCGGGCAGGTTGATCGTCTCAGGGGCCAGTTTGGCGCGCCATGTGATCTGGTCCACCTGAGCGACGAACTTGTCCTTGAGCGCGGTGGTGGCTTGGACGCGGTCGTAGATACGCGTTTTTGGCACGACACGCTTCAGCAGCGTCGATTTGGGGTAGTCGTAGAGCGCGGTCATGCAGAATCCCTCAAGACGATGAAGGCGAGCAGTTCAAAGTCATCGAGCCCGGCGATGGTGTGGGTCAGCGCCGTTGTGTGCCCACCGGAAAAGAGGCTGTCGAGGTCGCGCTCTTCCTTCACCTCGATCATGGATTTGATCGCGTCGCTGAGCAGTTCGGAATATTTGCCCATCTCACGCCCATCCTTGGTTTCCGCGTTGAAGGCGTCGCAGAGCGCCTTGATCGGTTTGTCCAGACCCTTGCAGCTGGAGCGGATCAGGTCGAGCAGGCGTTTTACCTCGGTATGGTCCGCGATGACGTTCGCATCGTTGTCGAGGTAGATCAGGTAGTAAGGGTGAAGCCGGTTCTGTTGGTTGACGTTCACATCAGGGTGGATGTTGCGCAGGGCGAAGATCACGCCGGGCTGCAGGCCTTTCGCGGGGTTGGACGGGACGATGGCGTGCAGGCCCTTGGGTTGGCCCGCCAGATCGCCATGTTCCTTGGTGTAGTTCAGCAGGTCCATGCGGAAGTCGTTCAGTCCGAGGTCTGTGATGGAAACGCCTGTCTTGACGTCTTCGAGCTCAATCACCTCTTCCTGCAAGCGCTGCAACTGGTCCTTGCGGTAGGCAACGTCGCTGCTTTTCGCCGTCAGCACGTTGTCTTCGCCGGTGCCGGTCAGGTCGACGATATGCATCCGGTTTTCGACGCGTTCTTTTAAGTTGATGTACTCGTCCAGAGAGATGTCGGGCCAGTAGTTCACCAACTGAATGGCGGTGTTGGGCGAACCGAGCCGGTCAACCCGGCCAAAGCGCTGCACGATGCGAACCGGGTTCCAGTGGATGTCGTAGTTGATCAGGTAGTCGCAATCCTGAAGGTTTTGCCCTTCTGAAATGCAGTCAGTTCCGATCAAGATATCCAGCTCATCTGGCACCTCCGGCATGATCAGTGCCTTCTCTTTCGCCTTGGGGGCGAAGAGCGTCAGAACCGACTGGAAGTCGTAATGAGGCTTCAAGGTCGTCTTGGGGTTCCCTGAGCCTGTGACAATGCCCGTCTCGGACCCCATCGCGCCTTTGAGGGCGGGCGCGACGTGGCGATAAAGATATTCGGCGGTATCCGCGTAGGCGGTGAAGATCAGAACCTTGCGATTGCCTGGGTTCAGGGGCGAGGCCATTTTTTGCCTGATGATGTCGATAAGGTGCTGGAGCTTAGCGTCCTCTTCAACGCCAACCTTGTCCATCTCGGTCAATAGACCTTGGATGATCTCGCGGTCGCCCCCCAAATCAGCCTTCCACGTTGGGATATCCATATCAGCGAGGTCGATCTGGATCTTCTTGCCAATTATGAATTCGCCAAGTCCCGACAGGTCATCATCGTCGGTGTCCAAGTTGTCCACGTCATTGAAAACGTCTTCAATCCTGCCGTTGCCGCCACTCGCCTCGAAGCGATCGATGGCCTCCAGCATCGCGCCAATGTTTCGGTCAAGCGCACCCAATGTGAGGCGGAATGCCTCCACAGAACTTTCAAGACGTTTCAGAAGGTTCGTCGTCATCAGCGCTTGCAGGCTGCGCTCGCGATCGGCCTGGCGCAACGTACCTTTGGAGCCCTCCGTCTTGGTGTCGTAGAGCTCTTCATATTTCCTAAGGCGGCTCGGTTGGATGTAGTTCACCGGCGCGTAGACAGCCATTTTTAGCAGGGATAAGTCGCCATATATGTCGTCAAATCCCACAACATCCTCGCGGAATGTGATCGGTAGGTGATGTGAGATAGGCTTCTTACGCTCAGGGAACTTCCCGATGTCGGCGGTGTCGTAGAACTGCTCGATGTGCTTGCGAGAACGCGCAATCGTCACTGAGTCCAAGAGCTCAAAGAAATCAAGATCTAGCGCTCTGAGGATGGACTGTGCTGTGCGTTCCGCTGGAGGAAGCTCCGACCAAGTATTGAAGGCTGTTTGAGCCTTTCGGAAAATCTCTTCAACGCTGGTTTTGGTCTTTAGGTTTCGGCTCAGCGTATCCGAATGCCCTTCGTAGGCCAACGCTAGTTGGTTGCGAAGGTCGGTGAACCTGTTGTTCACGGGGGTTGCGGAAAGCATCAGAACCTTTGTCTTCACGCCAGATCTGATGACCTTGTTCATCAGTTTCTGGTACCGGGTTTCCCGATCCTTGTAGACGTCGTTGTTTCGGAAGTTGTGAGACTCATCGATGACGACCAGATCATAGTTGCCCCAATTGACCCGATCGAGCGGTATGCCCAGTGACTCGCCCGATGTCCTGGATAGGTCGGTGTGACAGAGGACATCGTAATTGAAACGGTCGGCTGCAAAGAGGTTTGTCTTGAGGTTCGTGTTGTAGTTGCGCCAATTGTCAGCAAGCTTTTTGGGGCAGAGAACCAGGACAGATTTGTTCCGTAGTTCATAGTATTTGACGACGGCAAGCGCGGTGAACGTTTTTCCCAAGCCGACGCTGTCCGCAAGGATGCAGCCGTTATAGGTTTCTAGCTTGTTGATTACCCCAGTGGCAGCGTCTCGTTGATAGTTGAACAGCTTGTTCCAGACGAGGCTATCCAAGTATCCCGTTTGGTCATTGGGCAGCACATCCTCGTCGACCTCCTCAAGGAATTCCCTGAAGATGTTATACAGGATCAGGAAGTAAATCCTTTGCGGCGAATTCTCCTGGTAAACGGCCTCAATGTGCTGAAGGACTTGATCCGTCACATCTTGAACGTTTGCGGGGTTGGCCCAGACCTGATCAAACAACGAAAGATAAGTTTTTGCCGAAAGGTCGTCCTCGAAGGCATGCGTGAAATTGGAAACAGCGTTGCCAGGCTGGTAGCCCAAATCGACGGCTGAAAACCCACTGATAGGTGAGAAAACCTTGTTTCCCTTGCGCGCTTCGATGGTCGCGAACTGCTGCATCGGGGCGTCAGTAGCGTTGGATTTAAAGGTAGCTTTCCTCCGGATCCAGTCCGCGCACTGTTTTGCGATGGCCTTTTGGGTCAATTTGTTCCGAAGATGAATTTCAAATTCTGTGCCGTACAGCGCGGTTTCCCTGAGCTGTTTCGGGATAAAGAACTCTCGTTTCTCTTTCCTAGAACGCCCGAGAGCTTCGTTCGGAATGAATATCGGATCTGTTAGGATGAACTCGAGCTCTTCGACGCTTTCCAATTCATCCCGCAGCGCTTCGTATGCAAAGATTGAGAAGCAACTGGCCGCCACCCGTATTTTCGCACCGGCTTCAAACCCTGCTTTAAGCTCATCTCCCAAGAGGACAGAAATGTTGTCGATGATTTTCAAAAGATTGCCCTGAATTCGAACGGTTTTTTGTAAACGTATCGCGTAACGACCTGTGTTCACAGTCCAAATTCAACCTATGTACACGGATTGTCTCTCGGATCATCGCCAAGGCTGAATGACGATCAGAGGTACCGCAACAGACCGTTGCGACACGCCAGGTTGATGTTCGTCTTGTTTTGAGCCCGCGCTTTAGCGCGCGGGCAACGTTTCCCAATAGACTGGAACGGGGCTCAACGGGCCGTTGGCCCGCTCACCCCAATCCAGACGTCATCCTTTTGTTTGGTCCGCCCAACATCCCTGACCGCGGCGGTCAACCTTAGTCCATCCCCAAAATCAGGCACCAATTTCCCCTGTCTCGCGTGCGAGCCATTCCTCGCGCGACAAATTGGTGTCTGATTTTGGCGCAGACATTTTCTTCGCAAATGTGGCCGATTGACAGCCCCGTTCAGGGCCGTGGGTCGGGCTTTGCCCTCTCCCACTCTGTTCCGCCGAATACACGCGTATTCGGTCAGATCAGGTGGCCGAGGCGCAGCCCATCGGCGGAAGGGGGCGCGAAGCCTCACCCGCGTCACTTTGATCGAGGAGGCCACAAATGGCACCGAAGTTTGATGTTTATGCCCACGTCACCGACACCATTATTGCAGAGATCGAGGCAGGCACGCCGCCATGGCGCAAGCCGTGGACAGGGAGCGCGACCGGCGTTGCCCTGCCGACCCGACACAACGGCGAGGAGTATCGCGGGATTAATATCCTGATGCTCTGGGTCATGGCGGCTAAGCATGGCTATGTTTCGAGCCGCTGGATGACCTACAAACAGGCGCAAGAGCTGGGTGGGCAGGTCCGCAAAGGTGAAACGTCGTCGACCGTGGTCAAATACGGGACGTTCACCCGAGAAAATGAGCTGGGCATCGAGGAAGAGCTTCCCTATGCGCGCGCCTATCGTGTGTTCAATGCGGATCAGATCGAGGGCTTGCCGGAGGATTACTACATTCGGCCCGAGCCGCCGCGCGACCTCGGAACGGCCGAAGACCCTGAGCTTGACGCGTTTTTCAACCGGACAGGGGCGGAGATCCTCACCAGCGATGACCCGCGCGCCTATTACAGCCCCGCCAAGGATCACATCCACATGCCGCCGATTTCCACCTTTCATAATGCAGCAGGCTACTATGGGACGTTGGCCCATGAGGTGATCCATTGGACCGGCAGCGAAAAGCGGCTTGAGCGGATCAAGAAGTTTGCGAACCGTGAAGCCTATGCCTTTGAAGAGCTGGTGGCGGAAATCGGCGCTTGTTTCCTTGGGGCACAGATTGGCGTCGCGCCGGAATTCGACCAAAGCGCCGCTTATGTTGAAGGCTGGTTGAAAGCGCTCAAAGATGACAAGCGGACGATTTTTCGCGCGGCGTCCGAGGCGCAGAAAGCTGCCGACTTTGTTTTGCACGCAGCAGACCAAAGCAAGGAGGTGGCAGCATGACACCGGACTATCATAGCGATGATTTTTCGACCGCACGTCTGGAAGATACGGTGAGCCTTCGGAGCGCCGCCCGCGAGGCGCGCGCCACGCTTTACGCGGTGTTGAACCGGTTGGAGCTGAACGATCTGGACGGCGAGGAGCAGCCCTATATCGACGATTGTCTTGGGGCTCTCGCAATCCTTGAGGAGGCGTTGCGATGATCTTGGAAGAGATCAAAGCAGCTGTGGACGCGGGCAACCGCGTTCATTTCACGGTTTGGGGCGAGTTGTCGGCATCGGCTTGCTCGTGGGGAGGGTTCTTTTGCTCCTTAATCCTCTGCTCTAGCCGAGACGAAAAATTCGAAACCTCAGCTGCAAACCTAATCGATTTTGGGATTTTGGGTCGCATTTCTCCTTTTTTGTCTGAGGCGGCACATTGAGCCGCATAGGACAAAAGAATCCGATTAGCTTTCTTTCTTTGCCTTCCAACTTTTTGCCGGAAAGGCTTGTGATACCCGTTGCTTTTCGCATCCAGAAGCGGGGTTCGACGCTTGTCGTCGCCGATACTAGGCCACTCAATTCCCAAAATTCTGCAGCAGGCACACGACAGGGAAAAATGCTCTAGAAAGTCTTCGCTTGTCGGCACGTTTTGGGCTTCTTGGCTTTCTTTTTGCCTTTCTTGCCTTTGATGCCGGGCATTGGAGAAAGCGGATCATAAGACCAGCCGCGTCCGCCTGGGTAAATGATTGTGCTGCCACCTGAATAGCCGCCGCGTCCCATCTCGAACCTCACAAAGCAAAAAACAATGTCGTCAGTGTAGCGCTGGTCTGTGTCAGCGCAAGTATCTGGCGGTCGCAGCGTATGGCTGCTCCAAACAGAATACAGGCAGTTGACGCAATATTATAATATTGAATCAATTATGGCGAAGTGCCATAACAGGGCTGACTGTATGATGCTGGCAAGAAATAGGGGTGATTACTTCACATGGGCCGACCGCGCGCACCACGGCACAAGCGACTGGCGCAAAACCAGCGTTTTGCCATCGTGCGCAAGCGTGCCGAAGGGGTGCCAATCGAGGATCTGGTCCGTGAATTCGGCGTCACGACCCGCAGCATCTTCTACACCTTGAAGGCTGATCAAAGCCGCAAGTCGGATGCGCGCGTGCGTTCAGAACTGGTGAATGTCCGGCTCACGCCCAAGGAGCTGGCGAGCTTTGATGCGGTCTTGACGCGGCATGATATCGCTAGCCGCGCGGAGGGGTTGCGGCGGTTGATCCATGCCTCAAACGATCTCTTCGTTCCCGACGATGAACTGGCGAACCAGATGCAGGGGCTGTCGGCCTCGCTCAATCGCACCGGCAACAACGTTAATCAGATTGCGCAGCGCCTGAACGAGGCAAAGCGCCAGGGAAAAACGCCGCCTTATGGCAATTCTGCCCATGGCCAGGTGCGAGCTTTGGCCGGGTTGATCTTCGACATCGCAGACCAGGTTCAGGACATGGCGCAGCGTCGCCGAAGCGCGCTCTCTGGCAAGGTTGCCCGCGTTCTGGGAGGCTTTGCCGATGGCCCGGAATAGCGCCGTTGCCGCCGCGCAGGAGGCTTTCTTTGATCGCGACTGGAGCCGCATTCGCGGCAGCGTCCCGCGCGCCCGCGCGAAGCAGATGGCCCGCGCGGCCATGGGACATTCACCCGCAATCTTCAAAGCCATTCGCGACGGCGGCACACACACAAAACCGCAGCTGCGCAACCAGCTTGAATACCTGACCACCAAATCGAGCTTCATCATCGACAGCCGTGGAACCTATGACGGCCAAAGCGTCTTGTCCGCGAAAGAGATCGAGCAGGTCACGCGCCGGTTTGCAGCGCAATGGAATGAGGGGTTTCATCCCAAGTTGGGGCATACCTCGCATCTTTTGATGGCTTTCCCGATTGGTACACGCGGAGAGGATGTCGCCGAGATCACGCGCGAGATCTGCGAGCGGTTCTTTCAGGGTGAAGGCAGCCACTTTGACTACATCGCGGCCGTGCATGAGGACCGGGACCACCCGCACGCCCATATCGTCCTGAACCGGCGAAGCAAGGACGGTGAATTCTTCTTTTTGAAAGAAGGGCACCATTTCAACTACGACAGTTTTCGCGAGGCGATGGTGGAGGTGTCGGACCGCTATGGGCTGCGGCTTGAGGCGACGCGAAAGCTGGAGCGTGGGATCACGACGAAGAGGCCAAGCGACGTGGACCAACGTCGTGCAGAAGCCACGGGCCAGAAGCTGACCGAGCGTGAGCGCGTGGGGCCGGAGCTTGACCGTGCCTTGGCCGAAGTGGCGCAGAACGCGCGGCTTTATCGCGGCCTGGCTGCCGAGGCCTCGCGCGAGAACCAGCATGACATTGCAGCAGCCTTGGACAAGGCCGCGCGGCTCTTGGCGCAGGGCAAACCAATTGAAGCAGATGGAAAGGTATATGGGATGGCCGAAGAACAGCATTCTTTTGATGAGGTCGTGGATGCATTCCATGAAAAGATCAACCAAGCTGAACGTATTGTGGCGGACGCCCCGGTGGAGCGGCGTGCCGCGCTAGAGCATGAGCTGAACGACATCTATCGGTCGCTTTCGCATCTCAGCCCCATGGGAACGCAGTCCCACACCTTGCTTGAAGATGCGTCCAAAAGTGGGATTTATTCGGTCGGGAACATTCAGGCCGAGGCCCAAGGTGCCCTACGGGATCCAATGTTTGCCGAACGTCTTCAGCAGGCATTGAGAGGGACCGGCATTGACGCGCAAGAGGTGACGCGCCGCGTTGAAATTGGCGCGGGTAATGCCGCGCTGGAACGGCAATGGCTTGGACAAGATCTGAAGGCCATTGCCGAGAAGGAAGGCTTTGACCTGTCACGCGCCGATGAACTGGAGAAGGCGATCGACCGCCTAGACCAGGTGCACAGTGATCTGGGCCGTGTGTTGGCCGATGCTGACGTTCTCAAGGACAGTGGGGCGGTAGAGGCCGACTGGCAGGAAGCCATAGTCTACGGGTTGCCGCCGACCACGGCTGACATCCTGAGCCGTATGAGGGACGACCCAACCGCAGATCCATTCCGAAACGATTTGGAACGCGAAACCTTGCGTGCTGAGATGGAGGAACTGGTCGGTGAAGAGCAGGCGGCCGACTTGGCGATTGGTGATGAAACCACGCTTGAAGAACACATCGAAGACCGCCTGGACCGGCTCTATGCGGCCAAAGCCTATCTGCAGAGCGATGCCACTCTGGCGAACAGTGTGGCGATGGAGCACGTCCTCGACGAAATCGCCAATGAAGAAATTGATGTTCAACGCGAGCGGCATGTCGATGCCGATGGCGAAAAGGGTGTGACACATGGGTAAGACGCGGATCGCACTCGGCGTCATGAGCTTTGCTCTTCTGGGAGCGGTGTTGGGCTAATTTCTGGCGTCGGCCTTTCTGACGTTCCGCTGGTTCGGGGTCGGGGCGGACATCGATTTTCTGGTGTTGGCACGCAGCTATGGGGTTCTCCGAACGACCCATCCGGCCGATATGCAGATTGTCCACCTGATCGTGGGGATCAGCACCGGTGCCGGTGTTTTGCTCAGTGCGGTCTTGATGAACGATGCGCTGACCAAATTTGGGGAAACCCACTGGCAGCAAATGTCCGAGATGAAGCGGAACGGCTTTTTCGGGAAGCCCGGTCACGGCTTCGTTCTTGGCAAGATGGGTAAACCCAAGAGCCGCAAACCCTTTGTCATGTCCAAGGTCTTTCCACATGCTCTGATCGTGGCCCCGACCGGGCGCGGTAAGACTACGGGTTTCGTTATTCCAAACCTTCTAACCTATCAGGGCAGTGCAGTGGTTCTGGACGTGAAGGGCGAAAACTTCGAGGCGACGGCGCGCCACAGAGCCGCTCAGGGTGACAAGGTTTTTCGGTTCGCGCCCACTGATTGGAAGGATGGCCGTTCGCACCGCTACAATCCTTTGTTGCGGATATCGGCGCTCGAAAATGTTGATCGTCAGCAGATGGAACTGCAACTCTTGGCCTCACTGTTCCTTCAGACCGAAAGCGATCGCGTTCAGGGGCTTCTAGACGGCGGTATCGATCTGTTTGTGGCGGCAGGGCTTTTGGCGTTCGAGCGCAGGCGGCCGACCCTGGGCGAAATCTACCGCATCACGGCCTCAGGCGGTGATAAACAGAAGGAATATCGCCGCCGTGCCGACGAAGTAGTCAACCCAGCCGCCAAGCTGATCTTCATGCGGATGTCCTCGACCAACAACGACACGCTGACCTCTTACCAGTCGCTCTTGATGACCTCCGGTCTCAAGCAGTGGTCCAACCCCGCCATCGACCGAGCAACCGCAACTTCAGACTTCGACTTCCGCGAGATCCGAAAGACGCCGTTTTCCGTTTATCTCGTAGTCGAACCGCTGATGGTGAAACCGCTCGCGCCGCTGATCCGCCTGTTTTTCTCGGACTTGCTGGCATCGTTGCAAGACCATGAACCAGACGAGGACGAGCCCTGGCCGGTGATGGTCATGCTCGATGAATTCAATCGCCTGGGCAAAATGCCGATCGTGCTCGACAGCATTGAAACCCTGCGATCGTACCGAGCCAATCTTGCAATCGTCACACAGACGATCCCGGCGCTCGACGAGATTTACGGCGAAAATGCCCGACGCGCCTTGCAGGGGAACGCGGGTATCAAGCTCTATCTGACCCCATCGGATGAAAAAACCATCGAAGAGCTGAGTAAGGCTGTCGGCAAAACCACCAAACGCGTTGTGACCCGCTCGCGGTCGGTCGGTCGCAACCCTTTCGCCGGGCGCAGTATGTCTGAACGGACCGAAGAGACCGCGTTGCTACCTGAGGATGAGGCGCGGCGCATGGATCTTGATGACATCGTTCTGGTGGTCGACGCGCAAATGCCCGTGCGCGCCAAGCGGATCAAATACTATGAGGACCGGTTCTTTGAGCAGATCTTCGACAAGCAGACCGGCGATCTGCCGTATCCCTCCGCGGGAGACCAGATGCGCGGCCTGCAAGGGCAGATTAAGGCGCTGGAGGCGAAGATCGGAGAGCTTGAGATGCCGAAGGTGGTGCCAGTTGGTGGTTCTGAAGGTGGTGGGAATCTGCGAGAAGAGATCGAAAATCTGGCCAGCGAACAGCGGGAAGTAACGTCCGACGACAAGCCTAGCCTGGGCGAGTATCAGGCTGGAACAGATCGGGTGGAGAGATTTTTGGAGGAGGCAGCTCGGGGATGAGGGGCACCTCAGTCGGGTTGGTTAAAGACAGGACTGCCAAAAGCTGAGTTTGGGATCGTTGTTCGGTTTCTATGGTTGCAACCCAGTTTCTGGACGTTCGCCGCAAACCCGAAACCTTTACTTGATCGACCTAACAGGTCTAGGACGCAGCAGCCGTATGCGATTTATAAGAAATGGCTGCTCACATCTGTTTTCCCAAATGACCCGAATGCCTACATGCAGTCAAACAGCGCAATCCAAGCGAGCCACTTGCACCATTTTTGAAACGGTAAAAATTGATGATAAACTATGTTGCTCCACTGGGTGGTCAGACAATCGGCAAAGCCGCAAGTCGCGAAGGTGCCTGGTGGCTTTGTAGCCGCTATGGCCTGAAACCATTTCCTTTGAACGATGCTTCATCGGTGAGTTTAGAAGACGCTGAGAATGGGGCAAAGGTGTGGACTGTTCCCTGCGAGCACACCCAATTCCCATATGATCGTGCTGCCTTTGAAAATCGACGTCGTGATGGTTTGGCTACATTAGAGAACGGCCTTCCAGCATGGCCTGTTGCTGAAGAAAATGGGATTGCATTCCAAACCTTCAAACAACGGCTCAAAAGAGGCTGGTCGGGTGAAAGAGCAGCAACTGAAGGGGTACGGGAAATAGCGCATAACCCTGATGATGAATGGGAAGTAATTGCGCTGGAAAACGGGCTATCTGTCCGCGCATATCGCAGCCGTGTTCAGGCTGGTTGCCCTGAAGCCATCGCCGCAACATTGGGGCTAAGTTGGCGGAAGTGGTAAGATAGGTCTCTTTGCGGGCACATGGTCGTCTCACTTCTCTTCAAGGAGATCTTGGTCTGTTACTGGGAAACAATTTTTTACTTTCGGGCTTACTCCAGGACGAAGACGGATTCTGTCTCGAAGAATCCTTTGGCAATCAGAGCCGTGCGCATTTGCTTGGCATCGTCGGCAAAAATGATTACCGCCAAATCTGTCAGGGCTCGAGAGCAACACACATAGAACAGCCGCCTCGTTCTATCGACAACAGAATCCTTTTCCTCGGCAATGTTCGCTCGGTCTCTATCTGAGAGCTCTGTAACACCCAAATACTTGCCGTAGGAAAAGGTAGTAGTTCGTCCTTCCTCGTCGTCAACGACCACGATCACCTTGTCGAACTCCGCGCCCTTGATGCCTTGCTGAGTGGCAAATGGAGACATTTTCTCGATGTATTTTCGATATCCCCACAACTCCGATGCGTCACATTGCATGAAACGAACAGCGGCATTGTCGGTCGCAGGTTCGGCAACAGGAGCAGCCGTAGCCTCGTAGAGATCGATGAGCTCGATGTAGCGATCATCGAACGCCATCAAGTTTTTGGCTCTCGTAAAACGGACGATATCACCGATGCGCGCATCGCTCCCGGCTTCCAACATCGCCACGAGTTCACCGATCTGTCCTTGCAGACCATTCAAGAGGCCCGCGGTGTCTACACCAGCCAATACATCCGCCTGCAACCACGGGCAGTGTTTGCGAAGCAAGCGCATAATTTCGAAATCCCGCCCTTCATGACGCGCGAGAGCCGTTGGGAGGATGTAGGATAGAAAGGGGCGTATTACCCAAGCCGTACCATCAATTAGGCCGGATTTCAATTCTTCGGGTGCCTTGTCATTGAGCGCGCTATAGAGGTTCGGAAATCCCAGACGGGTTGCCGCCATTCGGTGAACCAATACCAAAAGCCGCAGTGCTTCCTCGTCTTCTTCCTCCAACCAGCCTTCATCACCGTCCTGGTCGGCCAGCCAGCGTCGAGCCTCTTCCAGACGTTCCTGTCGCCGATCATCGGCGGGCAGTATCAATACTCTGGCCGACCCTTCGACGGGAACGCCTTCCCCGTTCACCGCAATATGGCGTCCGCGTGTTTGCTCAAGCTGGTCGTCTTCTGCTCTAATCCGGTTGATGACGCGAAGCACGGCCTGCGGGCACCGGAAATTTTCCGGCTTTTCAAACGTCTCCCATCCCTCTTCTGGCGGAATGGGTCCGGCACCTTGCATGTAAATCTTCTGCACCGGATCGCCGAAAAAGCCTAGACAGAAGTCTAGTGGAACCGCTCGCGCCACTTCGCGGAGCGCATCCACAAAGGCCGGGTCTGTGTCCTGACTCTCATCGACAAAGATGACCGGAAAGCGACGTGCCAGAAGGGTCTGCATCAATGCATGTCCGGCGATAAAGTCCGGGCCGATTTTTAGGATATCGCTATGGCCGAGAACGCCATTCGAGTAGTCGCTACCGGTCCCATACCGGAAGCTTTTCACCGCATTGATTTCCGTTAGCTGACGATTGTATCGTTCGATGTTTTCCGCAGCGCGGGCCTTCGTGGCTTCTCTGGTTCGCGGTTTGTCGATTTTCTCTTGCTCTTCGGCAATCTTCTCGTTCAATCGGTTTCTCACCCATTCCCGAAGATTGTTTTGAAATGGCTTTATGACCGTCCAGAGAAAGCTGTGGATTGTGGAGACATGGAATAGTTCGTCATTTCCGACGTCTCCGCGAATTTCTTCCACGGCCACTTCGGTGTAAGTGATGCAGGCTACTTGTTGCCCGTTGCGGCGCAGGGCAGACCCCTGCGTTCGTTCGATTTGCGCTAGGGCTTTCACGAGCGATGTTGTCTTTCCCGAACCCGCTCCCGCAACCATCACAAAATGCCGGTTGCCGTCACCTGCGAGCCGCTCGTGAAGAGCTATGTCGGTATCTGTATTGGGCTTGCCAATGCGGCTTGTCATGCGGCGTCGCCTTCTTGTTGCTCATCCTCCTCCACTGCTACGCCTAAAGTGGCTTCGAGCCATTCGAGGCCTTCGGCAATGTAGTGCGGGACGTTCCAGTCGTCAGGGTCCTTGGCGAGCAATGCGAGCGCGAAATCCGTTTTCTTGTAGTTTGAGCTGTGCACCTTGTTGTGCAACTTCGCGGCGAGGTCCTCGAGATTTTGGGGCGCGCGCACCCTAAGTTTCAACTCCCGATTGGCGACTTCCTGTGTCCACTCCAGATTATCGAATGCGAAGGCAACTTCGAGCGTGCGACCGGCAAGCTCTATCTGTTCGCCGTTGCGCTCGAGAGTAACTGTGCCAGGGAAACAGACGCGAATAGCTCCATTTCAAGACAGATCGGTGGGGAGCTCCTTGCAGCAGTCTTCAACAGAAAGCAGCTCATCAATACTTTGCCTGTAACCCGTCACGGCCTCTGAGACAGATTGAGTTGTTTTGCTAAGCGAGGGTTTTTGTCTCATCGTAATCCTTGAGGGGATACGAGATGAGAACGAGAACTGGGCCGAATGGATCGGCTGACAAACACGTTAAAGAGATTAAGCGCAAGACGCGCCGACAGTTTTCTGCGGAAGAAAAGATCCGGATAGTTCTGGATGGCTTGCGTGGGGAAAGCTCAATTGCGGAGTTGTGCCGTCGTGAAGGCATCGCAGAAAGCCTGTATTACAATTGGTCGAAGGACTTCATGGAAGCCGGGAAGAAGCGGCTGGCTGGTGATACGGCGCGTCAAGCAACGTCCAGTGAAGTCACCAGCCTGAAGCGTGAGGCCCGTGATCTGAAGGAAGTTGTGGCTGAACAGACAGTGGAGCTGCGCCTTCTCAAAAAAAGCATGCTCGGGGATGGGGACGGTCCGGAATGAGGTATGATGCATCGGAGAAACTGGAGATCATCCGGCTGGTCGAAGGATCGCATCTGCCTGTCAAACGCACATTGGAGAAGCTGGGCGTGTCGCGCTCAACCTTCTATCGCTGGTATGATCGGTATTTGCAGCGCGGAGAGGCTGGGCTTGAAGATCGCAAGCCACATCCAGGTCGCGTCTGGAACCGCATTCCGAACACTGTGCGCAAAGCAATGTTGGAAATGGCATTGGCACGCCCGGAGCTGAGCCCGAGAGAACTGGCTGTTACCTTCACGGACGAGCGCAACTACTTCGTCTCAGAGGCCAGCGTTTACAGGCTTCTGCGATCTCATGACCTGATCACCAGCCCAGCATTTATCGTCATGAAGGCTGCCGATGAGTTCCGCGACAAGACGACCGCGCCGAACCAGCTTTGGCAGACCGACTTCACCTACCTCAAGGTCATTGGTTGGGGCTGGTTTTATCTGTCGACGGTTCTGGATGATTACAGCCGCTACATCATCACATGGAAGCTCTGCACCGGAATGGCTGCATCTGACGTGCAGGACACGCTGAACCAGGCGCTGGAAGAAACAGGTCTGGATCAGGCGAATGTGGTGCATCGTCCTCGCCTGCTATCAGACAACGGCCCATGCTATATCTCCGGGGATCTGGCTGACTATCTGGAAGACAAAGGCATGCCGCACACACGCGGCGCGCCGTATCACCCGCAAACGCAAGGCAAGATCGAGCGTTGGCATCAGACGCTCAAGAACCGCATTCTGCTCGAGAACTACTTCCTGCCCGGAGAACTCGAAGCGCAAATTGCCGCCTTCGTCGGGCATTACAATCATCAGCGTTACCACGAGAGCTTGAACAATGTCACACCCGCCGACGCTTACACGGGCCGAGGCCATACAATCCTGCTAGAAAGGGAGAGGACAAAACAGAAGACCATGAAACTTAGGCGCTTGCAGCACGCAAAATCCGCTGCTTAACTGAAGCCAGATGAACAATGACTCCTCGAAGTCAATCTGCCATCTGTCTCAAACCATCTGAAGACGGACAACCTGATTGGGGGGATTTGGTTTCCAGCTGGCCATCGGCCCGCATGGAAAGAACGAAGCCTTCAGAATAGGCGGGTGCAGCAAGGAATGCTGCGAAGACGGCAAGTGTCTTAGCTCGCGTCGTCCAGCTTGTGCGAGGCAACCTTGCCTTCGAGCATCGGGATCGAGACGATCGAAACGCCAAGCCCGGCGAGGAAGCTGGATAATCCGTTGATTGTCTTGAATTCACGGGCAGCCATGTTGTTGCGTGCAGTGACGAGCAGGCGACGCGTCTCGCCATCGGGCGAGACGCAATGCACGGTCCAAACTCCGGACCACTGAGCACCTGTACGTTTGGGCGTAACCCGGCACACAACATCCGCCGAATGACCCTCGGCAAGCAGTGTGCGCAGCCCGTCTTCACTGACAACATTAGGGGCGTCTTGCATCAAATTCATAGGATCGAGCCTTGCAGAATTGTGCATTGGCCCGGCAGTCCCTCATGGACTACCCAACCGATACAATATTATAATTTTGCAATCAATAGGTGCAATTTGAGTTGATGCACCCTTCATGCGTTGAAGCAAATTTACTGCAACGGAGTGGCTGAGCCAAGATAATATGGCGCTTTTGAAACAAACATGGGCGGTTTCGGCGATTGTCGAGTTGGGCACCTGCCTCAAAATGGCACATTTGTTCACCATCCCGCCTCACCCAATACCGACCATTCCGCGCAGTATTTGAGAGTACGCTGATCTGTTTCGAAGAGATGCGGCCAACATCGGCAGTGCGGAAAAGTTACCTTCTACCCGTGTTGATATTGCTGGAGCAGTGCACGTACAAACGCGCAGCGGGTGATCTGCTACCTCACAGTGGACTTCACGGTGCAGGACACGCCTCATATTTCCTGACCAGCATTATTAGGCTCATTCTCTGCGAATAAGTCGTACCAGTGAGATGCGCTCGGAGGTGCCGCTCGGCCCGCACAAGGCAACGGTTACTCTCATTCTGCCACCTAGTCATTGGTGCTTGTCGCGTAGCGCCGGCAAATGGAGTACGGTTTCGACCCTGATGGGCGGAGCATCCGGATTTCGACTGTTGCGATCTGCCCCGGTCATTCCGCTGGGTTTTGCGCGTCAAAAAGACGGGTGGTCATACTGTCCGGCGAGGCGTTAGCCCTGGCCGTTCCCGTCCTCGTCGCCGCACAAATAGAAAGAATAAACCAGCTTCAGCTGGGTCCTCGCGATCTGTGGGAACACTCTCGATGGCGGTGGTGTCGCGCTGTCCATCAAGTTCGACTTTCCGGCCACAAGCACCGAATGAAAAGTGGTTCATCGGCGAAAGTGGCAACCGCTACGTCACATGTTCAGCTTCATCAAGAGATGCACTCGCTCACCTGTGATCCCGAGCGTTCAGATTCTGTTGCCTAAACAACATGCTAGTGGTTAGTGTGAGGACGAAAGGCGAATGTTGAGTGCCATGGAGCATATATTAGTAGATCATAGTGAGATTTCTGCGATTGCTGCTGAGCATTTCGCGAGAGGCAGAAACTTTACTCTCCGACCCATCGGTTCGGGGAACTCACAAGCTCACGTCTATGTCTTTGAGATACTTGGCGCAGACAACAAGGACGACGAAAGCGCGCCCACTAAGAGCGGGCGCTATGTTCTCAAACTTACGCCTAAGTGCGAGGCTGACACCGATCATAATACTGAGTTTCAGGAAGCAGCGCAAAGGTTCAATGAAGGTTCCGATTATCAGGTAATACCTGATTTGGTTGGTAACATACACCGAGACATTAATGGGAGCGAATACACTTTCGAGCTTTTTGAAGTCGCGGGGAGAAACTTAGATGCCATCTCTGCACCGGTTTCTAAGATGGATGAGCGAGTCTTTCTTGTTCTCCCTAAGCTTTTCTCACGTATGTTCGATAGGTGGTCGAATAAGGAAGTTGAACCTCAGAAGGTCGGTCCAGGACATCTGTTACGTACATTGCTCGGCTACCGAAGTGACAGACAAAAGGCCACGGAGCTGCATGAATTCGTAGAGGGGATATTCGGAAGCAAGCCTTTTTCTAGGCACGGTGAGTATGTGTTGATGAATCCGTTGCAGATTCAGAGCGTTCTTGAAAAAGTAGAATCGCCTGAAATCGCAGTAATTTTTGGTATTTTGCATCGAGATCTTCACAGTCAGAATGTGCTGTTCGAATACTCCAGACGAGATCCCAAATTTTGGGTTATTGACTTTGCGCTTTCCAGGATTGGGCCAGTCGGCTTCGATCAAGCATATTTCCAAATTTCGCAATTACTCATCAATCTTGATGGTTTACAACCCAGCACGCTGCTTGGTGCCCTTGAAGCGCACTACAACGGTGTTGACGGTCCTCTGGAGATGCCTGAGTTTGCGTGGCTATCTCGATTTCTTAGACTTTGTGCCGACATAGAGGAGGCATGGCTCGACAATTCCTTCCCAAACTGGTCCAGTGATTTGAAAAAGCAGCTGGATTTAGCAAAAATAGCAGCAGGAATAAACTGGGCCAACAAGAGCATATCACGCGATGCCAAGCTACTTGCGACATTGTTCGCAAGCTATCATGCGACCCGCTTCATGCGAAATTATCATAAGGATGCGTGGCAAGAATTGCTTTCTGCGAATGGCGAAGAGGCGAAAGAGAGTGTGGGCGACTCTGCAGTATCAGATTCTGATTGGGCGCAAGTTTGGGACCTTGCTGGGGGCTTCAATATCAGGGACTTCCGATATGTTTTAATCGCAGAACCCCAGAGAGATGTAGGAAGTCTGGAAGCTCTTGGGCGTCTACCATGGGACCTCGTAATTGATTTGGATCCAGATTCGACCGAAGTAGGTCTACTTTCAAAATGCAAGCCCGAGATAACGGTAAGAAATAGTCTTCACACTTCTGCTACTGGGGATATCTTAGGACTAGGCATGCAGGGAGTCACTTGGTTTTTTGCGAATGGATGGCATTCGCGGTCTATACCAACAAAAAGCCTCCGCGACTGGACTTATGAGTCGGTAGATACTCTGAGGTTAGTTGCGCAAAAATTTGTTGCTGAGAAGTCAGAAAAGCCAACGATTGCAGTAGTCTTACCCGGATACTCCGGTGATCCAAAGAGACCGCATTTCCGTCTGGAGAAGTGCATCGAGGTAATTGATGAAGCTTTGCGCGGCACTGGAACCTTCCTAATTGCAGGCGATTTTGAGCCCGCGGGCAGTGTGACCAATGAGAACAAGGTTCGCCTTGGCATTGATGTAGCTAGCCTGACAAACAAGCTGTCTCAAATTATTTCTGAAACAGCTGTCGGATCACCAGCGATGATCCCTGCGGAAGACGGTAGTTGGGTCTCGGTTGATAACTCTAGGCTTGTAGTGCTCGAGGAGAGCCTAGATGTGCTACACTCTCAAGTACTGGCGAGGAATAGTCGAAGCGAGGAAATCGAGTTTTGGAAGGGACGCGCTCCCTCGTGGCATGAAATTGCTTTAGGGGTCGACATTAATCGAAATATTTCAGAAAAAATTGAAGATCGCATCAATGGCGCATTGGAAGACAGGCACTCAAGGACCATTCTAGTTTCTGCTGTGCCAGGTTCTGGTGCCACAACCGTGCTGAAGCGCGTGGCATGGGGCTTCCGTGAAAGATTTGCGACAGTTGTTGTTACCAACGCCGATGCTTGGATTTCCGCCAAAGTTGCTACCCTCTATAATATTAGCCGCGCACCGGTTTTGATCTTTGCGGAGTCAAACCTTCTGGGTGAAAATGCTCGCGAGGATTTGTTCAAAGAACTTACCCAAAGTGGAGTTCGGTTTGTACTCATCTATTTTCGACGTTCGTTTCGGCGCCTCTCCGATGACGCACCTGATGGCGTTCTAGCTGAATCAGGCCTAAGAGACATTAAATACGAGCGTGATCGTGCGCCAGCTCTTTCTGTTCCAGATCCAATGCCGCGTTCGGAAGCTAAGGAGTTTTTAGCGCGATTTGTTGATGCGATTGAGGATGAGGAGCGCCAAGCTGAACTTCATAGGATCACCTACGATGAAAATCTCGCAAGGTACCGGTCACCGTTCTTCTATGGACTGGTGGCTTTTCAGCGCGAGTTTTTGAAAGTCGATGAATATGTGGAGCACCACCTTCGGCGGCGCAATCTAAGTCGCAAGACCGAGAAACTTTTTGAGTTTCTCGCTTTAACGACTCTATTTTCGAGCGCCGGCCTATCCAGGAAGTTCATAAATGGTGTTTTAGGGCTCGATCTCGACTCACGACTGCCTCTGAACGTTCCTCTTGGAGAGGAGCCGGTAGGCCTTATTGTAGAGCAAGATGGATACTTTAGGTTGTCTCATCAAATAATTGCTGAGTCAGTCTTTCAACATCTCAATGGAACGACGTGGCGATCTGATCTTGCCGATGTTGCGAGCGATTTTGTCGACGCAATGGGTGGAATATTTCCTAGTCCTTCGAACTATCTTCTAGACTTATTGAAGGAGATATTCATCGATAGGACCGGTCAAACTGGTTTCGAAAACGAGGATCGGAAGGACTTCTCACCTCTGATTGAGTTAGTCTCAGATTTCGACCCAACCTTAGGCAGTGAGATATTCAAGGTACTAACGCTGCATTTTCCTCAAGAGGCCCATTTTTGGACACACCGAGGCAGGTTTCAGCTCTATCGGCGGAAACTTGACGATCTCGCTAGCGCTGAAGAGTTTATTGAGAAAGCAGTTCTGATTTCGCCCAAAGACTCTCTACATCACCATGTTTTAGGTATGGTGCGGAGACAAAGGATGCGTCAGGTCCTACAGGATGCTCGGTCGATGAGCCCGTTGGAGTTGCTGGATGCTGCGGGAAGGGCTTTTGAGCAGGCTGCAGATTGTTTCACAAAGAGCAGGGAGCTAAGTCCCAAAGACTCCCATGGCTACATCACACATGCTCAGCTCATTTTGGAGATGGCTCAAGCGCTGAAGAAGGCAGGGGGAGAAAATTCCATTCTGTCGTTGCCCGTAGGCGTGACTAGTTGGATGCAAGGAGAAATGTCGCTACTCCACGATCTCCTGGGTGAGGTGGAGACTCTTTATGCTGAGCTGGATGGACCAGACAGGTACGTAGAAAGTTGCCGCGCCAACTTGCAAGACCTTATGGGCGATTTGGACGAAGTTGTGCGGACATGGGAGCTGTTCAATGCTGGACGCCAATCAGATCCGTACTCTCGCCGTGCTTTGGCACAAGCATACCTAGACCGGCGTGCTGGTGATTGGAAAAAGCTGTCCACCGATGAATTGGAAACGATTATCGGTCATACGTCACGAAACATTTCTGGTAAGCAGTCAGTCGATCGAGACTACGAGCTTTGGTTTGAAGCCAAACTTAGGCATCCAGAATTCGATCCTGACGAAGTGACGGTTTTTCTAGCGAGATGGAAGGAAAGATCTCAGTCGTGGCGACCTCATTACTACCTCGGATGTATAGGCTTTGTACGCTGGTTCTTGGGTATGACTGACAGCAGGGACTTTGAAACCGATTTAGAGAACGGAGATAAGCTCTACAACGGAAGAAGAGGCGTTAGTTTTCTGTGGATCGGACGTTCGTCAAACAGGTTCCCTCTAGTTTCCTCTCATGACTTAGGAAAGTGGGATAGGAAGCAGGAGCGGTTCTGGGATGCGAGTGCCCAGCAGAGACTTCTGAGGCTGGGAGGTTTCGTGAGCGAGAAGCCACTCCGCCCACAAAAAGGCGAAATCAACATCTCTCAAGATATCCGGGCGTTCTTCGTGCCTGGCAAAGAAGTTGCTGCCGGTGAACAGGAAAACTCCCCGATTTCCTTTTTCCTTGGCATTTCACTAGAGGGCCTTCGCGCATGGAAGACGGAAGTAGGCGACAAAAATGGCATGAAACGTGTTCGTGTTTCGGAACCCGATCATGCTTTTGAACTCATTGACACTCAAGGGGCGGCGCACCTTCAGGATCTCGATTCGTCATCCAAAAAGAGTGCAACGATCAGGAGAGCTAAAGCCTTCATTAGAGGCTTTGTGACCGCTGCTTTAGAGCGCGATGGCGAGCTTGTGTTGAGCGACTTGGAGCGAGCAACTTCGGCTTCTTTCGCCCAACAAGTCGGTGACGTCGAAGACTTTGGCTTCTCTTTCTTAAACTATGTTCGAAGTATTAGTGGCGTTCAAGCGCTTAGCGATGACTCTGGGCGTGTTGTAATATCTAAAAAGAGCGAGCAAACAGTCAGGCCAAAGGCACTTTATGGCTCCGTTCAATGGTACAAGAAGGGCGTTGACGGTGGTCTGCTAGATCAGCACGGACAGAATAGGTACTTCCGTTTTAGCGCTATTCATCGGCATTCTAGAAAGCTGATTGAAAAGGGCGCAATTGTGACTTTTGTCCCAGATCAGAATTTTGACGAAAAAAGAGGTCTAGAACGGCCCGCCGCCAAAGATTTGCAGTTATGGGATGGCCCTGTTCCTGGAGCTGTAGACTCAAGCCAGTATAGTTCCGATGAACTTAGGTACATGGTAGAAAAGGAAGTGCTTGACCTTCTGAAAGATGCCGAGTCGAGCGGCCATGAGCTTGGTTTAGCTGATATCGAAGCAATGGTTCGGTTTAGATTCCGTTTCAGTGGCGAAATTGGTGATAGACTTGACACCCTAAGCTTTGTTGAATTTCTACGTGAGCTGCCTTCGGTATGGGTGGATTTTCAATCAGAGCAACGTGTGGTTTCGACGAAAGATGTTGAACCGTTTGGGCGCGTCCTCATGAAGCAACCCAACGAAACTTCGAACGCGACAGTGGCTGCTCAGCAAAAGAAGCCTGCATATGAAGAAGCTCACAGCTTGGCGTTTGCGTTTATTGAGGAGCAAGTTAAGAATGCCAACAAGAAGAACCAAAAGCTAAAGCTGGAGACTCTTGCCAGTAGGACTAGTTCCAATTTCAAAGACTTGTTGAAGCCAATAGGTGCGAAGAACGTCCATAGCCCTCTGGGGTTCAAGACCTTTAGCGAGATGATCGACGCGAGTGATAAGTTTGAGATCGAGCTAGTGGGAAGTGATCGCTTCATAAGATTTTCAAAAGAGACAAGATTGTCAAAAAACCAACACCGTGCGGGAACGCAAACTGACGAAGTTGCAAAGCCTGGTCTAACACGAGCTGCATTTGAATCCTGGCTAGTCAAAGAGCTTACTTCTGATCGCAACTTGACGGCTGAGGGAATTCTTGTTTCTCAGATCTCTCAAAGGGTTGCGAAACAATACAAATGGGAAGGAAAGCTGGCAGAGTTCTTTGGGGCGGCAAGCCTGTCTGTTTTCTTGGGCGAACTTGATGATTTCGACGTTCGAGGTAGCAAGCCTGAAACGCGCAGAGTTTATTACATTGGTGCTTCAAATGTCTATTAATAAGGGGAGTATTGGTCTCATTGCTCTCGTGGTAGGAGCCCTAGGTGCAATTGCATCAGCCTCCTTCGTTGAGGCCGATGATGTTAACCTCATTGTAATTGAAATTTTCAAGTTTTTCCTTTTTACCTGTGCAGTTGGCGGTGCCGCTCTTATCTACACCGAGATTGAAAAGCAAAGGACCAAGGCTGATGAGTTTCAGAGATCCCGGCTTCGGTTTCGCTCCGAGGTTTGGGAAGCTTCGCACAAGGTTGCGCTTTCCAGGCGAATGATGAGTGAGGTGCCCCTAGATTTGTAGACGCTTTGCCGCCTAACTTTGAGGCGAGGAGACTGACATGGGGACACGCAATTACAGCGATGAGTTCAAGCGGGATGCAGTGCACCAGATTACGGTGCGTGGATATCCGGTTCGGGAGGTGTCCCGGCGTTTGGGCGTGAGCACGCATTCTCTGTACAAATGGTTGAAGCAGTTTGCGGAGCCGGTTCCAAAGCCCGGCGTGGATCATGAAACCGAGAACCGACGTTTGAAGCGCGAGTTGGCGAGGGTGACCGAGGAGCGCGACATCTTAAAAAAGGCAACGGTGTACTTCGCGCGAGGGTCCCAATGAAGTACGCCTTCATCCGGGCGCACCGCGAGGAGTTTGGCATTCGGGCCATGTGCCGGGTGCTAAGGGTCCATTTCTCTGGCTTCTATGCATGGCT
>Ga0209273_10000824_pt1 | contig 34080 bp, 34 predicted proteins | sample tdAd471_FD_187126 | JGI IMG/M metagenome (GOLD analysis project Ga0209273, IMG submission 187126) | Marine sediment microbial communities from the Atlantic coast under amendment with organic carbon and nitrate - tdAd47.1 (SPAdes)... | ecosystem: Environmental > Aquatic > Marine > Coastal >...
CCGCTTCGATTTCCTGGCGATTGGCAAGTATTACCTTGCAGCGACTGCCGATGGTGGCCTGACAGCCGGCGGCCACCAGGGTCAGTCCCTTCATCTGTACCAGGCGACCTTCCACCGGGAGTTCGGGAGGTGCCACGTTGTCGATGTAGCCCTGGAGCTTGTTGCGAACCTGCTCGAATCGGGATCGGGACGCCGGCTGGGACGGGCCGGTGGTCATTCTTCGGGTTCGCCGGGACTGGTGTCGGTGTTGGTATCCAGCATCTGGCTGATGACCACGTTGATGCGGGTGTCGAGGTCAGCGTCGACTACCGAGTCCTGGCAACGTACCTTGCAGGCATCCAGTGCGACGTGGGGATCGTCTATGATCTTCCAGGCCGGCTCACCGGCTTCGGCGGACAGCAACTCCCGTATGGTCTGGGCACTCCGGGGATTGAGGTGAACAAACACTTCCTTGTCGCCGGAATTCAATGCGGAAATGGTCTCCCGCACCAGCGTCAGCAGCATGTCGGGATCGGTTTTCAAATCCCTGGAAATCACGGCCCGGGCTATCCTGCCGGCCAGCAGCACCACGGTTTCGGCGATTTCCTGGGTCTGCTCGTCGTAGGGTTTACGCATTGCCGACAGCAGGCTGTTAACCAGCTTCAGCTGGTCCCGCGCCTCCTGGAGCCCCAGTTCCTTGCCGTTTTCATAGCCTTCCTTGAACGCTTCCTCGTAAACGCCCTGGCGCAGTTCCACCTCGCTCCTGGACACCTTTGGATTGCCATTCTCGTGATCCACCAGGCGGGGTGTTTCCCAGGCGGAGATATCGACCTGGCCTGATTTTTTGCTGAAACTATTCATTGGCTAACCAGTTCTGAATCATGCGTGCAGCCCGGGTCGGTTCCTGCATTACCAGGCTCTGGGCCCGGGCCAGATTGTCATCGAAAGTCACGCCGGTGCCGGCGCCCGGGGCCGCCAGCTGCTGACCCGTGGGATTCCCGGACAGCTGTACCCGATCCTCGCCGAGTTCATCGTCGTTGGCGTCGCCGACCGTGGGCGTCTGCTTCCTGCCGGCGGTGCTGCCAGTGGCCACCACCGACTTCAGGGCGGGGCGCAACACGGCGAATATGAGCAGCAGGACAACCAGGCCGGCACCGGCCTGCTTCAGTGCAGTCAGGAACCAGGTCTGCTGCCAGATCGGTGTTTCTACCAGCGCCACCGGCTGACTGGTGAAAAACGGTTCGTGAATGACGCTGACCGTGTCGCCACGGGCTTCGTTGAAACCCACCGCGTCCCTGACCAGCTGTGTCAGGCGGTCGATGCGCGCCTGCAGCAGTGCAGGACTGGGCTGCAACGGGGCCTCCTCATCCGTGCCGGCGGCAGCGCTTTCACCCGCGCTGAGGTCGACCAGCACCGCCACCGATAGCTGTTCGATAGCCCCGGGGACAGTCCTGGTATGGCTGACACTGCGATCCACCTCGTAATTGCGCACCGTGCTGGTCCGGGACTGCCTGCTGTTCTCACCTCCGGGCCGGGTTTCTCCATCCACCGGTTCGGTGGGGGGTGTTGCTGCCAGTGTGCCGGGCTCCACGGTTGCTGCCGAATTGTTCAGGTCGGCGGTCTCTTCCTCCAGCTGTTCACTGCGCACCGCCAGGGAATCCGGGTTGTAGACTTCCTGGGTGGTTTCGATGGCGGTGAAGTCGATGTTGGCGGTCACCTGGGCCTTGACATTGCCGGCACCGACAATGGGCGTCAGCAGATCGAGGATGCGGTCGCTGTAGTCTTCTTCAATACGACGGGTAAAGCGCATGGCCTCGGTACTGTTGCCCAGCTCGGAATCGCTGCGGTCAGACAGCAGGTTTCCCCGTTGATCGACGATGGACACCCGGTCTGTTTCCAGGCCGGCAACACTGGAGGCCACCAGGTGAAGTATCCCGGACAATTGCGTGTCGCCAGGCGCACTCAATCCGGCCACGTCGATCATGACGGAGGCGCTGGGTTGCCGTGAATTGCGAATGAAGGAACTCTGTTTTGGAATGCTCAGGTGCACCCGGGCATCCCGTACGCCCTGGATCTGCCTGATGGTCTGGGTCAGTTCCTGCTCCAGCGCGCGGTTGTAGCGGGCCTGCTCGACAAAGTTGCTGGTGCCCAGACCCTGCTCCTCGTTGAGGATGTCGAATCCCTGGTTGGTGGAGCGGGGTAGTCCCTGGCTGGCAAGCTGCATCCGGACCTGACGCACGCGGTCGGTGGGCACCATGATAATACCGCTGGCATTGTCGATACGGTAGCGCGACCCGGTCTGTTCCAGCGCGTCGATGACATCCGCGGCATCCTGGCTGGACAGTCCGGTGTACAGCGCTGCGTAGCCAGTGCCGGTGGCCCACAATACGGTCAGGACTCCCAGCGCGACGCTGGCGGCCAGGATGATCATGAGCCCAAGCTGACGCACGAAACTGAGCTGGCTCAGGGAATTCAACTGGGCAAGAAGCGATGTCGATGACGGGTTGTTTGCCATTGGCTAGCGTTTATCCTGTTCTGGGATTATGGCCGGCATAGGGTCAGATCTGCATGTTCATGACTTCCTGGTAGGCAGACAGCAGCTTGTTGCGCACCTCGGTCATTGCCTCAAAGGATAGTGAGGCTTTTTCTGCGGCGATCATCACCTCCGGCAGGTCGACACCCTGCTGGCCGGTGACAAAGGCGTCACGCAGATCCTTCGCCTCGGTCTGCAGTTCATTTACCTGCTTTAACGATTCATTCAGTAACTCCGCGAATTCCGGACGACCGGCGCCGCCGGTCTCGGTGGTGTTCAATTCCGGAACGACATTGTTCTGGGCGAGGATTCGCATCTGGTTGAGTACCTGATCGATGTTCACATCACTCATTGTCATTACCTCACGATGCTTTCACTTCATTGGCATAGCAGGAAGTATCCATGCCTTCTTTACGAAACTGTGCCAGCTTATAGCGCAGCGTGCGTGGACTGATGCCAAGCTTTGCCGCTGCTTCCTTGCGGCTGCCATGGGCTTCGATGGCCGCCATGATGATTTCCCGTTCCCGGTTCTTCAGATTGGAGGCCAGCGGCGGCTTCGGAGTCTCCGGTTCCGCCGTGGCAGGTGTCGCCGGGGCGGCACCGTTTTCCGGGCCTTCAAAGACAATATCGTCCGCTGTAACGGTACCACCACTCTTGAGGATGAGGGCCCGCTGAATAACATTCTCCAGTTCTCTCACGTTTCCGGACCAGCCGTGGTTAAGCAGCGACTGCCGTGCCGTCTCGTCGATCTGTACGGCGGTAGCCGGTTCGAACTTTTCCAGGAACCTGTGCGTCAATGGCAGAATGTCATCCCGGCGCTCCCGCAGGGGTGGCAGGTGCAGGGGGAATACGTTGAGGCGATAATACAGGTCTTCGCGGAAGCGTCCGGCGGCCACCTCTTCCTTGAGATTGCGGTTGGTAGTGGCAATGAGGCGTACATCCAGGGGGATCGCCCGGCTGCCACCGAGCCTTTCCACTTCCCGTTCCTGGATGACCCGCAACAGTTTTGCCTGCAGTCCTATATCGATCTCCGACACCTCGTCCAGCAACAGCGTGCCCCCGTTGGCCCGTTCGAACTTGCCGGCCCTGGCCGTGTAAGCGCCAGTAAACGCGCCTTTCTCGTAACCGAACAGGATTGACTCCAGCATGGGCTCCGGAATCGCGGCGCAGTTAATCGCGACGAAAGGTTGGTCATTCCGCGCAGAATGCTGATGAATAAATTTTGCGAATACTTCCTTGCCACTGCCGGATTCACCGCTGATCATCACCGTGACGTCGGTAGCGGCAACCCGCCGACTCAGGTCGGCTATATCCCGGCTGCGCCGGTCCTCCACCACCATGCCCCCGTCATCCAGCGACGAGGTCGAATTCAGGGCCAGTCGATTCACCATTTCAATCAGTACCTCGGCCTCGAAGGGCTTGACCACGTAGTCGGCGGCGCCGGCCTGCATGGCCTCAACAGCCCTGGTTACGCTTCCGTAAGCGGTGATCAGCACGAAGGGAATCTCCGGGGACTTGCGTTTCACCAGTTTAAGCAGCTCGTCACCGTTAATGCCGGGCATCTGTACGTCACTGATGATCAGATCCAGTTTACGTCTGTCCAGAAATTTCAACGCCTGTTCGGCGTTCTCAGCTTCCAGTGCCTCGTAACCTGACATGTTGAGTGTCTGGCAGAGCACGTCCCGCAGGTCGGGATCGTCTTCAACCACCAGCACGGAATGATTATCCATAGTTAACTTTCCTGATAATTTGAACCGCGTCACAAAACGCGGGCACACAACTCTTATCGCTTATCGTCACGCCACTGCCTGCTTTTGAGGGACCTCGGTGTGATCGCCGGCATGAGTCGGAATGGTCAGCGTGAACAGGGCTCCGCCTGCAGCGGATGCGTCCACGGAAACTTCCCCGCCATGGGCGTTGACCGCCGACATGACCACGGCAAGCCCCAGTCCCGTGCCGCCAGGCCTGGTGGAAAAAAACGGGTCAAATATCTGTTCTTTACTGTCATCGGCGATGCCGGGTCCATTGTCCGCCACGGTCAGGCGAACGCCATTCCGGGCCTGTTCCAGCCCCAGGGTAATCCGTGGCCGGGATTCCACCGCCTGAATCGCGTTGATGACAAGATTGGACAGGGCATTGAACAGCGCCTCCCGATCCCCGCTGATGGTGATGTCATGGTCGTCGACCGACAGTTGCAGGGATCCGCCGGCCGCCTTGACCTGCGGCGCGGTGGCCTGCCTGACTTCGTCCAGCAGCGCCGATGGAGAAAAGCGCCGGCTGGCGGTAATGTCGCCCTTGATATAGGAAAGCATGCCTTCTACCAGCTTTTCGATCTGCCCCAGCTGATTCTGAATGGGCCGGATCGCCCGCTGTGATTCCTGGCTGCGTTCCGCTGCCAGCCGGGTCGACAGATTGGACAGCCGCAGAATGGCGGAGCTCAGTGGAGTACGCACCTGGTGCGCCAGTCGAGCCGCCATTTCACCCAGGGCGGTGAGGCGCTTTTCGCGGTTTATCTGCCGATTCAGGCGGTAGTTCTCGGTGATATCCGTGGCCAGTATGATCTGTTCACCCTCATCGCCGAACAGGCTGCTGATTACCGAAATCCGTTTCCCATCACGCAGGGAAAACTCGCCGTCGTACACCGGGTCGGAGGCTGCGGCCTGCGCGATGGCCTGCCGCCAGCTGCTGCCAATAAACGATTTACCGAAAAGCTCTGTGGCTCCAGGATTCATTTCCCGGATCGTGCCGGATGCATCGATAACGACAACACCGCCGGGCAGGGCGTCCATCAGGGCCGAGAGCTTGGCAGCGAGTCTCTCCTTGGCGGTCAGCTCGCGGATTCGCGCCGAGTTGGAAGCTGCCAGTTCCTCCTTGAGGCCGGCGACGCTGTTTTCCAGGTCACGGTAGACAGTTCCAAGATCCGCCGATACCCGATTGAAAATACCGAAGGCTTCCTCCAGCTGGCTGATGGATTGCTTGGTACTTGCTTGCGAATTGGTTTTCATCGATGCCCAGGTTGCCGCTTCCGACGTTGTCGCCCGGGCCTGATTACCGGCCCAGGCAGTTCGATCAGCTGTCGACGATTACTGTCTGTAATCTCTTTGCAATCTCCATCTGCAATATTCTTTTGCAATGTCTATATCTGCAATCTCTGTGCCAGAAAAATAATTGCCTGAAATCAGCAAGTTACGTTTCGGCTGTCAGTTTTTTGGCAGGCTGAAGGCAACGATGGTCGGGTTATCAACGCTCCGGTTCCCCTCCGCAGGATCAGCACCCGGCGACGCTTCCCCTGGGGCGGGATGGTGCCGGCGACACGACGGGGGAAAAATTTTTCGCAGCGTGTCGCGTCAGAGCGATGGCCTTCGATCTGCCGAAGGAGGAGGCTTGATCTCCAGCTTTCGAATCTTTTCTATCAGGGTGGTCCGGCGCACAGAAAGCGTCCTGGCAGCCTGGGAAACAACCCAGTCGGATTGCTCCAGGGCGCGACAGATCAGGCTCCGCTCCAGGGAAGAGAGATACTGCTTGAGGTTGATCTTCTGGTTCCCGGTGGGGCTCAATGCTTCCCTGCCAGTCGGGAGTCCCAGGCTTGTGTCAGCCAGGAATTCCTGCCGGTCCCGGTGGTTCTGCAGATACCGTTGCGGCAGCTGCTCACAGCCTATTTCCTCGCCGGGGTACAGAATGCTGAGCCGTTCCACGAGGTTTTCCAGTTCCCTGACGTTGCCGGGTAACGGGTGGTTCATCAGTACCTGCAGGGCATCGGCATCGAAGCTGATGGGATCCTGCTGTGCGGGGGTTTTGCGCCTGACGAATTCCTGGACAAGCAGCGGAATGTCTTCGCGGCGTTCCCGCAGCGGCGGCAGTTCCACCGGGAACACGTTAAGACGATAAAACAGGTCCATGCGGAACCTGCCCTCATCAATACGCTTCTCCAGGTCCTGGTGCGTGGCGGCGATGAGTCTGACGTCGCTTTTGATTGTCCGGCTGCCGCCGACCCGCTCAAAGGTCCGTTCCTGGATCACCCGCAGCAGCTTTACCTGCATATTCAGCGGCATGTCGCCGATCTCGTCCAGGAACAGGGTTCCTCCCCGGGCCAGTTCGAAGCGTCCGGCGCGGGCCTGAAATGCACCGGTAAAGGCACCTTTTTCGTGGCCAAACAGCTCGGACTCGAGCAGTTCCGGGGGAATTGCGCCGCAGTTGACCGCCACGAACGGCTGGTCCGCACGCAGGGACAGGTTATGAATGGACCTGGCTACCACTTCTTTACCGGTGCCGGACTCGCCGGAGAGCAGGACACTGGCCTCGGTGGGGGCAACCTGCTGAATGAGTCGCCTGATGGTTCTTATACTGGGGCTGGATCCGGTAATCGTCATGCCGCCATTCGCCTTGACACGTCTCTGCAGTTGTTTCAGCCGCGCCTGCCTCAGCACCTCGATGACGTCGTTATAGCGGACAGGGAGACGAATACTGCCGTCGCACTTCAGGTTATCCGATGCGCTACCGAATAAATCCTGATCGTTTTTCAACAGGTACACCGGCAGGGACGGTGCGAGCTCAGCCAGGCTGTCGACAGCCGATTTTTCCTCGTCACTGTCGCTCAGCGCGATCAGTGCCATCAGGGCGTTTTCTGTCCGATTCAGACCAGACGATCCAGGGTTTACCAGCGATTCCCCGGTAAAGTGGCAGACTTCATGACCCAGGGACTCCAGCACTGTCGCTGTTTTCGACCCGACGGTTTCAAGTTCTGTCACCAATACAACTACATCAGCCATTGCCAGACCTTTACGTTTCGCTGAATCGAATTTCGGTTTTCGCCTGGCTGTTGTTCTCCTCAGGCGCCCCGTCACTTCCAACCGGCAGGGTTACGGCAGGCGGGGATCTGCCGTACTGCGATGGTTAGAAAGGACATCGTCAGATCAGGGAGAAACCTTAGTAAAGAAGCGGGTTTCATCGGTCAATTACCGGGGATTAATGTCATTCTGGTGGGTTGCCATTCAAGGCCCGGGAAGTATCCAGTGTGCCGCCCGCTCCGTGTTCATTGTCGGAGTCGATGCCCATTGGCTGATTGGTTCAGTGCCGCTTACTGGATCCACCTGGTGGCGCGACAGCGCTGGCATAGAAATTGCTCCATACACCACGGGCCGGTTGTCGTTTCATCTTCGAGTAGTGTGGTGTGCGGCGTAACCCCGGATTATCACTAAGCTTTTGCGTAAAGATCATGGGACACACTGAACAGCCAGTTGCCTGGGAAAATGACACTGTCGAAAAACCGACAGTGGTGACCGCTGGTCCCCGGGCGACAGTCAGCGGGTGCGGTTCATGAGTCCCAGGGCCGCTCAAAGAAGGCGACCCGGCGCTAGTGGTTCGGCAAAGGCTGCCCGGTTTCTCATGGTCATGGGCGAAGCGGGAGCTGCCAGTATTCTCAAGCACCTGACTTCTGACGAAGTGCAGAAAATAGGCGTGGAAATGGCCCGGATGAAGGAAATGTCCACGGAGGACGTGAATCAGATCCTGACCAGTTTTCTCAACGACTACGAAAAAGACGGTTCCATTCGTATCGTGGCCGACGAATACACCCGCAGCGTACTGGAAAAAGCCCTTGGCCCGGAAGCAGCCCGGGAGGCCCTGGACAAGATAATGCTGGGTGGCAATACCAAGGGGCTGGATTCCCTGAAATGGATGGAGCCGCAACTGGTTGCCGGCATTATTCAGAACGAGCACCCCCAGATCCAGGCCATCGTTATTTCCTACCTGGGCCCGGAGCTTTCCGGCGAGGTGCTGGCTTACATGCCGGAGAGTTCCGTGGTGGAGCTGATGATCCGCATGGCGGAAATCGACACGGTAGACCCTACCGCGCTCCAGGAGCTGAATAACTCTCTGGAAAAACAGGTGGAGGGTGTAGTCAGGAAACAGGGTTCCACGGTGGGTGGCGTCAAGAACGTCGCGGATATTTTCAATTCCCTGGAGAAATCCTTTGAAGAAAGCCTGATGGAGAAAATTACTGAAGCCAACGAAGAGCTGGCTACCGCGATCCAGGAGCAGATGTTCGTGTTTGACGATCTCAAGGTCATTCCAGATCGTGATTTTCAGGCGCTGCTGCGGGAGGTATCCACCGACAAGCTGGCCATGGCATTGAAAGGAGCGGATGACACCATCCTGCAGAAGGTATTGAAGAACATGTCCTCCCGGGCGGCGGATATCTTCAAGGAAGACATGGAAGAACTGGGCCCGGTCAAGATCGTCGACGTGGAAGCCGCACAGAAAGAGGTTCTCGGCGCTGCCAGGAAGCTCGCCGACGACGGCAAGATTGAACTGAAGGAAGACGCGGCATCAATGGTTGGGTAGGGGGCTGAAGAGTACACATGAGTGATCTGCTGTCAGAAAACGAAATCGACGCGTTGATGAACGGAGTGGCTGACCGCCCCGGCGGGCAGCCCGGAGGCATCGACGAGTCGGACTATCAGCTGTATGACCTGACCAGCGGAATGCACCGTGTTCAGGGCTGGACGCAGTATGTCGAGATCGTCGATGACCGGATCAAGACGGGATTGGGCTCCCGCTTTCTCGGCCTGCTGCATAAGAGCGTCGAAATCAAGCGCAGTGACATCAAGATCGCCAAGTACGAGGATTATGCCAGCACGCTGAGCCTGCCAACGGCAATCAATTGTTTTTCCCTGTCAGGTGTGATCGGGATATCGGCGATTGTCCTGGACTCAGACCTGGTATCGGCGCTGGTCAATGTTTTTTTCGGCGGGGGAAACCGCCCCACACCTATTTCCGGCCGGGAGTTCAGTCACACCGAACAGCGGTTGATCAACATGATCGTGGGTACTATTGCTGAGGTAATCCAGGAAAGCTTCAAGGATTTCACCGACAGCGAAATCACCATGGTGGATACGGAAATGAACCCGGCGCATTTTTCCGTTTATACCGATACCGACGTGTTGATGATACGACCGTTCCATATCGAGTTTTCGGGTATGGGTGGCATGATTCAACTGATCATGCCTGCCTCTGTTGTCGATTCGCTGTTCAAGCAGAAGAAATCCCGCCTGGCATCATTGGGTATCTCCAGCGCCAGCGCCTTGTCCACCATGGCGCGGGAATTCATTGTCGATGTAACCGGTGAGCTCAAGGGAGCGAACCTCACACTCAAGGAAGTGCTGGAATTGAGTGACGGAGATGTGCTCCCCATCGAAGCTCCTGATCGGATGGACCTGAAAGTTAACGGGGTCCCCAAGTTCAAGGTCCGGATGGGTGAGGTCAATGGCCGTATCGGGCTGGAAATACAACATCACGGCCGCCGTGGCGGAGGTTCCAGATGAGCGAGAAAAATGCAACCGGTAGCCAGGACGCGGCAGTACTGGCGCAGGCGTTTCCACAGCTGGATGGTGCGGGCAGTGACGCCGGGGGGCAGCCCCGGGCAGGAACTGCCGGTCATCTTCAGGCAGTGCCGTCTCCGGCCGGAAAGCCGGGTGAGGCCAAGGTTCCTGTTCCGGTGTCCGGTTCGGCGCCCATGCAGAAACTGTCATGGTTTGGCGATATCCCGGTAACGCTGGTGTTCGAAGTAGGGCGTCAGGATGTCACTGTGCAGCAATTGATGACGCTGAACCGGGGCTCGATCCTGCAGCTGCAGGATGTGTTCGTCGATTCCATCGATGTCAAGGTCGGTGACAGAAAAATAGCAAGTGCGGAAGCTGTCAGTCTTAAAAAACGCGTTGGCGTGCGCATCAGTGAAATTGCCGTGCCATCTGACCTGGAGTCCCGTTGAGCCATGATTGTCCACCGGAACATCGCTGTGCTCAGCAGCAGGCCACTGGGCTGGACCCTGCTGCTCTGCCTGCAGCTTGTTGGATTGCCGGGAGGGCAATTGCTGGCTGCTGAACAGCAGGAACCGCCGGGCCGGCCGGATGCCCTGGTCAGTCCGGAAAGCATGATCCAGATGTTTATTGCCCTGCTGGTTGTTGTCGCCCTGATAGTGGGCCTTTCCATTGTAGTCAGGCGCTTGAGTCTTATACCTGGCGCCTCTTCCGGTGTAGTCAGAATAGTAGGTGGCCTGGCGCTGAACAACAAGGATCGCCTGTTGCTTATTCAGGTAGGGGACGAACAGATATTGATCAGCGCGAGCCCCGGGCGGATTGGCAAGATTCACGATCTGCACGAGCCGATTGACCCGACCAGGTATGGACAATCCGCCAGGCCGGACGGTAAATCCTTCAATAACCTGTTGTCCCAGATGCTGAATAAATCGAAATGAAAAGAAGACCTGCCGGTATATTGATCCTGATATTGTCGCTAGGCGTCGTGGTGCTTCCCCGCATGGCCCTGGCTGCCACGCCGGATCTGACCCTGGTGACTTCCCAGGCCAACGCCGATGGCGGAATGACCTACAGTGTCAGCCTGCAGATCCTGATGTTCATGACGGTGCTGACCCTGTTACCGGCAGCCCTGATGGCAATGACGTCGTTTACGCGAATCATCGTGGTATTGGCCATTCTGCGACAGGCCCTGGGCCTGATGCAGACTCCGTCCAACCAGATCATTATCGGCCTGTCCCTGTTCATCACCTTTTTTATCATGAGTCCCATTTTCACCGCGGCCTATGAGAATGGTGTTGCTCCTTACATGGAAGAAACCCTGGGCTTCGATGCGGCGCTGGATGAAACAACCGGGCCGTTCCACCAGTTCATGGCGAACCAGGTGAGGGAACAGGACCTCGCGCTGTTTGCTGAAATGGCCGGTTATCAGGAATTCGCCTCTATCGAGGAAGTGCCGTTTCGAGTCCTGGTTCCGGCGTATATAACCAGCGAATTGAAAACAGCGTTCCAGATTGGCTTTCTGATCTTCATCCCGTTCCTGGTGATAGACCTGGTGGTAGCCAGCATTCTCATGTCTATGGGCATGATGATGCTGTCGCCCATGCTGATATCGCTGCCATTCAAAATCATGCTGTTCGTCATGGTCGATGGCTGGACTCTGGTGGTGGGAACGCTGGCGTCAAGTTTCGCGGTTTTTTAGAAAGCGGGAGAATTTATGGATCAGGACATTGTTATAGAAGTTGGTCGTGATGCGCTGTTTCTCATCGTGGCGCTGGCCGGTCCGTTGCTTATTTCGGCACTGCTGGTCGGTCTGCTGGTGGGTGTATTCCAGGCCGCTACCCAGATCCAGGAACAGACCCTGAGCTTTATTCCCAAGCTTCTTGCCCTGGTAATCGCCCTGGTCGTGCTCGGACCCTGGCTGATGAATTACTGGGTTGTCTTTACCGAATCACTGTTTTATCGAATACCCGACCTGATCGGGTAATAGCCTGGCCGGCTTAACTGAAGGACGCTGTAGTGGAAATCTCGATAGATCAAGTCATGGCAATGGTGGGCGATTTTTTCTGGCCGTTCCTGCGGATCAGCGGATTGTTTGTGGCCGCTCCGATTTTTTCCGCCCGCGCGGTTCCGGTCCGGGTGCGCATCATTCTGGCCATGTTGATCACTTTCCTGGTGCAGCCCAATCTGCCTTTTCTCGAACCGGTGGATCCGCTATCCGCCCTTGGTATTCTGCTCGTCCTGCAGCAGCTTGGTATTGGCATCATCATGGGATTGATTCTGCAGATTGTCCTGGGTGCCCTGGTGATGGCCGGGCAGGCCACGGCCACGACTATGGGGCTGGGCTTTGCGTCTTCCGTCGACCCGCAGAACGGTGTGCAGGTAACCATGCTCGGTCAACTCTACCTGCTGCTGGGAACGCTGTACCTGCTGGCCGTGGACGGACACCTGCTGTTGATCGATGTCCTGGTACAGAGTTTTGTTTATATTCCCATCGGCTCCCCATTCAATGCCGTGGAAATCTTCGCAGACCTTGCACTGTTCAGCGCAGAACTGTTCGTGACCGCGGTGCTTATTTCCCTGCCGGTTATCGTGGGCGTGCTGTTGGTCAACCTGGCGTTTGGCGTGGTTACCCGTGCCGCGCCGCAACTCAATATCTTTGCAGTAGGCTTTCCGGCCACCATGCTGGCCGGATTTATCCTGATTCTGTTCAGTATCCCCGTGCTGTTTCCGGCGCTGGAAGACTTTTTCGCGTTGGGCTTCAACTTTATGCGAACCATGGTGAACTGAAGGTACTTTAATGGCGGAATCACAGTCACAGGCACAGGAACGTACCGAACAGGCGACGCCGAAGCGTCTACAGGATGCCCGTAAAAAGGGTCAGGTACCCCGGTCCAAAGAGCTGAATACGGTCATGTCGCTGCTTGGTGCCGGGTTCGGGATGCTGTTTTTCGGACGGCAGATAGTCGCTGACATAAACTGGCTGATGGTGGAAAACCTCAGCTTTGAGCGCGACGCGGCGTTCAGTGAAGCGCTGGTTTCGCTACGTCTTGAGGAGACGACTATCGCTTCGATATACATGTTGCTGCCGCTGCTGGGGATGTTGACCGCGGTTACCGTGCTGAGCCCGCTGTCACTGGGTGGCTGGGTTTTCAATGCGTCGCTGGTGGCACCCAAGATGGAACGCATCAGTCCGATCAAGGGGCTTGGCCGACTGTTTTCGCCAAGGTCGCTGATGGAACTGGTCAAGGCCATCGGCAAATTCGTCCTGGTTTCCGCCACCACCTGCCTGGTTCTCTACGTGGTGCTTGATCGGATTCTCGGGCTCTCGCTGCAACCCCTGGGGGCAGCCCTGAGCAGTGCCGGTTCTCTGGCTATCTGGTGCCTGCTGGGGTTCAGCTCCGTTCTGGTGCTGGTGGCCGCCATCGATGTGCCGTTTCAGCTCTGGCAACATCGACGTCAGCTGCGCATGACCAAGCAGGAGGTCAAGGACGAACTGAAAGAGACTGAAGGCAGGCCGGAAGTCAGGTCGGCCATTCGGGAAAAGCAGCAGCAGATTGCGCGACAGCGAATGATGACCGAAGTACCGGACGCCGACGTGGTGATTACCAACCCGACTCACTATGCCGTTGCGCTGAAATACGATCAGTTCAGCAGCGGTGCTCCCAGGGTGGTTGCCAAGGGCAAAAACCTGGTAGCCGCACGGATCAGGGAAATCGCCGAACAGAACGGTGTTGTGCTGTTCTCCTCGCCGCCCCTGGCACGTGCCCTGTTTTTCTCCACCGAGTTGAATCAGGAGATACCCCGAAACCTGTTCCTGGCCGTGGCCCAGGTGATGGCCTACGTGTTCCAGCTTCGCCAGGCGGGACGCAACAGCAGTGAACGACCCAGGCCACCCCGGAATATTCCTGTTCCGGAAGAATACACAACCGGACAGCCAGGGAGATCTGACTGATGGCTAACTCCAGCCTGGTATCACAGAACGCTTTTCTGGGCATAGACTGGCGCCTCATCGGACTCGGCGCGCCGCTGCTTGTGGTGCTGCTGCTGGCGATGATGATACTGCCGCTGCCACCGTTTCTGCTGGACTTTCTGTTTACCTTCAATATCGCACTATCGCTGATAATCCTGCTGGTGGCGGTCTACATTCACCGGCCGCTGGAGTTCGGTGTTTTCCCCAGTGTGCTGTTGATAATGACACTGTTGCGCCTTGCCCTGAATATTGCCTCCACACGGGTGGTACTGATTGAAGGGCACAATGGTACGGCGGCCGCGGGTCGCGTTATCGAGGCTTTCGGTGACTTTGTTGTCGGTGGCAACTATGCCGTGGGGCTGGTGGTCTTTGCCATCCTGGTGATCATCAATTTTGTCGTGGTGACCAAGGGTGCCGGTCGCATATCCGAAGTGACCGCCAGGTTCACCCTGGATGCCATGCCCGGCAAGCAGATGGCCATCGACGCCGATCTTAACTCCGGCCTGATCGAGCAGGACGTAGCCCGCCAGCGGCGCGAGGAAATCGCCAGGGAATCCAGCTTTTACGGGGCCATGGACGGTGCCAGCAAGTTTGTCCGCGGAGACGCCATCGCCGGAATCCTGATCCTGTTTATCAATATTCTGGGCGGGTTCACCATCGGTGTGCTGCAACATGGGCTCTCGGCGAGTCAGGCCGCCACCAATTACACGCTGCTGACAATCGGTGATGGCCTGGTCGCACAGATTCCGTCACTGCTCATTTCGGTCGCTGCAGCCCTGATCGTAACGCGGGTGGGATCGTCTTCCGACATGGGTCGGCAGGTACTGGACCAGGTATTCGAAAGTCCCAAGGTATTCTTTGTCACCGGTGGCGTGATCGGCCTGCTGGGCGCGGTACCCGGCATGCCCAATCTGATTTTCATTACCATGAGTGCGGCGCTGGTGGGCATCGGGCTGGCGATATCCCGACGCTCGGAACAGGAAGAAGAGGAAAAACGGGAGCAGGTCGAGGCCGAAGAGGAGCAGGCACCGAAAGACCTGGAATGGGATGATGTGCTGGGGGTTGACATAATCGGACTCGAAGTGGGTTACAAGCTGATTTCCCTGGTGGATAAAAAACAGGGCGGGGAACTGCTGGACCGGATCAAGGCCGTGCGCAAGAGAATTTCCCAGGACATGGGCTTCCTGGTGCAGCCGGTGCATATCCGGGACAATCTCAGCCTGGCTCCCAATGCCTACCGCATCACCTTGCTGGATGTTCCTGAAAGCGATGGCGAGGTTCATCCAGGCATGGAAATGGCGATCAATCCGGGACAGACTTTTGGTGACCTGGACGGCATTGCCGGCAAGGATCCGGCATTCAACCTGGACACGGTCTGGATCGATGCGGCGCAGAAAGAGGATGCGCAGGCAAAAGGCTATACGGTCGTTGACAGCAGCACCGTGATCGCCACCCACCTCAGTCACACCATCAAAACCCACTCTCATAAACTGCTGGGTTATGACGAAGTGCAGAAACTCCTCGATTCCCTGGCCAGGAGTGCACCGAAGCTGGTTGAAAGCCTGGTGCCCGATACGCTTAGCCTGGGTGTGGTGCTCAGGGTTCTGCAGAATCTCCTGGAAGAGGGAGTGCCTATACGGGATCTACGCACCATCGTTGAAACCCTGGCCGAGCACGGTGCCGTCAACCAGAACCCGGATATTCTTACCGCGGCGGTACGCATCGCCCTTGGGCGCACGATCTGTCAGCAGATTGTTGGCATGGAGCAGGAGATCAAGGTGGTGAGTCTGAGTGCGGAATTCGAAAAAATCATCCGCGACTCCACGGCCGCCGATCGTCCGGGCAGTGTCGGCGGACTGGAGCCCGGTCTTGCCGAAAGGCTGTTGAAGGAAGTCCAGTCGCTGAGCCAGCAGGTGGAAGCCGCTGGTCAGATTCCGGTACTCCTGGTTTCAGATCAGATACGCATGTGGCTGGCACGATTTGTCAAGTCATCAATGCCGCGCCTGAAAGTGCTGGCTTACAGCGAAGTAGCTGGAAACAGGCAGATCAAGGTTATGTCGACGGTCGGGCAGGCGCAGTCTCATGCTGCCTGAATTTAGTGAAATCAAACCTCATAGCTATCAATTGATCAGAGAATCCTTAAAAATTACCGGAGCAGGCAATGAAAGTTAAGCGATACCAGGCAGACAACATGAGGCAGGCCATGGCCCAGGTCCGCGAGGAACTCGGCGAGGATGCGGTATTGATATCCAACAAGCGCGTCAACGGTAAAGTGGAGGTTCTTGCCGCCAGTGGTTACGAGCTTGAGCAGTTGCAGCACAAGGTCAACAAGGCGACTGTGTCTGCCCCCACCGAGCCATCCCGACCCGCGGATACCCGACCTGCGGCACGTGGGAGCAGTGAGAGGAACCTGCCATTCGAAATGCTCGCTGACCTGGAGCGGGAAAAGGAGTTGAGCAAGCAAAGGGACCAGCAGCAACAGGCAGAAATCCACAGCCAGTCCCAATCCCTCCGGGAAATGCAGGAGGAACTCGGCCGCCTGCGTAAGATGTTTGAAGGGGAGATGGAGCAGCTGATGTGGCGCGAATCCCGGGACCGGCAGCCCAATCGTGTAGCGCTGCTATCCAGGCTGGAAATGATCGGTATCAATCATGACCTGGCGGTCAAGCTGGTGGAGAAGGTATTACCCTGTGATGATCTGAACCTGGGATGGCAGCGAGTGATCAGAACGTTACTCAAGGCATTGAAAAAGCCGGCACCGGATCCCCTGGAAGACGGCGGCATAATCGCCATGATCGGCTCTACCGGCGTGGGCAAGACCACGACGGCGGTCAAGCTGGCTGCGCGCTATGCTGAGATTCACGGCAGAAACCAGGTAGCGCTGGTCACCACTGACGACTTCAGACCGGGTCAGAGAGAACAGCTGTTGTCCCTGGGTGGTTCACTGGGCCTGTCGGTGCAGGTCGCCGCGAGCCAACAGGAAATGCAGCAGGCACTGGACAGCTACAGTGAGCGCAAGCTGGTGATAATCGATACGGCGGGCGTCAACCAGCGCCGCAAGGATTTTGAAAAGCAGTTTGCCACGGTGTTAGCAGGCGATCGTCCGGTTATCCCCTTCCTGGTGCTGAGTGCCACGGTCCAGGAGTCCGTGCTCAACGATACCATACGGGCCTTTACGCGCCTGGAACCGGCGGCGGCAATTATCACCAAGACGGACGAAAACGCATCCATCGGCGCGGTTTTATCCGCGCTGATCCGGTACCGACTGCCGGTCTCCTATGTCGCCACCGGCCAGGGAATTCCGGACGACCTTAAACAGGCGGGGAATGAATTTTTCACCGGCAAAATCAAACAGTCCTACCGGCAGGCAGTGGCTCAGATGAGCAGGCGGCGCAGCGCCACTGCCTGAGTAAAACCGCGTAGGGAAGTACCTGGACGAAGGTCTGTCAGAACCAGACCGAACCCTAAAGGAAAAGTACGATGAAAAATGTTAAACCGGTGAGAACAATTGCCGTGTCTGGCGGAAAAGGCGGTGTCGGTAAAACCTGTGTCGCCCTGAACGTGGCCCTGGAAATGGCGAAAAGCGGCAGGTCCGTGTTACTTATGGATGCCGACCTGGGCATGGCCAACGTGGATATCATGCTGAACCTGAAGCCGCGCCGGGATATTTCTCATGTCATTGCCGGGCAGAGTCGGCTTGAAGACATTATCATCCAGGGACCCGGTGGGTTGCATATTGTGCCGGCGGCCTCGGGACTGGGACACATGGCACAACTTTCCACCCTGGAGCAGGCGGCATTGATCAGGGCATTCAGTCACCTGGAGCACAGCTATGATGTGCTGATCGTGGACACGGCGGCAGGCATTGCACCCGGAGTCCTCAGTTTTTCCAAGGCCGCCCAGGAAATCGTCGTGGTGGTCTGCGACGATCCTGCCTCCCTGGCTGATGCCTATGCACTGATCAAGGTGCTCAGCCAGGAACATGGCGTGACCAGGTTCCAGGTTCTGGCCAACATGGTGAAAACCGCGGATCTTGGTAAAGCCCTGTATTCGCGGCTTGTAGACGTTACCGACCTCTACCTGAACGTGTCCCTGGGCTACCTGGGCTGCGTCCCCATGGACGAAAATTTGCGATTGGCGGTCAAGTCCAGGGCTGCAGTCACCGATAAGTATCCGTATAGTGTTTCGAGTCTGGCGTTTCAGCAGATTGCGAAGAGGCTCACTGACCTGCCGGAGAGATTGGGAACCAGCGGGTATGTGGAGTTTTTTGTTGAAAAAGCGTTGGCCAGTCAAACTGCGCAACGGGTGTAATCGAGGGATTGGATGAATATCGGTATACAGAGCCGGGAATTGGACGAGATGTACTCCAAAGACCAGTTGTTTGAGGACAACATCTCCCTGGTGACGACTATCGCCCATCATATCGGCGCCAGACTGCCGGCGGGCAAGAGCGTGGATGACCTGATCCAGGTGGGACTGATTGGCCTGCTGGAGGCAGTGCGATCCTACGAACCGAAACCCGGAGTCGATTTTCGTGCCTACGCCAGTATCCGGATCCGTGGTGCCATCATCGATGAATTGCGCAGGGAAACCTGGGTGCCGCGATCGGTACAGCAGAAATCCCGACAGGTTTCCCAGGCGATCCAGGATGTCGAGAACCGACTTGGTCGCACGGCAACGGACAAGGAAATCGCCCGGGAACTGAACATTTCCCTGGAGGAATACGGTGATTTGCTGGAGGAAGTGGCCAGTTGCACCCTGTTCAGCCTGGATGACGAAAATTCCCTGTCACATCCGGTTTCCGACGAAGATGAAGTCATCGACAAGATTCATTACGATGCCCTCAAATCCAGGCTGGCAGAGTTCATCGGCGAATTGCCCGAACAGGAAAAGCTGGTGGTGGCACTGTACTATGACTACGGACTGAATCTGCGGGAAATCGGTGAAGTTCTGAACGTCAGTGAATCCAGGACCTGCCAGGTACACAGTCAGGCCATGACCCGGTTGCGGATCAAATTGCGCAGCCGGCTTACCGAGGAAGACCTGGTTTAAGGCTGAAATGAGACCTGCCCCCTAGATACGGGCGAGGTCCTTGCTTCCCCTGGGTGAGCCTGAACTGGTATTACCGTCTTCGCCGTAGGTTTCCGCCTGGGGATCGGGTGCAGCTGCGTTGAGGCTTTGCAGAATCTGGGTAACGAACTGCGAACGTCGATTGATCAACTGGCCAACCTGGCGGTTTTCTTCAAAACACTGTTGAGCCAGTGCCAGCACCTCGCTGAAAAGCTGCCTCTCCCTGTCGTTGAATGTCCCGCTGTTGTCCGCCTCCACTGTCTGCAGATCGGTGGGCAGATCGTGGGCAGCCATGAATCGCAGCCTGCTGGCCGTAGCCTGTTGCAGGGCATCGATAAGACCGAGCTTGGCGTCGTTTTCGGTAACCAGGGGGTTGTGATTGCTGCCTGCCAGCTCAGCGGCTTCCCGCTGCAGAAAATGCAGCAGCTCAGCAGCGCAGTGGAGTTCCGTGTTCAGCAGCACCGTCAGTGCTGCAGGGTCGTGGGATGTATTCACTTTTTCAGCGTCCGCTGTTGAGTGGCATGTTATTCAGGCTTGGTAATGCCTGCTTCCGTTTCCAGCAGGCTGGCGGCAATGCGCTCCAGGTTGATTTCAAGCTTTCCCGCAGCCAGCAGTTGACTGACTTCCGCGACCAGTTCGCTGTTGATGGGCGGCGTATTTTTCAGCAGTCCCTCGATTTCCTGCAGGCGGGCTGCATCGTCGGTCATGCTGACCTTGTCGGAAGTCGACGGTCCCGGGCGGGCAGCCTGCTCGCCCTGCTTCCCGGGGGGCAGCGGGTCGGTTTTCTGCCCGCTGTTGCTGACCACGTGGGCCGGGACTTTACCGGTGTTGATTTCGTTGCTCATCTGGATCGCTCCACGACTGGCCGGAATACTTGCAGAGCCTTCGACAGCCAGGAAAAAATCTGTGTTTAGCCGTGATAGTGACTATCTACGACCGGAATGGAAAAAACCTTTAGCTAATGTTAACTGGTTCAAAAATTTACCCTTACGGTGCCCGCATCCAGTATTTCGGCCTCGACGCGTCGTCCTGAACTGCCATTCTCAACCGGAATCAGGTCTCCCCGGGAACCGTTTTTCAGCGCCACGCCACTCATGCGTACCTGGATGCCGCCGCTGGCGGCGATAATCGCCACCTTCTGGCCCTGCTTTACCAGCTGCCTTGGCCTGACGCTGTTCAGGGTGATGGGCACACCGGCCTGCAAAGGCCGGGAGGTCTCCATGCCGGTCAGCTGCGATTTTTCGCTGACATGGTTGAGGGGAAGCCTGGCTACGGGCAGGCGCCGGATCTCCAGGGCATCACTGCCCAGGGCTTCACCACGGAGCAACGGGCGACTGGAAAATACCACCGCCGCCATGGCGTCCACGGTAACCGGGACATACAGGGTCCAGGGCTTGACACCATTACAACGGACCCCGACGGTAAGGCGCGCCAGCTGTCGGCTGTTGCCCGTGGCGAAAGTCTCCAGCGGCTCCTGGCAATCCGCCAGGGCCAGTCGTGAATCCAGGTCCGACGCCTGTATGCGTATGCCGGTAAGACCGGTAGCGTCGATCTGGTCACGGGCAAACGCCTCGGCTGCGGCGCGAATCGTTTCGTGTGATTCTGCCGGTGTTTCGGCCATTGCCGCGGACGGCAGGAGCAGCCAGGCCACCAGTGCCGATGTCACCAGGTTCCGACAGGTTGTCAATAGTTTGACCTTCATGATCGCTGTTTCATCCTCCGTTCCCCGAGATTCGGGTGAGTGCTGTCCGTGACTTCACGTTACAGTCTGAAGATGCAAGCTGTGTGCCATAAAGGCAACAGGATTTGTCGATGTCGTGGCCTGCTGTGTCCAACGCCATGCCCGAGGTGAACGCCGGCATCCATGGGGGCAGCTTTTCCGCAGGTCGGTGGCCGGCGTCGATTGCCGGATTGTAGACAGCCTGCCGGGAGGGCCTGGCGGCAATCCTTGCCGCCACAAGCGGAAAGCTCTTGCCGCCCGCCGCCCCCGTGATGGTTGATTGATGCTGTAACTCCTTGAAAATATTAATTAAATATTGTTGGCACGAGTGATGCAAAACAACACGTGCCGCAGCAGGCATACAGAAAAGAAGAGTTAACCAGGAAGTAATGAGGCAACGAGAAAATTATGAGTTGGATTGATAGCGCCCTTGGTATCCACCCCAGTTCCCTGCAGTTTCATTCACAGCGAAGTGCTGCACTGGCGGCGAATATCGCCAACGAGGGCACCGCCGGTTACAAGGCCAGGGACTATGACTTTCAGCGCGCCATGCGCGCCATCGCCAGCAACACCAGCCCGGGACTTCGCACCACGGAGTCCGCCCATCTGCAGGGGCCTGCTGACAGTGAATTCGGCAACCTGATGTACCGCATGCCGACCAAGCCCATGGTCAACGGCAATAGCGTTGAGGCGGAAGTGGAGCAGGCGGCATTCGCGGAGAACGCCCTCCGCTACCAGGCCTCGCTGCAATTTCTGGACGGGGCATTTTCAGGACTGAGGCTGGCAATAAGAGGACAGCGATAATGGGCATAATCGACGCGTTCAAGATCACCGGCACGGCATTGAGTGCGCAGAGCATCCACATGGACGTCATTGCCCGGAACATGGCCAGCGCCCAGCTGGTCAGTGGCTCCGAGCAGGGCGCCTACCGGGCACGCCGACCGGAATTTGCCGCAATTCTGGACAACCGGTTTGCCAGCCTGGGCTCCCCCGGTGCCCTGGGCGGCGGTCGTGAAACGACCGGTGTCAGGGTCAAGCGCTTTACTGAAAGCTCCGCCCCGGTGGAGAAAAAGCATATGCCGGCAAGCCCGATGGCGGATGCCCAGGGGTACGTGTATCTCTCCAATGTCAACGTGGTTGAAGAAATGGCCTACATGATGCAGGCGTCAAGAGCCTATCAGTCCAACCTGGAAGTCATGAATACGGCCAAGCAGTTGATGTTACGGACATTGAGTATCGGCAGCAGCTAGAGTTTACCGTCACCGCGGGCATATCCCCGGAATTCATCAGCATTGCAGAATTAATATCACAGGAAACACGCCGAATGGTTGAAGGTCTCGAACAGGTATTTGGTGGCTCGTACAACCCGGGTACCACGCAGATTAATGAGTCCAGGGAAGAACTGGGCCAGGAGGACTTCTTTCGCCTGATGGTGGCGCAGTTGAACAACCAGGACCCTACCAAGCCACTGGACAATACCGAATTCCTGGGACAACTGGCACAGTTCAGCACAGTATCCGGCATTGATGACCTGAACGGGTCATTCAGCGGGCTGGTTAGCAGCCTGTTCGCTTCCCAGGCAATGATGGCGGCACAGTTGATCGACAGAGAGGTCCTGGTCGATACCGGCAACGTGTATAGCGCCAGCCTCGTCCCGGGTGAATCGGTATCCGGTTCAGTGCTGGCGGACAATCTGACATCCGGCGCACGCGTGGTGATCTACGATGAGTTTGGTAATCCGGTCAATTCGCTGAACCTGGGAACGCTGGAGCCCGGAGCCTACCAGTTCGAATGGGATGGCAAGGCACAGGACGGCAGCGAACTGGATGCAGGCAATTACCTGATAGCTGCCGAGGGCTACGTTAACGGCGCCTATACCAGCTTGTCCATGCAGAAGTACAGCCAGGTGAGCAGTGTTTCCGTGGATCGTAATAACACCTCTGTACTGTTACATCTTGATAACGGGCAGGACATTTCATTTTCACAGGTCAGTGAATTCCGGTAGCAGGATTTAAAAAGAAGGAGTCAATCATGTCATTCGATACAGCGATATCAGGGATCAAGGCAGCAGCAACGAACCTGGGTATCATCGGCAACAATATCGCCAACGCCAGCACCACGGGATTCAAGTACTCGAGGGGCGAGTTTGCCGATCTGTTCGCCACCAGCAAACTGGGTACCGGCAGCAACGCCATCGGCAAAGGGGTTTCAGTCAAGTCGGTAAACCAGTCGTTTACCCAGGGCAATATCACCTTTACCGACAACGTGCTGGACATGGCGATCAGTGGTACCGGATTCTTCGTGCTGAGTGACAATGGAACCCAGCTGTACAGTCGCGCCGGCAACTTTCAGGTAGACAGGAATGGCTTTGTCGGAAATTCCAGCGGGCACCGGCTGATGGTGTTCAACACCAATACAGACGGTGATCCGTCCGGTGGTATTTCGGAGCTGCAGATCGATACCTCGCAGATTCAACCGCGGGCCACGGGACAGGCGGATTTCGTCGCCAATCTTGACTCGCGGGAAGTGGCGCCAACGGTAGCCTGGCCCGGGGCAGGCTTCGATGCGTTTGCGGCACCACCCACCCAGCCTGATCCCGACATGTTCAATCACTCCACGGCGGCGACAATTTATGACAGCCTGGGCAACGCCCATACCCTGAGTCTCTATTTTGTCAAGACGGCAACGGGCAACGAGTGGGAGATTCATTCGCTGATTGACGGTGTTTCCCAGAGCGGACCCGATACCCTGACATTCAATTCCGATGGACTGATAGACTCCGCCAGCCTGCCCTTCGAAGTGAGTGTCACCGGCTGGACGCCACTGGACAGCACCGGAGCGGCCAACGGCGCCAGTGTCCAGGACTTCACCGTAGACCTCTCCGACTTTACCCAGTTCGGTGATACCTTCAGCGTTACCGACATCGACCAGGACGGCTTCGCGACGGGTCAGTTGACCGGGGTAGAGGTCGGCGAAACCGGCGTGGTTTTCGCGCGATTTTCCAATGGTCAGTCCAGAGCCCTGGGCCAGGTGGCACTTGCCGATTTTTCCAATGCGGCGGGACTGCAACCCCAGGGAAACAGCGTCTGGTCTGAATCTTTCGCTTCCGGTCAGCCCATCCTGGGTGGACCGGGTGCCGGCGGGCTGGGGCTGGTCCAGGCCGGAGCGCTCGAGGAGTCCAATGTTGAAATCACCCAGGAACTGGTGAACATGATCGTTGCCCAGCGGAACTTCCAGGCCAACGCCAAGGTGATCCAGACCCAGGATGCGGTCAACCAGACCGTGATCAACCTGCGCTGATGACCGGACAGCCACCAGCCAGGAGTAAGTTATGAGCCAGGTTTATGAAATCGCCATGAAAAATGCCCAGCAGATCATGCTGGCGCAGGCGGTGAACTCCAATAACCTGGCCAATGCCAGCACCGATGGATTCCGGGCCGAACTGTCTTATCTCATGGATACCCAGGAAGGGCGACAGGCGTTCAGCACACCGGATTTTTCCAGTGGCTATATGCGGTCTACAGGGCGCAATCTGGATATCGCGGTGAAGGGTGACGGCTGGATCGCGGTAGTGGGCGCGGACGGCACCGAGGGGTACTCCAGGCGGGGCGACCTGCAGATTGACGCGTTCGGGCAGCTTACCGACGGGGCTGGGCGGTCCGTGCTGGGGAACAGCGGCCCCATTGCGCTGCCGCCCTACGCCAACGTGGAAATCGCCGGAGACGGTACGATTTCCATCCAGCCTCTCGGGCAGCCTGCCAATACCCTGGCGGTCATCGATCGCATCAAGCTGGTAGAGCTCGATGCGGAGCAGGTGCAGCGCAGTGAGGATGGACTGATGCGAATGGCTGATGGTCAGGTCGCCAGCGCCAGCGCCAACGTGACGGTGATTGCCGGAAGTCTGGAGGGCAGTAATGTCAATGCAGTGGAAGAAATGGTCAAGATGATAGACCTGGCCCGTCGTTTCGAAGCACAGATCCAGCTGATGAAATCGGAAGACGAAAACAATGCTTCGCTGGCAGAGTTGATGAATTTCAGCTGAAATTGATCAGAGATTTTTAACATGATGGCAGTAGAAGAACAGCAGGTAGTAGAAGAACAGCAGGTAGTAGAAGAACAGCAAGAGGTTAAGAGTAGACCATGACTCAGGCACTATGGATAGCGAAAACCGGACTCGACGCGCAGCAGACGAAGATGTCGGTCATCTCCAACAACCTGGCCAATGCCAGCACGGCAGGGTTCAAACGCGGTCGTGCGGTTTTCGAGGACCTGCTCTACCAGAATCAGCGTCAGCCTGGCGCCCAGTCCTCCCAGGACACTACTTATGCCACCGGGCTTATGCTGGGTACCGGTGTCCGGGTAATGGCCACGGAGAAGCTGTTCACCCAGGGAGCGGCATCCCAGACCCAGAATCCGCTGGACATATCCATCGAAGGCAAGGGATTTCTCCAGGTGCTGATGCCGGACGGCACCCTGGCTTACAGTCGTTCGGGTTCCATGCAGATTGACAACCAGGGCCAGCTGGTCACGCCAACGGGATATCCCATTCAGCCGGCTATCAATATCCCCATCGATGCACAGTCTGTCACTATTGGCACAGATGGAACCGTTACGGTAAGCCTGCCGGCCACCGCGGCAACCACTCAGGTCGGCACCATCCAGCTGGCGGATTTTGTCAATCCAGCGGGCCTGCAGGCAATCGGTGGAAACCTGTTCGTTGAATCCACGTCCTCCGGTGCTCCCCAGGTGAGCACGCCGGGCCTGAACGGACTCGGCCTGCTGCGCCAGGGCTATATTGAAGGATCCAATGTCAATGTCGTGGAAGAGCTGGTCAGTATGATCGAGACGCAACGCGCCTATGAAATGAACAGCCGGGCGGTATCCACGGCGGACCAGATGCTGCAGTTCGTCACCAACAACCTTTAAGGCGGGTAAGTAACAGCAATGACAATAAAAGCATGGTTCCAGGCAGGCTCACTGATGACAGCGGTATCCCTGCTGATGTCGTGCAGCAGTTCCTCTGATCAGCTTGAAGAAGAGTTCATACCCAGTTACCAGCAGCTGCAGACCGCCAGGTCGGAAATCCACACCGGCTCCATTTACCGGCCCGGCCATGACCTGGCCTTGTACCAGGACGTAAAGGCTCGCCGAGTCGGCGACATCCTCACGGTGATCCTGGTGGAGGAAACGACGGGTGAGAACAGCATGGATAACAACATCAACTCATCCACGGCATTGAATCTGGATACGCCGATCTTCGGCGGGGTCAGCAAGCCGGATTTCAATTACGGTGTCGAAGCGGAAAGCGCATTCGAAGGGCAGAGCGGCAGCAGTCAGAGTAATCGTCTGAATGGTGCCATTGCGGTGACCGTCCACCAGGTACTGCCCAACGGCAATCTCGTGGTGCAGGGCGAAAAATGGATACGTATCAATCAGGCCAATGAATACATAAAACTGGAAGGCGTGGTTCGACCCATCGATATTGATCCCCTCAATACGCTGTATTCAACCCAGGTTGCCGACGCCCGGATTTCCTATGCCGGGAAAGGCACCAACAGTCAGAACACTACGCCTGGCTGGGTATCGAAAATTCTTTTCAGCCCCCTGTGGCCGTTTTAAGGCAGATGTTTATGCAACCGGTAAGACTTCTCCCCATGCGTTTCTCAATACTGCTTGGCCTGGTTTTCCTATCGGCGGTGGTACACGCGGAGCGGATCAAGGATATCGCGGCCATCCAGGGTGTAAGGGCCAATCAACTGGTCGGCTACGGACTGGTTGTCGGCCTGCCGGGTACCGGTGACCAGACCACCCAGACCCAGTTCACCGTGCAAAGCCTGAGAACCACGCTGGCACAGTTGGGCGTACTCATCCCCGAAGGTGTCAACCCGCAGCTGCAGAACGTGGCGGCGGTGCTGGTGCACGCCGAGCTGCCGCCATTCGCCAAGGCCGGGCAGACTATTGACGTCACCGTGTCGTCAGTAGGTAATGCCAACAGCCTGCGGGGAGGTTCGCTGTTAATGACGCCGCTGAAAGGGGCGGACGGGCAGGTCTACGCGCTTGCTCAGGGCAACCTGGTGGTAGGAGGGTTCGGCGTTGAAGGGGCTGACGGTTCATCGGTGACGGTCAACATACCCAGCAGCGGCAGAATTCCCAACGGCGCCATCGTGGAACGGGAAGTCACCAGTCCCTTTGCCAGCAGCCCGACAATTACGCTGAATCTCCATCAGCCGGATTTCACCACCGCCACCAACCTGGCGGAGGCCATCAACGAATTCTTCGGTCCGCAAACCGCGTTTGCCATGGACGGTTCCTCCGTGAGTGTCAGGGGCCCGCTGGACGTAAACCAGAAAGTGGCGTTTGTCGCCGAACTCGAGAATCTGCAGGTGGAGCACGGGGTGTCGGCTGCCAAGGTAATAATCAACTCCCGGACCGGAACCGTTGTCATCGGTTCCGAAGTGCGGGTGGACGAAGCCGCAGTGGCCCATGGCAGTCTCACCGTCACCATAGACCAGGACCTGTTCGTCAGTCAGCCGGCACCGTTCAGTGACGGTGAGACGGTGGTGGTTCCCGATTCTTCAGTATTTGTCGAGGAGGAAGAAAACCGCATGTTCCTGTTCGAGCCGGGTGTTTCCCTGGACGAGCTGGTGCGAGCGGTGAACCAGGTAGGCGCGTCGCCCAGCGATCTGGTGGCCATCCTGGAAGCGCTGCAGCAGGTCGGCGCCCTGCGTGCCAGGCTGATTATTATTTAGGGAACCTCTGCTTAAAGGTGGAAAAACTCTGGATTTCAGGCAAGTTCACTGACGAGGGGCCTTGCAGTGGTGCCCGACAGCCTCCGGCAGAGCACTTCCCTAATTGATTAGTGGTTTCCAGGAAGTACTCAAGCATTTCCGCTTAATAACCGTAATTACACGAGGGAGCAACATGGCAGCGGCCAGCGTCTATACAGATTTTTCGGGACTTGCCGGCCTGAAGCTGCAGGCACAGGCAGAACCCGACAAGGCGATCAGCGAAGTGGCCGGGCAGTTCGAATCCCTGTTTGTGGGGATGATGTTGAAGGCCATGCGGGATGCGGTTCCTCAGGGTGGGCTGTTTGACAGCAGCCAGATGGACACCTACCGGGACCTGTTCGACAAGCAGCTGGCCCTGGATATGTCCCGGAGTGGCGGTATCGGACTGGCGGAGCTAATCGAGCAGCAGATCGCGACCAGCGCCACGTTTGCCGCAACTCAGAACAAAGCGGACAGCGGCGCCCCGGGAATTTAACAGGCGGATCGGGTCATTAGGGACCCGTCTCGGATAATTTTATGGTTGATGTGCTGAAAATGGGTGCCAACTCGCTGATAAACCTGCAGCGGGCGATCACCACGACGGGCAACAATATTGCCAACGTCAATACTGACGGGTACAGTCGGCAGACTGTACACTTTGGCACGACACCCGCCCAGGATATGGGATTCGGATTTATCGGCACCGGCTCCACCATCCTGGGTATCCAGCGGTCGTCCGACGATTTCCTGTCTTCCCAGGTCCAGGACTTTACCGCCAGTACCAGCCGCTATCAGGCATTCGTGGATTACAGCTCCAGGCTGGACAACCTGCTGGCGAATTCCCAGACCAGTCTCAGTTCCTCCATCCAGCAGTTTTTCGGTGCCTTTGCCGACGTGGCCGCCAATCCCTCGGTATTGCCGGAGCGCCAGGTGCTCATCGGCGAAGCAGGTAATCTTGTCGACCGGGTGCGCAGTTTCTACGACTCCATCCAGGGCCTGAATGACGAAGTAAACAGTGCGCTGCGAATCACCGTAACCGACATCAACAGCCTGGCGGACAGCATTGCTGCCCTGAATCGGCAGATCGTGCAATCCTCGGCGTCCGGTACCGGCGCCATGCCCAACGACCTGCTGGATCAGCGGGACCGGCTGGTCAATGAGATATCCCAGCGCATTTCAGTGTCCACCGTGGAACAGGAAAATGGGGCACTGAACCTCTTTATCGGCAAGGGTCAGTCACTGATTGTGGGTGAAAACGTGACTCACCTGAAGACCGTCCCCAACAGCCTGGATGGCAGGCTGCTGGAAGTCGGCGTGGAAGGCCAGGTTGCCAGCAATGGCACCGCGAGATTTGTGACGGGTGGTAGATTACAGGGGCTTCTCGACTTCAGAAACCAGGTGCTGATACCGGCGGAGTCTGAGCTGGGGCTGGTTGCCCTGGGCCTGGGTGAAACCCTGAATGCCCAGCATCGGGTCGGTATGGATCTCAATGGCGATCTGGGCGAAAACCTGTTCAACCCCACCAGTATTTCCATTGCCGCCAGTTCCTCGAATACCGGGACAGCGGCACCGGTTGCAACGCTTGACGATGTGACGGAAGTACGCCCCAGCAGCTACGAACTTAGCTTTGACGGCAGTACCTGGCACCTGATACGGCTATCTGACGATACCACGGTATCCGGTGCCGGCCCGCTGGTGCTGGATGGAATCAGTGTCGATGTCAGTGCCGGTACCGCGGCGGCTGGCGACGCCTTCATTTTCAACCCGTCCCGTGATGCAGCCTCGACTTTCAGCCTGGCGATTTCCGATCCGCGTAAAATAGCGGCGGCCGCGCCAGTGGGGGTTGCCACCACGTCAACCAATACCGGATCCGGGGCATTGGCTGACCTGGCCATGGATACCTCCGCAACGCCCGGACTGCCCCTGGCCACACCGGTAACCCTGACGTTCGATCCGGATGCGCTGGGCGCCGGTGTTCCGGGATTTGTGGTAACCGGTGGTCCCGGCGGAATCGGACCGCTGGCCTACGATCCGGGGACCGAGTCGAGTGGTAAGAACCTTACCCTGGGAAGTACCGGTATCACCTTTACCCTCAGTGGCACACCGGGGGATGGCGATTCGTTTGTAATCAGTAACAACAACGGTGCCACGGGTGACAACCGCAATGCCCTGTTGATAGGGGACCTGCAGGATTCGCCACTGTTGAACGGCAAGTCGGAAACTTTTCAGGAGATGTATGGTTCCATGGTGGCCAGTGTCGGTGTCGCCACCAACCAGGGCACCAACAGCCTCGATCTTGAAACTTCGCTGCTGCAGCAGGCCGAGAGTTACAAGGATAGCGTAACCGGCGTGAATCTTGACGAGGAAGCGGCAAATCTGCTGCGCTATCAGCAGGCTTACCAGGCCTCTGCGCAGCTGGTAAGAATCTCCGATGAAATGTTTCAGACCCTTATCAACTCGTTCGGGTAATACCCCGGGTCAACAGGCTTGACTGATTTATGAGAATTTCGACTTTACAGCTGTATACCCAGGGACTGCTGGCCATTCAGGATCAACAGGCCAAGCTGCAGCGCACCGAGTTGCAGCTGGCCAGCGGACTGCGCTTCAATAATCCCTCCGAAGATCCGGCAGCGGCAGTCAAGGTACTCAGTCTGTCGGCCCGTATCGACAGGATTGATCAGTACACCAGAAATGCCACCCTGGCAGAATCATCCCTGGCTTTCGAAGAAGGCGTAGTGGCCAATGCGCAGACTACCCTGCAGCGGATCAGGGAGCTGGTGATCCAGGGAAACAACGACACCAATGCCGGCAGCGCGCGATCCAGCATAGCCCAGGAGATTAATCAGCGGCTGGATGAACTGCTGGCGCTGGCCAATACCCGGGACGCCCAGGGTGAGTATATATTCGCCGGGTTCAGGGTGGAGTCGCCCCCGTTTGTGGAGTCCGGTGGCACGGTACAGTACCAGGGGGATCAGGGTCAGCGTATGCTGCAGATCGGCGACGGCAAGCAGGTGGCCATTCGCGACAATGGCCAGGAAGTATTCGTCAACATCCCCGGCGGCGATGGCGTTATCCAGGTTGACGTTGCCGCGACCAACAGCGGTACCGCCGTGGTGGGTTCTTTCGGACTTACCGGCAGTTACACGCCGGACACCTATACCGTCACGTTCAGCCAGCCGACTCCGGCTGATCCGGCAACCTACGCGGTGACCGACGGTGGCGGTTCGACCATCGCCACCGGGAACTACCAGGAAGGAGCCTCCATCAGTTTCGCCGGAGTCCAGTTTGCCGTTACCGGCACACCGGCGGACGGTGACGAGATTGCCGTTTCACCGGCCGGCAATCAGGATATCTTTGCCACCATCCGCTCCATAGCCGACGCCCTGGCGCAACCGACTCCCGATGCCGCCAGCACGGCGCGTTTTCACAATGAAATGAACCGGGGCCTGGCCAACCTGGACCAGGCCATGGAAAGAATCAGTTCGGTACGCGCCGGCATAGGTGCCCGCCTGAACAATATCGAAACACTCTCCGAGGTCAATGCGGATTTCAAGCTGCAGCTGCAGTCCACGCTGTCGGATACCCAGGACCTGGACTTTACCGAAGCCATTGCCCGCTTCAATCGTCAGCTGACCTCACTGGAAGCCGCGCAGCAGGCCTACGTGCGCACTACCGGGCTGACACTTTTCCAGTACATCTGAAATTTGCTCACGAAGTTTTGACGCGCTTGGCAAGGGCGACGGCCATTCCCTGCGCACGACGCCTTGCAGTGACGCCCGACAGACTCCCGCAGAGGATCCATAATCAGTCAGAGGTTCCTTAAATATGGAATGACAGTCTGAAAACCCTCGTATCCTGTAGCGTCAGTCCTGGCGCCAGCTTTAGTGAAATTTCAACGATGCCATGCGTCCCGGTCAGGGATTCTCCGGATCAAGCGAGGAGAACTTCCGGGCGGAATGCTCGATTTTTCAGTCATTCCTGCCCGTGCCAACGGCACCTGTGATGCCCATCACAACGACATCGTGTTATCGGCCAGCCGTCGCAAGGCAGCTGGCGAGTGCAAAACACCCGTAACTTACAGTGTCTGCAGGAACCTGATACCTAAACGGGAGGAATGCAGAAAATACAAAAGGTGTTGCAGTTAACAGTTTGCTTTGAAAGGCCAATTAAAAGTAAAGGAATTCTGAGGGCTTGTCGTAGAAAGCGGTGTCGGCAGCGATGCTGCGTACGTTAAATCCAAAGTAAAGATCTCTGCAGTCTGGTGCAACCGCCGCTGAAGGGACGGAATAGGAAACCAAAATGGCACAAGTAATTAATACCAACATAGCGTCTTTGAACGCACAGAGAAATCTGACTCGATCTCAGGGTATGTTAAGTACTTCGTTGCAGCGTCTTTCCTCTGGTCTACGAATCAATAGCGCCAAAGATGATGCAGCAGGTCTTGCGATCTCAGAACGATTTACGGCCCAGATACGCGGCCTTAACCAGGCTGCGCGAAACGCGAGTGACGGCATCTCGCTGGCACAGACCGGTGAGGGTGCCCTGGCCGAGGTAACAAACAACCTGCAGCGAATCCGTGAGCTGGCGGTACAGTCCGCCAACGCCACCAACAGCGCATCCGACCGGGCTGCACTGCAGCAGGAAGTGGATCAGCTGGTTGCGGAAATCGACCGGGTTGCCACGCAAACAAATTTCAACGGGGTCAACCTGCTGGACGGATCATTCACCTCCCAGATCTTCCAGGTAGGCGCCAACGTCGGTGAGACCATCACTGTTTCCGGACTGGCCAGTGCCCGTTCTTCCTCTCTCGGCCAGTTCGCCGGCTATACCCTGACTGACCAGTCAATCGGTACGGCCGATGACTCTACCGCCGCTACCGATGTGACCATCGATGGCACGACTTACGACCTGGGCACCATTGCCACGGACGCCAAGCAGATTGCAGACGCCATCAACGCATCCGGTATCCAGGGTCTGACCGCTTCTGCGGACGTTACCAGCGTTGCGGGTACAGCGGGTGATGCAGACGGATCCGACGGCGATGCCGATACGATCACTATCAATGGTCTCGACATCGGTGTGACCAACTCAGGCGTTTACGCCACCAACCTAACCCGGGCAGTGGATGCCATCAACGCACAGTCCGCGGTTACCGGCGTCACCGCTGCCAATGATGGCACCGGTGTCGCGCTGACCGCTGCCGATGGCAGGAACATAACCGTGGCCTTTAGTGGCGGCGGTTCCGCCGATGCCGACGACTTCGGCCTCGCCGCAGCCACCAGCGGCGCAACCATCGACATCAGTTATGTGGCGCCTTCAGGCGTAACCGGTGACGTCGTCTTCACCGGCGCGTTCGCCAATACCACCACCATCGGTACCACCGGTACTGCCATGAGCGCGGTGGATATCTCCACGGTTTCCGGGTCTGAGTCGGCCATCACCGCCGTCGATGCGGCGCTGACCACGGTCAACAGTTCCCGGGCGACCCTGGGTGCGATTCAGAACAGGTTCGAATCGGTGGTAACCAGCCTGACCACCACCTCTGAAAACCTGTCGGCCTCGCGTTCGCGAATCATGGACGCTGATTTTGCCGCGGAAACGGCCAACCTGACCAAGGCACAGATCTTGCAACAGGCCGGTGTAGCCATGCTGGCCCAGGCTAACTCGCTGCCGGGTAATGTACTGGCCCTGCTCCAGTAAGCCTGGTTACGGATAACCACGACTGAAACCTGGCAGACGCAATCGAGAAACGGTTGCGTCTGCCAGTGTCCTTGATAACTGATGAAAACCACGGGGGACGTTTTCATTGAGGAACCTTAGACGGTCTGCGATCTTGCGGGATTGACGATCAGGGTGCTTTAGCGAATGGAGGACGGAGGCAATGACCTCGTTGAGCAAGTCCAGTCTTTCCAGTAGTTCATCAAGAAAAGTGTCGCAATCCGGCTCGTCAGGCAATGCCGGCAACAGGCATGAACTTGCCGCCACCGGCAATGCGCTGCCTGAACTTCGGGTAGACAAGGTCAGCCCGAAACATGAAACCGGCGACTCGCTGGACCAGGCAGTTAAGAATGCCAGTCACTACGCCGAAAAATCCGGTCGCAATCTCGAATTCTCCATAGAACACAAGTCGAAAAGCACCGTGGTGACGGTACGCGACGGTGAAACCGGTGAAATCGTGCGTCAGATACCCATGGAAGAGATGCTGGCCCTGGCCCGGCTGCTGGCAGACGTTCAGGGCCCCGGTGACGATTCGGTGTTGAAAGGCGTGTTCTTCGACCAGGATACATGAGGCACAGATATTGTTGGTATGGTTGTTGCAGTTTTCCGGCCAGGATTGGCATTACCGGGGATTTACACGGTCAGTTGAGCGTATCTTGAACCCTGTAACCTGCCGCCGCCCAAATCAGCCTGCATCACTTGACAGAAATGGCACGGGTATTCAATTCCTGGCCAACACCCGGGAGAAACACGACGCATGATTACCGCAACCGGACTGGGTTCGGGACTGGATATTCAAGGACTGGTGGACAGCCTGGTTGCTGCCGAACGGGCCGGTTCCGATTTTCAGCTTAACCGGCAGAGCGCCAGGTTGCAGGCAAAGTTCTCGGCACTGGGTTCCCTGAAAAGCGCCCTGTCGACGTTTCAATCCTCGCTGACCTCCCTCAATTCACTTTCCACGTTCACCCGTAACACGGCGACCAGCTCCGACAGCGGGATATTGGCCG
>Ga0209273_10000825_pt1 | contig 34070 bp, 30 predicted proteins | sample tdAd471_FD_187126 | JGI IMG/M metagenome (GOLD analysis project Ga0209273, IMG submission 187126) | Marine sediment microbial communities from the Atlantic coast under amendment with organic carbon and nitrate - tdAd47.1 (SPAdes)... | ecosystem: Environmental > Aquatic > Marine > Coastal >...
CCCGCACATAATCCTTGATGATCGTATAGCCGCCCTCAAAGCCATACTCGGAGCGTAGGCGCTCGAAGATGCGCTTCGCTGTATGGCGCTGCTTGCGGTGCACCTGACGGTCACCCTCAAGAATAGTATTGATGATCTCGGTAAAGCCGTCGAGCTTCGGCCGCTTGACCGGTTCTGTGCGCTGGTAACCCGGAGGCTCCGAGTATTGCAGCATCTTCGATATGCTGGCGCGGGAGACGCCAAAACGGCGCGAAGCTTCTCGCTGGCTCAACCCCTCAACATGGCAGGCAAGCCGCACGCGTCTGTATAAGTCCACGGTGAATATCCTCTGGCCCTCCCAGAAAATGGAAAAGCCTCAAACTGGCAAACTTTTAGTCCGCCTGCAGCAACACTTTGTCGCCGCTTCCGTGGTTCACTTTTGCATCGCCCTATACATCTTCCGCAGCCCTACATGTTGGCCTTGCTGGTAGCGATACGTATCCGACAGCTCTTCGGGAACAGCAAAACTGACACACACTGCATCCTGTGCTTCATGGACAATGCTTTGAACTGTCAACGGGTGATAATGTTTCATCTACTGATCCCTGACTTAGATACACTTGAAATATTCGAAGGGTTCCAGGCATGCGTTGCACCTGAAAAGGGCTTTGCAGGCGGTCGAGCCAAACTCGCTTGTCAGCGCGGTATCCTCAGACCCACACTGTGGGCAGGCAACCACCATGCCTGCGCCCCGCGTGCCGCACGGGGAAGGCGGCGCAATGCCATATTCCTTCAACTTCCGCCTGCCATCTGCCGAAATCCAATCCGATGTCCATGGCGGAGACAGAACCGTCTGCGTTTCGGCAGTGTAGCCAGCATCCTTGAGGGCCAGCTCGATGGCCGCGGTGATCAGGCTTGTTGCCGGGCATCCCGAATAGGTGGGTGTCACGTCCAGTTTCACTGCCGCATCACCAACCATGGTCACCCCCCGCACAACGCCAAGATCCACCACCGACAGCACAGGCACTTCAGGATCAGGCACCCCTTCCAGAACCCGCCAAACATGCGGCTCGGTTCCAAACGCTTCACCAATTAGGGAGGATGCTGTCATCATCATCACCAGGACAATCCGGGATAGGCGCGCTGCAGGAACTGCATCTCGGCCAGCAGGTGCCCCAGATGTTCCGTGTGATGCCCGGCGATGCGGCCTTTGGTTGGCGCGGCCTTCCGCGTAGATGGCCGAATGTCTGTTTCCGTCAGCAGATCGGCGACAGCCGCAGCCCAGGCAGCTTCATTTGCTGACGGCCGCGGAATGGTGCCGGCTTCATAAAGAGGTGCCTCTGCATCAACGTCCTTGAACATTTCAAAGGTGAACGACCACAGGTCTTCAAGGCCTTCCTGAACACGGCGATTGCCTTCATCCGTACCAAGCGCCAAGCGCCTGAACCAGTCTGCCGAAAAGCGCAGGTGATACTCAAGCTCGCGGACGGTTTTTGCGGCAATGCCCGCCAGTTCCTTGTCAGGTGAGCCAACAAGAAGCTCAGACCGTTTCAGGTGGAACAGCATGAAAAGATAGTGACGGACGATGGTTTTTCCAAAGTCGCCATTAGGCTGCTCCACCAACAGGTGGTTGCGGAAATTGTGACAATCCCTGTGGAAGGCAAGATCGTCAGCCGACTTACCTTCGCCCTGAAGTTTGGCGGCATATTCATAATAGAGCTGTGCCTGCCCGATCAGGTCAAGGGCGAGGTTGGAACAGGCGATATCAAGCTCCATCGCCGGTGCGTGGCCAAGCCATTCCGACACCCGCTGCCCCAGGATCAGGCTGTCGTCAGCCAAGCCGAGTACATAGTCCAGCAGCGCTTCATTTGATTTCTGCATCATCACATGCCTTCCTATATATTCGGGACATCTTTGGGGATGTCGTAGAAGGTTGGATGACGGTAAATCTTGCTTTCTGCAGGCTCGAAAAGCGCTGCGGCCTCACCAGGGTCAGATGCTGTGACATCCTTGGATCGGACGACCCAGATACTGGTCCCCTCACCCCTACGAGTATAAAGGTCCCGCGCGTTATCGATGGCCATTTGCGCGTCTGCTGCATGAATGCTGCCGGCATGCTTGTGCGACGTACCGTTCTTGGAACGGATAAAGACTTCAAAAAGGTCCCACTGATTACTCATATCACTCTCCCGGCTTACGCTACTGCAGCATTCTGTTTCTGTTTGGCGGCATAGGCTTCTGCGGCTTCGCGAACCCACGCCCCGTCATCATAGGCTTTGACCCGGTCACGGACTCGGTCGCGGGCGCAAATGCCTTCACCGCGAACCACAGCCCAGAATTCGTCCCAGTCAATCACGCCAAAATCATAGTGCCCGCGCTCCTCGTTCCACTTCAGGTCCGGATCGGGGATGGACAGGCCAAGTGCTTCCGCTTGCGGCACTGTCGCGTCGATAAACCGCTGGCGCAGTTCGTCGTTTGTAAAACGCTTGATCTTCCATGCCATGGACTGGGCGGTGTGGGTCGATTCCTCGTCAGGCGGCCCGAACATCATCAGGGATGGCCACCACCAGCGGTTCAGCGCGTCCTGTGCCATGGCTTTCTGGTCTTCAGAGCCTTTTGCCATGGCCATCATCAACTCATAGCCCTGGCGCTGGTGGAAGCTTTCTTCCTTGCACACCCGCACCATGGCCCGCGCATACGGGCCATAGCTTGTGCGGCACAGCGGAATCTGGTTGGTGATGGCGGCCCCATCCACCAGCCAGCCGATGGCGCCGATGTCGGCCCAGTTCAGTGACGGATAGTTGAAGATGGTGGAATATTTGGCCTTGCCCTCATGCAGTTCCTGCACAAGATCATCGCGCGCCACGCCCAGCGTTTCGGCGGCGCTATAAAGGTACAGGCCATGCCCGGCTTCATCCTGTATCTTGGCGATCAAAATCAGCTTGCGGCGCAGGGATGGCGCGCGGGTTACCCAGTTGCCTTCCGGCAACATGCCGACAATCTCGGAGTGCGCATGTTGAGCAATCTGTCGGACGAGCGTCTTGCGGTAAGCCTCAGGCATATAGTCCTTGGGCTCGATAAACTGGTCATCGTCAATCCGCGCCTGAAAGGCAATGTCATCCTCAGTCACAGTTGCCAGAGAGTCCTGCTGGTCCTTCTGTTTCTGCTCCTTGGTCCGTAAGTCGGTTGTATACATATGACTGCCTCTCTTCCTGCGCTTTGTTCCAGCGGCACCAATAGGCGCTCAACAAGCGTGGCTTCTCGCCCATTCTAAAATTAATCGACCGGTCGGTCAATGTACTAACAAACCGAAACCGCCCATGCTTCCACATTAAATACCACGGTTATCGTATACCCTTTTGGCCTTACCCTCGGACCGCGGCACGCCCCCAGGTTCCCTGAGGTCGATCTTGGTGGACACGCCGATAAGATCCTTGATCTTCTTCTGCAGCGAAACCGCAGCCGCGGCCTTGTCTTCATCGCTTGTGACACCCGCCGAAACTTCGGTTACGACGGTAAGCGTATCCATCCGGCCCATGCGGTTGATTTCACAATAATAGTGTGGCGCCAGCCGTGGGTCCTGACAGATGAGATCTTCAATCTGGGTTGGGAATACATTCACGCCGCGCACGATCATCATGTCGTCACTGCGGCCGCGAATGCGGTCCATCCGGCGCATGGTGCTGGCACTGCCCGCCAGAAGGCGCGTCAGGTCCCGTGTGCGGTAGCGGATGATCGGCAGCGCTTCCTTGGTCAAAGACGTAAAGACCAGCTCGCCCTCTTCGCCGTCCGGCAAGACTTCCCCGGTCTCGGGGTCGATGATCTCGAGATAGAAATGGTCTTCCCACAGAGTCGGGCCGTCCTTGGTTTCGCGGAATTCCTGGCCAACACCCGGCCCCATCACTTCAGACAGGCCGTAAATATCGACAGCGTCAATACCGAAACGGGTCTCTATTTCCTGACGCATCTCTGCCGTCCAGGGTTCCGCGCCGTGGATGCCGATCTTCAGCGAGGCCGACGCCGGATCAATGCCAAGGCGCTCAAACCCGTCCGCCAGCGCGAGCATATAGGACGGTGTCACCATGATGATGTCGGGTTTGAAATCCTGGATCAGCTGAACCTGCTTGTCGGTAGCCCCGCCTGACATGGGAACAACCGTGCAGCCACACCGTTCGGCGCCATAGTGCGCACCCAGGCCGCCGGTAAACAGCCCGTAGCCATAGGCCACATGAACCATGTCACCAGCCTTGCCACCCGCCGCCCGAATGGACCGCGCCACCACCTTGGCCCAGGTATCGATATCCTTCATGGTATAGCCGACCACTGTCGGCTTGCCGGTGGTGCCGCTTGACGCATGCAGGCGCGCGACCTTTTCCCGCGGCACGGCGAACATGTCGAAGGGATAGTTGTCCCGCAGGTCCTGCTTGACCGTGAAAGGGAACTTCGCCAGATCGCTCAGGCTCTTGAGGTCATCGGGATGCACCCCGGCCTCATTGAAGGACTTTTTGTAGAAAGGCACATTGTTGTAGGCGTGCGTAAGCGACCATTTCATGCGCTCAAGCTGCAGGGCCTGAAGCTCATCGCGGGAGGTATTCAAGATTGCATCGTCTTTTACGGACATGACCGAACTCTCCCTTACACACGCTCAATAATCATGGCGATGCCCTGACCAACACCAATGCACATGGTGCAAAGGCCATATCGCCCGCCAGTATTCTGCAGCTCTTTCGCAGCCGTCAGCACCAGGCGGGCGCCGCTCATGCCCAGCGGGTGACCAAGGGCGATAGCGCCGCCATTGGGGTTCACTCGCGCGTCATCATCCGCCAGCCCAAGCTGGCGCATAACTGCCAGTCCCTGGGCTGCAAAGGCTTCGTTAAGCTCAATCACATCCATGTCCGCGAGCGACAGGCCCGCAATTCCCAGAACCTTTTCGGTCGCCGGCGCGGGACCGATGCCCATGATGCGTGGCGGCACGCCAATGGTTGCCGTGGCGACAACGCGGGCCATGGGCTTGAGCCCCTGCCGGGAAGCCGCCTCTTCAGAAGCCACGATCAGCGCACACGCGCCGTCATTCACGCCAGAGGCATTGCCTGCCGTTACGCTGCCATCTGCCCGGAACGGCGTCGGCAGCTTCTGCAGGCTTTCAATCGTGGTGCCCGCGCGCGGATGTTCGTCTGTGTCCACAGACCGGGTTTCCTTGCGGCTGACCTTCACATCCAGCCCGACAATTTCCTGTGCCAGGCGGCCATTTTCCTGTGCTCTGACAGCCTTTTCCTGGCTGCGCACGGCAAAGGCATCTTGATCAGCGCGTGAGATACCAAAATCCGCAGCGACATTTTCAGCCGTCTCAGGCATCGAATCGATGCCCAGCCGTCCTTGATCAGCCGGTTTACAAACCGCCAGCCAATGGTGGTATCGAAAACTTCCGCTGCGCGGGAGAAGGCCTGGGTTGCCTTGGGCATCACGAAAGGTGCCCGGCTCATGCTTTCCACGCCGCCCGCGACGATGGTTTGGGCCTCGCCCGTGCGGATCGCCCGCGCCGCGATGGAAACCGCATCCATGCCCGACCCGCAAAGCCGGTTCACCGTCGTGCCGGAAACAGTTTCACCGTAACCCGCCAGAAGGGCAGCCATACGCGCGACGTTGCGGTTGTCTTCACCCGCCTGGTTAGCGCAGCCCAGAATGACGTCATCCAGTTCTTCTGTTTTAAGCCCACCATTTCGCGCGGCCAGTGCCGCAAGCGGAACGGCCGCCAAATCGTCCGCACGAACCGCCGACAGGCTACCACCATACCGGCCAATCGGCGTTCTTACTCCGTCACAAATAAATGCGTCCCTCATTGGCTTCCCTTCCACGGACTCAATCAAAACTCAATCGGTGTCGACGTTCGATGAGCCCTGCCAGTAAAACTGGCTACCAGCTCATCATCGCTGCAAAAAATTTCTGTACGGTAAATGCCCGATTTTCCGGCGTCGCCACTCAACCGGCATATGGCCGTCAGTTCATCGCCAGACATGCTCGGGCGGAGGAACTCGATTGAACAACCGGACGCCACGGTCACGAAGCCCGTGGTGTTGCAGGCAAGGGCAAAGGCGCTGTCAGCCAGGCTGAAAACTGCACCGCCGTGGGCTGTACCGTAAAAGTTCAGCATGTCTTCTCGTACCACCATGGATAGCTTGGCGTATCCCGGGCCCACATCCAGCATGCGGATGTCCATCAACCCGTCCATGCCCGCCTTCGGCAGCAGGTGGTTGGCGCAGCGCCGCGCCAGTTCCTGTTTTTCGAAACCCACGCCCTAGCGCCCTTTGTACTGGGGTTGACGCTTTTCAAGGAACGCAGACACACCTTCCGCATAGTCATCGGAATAGCCCGCCTGGCGCATCATCTCCGCCTCAAGCGCCAGCTGTTCCTGCAGGCTGTTTTTGCCGCTGACGTGGAATGCCTTTTTGGTCAGCGCCAGACCCAGCGTTGGGCGCTTCGCCAGTGTCTCAGCCAATTCGGTTGCTTCAGCCATAAGGCCATCATCGGCGACGGCCTTCCAGATCATACCCATGTCGACGGCCTCAGCCGCCTTCACCGGCAGGGCCAGCAAGGCAAGGGCCTTGGCGCGTGCCATGCCAATAAGCTTCGGCAGGATAAACGTACCACCCGTGTCCGGGATCAGCCCAATGTTGCTGAAGACCTGAACGAACTTGGCGCTTTCAGCACCCAGCACGATGTCACAGGCCAGCGCGAGATTGGCACCTGCGCCCGCCGCAATACCGTTCACTGCCGCAACAGTAGGAACCGGCAAATTATAGAGCCGCGTGATCATGGGGGCATAGCCATCACGCACTGTCGCGCCAAGGTCAGGCCGTTCGCCACCTGCACCAACGGCGCGTTCGTTCAGATCCTGACCGGCACAGAAGCCGCGACCAGCGCCAGTGAGCAGCAGCGCACGAATGTCGGGCTCAGTTTCCACAACATCCAGGGCATGACTGAGCTCACGCAGCATAACCGCGGTCACCGAGTTCAACTTGTCAGGACGATTGAGCGTCACGCACGCAACGCCGCTCGCTACGGCGAATGTAATCGCTGTATAATCCATAGGGCTTCCCTTCCCTCAGCCTCGCCCCCGCGACGAAAGCTGTAACCTTCCCCGGTCATAATTTATTGACCGATCATTCAATCTTTTATTGACGGCGTACGGTGATTTGTCAATATCTATGTATGGAAATTGCCCCCTGCAGGAAGGATCCGGGGTGCGAATCATATCGTCAACTAGTTGAATTTAAATCAAAAAAACAGAAAGAAAGCCGTGATACCTTTTCCTGAAATTCAGCGGAAATGCCTCCAGTCAGCCAGCCACGGCACCCAACCGGGAACATTCCGGCAACCACTTTCTGAGGTTCCTGCACACACAGCCCTCGCTGATTCCCCTCCTCCCTATGGGGAGGACGCTTTCAGCGTCAGTCGATCCAAGATCACGGGGGAGAACCACCATGCACGCTAATCCAGATTGGCGCTCAATACGCCAATGCATCGAGGCAGGCGCCTATGGCAAGCCCCTGGATGGCGGCCCGGTCACCTTGCTGCTCGAGACGTCGATCAACAGCTACGACGCTGACAGTGGCGTTCTGACTGTGGGTTTCTCGCTCGGAAGCAATTTCCTGAACGACAATGGTGTTGTCATGGGCGGAATTGTGAGTGCTGCCCTCGACCTTGCGATGGCAATGACCGTCATGGCATACACAGCAGAAGAAGTAGCGGTTGCAACGACCAACCTTCAGACGCAGTTTTTCCGAGCCTGCCTGCCCGGGAACCATGTCGCCAAGTCGCGCCTGGTCAAAACAGGGAAGCGCATCGCCTTTTGTGAGGCACAGCTTTTTGACCGCAACCAGATGCATATTGCTACTGCCACGAGCACAAATCAGCTAATAGTATAAATTCACAGGACGAGATTACCGAGGGAGCCAGAACTCCACTGGACCACCACTGAGACAGTTGCTACTGTTTCGCAATATTAATGCAGTATAAAGGCAATACCCAAGATGGCGCGTCCACAGTCACCCGATTACGATGAACGAAAACAGGCGATTCTAGACGCCGCGACGCGGATTTTCTCTCAGGAAGGCTTTCACAAGGCGTCTATCGGCCAGATAGCGCGAGAATGCAACATCTCCAAGTCACTGCTCTATCATTATTTTTCCTCGAAGCAGGAAATGCTCTATCACGCAATGGAGGACCACGTTCAGGACCTATTGGCCACTGCCAACGAAGTCTTGTCCAAAGGCCTGCCGCCAAAAGAATGTCTCGCCGAAATCCTCAGGGAATTCATGCTTCTTTACGAAACCGCTTCTGGCAAGCATGTGGTGCTGTCTAACGAACTGGGCTCGCTCACAGAAGCCCAGCGCAAGCATATCGTTTCCCTTCAAGCCAGGGTGGTAAAAGCTTTCTCCGATACGCTGGATCAGATGACCGATGTGGATCTGGACCAGAAGCAGGCTAAAACTGCCATCGGCATGCTCTTGCTGGGCATGATCAACTGGACGCACATGTGGTACAAGCCGAATGGCGTTCTGAATTCTGCTGCCATCGCTCATTTGACCAGTCGTATTTTCACGGCGGGCATCACTTCGCTCAGTGAGGATGATTTCAAGAAATGACCCACTGAAAGCCTTCAGTGGGTCAGGAATTTCCTGGTGTCTAGTAGGTGCCTGGCTGCGCATTCAGCGTCAGCAACTCGTAGGTGGCACAGACCACGTCGTCCTGGTTGGTGATCTCAACGTCCCAACGAACTTCCCCATAATCTGAACCGATCCTTGCGACTTTCTCCTTGCAGGTTAGCCTCACCTTCATGTCATCACCCGGGAACAGGGGCTGCATGAAGCTAAGGTTGTTCAAGCCATAGTTGGCCAGCACCGGCCCCGGATCAGGGTCAACAAACAGGCCCGCCGCGAAGGACAGCATCAAATAGCCATGCGCCACGCGCTTGCCAAAGAAGGGGTTGGCGGCGGCGGCTTCCTCATTCATGTGCGCATAAAATGTGTCACCGGTGAAGTTGGCGAAATGCTCGATGTCTTCCATGGTCACGGATCGCGGCGCCGTATGGATTGTGTCGCCGATCTGGATTTCCGCGAAATTCTTACGGAACGGATGCGGTTTGCAATCCGTTTCCGTTGACCCCGGCACCCAGCGGTGCGTAACCGCGGTCAGAACGTCAGGCGACCCCTGTACTGCAATGCGCTGCATATAGTGCTTGACGCCGCGAATACCGCCGAGCTCCTCCCCGCCGCCGGCGCGACCGGGACCACCGTGCTTCATATGAGGCAACGGCGAGCCATGGCCCGTCGCCTCACCGGCGCTGGTTCGGTCAACCACATAGAGCCGGCCGTGATAGGCGCCAATACCCAACAGGGCCTTCCTTGCGGTTTCAGCATCCCGCGTAAACAACGAGGAAACAAGGCTCCCCTTGCCCTTGTTCGCCAGCGCTATCGCTTCATCAAAGCTGCCATATGGCATCAAGGTGCTGACAGGCCCGAAGGCCTCAACAGCGTGCACCAGCGTTTTCGTCAGCGGGTCGCGACAAACTAGCAGCGTCGGGGCGACAAAGGCACCTGGCTGGTTGACATCGAAAACATCCCGACCATCCAGGATGATGTCACATTCCGTTGCAAGCTCACCGATGCGCTCGATAACCTCACTGCGCTGCCCCTGGCTTGCAAGCGCCCCCATCCGGATACCTTCTTGCCGGGGGTCGCCGACTGTAACCTTCTGCAGCCTTTCCTTTAGGGCTACGGCTACTGCCTCCAACTGCTCCTGTGGCACAATCGCGCGCCGGATGGCGGTACATTTCTGCCCCGCCTTCACGGTCATCTCGCGGGCGACTTCCTTGACAAACAGATTGAATTCTTCGCTACCCGGCAATACGTCTGAGCCGAGGATACTGGCGTTCAGGGAATCAGTCTCCGCGATGAAGCTTGTATTCTCGCGCCTGAGAACCGGATGGTTTGACAGTTTGGCCGCCGTGTCCGCAGATCCCGTGAAGGAAACCACATCCTGGCAGGTCATATGGTCGAGCAGATCACCCGTGCTGCCGCAAATCAGCTGCAGCACCCCGTCGGGCAGGATGCCAGCTTCAATGATTCGCTTCACCACGGCTTCCGTCAGATAAGCGGTTGCCGAGGCTGGCTTCACAATGGCAGGAACCCCTGCGATGAGCGCCGGGGCAAGCTTTTCCAGCATGCCCCACACCGGGAAATTGAATGCATTGATATGAACCGCAACGCCCTGCAAGGGAACCATCACATGCTGACCAAGAAAGGTCCCGCCGCGGCTGAGGCGTTCCACATCGCCATCCACCAGGACATAGTCGTTGGGAAGTTCGCGCCGACCTTTTGAGGAATAGACAAACAGGGTTGAGATGCCGCCGTCGACATCAACCCAGGTATCCGCCTTTGTAGCCCCGGTCTTGTAGGAGAGGTCATAGAACTCATCCTTGTGTTCGTTCAGAAGCTGGGCAATGTCTTTCACCAGCAACGCCCGCTCATGGAAGGTCAGGCTGCGCAGTGCCGGACCGCCTTTTTCGCGCGCGTAGGCCGCCATCCCCGCGAAATCGAGACCATCGCTGCTGCACTCCGCAACCACATCCCCTGTTGAGGCATCATAAAGCGGTACACCGCCACTTTCAGGCCTGTGCCACTTGCCTGCAGCAAAACTTCCTAAAATCATGTTACTTCCCTATCCAACACAGTCGCCGGTGTTCGGCATCGATCCAGGCGCAGACTTTAATAATTAACCGACCGATCAGTCAATCATTTATTGGGACCTTAGCCGACCACCGCCCAAGCGGCGGCGAACTATATATCCTAGGCTACCATTTTTTTAGGCCAGACCTTTTGCCGCTCGTCAGTTTTGCCAAGACCCTTGCGCAGAAGGGTCTTGTTGGCTGTTTTACGAGGAGCCATTTCTCGTCTCAGGCCACTAAAAACGAGAAAGCCCAGCACGCGGCTGGGCCTCTGCATTTTTGGTTGCGAGGGCAGTATTTATTCTACATCGCCCCTTCAAAAGTAGATCGCAGGATCTCTTATTACCTATTGTAACCTTGCGCCGTCACGCACTGGTTTTGCATCACATCCTCGACGTCATATTTTTTCTGCTGCAACAAACTGAGAGATGCCTGGGAATGCTGCATCCTTTAGTCAGGCAGTTCGGCCTCAATGATTCTCAAGGCAGCCCGCCGCGCATCATTCGCGACCTCGCCCGGTTCAAACAGATGCGCCAGCACGATCGCCCCCTCCTTGATGATGAGAAGTTCGCGCGCCAGTGATTCGGCATCTTTGGCGCCGGCATTACGGGCAAGCTCGGTAAAATATATCAGCAACAACCGTTTATGCTCGGCCGCCGTAACATGAATGGGATGCGAGCGGTCCTGATACTCGGAAGACGCTTTGACAAACATGCAGCTCCTGAATTCGACCTCGTCAAACCATTCACCCAAGGCATCAAAAATAGCGAGCAGCTGAGCTCTGGGCTCAGACGCCAGCGCACTTACCCTGCGCATAAGCCAATTCCGGAACTGTTCGTCCCTGAGCCGCAATGTCGCAAGGATCAAATCCTCTTTCGTACGGAAATGTTTGTAGATTGCCGTTTTTGAAACGCCGGTTTCTTTCGCCAGCTTGTCCATGCCGATGGCGTGAAAACCTCCTTGATAGAAAGTCTTCAAGGCTCTCTGCACCAACTCATCACGTTTCGACGCACTCATACCCTGCCGATCCCTTCGAAAATACTCATTACATTTACCAATCTGTTTATTTTACCCACATCCGTTCAACTGATCAAGTCCCTTGAAAATCAAGGGAATATGACCGCACCTGGAATGGGTAGCTTTCCTATTTACCATAATTCTTTTTTTTACGTTGACAGATCAGTTACCCTTCCATATATAACATTTACCGATCTGTTAACGTTGAATGGATCAACAACAAGCACACCAGGGCGGCCAAGCCTCCAGACTTGAAAAGGCGCAGCATGCGATTGGTGAAACGACATTGAACGGCGGCGACGCACTTCATCAATACCCCCTCGGGAACCCCGAAATGCACCCCGAGTCAGACAGGAGAACTGATAATGAAAAAATTGACGACACGCTCTGTAGTCGCGGCAGCGGGCCTCGCACTTGCCGCCACGACAATGACAATCAGCGCACCAAGCTATGCGGTTGTGGAAACTTCGACATCAGAAGTGAACGCAGACGTCCACGGCCTTGCGATGCAGGGTTATGATCCGGTTGCCTACTTCACTTCTGGCGGCCCTCAGAAGGGCAAGAAGAAATACGCCGTCCGCCACACAGGCGGGACCTACTATTTCGCCAATGCCAGCAACAAGGAAGCCTTCATGGCAGACCCAGACCGCTACCTGCCGCAATATGGTGGCTTCTGTGCCATGGGCATCGCACTTGGCAAGAAGCTGGATGGTGATCCAACCGTCTGGAAAGTCGTCAACGACAAACTCTACCTGAATGTCAACAAGGACGTCGCCGTTGCGTGGAACCGTGACATTCCAGGCAACCTCTACAAGGCAAGTGAAAACTGGCCGGAGATCAAATACAGCACGCCGCAATCCCTGAACTAGGCACTGGCAACCAATGGCTGGGTGGTCCGCCCCCGGGGCCGCCCAGCCCCCCCTGAAAACTCTTCAGCAAAAGGATATCCAGATGGACATCAAGAAATCGGCATATGTTTCTGCGGCAGTCGCCACCGTGGTGGCGAACATGATGATTGCCGGGCCTTCTGAAGCACGTGAGCCACAAGAGAAGTGCTACGGCATTTCACTGGCGGGTTATAACGATTGTGCTGCCGGGCCAGGCACTTCCTGTGCGGGCAGTTCCAAGCGCGATTATCAGGGTAATGCCTGGAAACTTGTCCCAAAGGGCACCTGCAAGACAATTGAATCCCCCTCCTCGCCAACGGGCTTCGGCCAGATTGAAGCCTTCAAGGAAGCGAGAAGCTAAGCATGGTTGGCAAGCTTGATACAGCCGAGCTCCCGTCCCCATCCCCCACTTCCCGGCTCAAGCTTGCCGCCAGTGTTGGGGTTGGCCTGAAGCAGAAACATGTACGCCCGCTGATGGCCAACCCCACGATGGTAGACTTTGTTGAAGTTCACGCAGAGAACTACATGGTACCCGGCCCCAGGCATGACCTGCTGATGGACGTATCGCGGACATGGCCCCTGTCCCTTCATGGCGTGGCCTTGTCACTGGGCGGCGACGACCCGCTGGACCGGGTTCATCTCGCCCACCTGAAACGCCTTGTCGATACGGCGAAACCAGTGCTCTTTTCCGAGCACATCGCCTGGTCGCGTCATGGCGGCACCTATTTCAACGACCTCCTGCCCGTGCCCTATAACCGGCAATCCCTGATCCGCCTGTGTGACCGGGTCTATGAGGTTCAAAACTATCTTGGCAGGCAAATGTTGCTTGAAAACCCGTCAAGCTACGTTCGCTTTCAAGGCGACACCATGCATGAAGCAGATTTCCTTGCCGAACTAGTTCACCGCACCGGCTGCGGCCTTCTTCTGGATATCAACAACCTGTTTGTTTCTGCCCAGAACCACGGATGGACCGCGGACGACTGGCTTTCCCGCATCCAGCTTGATGCTGTTGGCGAAGTCCATCTGGCAGGCCACGAGCAGTCGACAGACGACAACGGCAATCCCGTCCTTATCGACACCCACGGCGAAGAGATATCCGAACCGGTATGGTTCCTCTATAGCGAGTTTCTCGCGCAGGCCGGGCCACGCCCTACCCTGATCGAACGCGACAATAACATCCCGCCGTTTGAAGACCTGCAGCAGGAAGTAGAGCTTGCGAAATTCCTCATGCAAACCGAAGCAGGGGAAGAGGCATGAACACAGCCTTTGCCTCGGCACTGGTCAGAGCGGCGCCGAAAGTGCCTGCGGATATCATCAATACCGGCAACCGCTTCAATGTGTATCGGAACAACTATCTTACCGGGCTGATCAGTACGTTCAGTGCAAGGTTTCCCGTTACCTGCCAACTGGTTGGCACCGAATATTTCGAAGCCATGGCGCATTCTTATGTCAGGGAGACGCCACCGTCTTCCCCCCTTCTGGACCATTATGGAGAGGACTTCCCAGGCTTTCTGGAAATGGGCTCGCCGCTGGACCCTCCAGCCTATCTGCCGGACATGGCGCGCGTTGAATGGGCGCGTTCCGTTGCCGCCATCGCCGACCATAAACCGGCCCTGCAGATCGCCAACAGGGAAGACCTTGAGCGCGCCTTTGACGTGCGGTTTCAGCTGATACCGGGCGGGATGGTCATCGCCTCGGCGCATCCGGTTGGCACCATTTGGAGCCATCATCAGACCGATCCTGTGAAACCCATCACGGACTGGACCCCGGAGACTGTGGCCATCTGGTGGTTTGGCGGCCAGGTCCGGCAGGAAACGCTGTCTTCAGACAGCGTAGCCATGCTGGAAGCGCTGGCCGGGGGTACCTCCTTCCTTCACATCCTGAACGAAGCCAAGAGCGAAGCGCAAGCTGTCCGGCTGATCAGTACATTCACATCATTCACCCATACGGGACTTCTTGTCCCCACCGAAGAAACCACGGAGCAACACGATCATGAGTTTTAAATCAAGCATCGGCAATAAGGCGTCATTTGCCTCACAGCAGTTGGCTCGCATCCCGACAGACCTTGTTCAACTGGCATTGCGCCTTGGCCTGGCGGGCATCTTCTGGGCATCCGCCCGCACCAAGGTGTCAGAGGACCTGTCCATCAGCGACAGCACCTATTTCCTGTTTGAAGAGGAATATCAACTTCCCTTCCTGCCGGTCGACATTGCTGTGCCGCTTACAACATACGCAGAACACCTACTGCCGATCCTGCTGCTTGTCGGGTTTGCCACCCGGCTGTCAGCTCTCGGCCTTTTTGCAATGACACTCGTCATTCAGATCTTCGTCTACCCATCCGCATTCATGTCCACCCACCTTGGCTGGTTTGCCATGGCGCTTGCCGTCATGAGCTTTGGCCCGGGTAGGTGGTCTCTGGATCACCTCATTGCCAGATAGTCCCCCACTGGCACCACTTGTTAAGGAGTAAACCAAATGTCCCGCCCCCCTCTACCTCCCTTCACTGCCGCGTCGGCCGCGGAAAAAGTGCGACTGGCCGAAGATTCCTGGAACAGCCGTGACCCCATCCGCGTCGCTCAGGCCTACACGCCCGACAGTCAGTGGCGAAACCGCGCAACCTTCATCACAGGGCGCGCAGAAATTGAAACGTTCCTGACACTCAAGTGGCACCACGAACTGGAATATCGGCTTGTCAAGGAACTGTGGGCCTATATGGACAACAGGATTGCCGTCAGGTTTGCGTATGAATACCACGACGACAGCGGCAATTGGTACCGCGCCTACGGTAATGAAAACTGGGAGTTCAACCAGGAAGGCCTGATGCAGCGGCGTATTGCCAGCATCAACGAACATGCCATCCCTGAAAAGCACCGGCAATTCCGGTGGGACCTGGGTCGCCGCCCCGATGAACATCCGGCATTGAGCGAGATGGGCTTCTAGCCATATCGCATTGTGACGGAGCCGGCTGAGCCCAAAACCAGGCATAAGGAACCATGGCAATGATAGATTCTACACTCTTCGACGAAACCATAGCCCCTGAGCCAGGCAAGCCACTACTTACCAAACCAAGAGCGACATCCCGGATGATGCTGCGGTGGCTGAAGCCCCTGGTTTTGCGGGCACCTAGCAGCGGACCCAAGACCTGATTCCGCCAGCCCTTGTGTGATACCCTCGGCAAGACCTAAAAAGCTCCTGCCACACGAGGTAACAGGGGTCCTTTTATTCGTTTCTAGGGCAGGAATAGTCTGGTTGTTTTGCTTCTCGTCAGCTTTTCCAAGAACCTTTGTAAAACAGTCTGTTATCCTGTTTTACACGGGTCGCATCCTGATCCCCTGCAGCTAAAAAAGTAAAACGCCGCACCCTGTTGGGTACGGCGTCTTGTATTGGTTGCGGGGGCCCGATTTGTTCTTCATTTGGTAAATAATGAGGTCTGTGTTCCATCACCGTACACTAGAGAGCTTCAGGAGGTCTGCTCTTTTGGATAGTGCAGACGTAGACGCATACCGCTATTGGGGACCCAAGTTGACCCATAGGCGCCTTTCTAAGAACTCGCAGTTGGGTAACGATCAATCCAAGATGGCATTCATACATTCTTAAAAGCAGCTGCATGGACCAAGACTTCCCGCTGCGAAAGTCGTTAATAGCTGGTTAATGCTGTATTGCGCAGACCTTGCAATCTCGCTAATCTCCACCTGAAATTTATACATTTCAATCATTGGGGGAAGTTTCATGCCTACTGTAGGTAATTTCACTTGGGAATCCATTGAACGTCCAGTAATTGACGGCACACAATTGGAGGTTGGCGACGGCAAAACATACGCGACGATCGATGACGCCATCGCCGCGGCTTCCTTGGGCGATACCATTACTGTATTTGCCAACGACATTGGCCAATCGTTTATTTGGAATGGCGGAGATGTCATCCAAGTGGGTACAGGGCAGGACTATGCCACAGTACAGGAAGCGTATGCAGCTTCCAGTAGTGGCGACACTATCCTTATTCATGAAGGCACCTATGCTTTCAACGGCAATGAATACTATCCCGAATCCGACCACTCTGAGCCCATCTTGATTTCGCACGACATCAACATCATTGGGGTCGGCACCGTCGTCTTTGATATCGGTTATGTCGAAAAAGGTGCACTGGTCACCAACCCGGATACGGACCAACATCTGTATGTCGAAAATATCACCTTCACAGGCGCCTACGGTAACTCGCGAAACAGCAGCGGCATCCGCCACCAAAGTGGAGACTTGACAGTCGTTGACAGCACCTTTCTGGATAGTGAAAGCGGCATTCTGGCACTGGAAACAACCGGAACCGTCCATGTGGTTGGCAGCTATTTTGACGGTATTGGCAGCGACGGCTTTTCCCATGCGCTTTATATCCAGGGGGATAGGCTGATTGTCGAAGACAGCCATTTTGTCGATGCCATTCACGGCCAGCATGTCAAATCGACAACCCACGGCGACACCATCGTTGTCAACTCCATCCTCGATGATGGCACTGGCTCCTCAAGCTACGCTGTAGATATCGGTGGTGGCGGCGACATCATGCTGGACGGCAATAGCTTTATCAAAGGTGCCGGTGCCGACAACAGCACCTTCGTCTGGTACGATGCCAATCGGTTTGCCGGTGATCCGGGTGATGTCTGGATTCAGAATAATAGCTTCGATGCCACAGCTTACCCGAATGCAGACTATGTGAAAGTTGTGGTAAACCGGACCTACTCAGACATCAATCTGGTGAACAACACGGTCGACGGCGTTCTCGAAGAAAAACTGATTGTTGGAATCGGACACATTGAAAATGTCACGCTTGATGGCGCCCTGCTTTCAGACACCACAGCAACCGAACACACGACATTCCTGACCGCAGCAGACGACGTCTATATTTCGGAATCCACAAACGGCACCAATATCAGCGGAGGCGACGGCGGCGATTCTATGGTTGGGCTGAGCGGAGCAGATACGCTTTGGGGTAGCACCGGCAATGATTTTTTGGTTGGTGATGACGGCGCGGACTATCTCTTGGGCGGTGCGAACGACGACACCCTTTATGGTGGCAGCGGTGCAGACATGCTGTACGGCGATACCGGCAAGGACCTTCTAATCAGTGGCGCAGGCACGGCCGACGAGCGCCTGCATGGGGGCGCAGGCGATGATACACTCAGTATTGATCTCGGCTATGCCAATGGCGGTACCGGCAACGACGTGATTGTTGGCACCGGCAGCGGCCGGGCAACACTTCAGGGGGGTGACGGGGACGATATTGTCTACGGCGGCCAAGGGGGAGATGCCCTTTATGGCGGCGACGGCGTCGACATTGCTATTTTCTCTGGTGTCTACAACCCGAATGACCTGGAAAATTCCGACTTTTCCATCGAACTGAAGGCCGCCTGGTCCAGTACCATGGTGGTAAAAGGCCTTACCGAGGCTGGCATGCTGGAAGTGGGTGACGGCGTCAATTACTGGAACGGCGAGATTTTTTACGACGACAAGGAAGCGTTTGTCGATTTTGAAAAGCTCCAGTTCGACAATGGCGTTTATGATGTTGCCACAGGCACTTTCACGGAAGGCCTGCAGTTGGTCGATCTGGAAGCAATCGTCAACGACATTCCCGGAGACAGCAATCTGAGCGACCCCATTGTGGGCACAGATGAAGACGACATTTTTGCCGTGAATGGTGTCAGCGGTTTCACCACATATGACGGCGGTCTGGGCAACGATCAAATCCAGTTCGTCGAAGATGGCGCGATACTCCGCCTTTCCGCCTTCAACGCCAGGGATGTTGAAACCATAACGGCGAACAGCCACACCAATGTTTCCATCCTGTCAAACAGCAGCGACAATTTGCTGGATTTCAGTGGAACTTCACTCGTCGGAATCGACCATATCGACACGGGCCTCGGGGATGATACCATCATCGGATCGGACACGACCGACGTTATCATTGCCGGGCTTGGCAATGACCGGGCCCTTGGTGGTGCGGGCGACGACTTGTTCATTATTGGGCCGGCGGCTGGCACCGATTATATCGATGGCCAAAGCGGGACAGATGCCATTTTGCTGACGGATGGCACCACATTGCTGTCCCTGTCCAACACCAGTTTCTCTAGCGAGCAGATCGAGGCCATCTCCTCCGATATCACTGGCCCGATCACGATGATGGCAGGGACGTCCGGTATCCACTGGAATCTGAGCGGAATCGCTTTGACAAACATCACTGCCATCAGCAGTACATTGTCAGAATCCGGTGATGTGTATGTGGCTGCAAACGTGCAGAGCAATGTATCAGGCGGCGCTGGCCACGACGCGATCACGGGGTCTCAATTGGCGGACACCCTTGTGGGAGGCGTAGGCGACGATACGCTTGCTGGTGGCGACGGCGATGACGTCTTTTTATATGCCCAGGGCGATGGACAGGACAGCTTCGATGGCGGAAATGGCTTTGACCAAATCCTGATCACCGGCGCCGACACCACCCTCCTGGCCGGGGCCTTCACCAACATCGAATTGATATCGTCAAACGGCTATGCCAACGTGTCGATTTCGGGCAGTATCTGGGATGACACGATCGACTTTTCGGGCGTTACGCTGGATGGTATTGCGCTGCTCACAACAAGTTCGGGTAATGATAGCATCATCGGGTCCTCAGGAGATGACATCATTGCAGGCGGCAGTGGCACTGACAGCATGAATGGCGGCGATGGGGACGATATCTTCCTGTACTTCTCCGGCGATGGTACTGACTATTACACCGGTGGCAACGGACAAGACCAAATTCTGGTGATGTCAGACGGTTCCACCGTCACCATCCGGGGCCTCTCTGGCATTGAAATAATTTCGGCGAATGGCCATTCAAATGTCTCGATTTCGGGCAGCTCCTGGGGCGAAACGCTGGACTTCTCAAGCACTATCCTTATTGACATTGTCGGCATTCATATGGGCGCTGGAGACGACAATGTCACAGGATCGGCTGGCAACGACACGATCTCTGGTGGAGATGGCTTCGACGCCCTATTTGGCGGTGCAGGGAATGATGTGTTCGAATATAGCGACGGTGAAGGCAGAGACAGCTATGACGGGGGAGATGGAACCGACACGCTTCGCATCCTGACAAGCGACACCACGGTCACGGTTTCAAGTTTCACCGGCATTGAGGCAATCGATGCTTCAGGCCTCACGGATGTCGCGATCAGCAGCAGCCAATATGGCAGCCTTGACCTGAGCAATACCGTTCTGACCGGAGCCATCCAAATTCTGGGTGGTACCGGCCACAACATGCTTGTCGGTTCAGGCGGCGATGACGTGATAGACGGCGGAGCCGGGAATGACACCTTGGCTGGCGGAAATGGCTCCGATATCTTTGCCTTCGGCGCATCTTGGGGAGCAGACATGATTACAGATTTCGCCGAGGGCGACATCCTGAATCTGTCATCGACCGGCCTCGTCTATGCCGATCTCAACATTGCCCAGTCTGGCCTCGACACAATTATCTCAGACGTGTCGGGGAATAGCATCAGGGTGGTAGGGGCCGACGCCCAAAGCTTCTACAACGCCAACCTGATTATCGCGGGCGCGCCAACTGAGCTACCGTCCAATGGCTCATTCATTCAGGGCACGAACAGCAGCGAAACCCTGACTGGGACAGCGGACGCGGATACCATTGAAGGCCTTGGTGGCAGCGACGTGCTCTATGGCGGCGCTGGCGATGATGTCTTCCTTTATACCAAGGGCGATAGCACAGACCGGTTCTTTGGCGAGGAAGGCAATGACACACTCATTATTTCCGGCGGTGAGCTTTATGTGGGCTCATTCGAGGCCGGAGATGTCGAAGCCATCACAAGCACTGGCGCAAAAATTCAGGGCAGCTGGCGCCACAATGAGATGGACTTCAGCCAAACAAGCCTGACAGGTATTGCGTTGATCGACGGAGGTGACGGCTCCGATACAATTCACGGTTCACAAGCTGACGATACAATCATGGGCAATGGTGGCGGTGACAAGCTTTTTGGTGAAGGGGGAGATGATACTTTCTTAATCGGTTCAGGAGGTAGCGGCGCCGATACTTATGACGGCGGTGCTGGCATAGACACGATCCAAGCTACAGCTGATGATGCTCGCTTGGATCTTGCTGACTTTGTCGTCGGAGCTGTAGAGCACATTTCAAGTAATGGGTACGCCAATATGACAATTGCCAGCACGTGGCGCCACAACACTTTGGACTTTAGCGAGACGGTATTAACCGGTATTGCCGAAATAAGCGGCGGCGACGGCAACGACATCATTCATGGATCGCAGGGCGATGACACACTGAACGGGAACAAAGGTGGCGATACGCTATTTGGCGAAGGTGGCCTGGATACATTCCGGGTCGATTCCGAATTTGACAATGACGTTATCGCAGACTTTACAGAGGGCGAAACGATCGACCTCTACACGACCAACTATACATTCGCGAGCTTGGTCATTACCCAGGTTGGTGCCAACACCCAGATTGCAGATGCCAACGGCAAGAAGATCACTTTGCTGGACACAGATGCTTCTACCATCGATGAGGCTGATTTCAACTTTGCCCCACCGGTTGGCATCATTGCCACGCAAGACACTGAAATCATTGATGTAGGCACCAATTTTGCCACAGGCCAAGCGCCGCAGATTTCAGCTGGCGGCCATAGCGGCGTTTCAATAGGAACGTCTGGATCAAACCAGAATAACTGGGACTTCAGCCAGACCATCCTTGATGCTATCACCCTGATCGACGGTGCAGCTGGGGACGATACAGTTCGAGGTTCGCAAGGTGACGATACCATCATGGGCAGCGCCGGGTTTGACCATCTATATGGTGAAGGCGGCGACGACACGTTCCTTTATGCCTCCGGTGACGGCCTCGACCGCTATTATGGAGGGGGTGGTTACGACCGGGTTCTGGCGACCACCGATGATACAGTTCTTGAAATCCGGTCTGTCTTCGATATCGAGGAAATTTCCGCCAACGGCCATGTGAATGTTTCATTGTCCGGCAGCGTGTGGGACGACGTGCTGGACTTCTCAAGCACACTTTTGAGCACTATTACCCTGATTGATGCAAAATCGGGGAATGACCATGTCACAGGAACATCCGACGACGACACCATCGCTGGCGGTGTCGGCACCGACACGATTGATGGCGGTGATGGCAACGACACCTTCCTCTTTTCTTCAGGTGACGACGCCGACTATTACACCGGCGGAAACGGCCAGGACCAGATCCTTGCAACTGCAGACGATACAGCCATCGGCATCAGAAGCCTTTCAGGAATCGAGACCATCTCGGCGAACGGCTATACCGGCATTTTGGTCGTGGGCAGCGGTTGGGACGACACACTCGATTTCTCGGGCACCACCCTTGACGGCATTGTCCTGATAGCGCTGGAGGCCGGGAATGACCAAGTCACAGGATCATCGGGCGACGATACCATCTCAGGCGGTGTCGGCACAGACAGCATGAACGGCGGCGACGGGAACGACACCTTCCTTGTAGGTGCCGGTGACGGCGCCGACTATTACATCGGCGGAAACGGCCAGGACCAGATCCTTGCAACTGCAGACGATACAGCCATCGGCATCAGAAGCCTTTCAGGAATCGAGACCATCTCGGCGAACGGCTATACCGGCATTTTGGTCGTGGGCAGCGGTTGGGACGACACACTCGATTTCTCGGGCACCACCCTTGACGGCATTGTCCTGATAGCGCTGGGTTCGGGGAATGACAATATTGTCGGTTCGACAGGAAACGACGTAATCAGCGGCGGCACGGGTACAGACACCATGTCTGGCGGCGCCGGTGACGATGTCTTCGTTTTTGAAGGAGGCACAGATGTCATTACCGACTTCGAGCAAGGCGACATTATGGATCTGTCCGCAACCGGCCTGACTTTTGGCGACATCAGCCTTGAACAGTCCGGCAATAATACGCTCGTCGATTATGGATCCGGAAATACCATCATCCTTCAGGACACGCTTTTGACAGACATTGACAGCAGCGACTTCACATTCTGACGGATGGGCGGCATTCATTGCAAATAGCGCTAAATTATGATTTGGATTGTTGCAGTTTGTGATGTGTTTCTAGATTGAAATTGGAAAAGATGGATGACTCAAGCTTATTCTGATCGGCAACGTCGTGAGATCGAATATCATCGCGACCATGCGGAACGTCACAAGGAACGTGCCCTTGTTGAGCCAGATATGGACGTGATCACCGACAAAAAACGTCGCTGGTGGAACGCTTACTGGTCAACATATGACTTGCTCATCGCGAAGGAATTGAATGGCAAGAAGGTGCTTGTGGTTGGTTGTGGGTTTGGCGAAGACGCTCTGCGGATTGCTCGCCTTGGCGCCGAGGTCCATGCCTTCGATATTTCGCCCGAAGTGATTGAAGTAGCCAAAAGGCGGGCTGAAAAATTCTGTGACGGATCGATCCATTTTGACGTCATGGCATCGGAATCCCTTAATTATCCTGATGATTTCTTCGACCTGATCTATTGTATCGACATTCTGCACCATGTAGACATCCCGAAGACAGTTCTCGAATTCCAGCGTGTAGTCAAGGACGGTGGTTCTCTGACAGGTGACGAACTTTATACTCACAGCTGGCTCCAGAAAATTCGCGAGAGCTATCTTCTCGATAAGGTGTTGTATCCGAAAATGAGAAAATTCATTTATCAGGACTCCACCCCTTATATCACCGAAGATGAGCACAAGATTGATGAGCCGGAATTCGCTGTCATCAAAAGCATTCTCGAACGGCCCTCGCTGAAATATTTCAACTTTGCCGTCGGCAGACTCGTACCCGATAAATATGCCATCGTTGCCCGGCTGGACCGCTTCGTCATGATTCTGTTAATGGGACTTGGTCGCTTTCTGGCCGGTCGTGTCGTGTTCGACGGAAAGATAAAAAAACAATGAATTGGTTTCATGCCACTCAACTGTCACCAAATTGGCGAAGAAGGGAAGATGCTGACCTCGTCGTCAAGCGTCCGCAAGCAGGGGAGTAGCTGACAAACATTTGAGCCCAACTGTTGACACTGGTGAGCTGCGCGTCAATGAAACGTTTCCTAAGTGACGGAAATAACAATTAAAAATAGCAACACACTCTAAGCTTATCAAGGGCCCGCTTTGTTCTTCATTTGGTGAATGGCAAAGCATGCATTCCATCACCATACAAAGCGGACCTACACGAGGTCGCCTTTATACGGTGAAACAGACACGCCTGACAAATCAGATTCAGCCTCAGCATAACCCAAAGGAGACCTAGGCAGCTGATTGGGGCGCACATAAGAAAAGCCCCGCCACATTGGGCAGGGCTTTGGGTTTTCACAGCGCGCCAAGCCTTATTGGCCGAAAAGTCCAACGCCCTCAATTGTACCAGCGGCCCCGCCTGAACCACCAGACCAAATCATATAGCCGACACCGGTATATTCTGCGTTGGGGCCAGCCAAAAAGCCCTTCACGATGGCTTCGCACGTACCGCCGCCACTGCTGCATGCCGCCCCGGCACTATTGATCCCAACGCGACCAAAAAAGTTGGAGGCCCCCGAACTGAAGGTTATTTCGGACTGGGATGGGTCCGATAGCCCCCCTGCCGTCACAATGTTATATATGGCATCGCCCGGCATATCGACAGTCAGGTCCACACCAACAGTTGGTGTTCCGCCGAATGCCACTGCAATATCCCCTGTCAGTGTTCCAGGGGCTCCCATGGAGGATTCCCCCCATGTGGGTGATGTTGCCGCCACTAGGCTATAGGTGGCCATGCCGCTTTGAGGAAGGCTGGCTGTTGGGAGGCCAATGGCATAGTGGAAGCCATCGTCATTCCCAAAGGTAAACGTGCTGCCAAAATATGTCCCAGCCGTGTCACCGCCAGACCATCGCCCAATCGCTATATATTCATTTCCGGCTACTTCCACGGCGCCGTTCGTGCCAATATCCATGGCTTCATTCGTAAGGGCATCGTAGGACAAAAGCTCGCCTTCAGAGCCGAATGTTGCATCCACATCCTCGCGCTCATCCACGCCAATCTGACCCCCGGCATAAACCATGAAATAGGGTCCACTGCCCAGTGGGGCGGTGACACCGGTAGTTGGCGTATCCGGTTCCGTAGTTGTATCGGTATCTGTAGGTGTATCAGTATCCGTGGGCGTGTCGGTATCTGTAGGTGTATCAGTGCCCGAGGGCATTTCAGGCTCTTCCGGTATCTCAACGGAAATAAAGGCCGCGAGTATATCCTGAACCCCTTCACTATCTCGCTGGTCTGCCACTGCGAAGATCGCATCAGCGACCGCCGCATCATATTCGCCCGGCTGGACAGCCAGCAACTGCACGCGCCCTGCCAGCGACCTCGGGGCGCTTGTATTGCTTGTCACCTGAACAGTTTGTCCGCGCCCTAGCGTGAAGGAACCGGCGGCATTGGTGATGATAGCCTGACCGCCATTGACACTCACGGTCATGCCTTCATCAAGGCTCACCAAAAACTCCATGCTTTCTACCGTGATCGCACCGTAGGGAGTGGCGACCGTATAGGAAACGGTGCCGCTAGCTTCAAGCGCCCCGCCTATCGCGCGCAAACCTCCTTCTGACATGGTGAAGGCAGCCGCTCCTGTCTCTGTATCAAATCCATCCACCTTAAGACTGGTTCCAGGCTGTAATGACATGAAACTACGGTTATCGAGCCGCATCTGAAGGCGGCCTCCACCCGTCTCGATAGTGTCGCCCACTTCAACCGTGTTACCGATTGCAAACCCCTCCGGCACGCCAATCGAAAAGGCAATTTCGCCAACATGTTGGGCAAACGCTGGCATGGCCGTAGCCATGCAGAAAACAAAAGCAGACGTCAGCGTCAAAAGCCCACGCCCATATTGGATTTTCATACCCGTTTTCATAATGTGTATCTCCTGCGTTAAAAGCTCAGACGGGCGCCTAGCTGCGCGGTAAAACGGTCGTAGTCGTTGATCACAATGTTCGATTTGTTCCGGGAATAACTGATCTCCGGGATAAGACTAATATTGTCTGTTATTTCAACGGTGACGGCACCTGAGATACGCCAGTTGTCATCAGACCGCTTCACAAGGAACAAGGGATCCACACCCCCGTAATCTCTGCCCTCATAAGATACTGTCACGCGGCCGGAAGCGGTGTCGCTGATATGATATCCAAGCGTTGCAGAAAGGCCCCAGAATGTGTGCCCGAGGTCTGGGCGGGCGTTCGCTTTCTCATCCTCTTCCCCCACATATCCTCGCAACAGCACGACATGTGGCTTCATGCCGCCAGCGGCCTCGCCAAACCGGAATGCTCCGGTTGCACCACCGGAATAGCGCGTGGCATCACGCACCGACTGATCCGGATAATCCAACTCAAGAACCTGCGCAAAAAGCCCCAGCGACGCATTGTCCGACAAGGTGTGATCCCACTGACCGGACAGGCCGTATGCCCGTCGGAACTGGTCATATCCAACATCAAAAATTTGCCCTTGGGCCGCAATGCTAAACTTGCTTCCATCCCCAACATGCACATACCCGAAGGATGCTGAATAAACGCCAATATCAAGGTCACCGCCACTCATATGAATACTTTGGGAGAGGTTGATTCCGGCGACCAGCAAGCCCGTTTCGCTGACCTTATGCTGGTACCCAAGACCAGCTGTTATCTCCGCATATTCATCACCCTGCTCGCGCGCTGCCGGAGAGAGTGTCGCAAGTCCGAGTGCTGAAAAGGCTGGTATGGAAATCTGCGTTTCTTCGGTGGCGCTATTGATATTGTCGTCATATCCAAGCGCGACACCGATAAAACCACTAAAGGCGCTTGCCTTGGCGGGCTTGCGTTCAAGGCTTGCCAGATATCGTTCCACTCCGGTCAATACCTCCGCGGGCAACTTGGCGGCACGTACTGTCTCAAACTCCACCTTTGCTACTTTATGCTCGCCGAGCACGTAATAGTTGCGAGCAATCGCCACCCGCGCCCCGGCATTGTTCGGGCGCGTCGCCACAGCCCGTTCAAGCGCAAAAATTGAAATCTGTGGCATCCCAGCATCCAAGGCCGCGACCCCAAGCAAAAAGTCGTACTCAAACTTTCCTGCATAGGTGCTTTCTCGCGTTGCCAGAAGGTCGTAAGCTTCCTTGAATTTTCCGGCCTTAACCAATGTATCTGCCTGCTCAAGGAAAGTGTCACTTGCCCTGGCTCCCGTGGCACACAGCAGGCTTGCCAGACAGCCCGCGACTATCCAATTCCGGTGTTTCATGTATATCTCCGACGTCTCAATGGTTTTGCAATAAGAACAAGGCGTTAGCCCCCCATTTTTGGCTGTTTATTTGCCTGTTCTGGCGATATACAAGAGGTAGAGAGCGTGCGTTATCCCCTAAAGAGGGGATTTTTTGTCTTTTTCTTATGCTTTACTTTCTGAGGCCACCATATCGGTGGCCAAGGGGTGCACACCGGAGAGCAGGAAACAGAGACCGTGTTAAACACCAGGCAAAAGAGGCGGGAGATCCGGGTTGGTCTCGTGGAAGATGAGCCGATGACATTGGCTCAATTCAGCCGGATGATCCGTGAATCGACCGGGCTGGATATGGTGTTCGCCGAAAGCAACCTGGAGGCCGCCCTCAGGGCACTCATGACAACGCCACCTGATGTTCTGGTGACCGATATCAATCTGCCGGATGGCAGCGGCATTGACCTCATCCATTTCTGCAAGGAACGCCACCCCAAAACCGAGATCATTGTTATCTCCGTTATGGGGGACGCAAAATCTGTAGTGGCCGCGATTGAAGCTGGTGCCACAGGGTATCTCCTTAAAGACGCCTACAGTGTCGAACTTGCCAAGGCAATCAGGGACCTTGTCGCAGGTGGTTCGCCGATATCTGCAGCGATCGCCCGCCACATATTGCACCGCTTCCAGGGAACACCTGTGGTTAAGGAGGAAGAAAACGGCACATCCCTGAGCCGCAGGGAGAGCGAAGTGCTCTCCTATATCGCCATGGGATATTCATACAAGGACATTGCCATCAGAATCGGCATTTCCCCTAACACCGTTCCCTCCTACATAAAAAGTATATACCGGAAGCTTGAGGTAAACTCCCGCGGAGAAGCCGTTTTCACCGCCATGCGGCAAGGCCTTTTAAATATTAAATCGGAGCATGAATGAGCAAGGGCTCCTTATTGACGCGGCACCTTTTTTGGGGCGTATTTTATCTACTGGAAATTATTTTAGTAGTGCTGCCGCTGTTTGTTGGTTTCCCTGAACCCGAGAACAGTCTCCGCCTTGATACGATGGTTTTTGCCAGCACCGACGCCGCCGACCCCATACAGCGCGCCTTACCAGACAACTGGCGGCACAATGCCTCCAATAACGAGGCCAAGGGGACCTACAGCAAAGACTTTATGCTACCTGCAGAACCAGACGATTTGTGGGGCCTCTTCATTTCCACACATCGCTCCAATGTCACGGTTACCATCAATGGGGTTTATGTGGGCGACGGTGGCCCCATTGCGCCCATCTTGGCGCGCAACTACATGCACCCTTTGCTTCTCTCTGTCCCTAAGGGACTGCTGCGCAAAGGGAACAACCATATCGAAGTAACCCTTTATGCAGCGCCGAAGGGTCACGGGTTTCTGGATCCCGTATATATAGGTCCCTATTCAGACCTGAGGGCGACCTTTCAGGTGCACTATTTGTTTCTCCAGACATTCACTCAGATTATAACCTTTGCCATGATGGCTTTGGGGGCGGCGATGCTCATTATCTGGCTGAACCGCCGCCATGAAGCCACTTATGGATTGCTGGCGGGCCTTGCCCTTACATGGGCACTGCACAACTTCAACCATATCACCAGTGAAATTCCGGTTCCCCTTTATCTCTGGGAAAAGGTGATGCATATCGCTTCACTCTGGACAACGATATTTGGCTGCATGTTTGTGCATGATCATTACCTGAAGGAAATGAGCCCTCGCCGCCGCCTGATCAGGAAATGGAATTGGGTTTTTGCCATTGCCTTAAGTGTAATTGTTGCCGTGCTGCCCATGTCACTGTTCTACTCGGTGTTCTATACAGTTGCGATGCCCTATTACGGACTCCTCATTACCTATATGTTTACCCGCATGTTGGTTGTGTCCTTCCAAACAAACACCCTTGAGGCACGCCTTTTGACGGCTGTTACCTTGCTTGGCTTTTTGTATGCAGGCCACGATGCCCTCATCAATCTCGGGTTTATCCAGTCCCACGTTTACTACATTGCGTCCTACTTCGGATTCAGCTCCTTCCTTTTCTTTGGGGGATCTCTTCTCGCCCGTTTTCTCGATACGGCTGAAACGCTTGAAGATACCAATGCAACACTCTCCATGAGGGTGGCAAAACGGGAAGCCGAACTCAAAGAGGCCTTTGAGCAACAAAAAAAATATGAGCATCGCGCCGCTATGGAACAGGAACGAGAGCGCCTGATGCGGGACATTCACGACGGTCTCGGCGGTCAATTGGTATCAATATTATCGATAGTGGAACAGGCTGAAGAGCACCGCGAGAAAGTGGCCTCTGCCGTGCGTAGCGCGCTTGATGATTTGCGCCTCATTGTGAACTCGCTCGATATCCACAATCTTACATTGCCTGCGCTTTTAGGGCTTTTCCGCGAACGTATCCTCTCGCGCTACGAAAGAGACGGCTTTAACGTGAACTGGAATATTGAACCCGTTCATTCGCCCACCGATTTTAGCCCCAAAAAAGCGCTTCAGATTTTGCGCATATTGCAAGAGGCAACCACCAACACCCAAAAGCATGCCAAGGCTTCTGAAGTCAGCATTTCTCTCGAGGAAACAGAAAGGGAAGGCAAATCTACCATTATCCTCACATACAGCGATAACGGCATCGGATTTGACATGGAGGAGCAAAAAGATGGATACGGCCTCAGAAATATGGTTTCGCGTGCCGCAGAGGCAGGAATCGCCCTTGCAATAGAGAGCGACCTTGCCAAGGGTACGCATATCATAATGCGCTTCTAACAGCTACCCCCCCCTCCTGTATTTCTCGGTGTTTTCCCATATTCATGGGAATGTGGGAGCCTTTTCCCCTCTCTATACTTCCAGCGAGAGCCAAGCGAGCTTGGCTGAGGATTAGCATAAGAGAGAGACCAACGATGAAGACAGGGAAATATGTAACATTCATAGGGGCCATCATACTGCTCACCCCCTCATTCAGTTCAACTGCATATGCCAAATCATTCAAAGCTAAATACTACAAGGAATGTTATAGCGGCATACATGACGCAGCCGACCTTGTTGCGCCGAAAAAAAGCCTGCAGGACCAGACCAAAAAAGCGTCCGGCTTTCTGAGCTCCGTCGGTAGCCTTGCCGGGTTGGGCGGCTTTGGCGGCAAAGCCGTTCAGGCAGTAAATGCAGCTCAGAAAATACAAAAATACAGTGGCATCATCGAAAATGTCACAGCCTTTAGCACCCACATGTCGCAGGAGCATCCCGAGCCCGATGATCGTTTTTCGGCCTACAGCTCCCATATGAGCACCGACGCGACCAACCTCTTGAAGGTCCTGGCAGCCGTTCGGGAATCTCAAACTTGCTATGGTGGCGCCTATGACCAATTAAGGGCCGATATTGCTTCTGGGGACATCAAGAAAAGGAAGGCCAAGAAGCGGTTGAAGGAAATCCAGGAGGGTACGCAAGCCACTGGCGATGTACTGATTAACGCCCTGGCCCATATGGACAAAAACCTGAATTCCTATAACCAGGCCCTTGGTGGGGAAGAGCAAAACCTGTCCCGAGGGTTTGGTGGCATGGCGGCTCAGTTCCTTGCCGGCAAAACAGGTGGGTTTGCCAGCAGCACACCTGCCGCTGGCTATGGGAACGCAAATGTGAATGCCTATGCGACGCAGGCGTATGTACAGGCCGTCAGCCAAAACAAAAGCACCGCGCTTTCAAATCCCGTGGCCAACTTCACAGTTCTGAACGGATTGGCAAGTGTCACCTCCTTCCCGTCCGGCGACGGCACGGCAGAAGTACAACCCGGTGTACAAGCAGTTGCCCAGTCAAGCCGCGAGTATCTTGAACTATACGGCAACTTCTCGAAGACAGCTGACAGCCAGCGCCAACTGGAAATCAGAGTAAATAAAAAACTGTGAATGATAGGTCGGGGCAGTCCCCCTGCCCCGACCAAGCCAAGCCAGGACCAGGAACGACACAGCTTATGGCTTGAAACGACGCCAAGGACACTCCCGCATTTGGCGAGAAGAGAGCATAGATAAGCGCGGGATTTTCGGTCCGAAAACCGTATAAAGCAGCCGTTGGTTTTACTTGGAGGTTATAAGTTTTACAGTCGCTCAAACTCGCAACCAACATAGCGAAAAACTGATAGACAGCAATTCCTTGAGATTCCTCACGATTCCCCGAGTATGCCAATTTCACCTCGCGGGCCCGATTTGTTCTTCGCTTAGGACGTCGTGGGGCTTATTGCCCCTCTCCATATATGCAAGAGTTATACAGAAACAAGGATCATTCTTCGGCGAGCTGCTCGCCTATATCCATGCTTTCGTGCAAGACACGTACGACCTGAACCTCGCCGTCTCGTACCAGATAGACGATCAAATGCTTCTCATGATGAAAGATGCGTACCGGTGGGGTTAGCTCAAAACGCTCACGACAGACCAGCGGAGTGTCCGCCAGAAACTTGAAGGCATGCTCGATACCGTCAAGATAGGATACGGCCTGTCCCTGCCCCCACATGCGCACAGTATAGCGCCAGATGTTTTCCAGATCCGCTTCTGCGGCAGGGAACAGTTTGATACTAGCCATCAATCTCGCTTGCGATCATACGGCTTTGAAAGTCCTGCATATCGAACGACTTCGCGGTACCGCTTTCCAGGCCTTCGGTGACAGCCTGTTGCATGGCCTCAATCTTCGCGCGCCGCGACTGGTCCTGACGGATCAGGTCTCGCACATAATCGCTGCCACTGGCATATTGGCCTTCACTCACTCGGTCCTGCACCCAGTTACGCATTGGGTCCGGCAGGGAAATATTCATTGTTGCCATCGTTCGTATCTCCATATGCATCCATTTTGCCATTTATTGGCAATAATTGTCAATGCAGGGTATATAGCCTTCGCCTAACTTCATGATTGCATTTTCCCAATCACAGCGGCACCCTGCCCCCAAAGTCCAATCCGACCACCCTAGGAGATTCATGTGACCATCCAGTTTGAGATCACCCATGGCGAAGGCGTCTTCCTCTATCCTGAGGATGCGTGGGATGTTCAGCAGAAACTTGGTGAGATACTTGATAAACGGGATATGGGGCAGTTGAGCGCCAAAGCGTCCGTCGCCCTGTTGGATCAGCTTATCAGTGAAGCACCTTGGTTTGTTGATGGTCACGCACATCTTGGTTTCACACTACTGGAGGATGGCAAGACGAAAAAGGCACTCGAAGCGCTTCTCAAGGGTATCGCGATCGCAGAAAAAGCCTTGCCTGAAGGTTACACTGGGACGGCCATGTGGGGTTTCCTGGAAAACAGGCCGTACCTGCGAGCACTGCACGGTGCCGCCTTTTGCTATCTGCAATTACGCCAGCGCAAGAAGGCTGTCCCTTTCCTGGAAAAAATTCTCCAATACAATCCTGACGACAATCAGGGTGTACGCTATATGCTCGGCTCAGAGTACCTGCGCACAGGCGAAACCAAAAAAGCGCTTGAGATTTTCAAGACGGAAGCGGAACACTATCCGCCCTATCATTATGAACGGGGGCTATTGCACCTTATGGATAGCAACTGGGTTGAGGCAGCCACCAGCCTCCGGCGGGGGGGTGTTGCTAATGGCTATATCGCAGAGATGCTTCTCGGCAATCCAGCTCCTCGTCCACGCCCCATCTGGCACAGTGACAATTTCGCCGAAGCCGACTATGCGGGAGAATATGTATCCCGTCATGGCGACCTATGGGAGCGCAATCCTTTCGCCATCAAATTCCTGAACTGGCTGTACCATCATTCTGATGTCCTCACAGAACGCGCCAAGATAGTAGCTTGCCAAGAGGAACTCCTATGGGAGCGCGATGTGGAAAAACGCAAAGCCCTTATCGAGCGCGAGAATGAGGCAACTGCGAAAATCGACGATACCTTATCCAAGTGCATTATCAAGAGAAGGGAAGACCGTAATGGACGCACGATATTCCCGTGGGACTATAAGCCGTTCAGCCCAATGCAATATTTCAGCTAAGAGGACATCAAGCGTGAGCACTAATCGCAAAGCAGCGCCTCAATTTGCCCGCTACGATACTTGCTGTTGTCCGCGCTGCCAGAGGCGTCAAACGTCACTTCTACGTCATACCCGGCAACTTGCTTAGCGTCTTGCTTCGGCGCAACATACCTGCTCAGCCAGGATTGCGCGTCATCGCCCACACCGAATAGGATAGATGCCCATTTGTCCGGCGGCAGCTTATCACGCACATAGCGCTTTAACTGGTCTTGATGGTCGGTGTCAGACGCTACCATCCACACAGTTCCAAACCCGGCCTCCAGTGCCTTTTGAATATTGGATAGCTCATATTCCTGTCGATTGGTGACCGACACTTCCACCGCTATCCGCAGACCATGCCCAAACAGCGCCACATCAATGCGTTTGTCATTTGGCAGCACATATTCGATGCTCGCAACGAAACCGTGTTTCTTGGCTGTAGTGGCGATTTCTTCTTGAATGGCACGATGGCCCGTATTTTCTGGTCCGGAGGCGTTGTCGGCGGTTTCTGGGGCTTCTGTGGCCGCTTGTGGCTTTGGAGTTGATACGGATGGAGCCACCTCCGGCACATAGTACACCCGCTCGCGGTTGTGGGCCAGCAATTCTTCACGTTCCGCATCAGACATAGCGGCACAGTTTTCGAGGTGGCCGAATTCAATATCCACCTTAAGCGCGTGAGGCGTCTGGTTTCGCACCGACAGCGCAAACTCTGTGTGGTTGGCATGCTTTTTCATCGCGAGCAACATATCCGGCGACGTGCGCATATCAGGCGCTAGCTGTCGGGCATCCTTGTCCGTCGTGCCGCCAGCTAGCTTGACTGTAGTGTTACCCGCTAGCACGGCATTTAAACGGGATGAGAGTTGGGCTAAATTCTGGTGTGCCAGCGTGAGGCCGAAGTTGAACTTCCGGCCCTGCACCAGCATCGTCTCGATGGTCTCGTCGAAGTAATCCTGTGCCTCGTCCACATAAAGGAAGGTGGGCGTACGATCACCTTCCTTGAGCGTCGCACGTTCCATGATGGCATGTTCGATGAGGGACAGCACAAAGCGCCCGAAAATGGCCGCGCCATCGTGTATACGGCGGTGCAAAAGTGAGCCACGGAAGCGGCGACAAAGTGTTGCTGCGGGCGGACTAAAAGTTTGCCAGTTTGAGGCTTTTCCATTTTCTGGGAGGGCCAGAGGATATTCACCGTGGACTT
>Ga0209273_10000829_pt1 | contig 33898 bp, 61 predicted proteins | sample tdAd471_FD_187126 | JGI IMG/M metagenome (GOLD analysis project Ga0209273, IMG submission 187126) | Marine sediment microbial communities from the Atlantic coast under amendment with organic carbon and nitrate - tdAd47.1 (SPAdes)... | ecosystem: Environmental > Aquatic > Marine > Coastal >...
CTGGCGCTGGTGGAATCTCCTTTGAGGGCTCGCCATTGTCTGTACTTCAAGAAGATATTAGAAGAGAGGGTGAGGCTACTGAGCGAGATCAGCTGTCTAGCTCACTTGAAGCGATGAGTGCCAAGTCCAGGGGCAAGGTTGCTAGGGCTAGAGGTCGCGGCCTTGCAGTGACCACTTTATTAAAGACTGGTAGCGATGCTGCCAAGACTGGTAGCGGGGCTGCGTAATGGCTGAGCGATTTAATCAGCGCACACAAATCAGGCAGTCGAATTTATCCAGTGGTGCGAGCTCTGCGCTTATGGATATGTCTCGCCAGTTTGAAGGGTTTAGGCAGCAAGCGTCTCAGGCTCGTCGTGAAAAGGTTCAAGAGGAGTCTTTCAAGGCTGGGCAATCGTCTCTCGAGAAAGGCGAGAAACCAGAGTTCAAGGAAGAGCGATTCTTTGGTGGAGTTGCGTCTAAGGCGTACAATAAGGGGCTGATGGCCTCTTACTTGGCTGACGTGTCTAATAGTAATCGAGAAGAGTTAGCCCGTATTGAGCGTGAAAACGGCGATGACCCTGCAGCATATCAGCAAGCCGTTGAGGCTCAGCGGTTAGCGTTGGAGCAAAATGTTGATCCTACTGCGCTTCCTGACGTGCTTGGTCAGTTCGACAAGTACGCATCGAATGGTGTTATCCGTGTCCAGGATCGTGAATTCACCCGCCGCCGAAAAGAAAATGTTGAGTCTGCTGTCGCTAATGCCGACTCGCTAGCCAACGAATCAGCAGTGCTTAACCGTAATGGTGATCCAGAGGGCGCGGCGCTAAGACTTCAAGAGCTTCAGGGCCATCTAGCAAGCGCAGTAGATGCCGAGCTAATGACGCAAGAGCAGGCAAAGCTGGCTTTCCGCAATGCAGAGAGAGAGGCGTCAGAACAAGGTAAGCGCCGATTCTATGATGAGCTTGTTGAATCGCAAGGGTTTGATGCTGCTTTTGATGAGCTGGAGAAAGATTCAAAGCGGGTTCCCAAAGGCTGGGAACCTGATGAGTGGGACTCTTACATTGCCAGCCAGCAATCAGATTTAAACCAGAAGCTTTCACGAACCCAAAGAGAGGCTAAGGCTAGCGCGGCAGAAATTAAAAAACAAAAAGACTTCACTGACATTGAAAGTCGCATTAGTGGCGATGACCGTGTGGTGCTTAATGTTAAAGCGGTTGATGCCTACTACACTGAGCGCATAGCCCCGCTAACAGATAGTCTGCCACCAGCTGAAAAGAATGCAATTCTTACTCAGTTTGTTGATAAGACAAAGATTGTTCCTCTCTCAATGAGAAATCAGGCGAGCTCGTTTATTCAATCTGGCAATCCTGAATTAATGCAGGAGGCCATTACCCTTGCTGACTCACTGGACGAGGTGGCTGGTGCCGATGAAATATTAAATCCTAATCAGCGTGTGTTTGGAAAGCTTGCCGTTGACCTAATGGCTAACCTGTCGCCGGCGGAGGCGGTTAGGCTGGCAAGCCAAGCAACTGACCCTAAAGACAAGGGTCGTATAGAGCTGGTTGATGAGAAGCTGAAGAAGGTCAAAGACAAGACCCAGAATTACCAAGAGGCTGCGCTTGATATATTTGGCGGCTTTCTCGGTATTGGTGCGCCAGAAGCTGATGACATTACCAAGGCGCAGATGGGTAAAGAATACGGAGACCTGTACGAATCATACCTTCGAAATGGTGCTGATGAGTCTCAATCTGCAGAGCTGGCAAAGGGTGCTATTCAACGCAACTGGAGCGAGTGGGAAGGTCGAGCTATTAAGTATTCGCCAGCGACCTACTACTCAATTGATGGGGATTCTGGATATGTCATGGATCAGCTATTTAAAGACGTTAACTCTCAGAACGCATTTCTAGAGAATATACCTAGAGAGAATATCATTCTTATACCGAACGACCAGACGGCTAAGGGCGCATCTCTTGGTCGTCCATCTTACGGTGTGACGGTGATTGACCCCTCCGGACAGCTGGTGCCTATGGATAATATGTGGATGCCAGACATGGATGGCGAAATCGAGAGGCGAAAAACCGAATCGGTGGCCAAGGCTAAGCAGCGCAGAATCGAAGCCATGCAAAAAGGGATTTTAAAGACTGACACCAAGAAGGCGCTAACCAGGGGTTCATTTTAATGCCGTTCATTGAAGATCAGGTTTTCCCAGTTGAAAAGGCTATCGGCGTACCTCAGTTTTCTGATGCAGAGCCCGGCTTTAAAGAGACTCTTCGAGCGGCCTATCGCACAGAGAATACTATCGGGTCATTCATTGCTAAGGAGGGTAATCTCCCTGATTCCGCAGTGACTAATCCAGAGTTTAATCCTCTCGATTATGTGAGCGAGGATGAAAAGCTCGATGAGAAGTTTCTAAGCAATGCGATTCTTGCTGACAATGTTAGCGAGATTGAATCGCTTAGGCTTCAAGTTGAGCGAGAGAGAAGCGACAGGGAGACAATGGCTGCGGGAGGGTTGGCCCCAATGTTTCTGGCTGCTGCTGCCGATCCGGTTAATTTAATTCCTGTAGGCGGCTCAACATATCGAACTTATCGTACGGGCGCATCGATTCTTGAGGGTGCTAGAGTTACCGCCATGGTTGCTGCTGGCTCAACCGCATTAACTGAGGCTGGACTACAGTACTCACAGATAGAGCGAACTTATGGCGAGTCGGCGTTAAATATTGGTGCTGGCGCATTGCTGGGCGGTGTTCTCGGTGCATCACCTGGAGCATTAAGGAAGCTGCTGTCTGATTCTGGTGTTGATGAGGCTAAGTTATTTAGAGAAATCGAAGACTCCATGAATCCAGAGGGTGCGGTCAATGATGGGTTTAACCCTGCTGCGCCTGCGGGTGATAGAGCTATGGGTGCCGCTCAAGTCATGGATGATCCGCAGGTTCGTGGAAAGCTCGCCAAGGCAATTACTAAATTCATAGGCTTTGACCCTCTAAGCCGAACCATTACCTCTGACTCTAAAGCAACAAGGCAGGCAACTAATCGACTAGCAGAGAACCCTGTTGCTGTTGATGGCGGGCTGGCAAGAACATCTGTTGAATCGAATGTGAAGGTCTATGACGGACTTTATTACAAAGCTATTGAGCAGCACCACGCCTCCTTTAAAGAGTACAAGCAGGGTGGCGGCTCACTGACTAGGCAGGCATTCAATGAAGAGGTATCAAAGGCTTTAAGAAACGGGTCTGATGATGCGTTAATTCAAAAATCTGCAGAGGCTTGGCGGAGAGAGGTCTATAACCCAATTAAAGAAAAGGCGATTGCCGCAAAGCTTCTGCCAGAAGATGTTGATGTAACAACAGCCGAAAACTATCTAAATCGTGTTTGGAATAAGAACAAGCTATCAGCAAAGATGCCCGCTTTTATGGATACGGTATCTAATTGGCTGATGTCAAAGAATGCTGATATGGAGTTGTTCGAGGCTCAATCGCTGGCTGGTGAGATTGCAGTAAGAATTCAAGGCACGCCAGATGGTCGCCTGCCTTATGATTACCAGATAGGAAAGACCGCAACAGGTAATCCAACTAAAGCTGGAATATCTGGCACATTTAAAAAGCGGTCATTTGATATACCAGACGAACTGGTAGAAGACTTTCTCGAAAATGATATTGAGGATCTTGCGCAGCGATACATTCGTGGCACGGCTCCCGATATTGAGATCATGAAAGAGTTTGGTGATATTGAGATGACCTCTGTTAAGAAAGAGATTGCAGAGGACTACCAGAAGCTCATAGAAGCGGCTGATACCGAGAAAAAGCGCATTGATATTGCTAAGCGCCGAGACCGTGACCTTAGAGATCTGGCGGCTATGAGGGATAGAATTAGAGGCGTTTACAATATAGCGGACGCTGATAATCCATGGGTAAGAGCTGGGCGTGTGATGCGCGATTTAAACTATATGCGCTTGCTTGGTGGCGTGGTTGCGGCATCTATCCCTGATGTTGCCAGAATCATTGGATCAGAGGGCATCGCTAGAACATTTAAGAGCGGACTTGTTCCGCTGGCTAATAACTTGTCAGGCTTTAAGATTGCAGCGAAAGAGGCTAAGGCTTACGGCGTGGGGATTGATGCATTAATGGGCGGGCGAGCTGAGATTCTAGCGGATATTGGCGACTACTCCAGAGGGGGAACAGCCTTTGAGCGCGGCGTAAATACAGCGGCGAGAAAGTTCAGCACTATCAATCTAATGAACCATTGGACGTCAGGCGTTAAGCAGCTTCACGCTGTAACCATGCAAACCCGTGTTATTGATGAGCTATCAAAAGGTAAGTATGACCCGCGATTGAAACAGCTTGGAATTGATGAGGGTACGTCAGGCGCAATCGCTAAAGAGCTCAAGAAGCACGCCAAGAAGATTGATAATGTGTGGGTTGCAAATGCTGACAACTGGGAAAGCCAAGACCTTGCAGGGATATGGCGAGCAGCGGTTCGTAATGAGTCTGATCGGGTTATTATTGTTCCCGGACAGGAAAAGCCCTTGTTTATGTCAACAGAGATGGGCAAGACTATATTCCAGTTCAAGACCTTTATGCTGTCTGCCACTCAAAGAATTCTAATTGGTGGATTGCAGGGTAGAGATGCCCACTTTATGCAGGGCATGCTAGGGCTGGTATCGCTGGGGATGATGTCTTATGCGTTTAAGCAGTGGGATGCTGGCCGACCAATTGAGACTGACCCAACGGCTTTGGTTGTTGAGGGTATCGACCGATCTGGAACGCTGGGGATTCTCATGGAGATGAACAACACCATGGAGAAGATAAGCTCTAACAATATAGGGCTTAGGCCAATGCTAGGGATATCGGCGCCGGCCTCTCGCTATGCATCTAGATCAGTCGCAGAGAGTGCGGTTGGCCCTACGTTCGGATTGATCAATGATGCAGTTAGAGCGGCCAACGGAGTATCCAGCGGTCAGGATTGGACGGAATCAGACACAAGGGCTTTGAGACGGCTTATACCAATGCAAAATCTATCAATTATGAGGCAGGCTTTTGATAAGATCGAAGGCGGCATTAATGAATTTTCGGGGGTCAAATGACAATTACAAACAATCCAAGCCGCGACGAGTACACAGCAACTGCTGGACAAGTGGTATTTAATTACACATTTAAGATATTCAGCGGAGATGAGCTAGATGTTTATGTGACGCCTTTCGGCCAGTCTCCAGACGATAGCGCCGACTTGACCACTGATTATGTTGTTGATCCGGCAACGGTTGGCGATGAGGGTGGAGGCTTTATTACTTTCAATACTCCTCTGTCTGCTGGAGATGCAGTAAGTATTGTTTCTGGAATACCTTATGACCGAACAGTTGACTACCAGCAGAACGGTGATTTTCTTCCGGTTACTGTTAATAATGACAATGATAGGCAGGTCGCACAGATTAAGCAGGTTTTAGAGCTTGCAAGAAAGGCTGTTGTATTTGGCCAGGCCTCACAGGGAACCTCTGGATTAACTTCAGAGCCGCCTATTGCTGGGCAATTTATTCGCTGGAAGCAAGACCTTTCAGGGTTTGAAAATGTCCCAATATCTCAACTTCCTGATGGAGTTATACCATCAGACTCAATTATTTATGTTTTTGATAGCGTTGCCGATTTAAAGGCGTCAGATTTGTCTGTTGGGATTGTTGCGGTAACTAAGGGGTACAATTTAATTGGAGACGGCGGCCAGGCTTTTTATGTTGTTGATTCTCCGAAGGTAGTTGATGGATTTGGGGATCACCAGTTAAGTAATGGGAATACTGCGCTAATCCAAACAAATGGAAGCCTATCTATTCGTCAATATGGAGCATTCCCATCATCTGACGCATTGAATAATGATGCGGCAATAGCTGCGGCAATAGCTGCAAATAGTGTGGTTACGGCCCCTATTGGGAGCTATAAAATATCATCAACAATAAATATTCCAGCATCAAAAGCGCTTCTCGGTGAAGGTGTTGGTAGCAATCCGAATTTAGCTCCATCCGGTAACGATGCAACCGTGTTTTCTTATAGTGGTGTCGGCGATGCAATATCTGTAAATGGTTCTGGCTTTAGGGTTAAGGATTTTGCGATTCTTGATGAGCTCTCTACGGCCTCTTCTGGGCTGTTTATAAATGGAGATGGTAACGAAATTAACGGAGGGGTTGCCGAAAACATATTGATTCACAATTTCCAGTCGGGAACAAGTCATAAGCTTTTTGCGGCAAATAGCGGGTTTATTGCTTATTGTAAGTTTAATATAAGAAGTAGGTTTGCCAATATTGGTGTTCATATTGACACGGATTTAAGCGGGTCATTTTGCAGCACAAATCAATGGGAGGGCGGCGCAATAAATGGAGGAACTGCCACTAATGGAATTAGGTCGGAGGGGGCAATATCAAACGACAATAGATTTATAGGTACAAGTGTTGAAATATCGTCAACCACTGAGGGATCTATTTTTGTTGATGGAAGTTCTAATATTGTATTTGACGGAAGATTAGAGGCAACACAGCAGCCTTCAGTTGACATAAATGTACCGGTTGTTTTTTGTGGTGCGGGAACTTCAGATTGCTCTATTGGAGGGCTTGGTGCGGCGGGGCTTATAATAGATGAAGGCAACGGAAACTCCATAACATTTAATAGCTCAAAAACCCCACAACCTGTCAGAAGCACAGACAACTTAATAAAGAATGCAAATTTCTCTAAAGTTACAGCTTCATCTATTGAAGATTGGGTTGTAACAGGCGTTGGCGTAAGTCTATCTGTATCAGATTCTATATTTTTGGAGAATGCAAAAACACTAACAGTAACCATCCCAGCTGGTACCGTATCTACTATATATCAGCAATTTTCACCGGCCTTCTTTGGTGGTAACTCCTTCACAATGGGATGCTATATTGGTAGCTCATCCCCGCTGTCTGCCGTCTCATGGTTTTCTGATGCGGGTGCAGGGATTACTGCAGGCCAGCCACACCCGGGCGACGGTAGCACTATCTGGCTTGGGCACATCAAAGACACCCCAGATTCTCCTCCCTACATTAGGGTCGGGCTATCTATGAATAATACAACAGGATCGCCGATTAGCATTACGCTTACAATGCCTATTGCAGTTACCGGGTTTCACTTACCAATAGCTCAACCGGCAAGACTTAATGAGTCGAAGGCTGTTATGAAGGGTGTTTTTTCTGATAATTTCGGAACAGATGGGGTGGCTGCATCTCAAATGGTTTTGTCTAGGGATGGGAATAAGTATGTTGTTAGCGGCGCCGCTCTTATTACCAGAATAAATCAGTCCGCAGCTGATAGATTTCCAGATGGAACGACAATTAAGATTTACGCAGCAGCAGCTGGTGTCACCCTTTCAGACAATGCATTTTTGCTTCTTTCCGGTAATTTCACATCGGTAAGTCAATGGGACAATATAACTTTAACCCATATAGGTGCTGGTGTTTGGGTTGAGGATGCAAGAACATTTGTGTAGAGAATATTGTGCCCTAGGGATTTTCCTTAGGGCATTTATTTAATTAACCCCTCTGAATAACTCGAACTTCTCCCACGGTGCTAATCTGAGGCCTGTGCTGGTAATGAACTCTATCGTCACGGGTTGCCATTCCCTTTTTACTCTTAAGCTTGGTTGAGAACGCATAGTCAATTGTTAGGAAGTCGTTTTTCTTTTTCATGGCTCACCCCTTAGGTAATATATCTTTGTTACCAATTAAAGTAATAGACCGGCGTTACTAAATCAACTATTATTTACGCAGACATTAAAAAAGGCTTTAGCAGTGAAAATAGAATTAGATCGTTTAAGCGACATTGAGCGGAAGGAATACGAAGTTTTTGGGTACTGTCATTTTCTGGTAAAGCGCTTTCGTGAGCTGAGCGGTATGACCTTGGAGAAGATCGGCCTGGAGATTGAGCCAGAGGACCCTAAGAGCGAGAAGAGGACCAAGGACAACGCCAAGCAATACGCCTTTTATCATCAGCAGCAGGGTAACTCTATTCGCTATACGCCTTCTGAAGATCGTATTCAGATGGTGACTCGGCAGAGGTTGATTTGATATGGATAAGAACACTATCCCGTTTGTAATCATCACTATTTCGATGGGTATAATGCTTGCCATAATGCTCACTATCGAAAAGGACACAGAGCTTATCAAGCTTCAGATTGAAGAGGTTAGGCTTAGTATTGAGTTGAACAAACTTGAAATAGAGAAGGCCAGCAAATAATGGGAGATATAACCAGAAACTTCTCCTTATGGGAATTTGAGGCGTCGCAAGAGGCGACACGCCGAGGCATTGATAACTCTGTGCCTGATTATGAGCTGAAGAGTATTGTATCTTTGGCTCACTGGCTTCAATCCCTGCGTGATGAGTTGAGTGAGTATCACGGTCGAGATGTGTCCATCACTATTTCATCAGGCTACCGATCCCCAAAGCTAAACAAGGCAATTGGCGGTTCTAAAAACTCTCACCATATGCAAGGATTGGCTGCGGATATTCGAGCATCTGGATTATCGCCTCAGCATCTATTTGACTTTATTGTGGACAAAAGTGATCGATGGTTTAACCAGTGCATTCAAGAGTTCGATAGCTGGGTACACATTTCCATTCCATCGGTCAATGATGCGGTTGCCACAAGACAGAAGCTTAAGGCCAGCAAGGTGCGTAACATGTTTGGCAGGTTAAAAACTCAATACGAGGTGGTGGCATGAGCGTGTGGGGATTTCTAAGTGGTAACTCTAAATCGGTAGAAAAGGTTGTTGATGCTGGAATCTCCGGGCTTGATAAGCTTGTTTTTACGGATGAGGAAAGAGCAGATTATCACGCCAAGCTACAAAAGCTTCACCTTCAGTTCGTCCAAATATCCGCTAACGAATCCACTACTCAGAGCATTAGCCGCCGATTGATATGCTTGCCGGTGGTCTACTCTTGGCTTGCAATGATCTTTATGAATGTGTGGTTTGAGGTATGGGGATTTGGCGAGGTTAAATCAATCACGTTCGCCATCAGCCAGATGAGTGTGCCTGCGCTTGCTGCTATCGGGTTCTATGTTGGACGTCACTTGGCTAGCGACTGGAATAAAAAGAAGGGCTAGGCGTATAATAATCAAACCGGATTGGATAAGGGCGACGCACCCCACCCAGTCGTCTAGCGTATATCGCTATTGCGTCAAAGAGAGATGGCCCCTTAACTGGGGCTTTTTATTTTCCGATGCTCAGTGCACCGAACAATAACCGTATCACCGGACTTGGCTATCACCGGCATTGATTCAAAGTGCAGGCTTGAGCAGTTGCTTAGCGCTTTAGTGCAAGACCCGCACATTCCGCCTTTAGGTTGATGTTTTTGCATTTCTAACCTCATCAAGCAAAAGCTTTGCGGTAACATTAGCTTGCTGCAACTTCTTGTAGTTCGCTTTCCACTCTAAAGCATTTAGCCGACGATACGCCGATCCTCTTGGCATCTGGTTCTTTCTGATTTCGTAGAGCTCGCCAAAGTTTCCCTTGTATCGCTTCAGATAGAAAGGCTCCATCTCTGCCTTTCGTGGGTCTTTGTGAAAATAAACTCTCATTCTCTTTCTCCTGTTAATTTCTTGTACAAATCAATGCCGTGGCAATCTAGCGACTTCTTCCACCAGGGTGACGACTCCGAGCCGCCAACGTACACTTTTCTAACGTGCCTGTAATCAGTGTGACCGAGCCATGACGGTATAGGATCGCGAGCGTGAACATACTGAGTCGTGATAAACCCCATATCATTGATCATATCGTCGCTGATTGTCCGTGGTGCGCCGAACGTCACGCATTCGACTATTGGCCAGCCTTTTCGTAAAAACTCAGCAGCGCCGATTAGAGCGATGGCTCCGCCCGCCGAATGTCCGGTGAGCAGCACAGGCTTTATTCGGTCTTTAATTCCTAGGTCACGCCTAGCAATATCAAGCCAGTCTTCAATCCCCTGCCAGCCATCAGCATAACCTGCATGAGCATCGATACCGCCCAATGATCTAGGCCACCAGACTAGGTTTCGCAGCAGGTCGATTAGATTCAATTGAGTGCCACGAATTGCGAATATTACGCAATCTGCTTGACGTGTCATAAACACATCGACGCCGTTTTTTGAAAAGTCTGGTGTTCCGCTGTAGCTGTCTTCGCATAGTTCCGCTAGCTGTTTATGGTTCATTGTTAGTAGCCTTCGCCGAAATTACAGCATCAACAAGCTCTTGATGTCGTCTTGCGCAGATTGTTTCGTAATCTTCGCCAGGGTTATCAGAATCATTATATTCCGGCGTGTAATAAATGGCCGAGGCTCCAGTGTGAATAATTATCGATAAAGATCCTCCGTGAAACTCAATTGCATTAACGCTTTTTAGGTCTAGGTATAAATTTCCAAACTTTCCCATAACTTATCTCCTCCGTCAGATACCAACAAAGCCCGCTCAAAGCAGGCTGTCGGAGTTACTTGTAGCTCACCACCTCCAGTCTATGACCTTCATCGGTATTGGCTTACTTCGATCAACTCTAGGGGCGTTACCCCTGCGCTATCATGGTTATATCCTCTGGCTTTATATTTACAAGTTCTTGCACCCGAAAACCCGCAGTTAAGCGGGTAAGGGTTCTGTATGTCGCCACCGTCCAGACTATTTTGGAACCATCTCGCTTTTCATTTCATATTTTCTTTTGTATTCAGCCTCACCCTTGCTCCACTCAATTAAAAGCAAAAGCTCTCTCCTCATTTCGATTTGATTATCTTGGTGATAGCTTTCAAACACCATTTCAGACAGCTTATCATCAACAACTTCAGATATTCTTGCCTCAAAGTCGGCTACCATTTCAGCAATTATCTTGTCTCGGATATGATCTTTGACGTAGGTGCTAACCCCTTCCGCAATAAAGTTAACAATATCCTTCCCCTTTAAGTCTTCCATAAGCCATTCCTCTCATATACTGAAATTAATTTACAATCCGCACTCAACCATGACGCTTAAATCAATCGGCTTTATGATGCGAATAAACCAGCCATTGTCAAAGCGTAGTCCGAGCTTTCCAGCGTAGAAGCTCATCTGATTACACATCTTAGTGGCTTCTGTTACTGACGTGTAGATCGGCATATCGATTGTCTGGCTTGCTCGTCGCACTCGGCAATTGCCCATTAGATAGCCGGTTGATTGTGCTGCCTTGCACATAGTCATAGCATTAATCTCTGGCTGGTTAGCATTGGCAGCTGGCGCCAGTGTTGCGGCTAGAATTAACAGTAATGCTTTCATCGTTTGAACGCCTCTCTCTTTTCGTCCACCATCTCCCAGCCTTCCACCGTTTTATAAGCGGTTGCTGGTGTTGCATCTCGGAACATCTCATGACCATGGCTGAACACTTTTGCTCGCTTCTGGCCTTGTTCGTTTTTATAAATTTCTACTTCATAGCACATAGCGGATTCCTTACTTAATTGTTATCGACTGCTTGCCATCAATTAACGATACGCCCTCAATTTCTTCACCGTTTTTCAAGTCAGCCAACAGCGTAAGCTTGTCGATTGAGGTAACTGTTTTGGTTTTAACATACTGCTCTGGCACCTTGTTTTCGTCATCAATCTGACAGGCTTTTGATGGCTTTCGCGTTGAGATGGTAATCAACGGGTCGGTTATTTTTGTTTTGCCAGTCGCGATTAAATTCTCAAGCAAGTAAGCCTTCATCTGCTCAACTTTTTTGTCGAACGATTGCTGACGCTCTTTTAGCCGTGCTTGTTCGTTCTTGCACGCCTCAGACATTTGTTCGACAGACTTAATAAAAAGCCCTACGTTTACGGCCTTAGATTTAAACTCTGACGACAAAGCGTTAAGCGTATCAGCAAGCATTTCTTCGGTTAGCTCGCCAGCCATTAGAAGTTGCTCGCATTCTTTTAGCTCTTTGGTTAATTCATATAATGCGGTCATACGTTGTTTTCCTCTTTATATTTCCCCCACTGAAATCTAATGCCGCCAGCATCTTTAGCAGCAAGATATGAAAGCTTTCCACCCTCAAACTGAGAAAACCAAATCCAATCATTAGGCTTAAGCTTCCAAGTTCCTTTTGGCTTTCCTTGGCCCTGCTGCTGAAACTCATCGCTTCGCAACTTCACAGATATAAACGGATAATCATAAAGCTCTCTACCGATACCCCAGTTAAAGCAAGCACGCTTAAAAGAGTCACTGGCAAGACCTTTTGCCGCCTCTGTGTTTGACTCCGTACCAGTATCCTCTTTTGATACCCATTCTTTTTTTTCAGAGCACCAAACAGAAACAACGCAATTATGATTCCCGTTTAAATGAGACCTCTTCCAGTTGAGAGGCCCAACACAATCATCCAGCCTTTGCTGATCAACTCGAGCGTCCTTGTAAGCTAGGATCGTTGCGTAACCACCCCCGTTAATCGACTGAACCCTAAAGTCAATCTGATCAATTCTTAGTGGTGCCGACAAGTTATTAACGCTCACAACTTAGTCCTCGCAAATCGACAGCCTTGCTCAGCCTGGTGCGCCATAACCTGCTCCATCTGATACTCAGCAGAGTAGCCTTCATCATAGCTTTTTGACTGGCCAGACTTATGCTCTACACCATTGCGGCAATCAGCTTGCCCGCGCACAAAGTCGTTAAATTTATCGCTCACTGTTATTCTCCCGCTGTTCTAGTTCATACATTTTCGCAATCCAAACGCATCGATCACGAGTTAAAAGTTTGCGCGGTGGCGGCTGATAACCGCGCTTTTGAAACATCATCGCCGCCTTAAATTTAATCTTTGAAATGCTCATACAAACGATTCTCCAAAGCGGTAACAAATTTGCGAGCAGACACCACGGCATACTTTGCTTCGCTAAATGACATATCAGGATTTGATTGCACGTTAGCAACAATATCCATGAGCGGCTGAAGCACTTTATCTTCAACGAGCATCTGACAAATAAGGTTTTGATTTTCGCCTTCTAATTCAGCATCACCCATGCACTCTTGAACTTTTGCCATGATGCGGTTGTGATTGAATTGCTCAGCTTCTTTAGCGACACCCTTGTAGTGACTGACAGCGTAGTCTTTTAAATCAACCTCAGTAACTTGTCCCATGTGAACCTCTGTTTTTGTTTAAGTTGGGGAAAGTATAGAGGGGGAGGAGTTAGAAGTAAAGGGTTTCTTTTACTTTAGGTAGTGGTTAATCAGCGGGCTTTCCATTAGCTCTCTGCTTCTGGCGCTGTACTTTGCTCGATCTGACTCAAGTTGGTCGCAGGTGAATTTTACTGGGGCGGTTGTTGTTTCACAGTATTCAATAATTCTTTCGGCTTCATCATCGCCAAATCTATCCCTTAGCCCTTGCTTATACCCTCTAGTCGTCTTGTTGCCGTCTATATTGCCGCTTAGCCCCATATTGCAGTAGCGGTTACATTGAAGCTTTGTGTTGTCTGGCGAGTATCTGAGGCCGGACTGAGCGCCTACCGTTTTAAAGTGCCCACAACACCAGTCCATTTTTGTTTTCCCGCATGAAATACACTCAGGCTCTTTTCCTCTCTCAAGAAACCATAGAAGCTCCTCAAGGCGGCGCATCTTGTTAAACTCTGCCTGAGTCTTCTTGTGCTGCCACTGTAGGGACGATCGGTAATGGTCACGCTTAGCCTTGCGTATCTCCTTGTTACGCTTGGTTATGGCCTTCTCACTGTTTAGCGCTATTGCACAGCTAACGCCGCACACTTTCTGCATGGACTGGAATGGCTCAAACTCTTTTCCACACGCAGAGCTTTTGCACACCTTCTTTTTTCTTAGCTTTGGCACTGCATATCCTCAATCATGGCTACAGCATCGCCGGCTATGCGCTTAATCTCATGACTCGACATATGACCACCAAGCACTTTCTCAATATCATCTAACGGGATAAATACACCGATTTCTGACTCGATACCGTTGGCGTCCATTCGCTTTTTGGCAATCATTGCCGCCTTACGAGTGGTTAGATCATCCTTGGCTATTGTCAGATACTTCATCCAGTCGATACCTATCTATAATTGAGTTGATCCGGCTTCGCACTTCTGCTTTTTTCCGGTTGTTCTGCGCGGTGAGTTCACGCCATACTTTATAGCCAGCTGTTCGAGCCTTGCGGGACTCTAATTTAATCCCGCTCGACTCTAGCCACTGTAAAAATTCTGGCGTCACTGACCGGGCTCAAACAGGCTTGGATCGTTGTTTTCTGCGGTTAGATCAAGCTCTAAACCAATTGCTCTGGTTGCGCTATCAAACAGCTCCAACTTATCTGGCGTGTTGTCTGGGCCGGTGATAATCTCGTTTACATAAGATTGAAAGGCATCATTAATTATGTGGGTCTGCTCTTCATTGAGAAGGCCGCTAAGGCGAAGGTATAATTTCTTGTCTTTGATTAATAGGTGTGACACTGGTAAAGCTCCAATATTACTATAAGTAAGAGGACTGTATTACATGGAAGATAATGATTCAAGGAAAAAGATGGTGAATTGGATCAATGAGATGCTTGAGCTTGATCATGAATGGATCCTTGAGGCCCTTACAAAAGAGATTGAAATAAAACCTGATTCCGATATGGCAATGATGACAATTTCTTATGAGAAGAGGGGCCTAAGATTTATGACCCCTCTAGCTATAATGTCAGCGGCTTTTGGTAAGCCGATCGAGCCTGTGTTTGAAAATGGAATTATTCAGAGGTTCGAGTAGTCCGATACTTATCTTTTGTGCAGATAACCCGCTCACCTTTGTATCCACCCTCAACAAAATGAAACACCATTGGCTTACTTCCTTTTGGCCACGGGTTGTGGGCTTCTGTTTTCCAGCCCGCCTGACAGCCTTGGCATTGATTTTCGATCATGTCATCCTCACTTAAATTCAACTTGACGACACTGCCGATCCATCCACTCTCGATCATCAAGAGAGACATTATAATCAAAGCAGTATTTATCAATGGTTAGTTTTGGCTCAAGGTCACGCATACCGCGAAACGCATCTAAATGCGCCTCACGATTCATTATGACCGGCCTGATGTTCTGGCGGTAAACTCTTGGGATTTGTCTCATTTTGTCATCGTTTCAATAAAGTCGTCGGCCGATCCATTAATATCAATGTTCGGTATAATACTTTGAGGCTTCCATATGATGCGGTTGTGGTAGACGCTTACCGGAACCCCTGTAACTTGCTCAGAAAAGTATGTCACATTGTCAGATAGACCTAGATAATGCTTCACCATTTCACCCTCTGCCTGCTTACAGGTTACGGCTAGTTTTCTGTCTGAGTCTTCAACAGAGCATTTACCCTCAACGGTTAGCATATACTCTCCAGTAATGCCGTTGTAAAGCACAATTCGGCGCTGAAGCTCAAACATATCAGCTGCTTTTGATAGGTTTCTAGAGGCCACTTGTGCATCACGCTGGCAGCCAGACACAAAAGTCACTGCTATTAATGCTGCCGCTATCGTTAACTTTTTCATTGATTAGTATCCGTTAGATTGATTGTTGTAGCCTTGCTTCGGCTGCTGGAATCCCTGTTGTGGCGCTTGCTGGGGAGCCTGTTGTACTTGCTGCGGTTGGCCCTGTTGCGGTTGCTGCTGCTTGTTTTCTTGGTCAAACACTTTGAACTCAGTTGAGCCGGTCGGCCCCCACATACGCCCAAACTGATACGGGCCATCATTGCCTTGCATGGTCACTAGCTCGCCGATGGTCTTCCAAACTTTCTTTTCTGCGCCATCTTTCATGTAGGTATCGACAACGATGGTGATGTTTTCTTTCTTGATAATGCTCATTACTTTTTACTCCACTTTAGAATTTTAATATCTTGATTGGGCGAACAACGCATTTTATTTTTAAGCCTCTACGCCCGTGTTATAGATACCCCAGCAATAAGAGCTGGGTGCTTGCGTACTCTGTTTTCTATCAGAACTAGCTGGTACAGGTCTTTATTCATCTTTAATTTCTTCAATTTTGCAAAAATTATTAACAAAAATTTCAGATCCGTCATTCCTGAGAAAGGCCCACCCCGAGGCTGGGTCAGCCGGAAATAATGACACCATTACATTGAACTCTGCGGGAACGTTCTCCCAATAAACATTTACCCATGATCCGACACCGATCATAACTTCACACCTCCCACAGCTTCTTCAAACTCTTCAATTTCATCATCAGTTATAGGGCGATTATCAAACATATCGCCCTGATCATCTTTATCACCAATACACACACAGCCTATCTCTGGCGTTATGTGATGGCCGCATTGAGTGCAAGTCATAATCTATCTCCGTTTAAGTTACCCCTAGCTTACACCACTCTGTGATAAAGTAAAGTGAATATATTACTATTTAATGCATAAAAGGACTTTACTTTACCGGAGCGGGGCGTATAATTTGTAGTCAATAGGGGATGTGGAAATCTTCTTTAGAAGTTAAAAAATCGGTGAAAATGGTCATTTAGTATCAGTCGGAGTCGGGTTGAGATCACCTACTCAGACGCCCATTTCCACCTCGGGCTGATTCTAAATGGCCTTTTTTGTGCGCGTAGCTCAGTGGTAGAGCGTTTGGTGAAAGCCAAGATGGTCTGGGGTTCAAATCCTCACCGCACACCTTTTCTAAAGATCCGCAGTCTGTATTGATGAGAGTAAAGATATATTTGACTGACGGTTAGTCATACCGTTTAAAATTCCAACCTCATTGGGGGCGGATACAGAAAGTATAAATATATTGCTGTTAGAGGGATCTGCTGCCCGTTGATGACATTCGGGTTAATCAGGTAGTTAAAAGGCCCTCGAGTCATCCAGCACTCTCTTCAATACAGATTGCACAGCCTGATTATGTGGTGGTGTTAGTGTGCTGACATACAAGCACTAAGTGCCCTCGAATCGTACACAGGTGCGGTTGTAAGTAGGGATCGGCTAGCACCCCTTCATATTCAATATAGTCAACAAGACAGACCCAAAGCCTTGACCGGCCATTTTTATTTGGCTAGAATCTTAACCAAATCAAGCAAGAGGATTAATTAGAGTGGATATTCAGAAGTCAATTAGGTTGGCAATGGCGCACAACGGAATTAAGGCTAACGAGCTTGCCGCAAGAATGGGAGTGTCCGAGCCATACGTTTCAAATTTGATCAACGGTAAGAAGTTTCCGACGCTTCAGAATGTTGCTGCAATGGCGATGATCACCGGATTTATGCCTAGTGAGTTTATAGCTCTTGGAGAAGAAAAAACCGCTTAACCTTTCGACGGGAGTAAGCGGCTTTAATACAAAGTAACGAGGTAATTGTACCATGGCTGATTTTTGGATCAAGGTTGAGAAATCGACGCCTGATAAATCAGAAATATTTGAAATAGCGGAAATTCTAGGGATTGACCCTGATGCCGTACTCGGTAAGTTGATTCGAGTTTGGTGCTGGGCCGACAGCAATTCCGAAAATGGTCACATAAAAAGTGTGACACCTGTCCTTATTGACAGGCTAACAATGTCACAAGGGTTTGCGGATGCAATGAAGACAGTGGGCTGGCTTGCTGATGGCGAAATACCTAACTTCAGTAGGCATCTAGGCGAATCGGCTAAAAAACGAGCAAAAGATGCTGAAAGAAAGCGTATGTCACGCACTTTGTCCGAAAGTGGTCACAAAAAAAGTGTGACAGAAAGCGGACTAGATAAGAGTAGAGAAGATAAGAGTAGAGAAGATAAAAAAGATAAGGTCAAAACACCTGATCAATCTTCGATTGACCGCGAACAATTGGATTGGTGCTTTGAGCAATTTTGGTTGTCTGGCATTCGCAAGGTCAACAAAAAAGCGGCAAAGCCTAAGTTTCAGAAAATTATATCAAGCCAGTCAAGCCCTGATGGCCCCACGATCTATGACCTAACCAACCAATTGATTAACGATGTTAAATCTAGATTGAGTGCTGGACAGCTTGGTTTTGCTGAGATGCACCCGACCACCTACCTGAACGGAGAGCGATGGAATGACGAACTCAAACAACCCGAACAACAATCAAAACCTGTCGCACCTCGTTCAGCAAATGAGCGCGTCAGAGCAGCATTGGCAGAAAAACAAGCAGCTCGAAATGCAGCAGGAGCAGAAGAGCGAGAAATTGGCGGACAAGCTTTGGCCAATGATGGCGGACATGTACGGACACAAGTTTGTGAGCCAGTACGGGGAGACGCCGCCGGAAACGTGGGTCAAGTGCTTGATGGGGATTTCTGGCCAGCAGATAGCTAATGGACTGAACACCTGCATCATTGATTGCCCTGTATGGCCTCCTAGTGCCCCTCACTTCAGAAACATGTGCCTAAGCATAGCAACAGGCGAGGACGGCAAGGAAATCACTCACAGGGCTGGTATATACAGTTCTGAGCCAACTGAACATATGAAGGCTCGGCTGCTTCTGAGAAGCGATGAAAGTAGAGCGAAATCCTCCAAGGCTGCTGACTCGGCGATGGGTGAAATTATGGGCATGTTTGTTGATCAACCAAAGGCAAGCAAGTCGATCGCCATCGAGTCCTGCAAAAAGTGCGGCCATAGATTCGAGTCAATACTCAATATTTGCCCACAGTGCCAAGCAGAAAGGAATCAAAAATGAATAAGCACCTAGAAGAATACAAGAACGCCAAGAAGCTGATAGAAGAGCAGGGCATGACGCACCACCCGTATTATCAAACGATCTGTGAAGAGATCATGTTATTGGAGGCTGAGAATTACCACGATTTTATGATGCGAGGTGATAGGGGTATTGTGCTGGCGCTGTTTGACAAGATGGGAATAAAGCTAGCGCCTGAAGAGCTGAGAGAGTTTCAAGGGGAGTTGAGATAATGAGCAGAAAGATAAAGTTTAGAGCGTGGGGTATTCACTGTAAGCATATGCTTGGTCATAGTGATCTGATTGATGTTGTTGATGGTGGTGGAAGTGTTATTCAAATGATTTTAGATGAATCTATCGAGTGCCATTTGATGCAATACACCGGACTAAAGGATCGCAACGGCGTAGAGATTTACGAGGGGGATATTCTCGACGACCAAGAGAATGACGCTATCTGGGTTGTTTCATTCAGTGATAGAGGTTGCTTTTGTGCCCACGCCCCTGATGACGCTCTAGAGTGGGTTTTGCTGGATGACTATACTTTTGAGGTTGTCGGCAATATCCACGAGAACCCTGATTTATTGAAATAAAGTAACATAAACCCTTTACTTTCGCGGTCAGGGGTTTATAATGATCACATCAACTCAGAGAGCGGAGCAAAACAAGATGAAAAATTACAGTGAGATAGCCAGCTACGAAAAAGAAATCCTTGCAAATCTTTATGCATCTTTGGATTTTATGCTTTGCAATGATCTTCCTTGCGGTGAAGTAAAAAACGCCATAAATTTTATTGAGTCAAAATATTCTGAAGCCGCATAGGCGTGTCTGTTTTAGAGCTTGAGGCAGTGGAATCTGATTTATTTTTAAGGTTCCACTCTATGCCAAACAGCAAGGTTCGGGCTGCCCTGTTTGCTAGGTGGTTAAAGGTTCGTGAAGAGCTGAGTCTAATTTATTACGGTGATTAATGTGAGTATTTTTTTTGAAACTAACGGCTGGGATATTGAAGGAATGAGGTCTAGCATGGGGCATTCATCTAAAGATGGTGGAGTTAGCAGGGTTTATCTTGACGAGCTTTACCGGAAGCTTGGGATTATTCGCGAAGATAGAGAGGCTTGCGAGGCGGCCAGAGATTTTCCTGAAGGAAGCGCGGCTTGCGTAAATCAAGAAAGGGTTAATCAGCTACGTTTTCAAGAGGCGACAATTAGCGAGCTGATAGATATTTACCTCGAAAATCATTAGATGTTTTTGCTGGTTGATTGGAGTGATCGAGATGAGTCAAACATCAAAAATACTCGAATACATGATGGGCGGTAATTCACTAACGCCAATGAAGTGTATTCAGCTATTTAGATGCACTACGCTATCACAGCGAATAGGCGAGATTAAGCGGTTGCTGGTCGAGACTGGCAATCAATATTACGTTGAGTCAAAGCAGGTCGATGGCGAGAAGTATTGCCGCTATTGGCTGGTTAAAGCTCAATAATGTACCAACAGAATTAATTAGTGGAGCGCACCAGATGCAGACCGAAAAACAAATAAAAGCCGATGCAGTTAATGAGTTTGTTTGCTCGATGATTGGGGCATTGGAAGCCGGATTTATCGACACACCCAATTGCAATTTGGCACAGATTCATCGTGTGGCTCAGCACCACATCAAAGATAGCTATGACATTGAAATCCCTCACTTGACTGAGCAGTGGGGCGAAGATGTAGCCAAGCTTTGCGGATTCTCGGTACGCGGCGTAACGGGAAAAGACAGCCTTTTAAATGTAGAGATTTCGGATGATGCCCTGAAAATCAAAATTGGAACTGAAGTTCTTTTCGCTGCCTGTGGTCAGGGACGCAGCTACGGACTTGGTGATGTAACTATTACCGACAAAGAATTGTTCCTTTCCGAGCTGGTTAGAGAGCTTAAAACCGAATCGGAGGACGGTAGCACCCCGATACACCTGATGCTTGATCAGGCCGTAACCGATGCGCTAGAGAATGGCGCGGAAGGCGTGTGCTACGACGACTAACACCCAGAAACCTACGACAAACGAACATTAAATCAATGAGGAAAGACAAATGATCGAATACGCAAAAAGCTATGAATTTATGAGCATGCTGGCCCTCTTTACATACTGGATTCCAGCCCTGATATGCACCACCGTTTACCTTTTCCGATTCGTTGGTATGTACAGGATAGATTTGGCGAAGTGTGAAGAAGAGTACTACCGACCATCACTTACCGTCGGTGTGATTATATGGCTAGTAATCTGCGCTATTACGCCAGCTATAAACCTAATCGCCTTGGTGTTTGATTGTGCAGGGTCAACCTTTAAGTGGCTAGGACGCACATTCGAGACACCTCTTGTTCGAGCTCGCCCGCAAGAATCTAAGTAGCTAAAACCTACGAAATTTTATATCAGGCAATCAGAAAAGTTGAGGTTTGAAATGCCTAGAGTTCCAAGAAATTTAACCGGCGAGACGTTTGGCAAATTAAAGGTTATCGCCTTGTCTCCGCACAGAAATAAGACCGGCGCTAGATCATGGATTTGCGAGTGTGAATACGGCAATGAGCGAACGACTACGGGCAGCGCTTTGATTTCGGGTAACACTCAATCTTGCGGGTGTACTCGCCGGGTATCGAATAAGCCAAGCGAGAAGGCGTATCTGTTATCGAGGCGCAAGGAATTAAGTACGCAGTGGCTATCGGTGCCGTTAGTCTGATGCCGACTATACGCTCATACCATCAAGCCAAGGCCATGATAGACGCGCTAGATTACTCGGAGCCGCTATCGTTCGAGGTTGAGAAGCTAAGTCAGAAGCGTTCACTGCCACAGAATAACAAGAGTCACGTTTGGTATAACCAGGTTGATAAACAGCTTTGCTTGCCGATAGGAACGACCCGCTGCGAGTGCAAGCTGTATTTCGGTATACCAATGCTCAGGGCGGAGGATCAGGACTTTGCAGCGCGGTACGATGGACTGATTAAAAATCGGTTCACCAAAGAGGAAAAGCTAGAATTAATGCGCTGGTTTCCTGTCACTAGTTTGATGACAAAGAGCCAGAAAAGCAGGTACTTAGAGTCTATTCAGCATTATTACGCTGAGCAGATGGGGATAGTGTTAGATTAACCCCAAGCACAACGGCTCGAAGAGTCCGTTGGTGCGCTTTGTTATGTGTGAATTACGGGAGGACTAAAAATGTCAGTAATGAATTTAGAGTTAGGGATTATTAGTGGCGACCAGAAAAGGGCGTTAGAGTGTTATGTTGATTCTAGATTTTTTAAACAGCGTAAGAGCTACGATGAATACTATGTAGAAATAGATACTGTAGTATTTAATCACGGCATTAACGATTTAATGATATTGGCTGAAGAGTTTTCAGTAGTGATAACTTCAAACTTTATCTACTTGAAAGATAAGTGACACATAACGCCGACAATCGCGAGCCACAGGTCTCGCGCATTTCAAGTGTTATAGATAATCAATGTGGATAATGGGGTTTGAGTGATGGAGTTTGAAATTATTGATGAGAATCATCATCGAGCAAAGGTTGTTGGTGGCTGGTTAGTAAAAGCCTTTGAAAGTGTGTTTCACGATCAGTCAGACTGTGGCAATGGAATGCAAGAGGGTTGGGACTGGCGCGTTGCCATGGCGTTTGTCCCAGACCCAAATCATGAATGGAAGCTAGAAGACGGCTAGTGACTGACTTCTACCAGTCTCCAGAATGGCGAGCAGTGCGTAAAATCCCTCTCGCCAAGTACCCGCACAGGTGCATGCGGTGCGGGTCCAGAAGGGATATAGATGTAGCGCACATCAAAGCTCGCTCTAAGCACCCCAAATTAGCACTTAAACCTAGTAACCTGATGATAATGTGCCATCCATGTAACTTATGGCAGGGAACGCGCACAATGGATTTCAGGCCATGCCACAAAGTATGGGATTATCTAGCCTATACTCAGAACGCTATCCTTGTGATATTCGCGTATGCTGAGCTCTTTACTTAGTAAACCCTAGGTAATATCATCTTGTTACATGAGCAATAGAGAAAAGCCAGAGCCGACGAAGGAAGAAAAAGCATTCTACGCTGGGCACGAACTGGCTAAGCGGTATCCAAGCCGAAACGACGTGGTTAATTTATACCGTGAATATCAACAGTTTATTAACAATAGGGATAAGCGGCCTTGAACGGATGGTCAGATATACTTGATAAGCTGGATGGGTCTGCTGCTGACTTTGTTATTATGGCATTCGTTATTCTATTGGCTCTATATGTTGTCGTGAGAGACCGGCACTGTAAGGAGCAGCTAGAAAAGCTAGAGAAGCGCATGGACTCTAGGTTTGCATCAGTCAACAATCGACACACAGAGGCTATCGACAAGGTTTGGTCCGCCATAGACAAGCTAAGAGAGTCTATCGGCAAGGTAAAAGACCTGTATCATCAGATCGACAAGCTAACATCAAATATCGCCATCGCCATCCAGCGAGTGACTGGACTAAAGTTGATCAAGCAATCAGCAGACGGGAAAGGCGATCACGCACTGAATCGGGATGTAGAATAGTGGATGACAAGGTCAATGATTTAATTGATGAGGCAATTACTGCTTTATCTGATGACAGTATAACCAAGGGTGCTGACGCTCTAGAAGAGCTGGCTCAGATGTGGGCAAAGGCTGGGATGCCAATCAAATCATTTCTAGAGGTAAGGCAGTACATTATCAACGAGGCAACAGCAAAGACTGATGCTTTATTCATCCAAGAGAAGCTAAAAATAGCCGAACAAAACAAGCGAGTGACGAGAAATGGAACAAGTATCATCCTCAACTGAAGCGCCTAAGCGCGGTCGCCCAGCAGCACCTAAGATTGATGTGGCTGAATTGCTGGATCGTATTGACCGGCTAGAGCGATGCCTTGAAAAGGTAACTACTCTTACCGGGCAAGGAAATCACCTAATGGAGTTCGGCCTAACCCGCTGGGAGCCATCCAAAGAAGATATGAATAAATACAGGGGTAAATAATGGCTAAGAAGAATCTTCCTCAAATGGGCTCTAAGAACATTAACAACCTTGATTCAATGGTTGCCGCCGGAATCATCACTCAGGCTCAAGCTGATAAGCAGAGAGCAAAGGCCGCAGCAATGAAGAAGAGCCTAATTAAGAAGGGCTCATGATCGGCGAGATAATCCTGACAACACTGACAATGCTTCCTTGTATGACTGACAGCGAAACACTTGCTGATCGAGTCGGAGGGGAGGCTAAGTCATTTAAGGCTGGTAATTATCTGCACGGCCATTGGTGTTTGGATGGGCTATGCCTTGATCCCCACGGTGATGAGCACACTATAAATATTATTGATGGCTCACACGAAACCTATAAGGTAATCAAATACAGCTATGAGCGACTTTAACCAACACTGGAACATGGAAAGCCTAAAGATCATTGCTGTAACAATGGCGGTTATCGGCGTTATAGCCATTATCAAGCTGGTACTATAAATAAAACTTATAGCCATTTGATAACTATAAATAAAACAAATGGTTAATATCAAAGTGTAACCTAGGTGACAGAGTGACGACTTATGCCAAGTAGAGCGGGCAGCGCAAACAAGAATAAAGCCTTCTTAATGAAGCGCTTACAAGATATGTACGGGGAAGACTTTCACCCTATTATGAAGATGGCAGGCAATGCAGTAACGCTACAGCGGCGCATAGATAAGCTTGGTGATGCTGCAGAGAATCAAGACCTGCTAGATACAAACAAAGCATGGGAGGGGATAGCCCAATACGTTGAGCCTAAGCTTAAGGCTGTAGAGCACAGCACTATCGACAGTGATGGTGAGGTGACAGGCTTCAAGGTCGAGATTGTCCATGCTAAAAAAGATTAAGCTGCCGGAGCAGTTCGCTCCATTCCTTGAGCCTTGTCGATACAAGGTTGCTTATGGTGGACGGGGGAGCGGTAAGTCTTGGTCAATTGCCACCGCTTTAATTCTTAGGGCGGTTCAGCAGCCTACTAGAATCCTTTGTGCTCGTGAGATCCAGAAGTCTATCCTTGATTCATGCCTTCAGTTGCTGTCTGACACTATCTATCGAATGGGTGTAGAGGGTGAATTTGATATACAGGGCACGCAGATACTTGGGAAGAACGGATCACGATTCATCTTTGAGGGATTGAAGTCGAACATCGGCAAGATTAAGTCGATGGAAGGTATTGATATTGTGTGGTGTGAAGAGGCTGATCAAGTCTCTGCCACCTCATGGAATACATTGATACCCACCATTCGAAAGCCTGGCTCAGAGATATGGGTAAGCTTTAACCCTGCTGATGAGATGGACGACACTTACCAGCGCTTTGTGGCTAACCCGCCTGATGGCGCTTATGTGGTAAAGGTTAATTACTCCGAGAATCCTTGGTTTCCTGATGAGCTTGAGAAAGAGCGCCTTCACATGAAGGGGTTGAGCGAGACTCTGTATCAGCATATCTGGGAAGGTGAGCCGGTAGCCAATAGAGAGGGTGCTTACTGGGCTAAGTACATTAATCAGAATCAGGTGGACAACATACCAATAGAGCCTGGCTTTCCGGTCAATACCTATTGGGATCTTGGTGTAAGCGACTCAACAGCCATTTGGTTTGTTCAGACTGTTGCCAATCAAGTGCGCGTTGTTAACTGCTATGAGAATCAAGGCGAAGGCTTGGCTCATTATGTGAATTACATACATGACTGGCGAGATCAGAATCAAGCGGTTATGGGTCATCATTATGCGCCACATGATATTGCCGTGAGGGAACTAGGGTCAGGTAAGAGCAGGCTCGAGACAGCAAGGGCTATGGGAATCTCATTCCTTGTCGCGCCCAACGTGCCAGTTGATGACGGCATACAGGCAGCTCGATCTATCATGCCAAGATGCTGGTTTGATAAAACTAACTGCTCAGACGGACTTAGAGCTCTTAGGTCATACCGTAAAGAGTTCGACGAAGCTAAGGGTGTCTATAAGCCAAAACCTTTGCACGACTGGGCAAGTCACTTTGCTGACGCCTTCAGATACTTTGCACTGTCATATAAGGGCGAGAACCAATGGTCACAGCCTGTCACTGCAGCTGATTGGAGTGTGTTCTAGTGGATATTCCTAAAGATGGTAAGCAGGTGTGGCATATAGTCTTCACCCAGACCAACGACACTCACTGGATATTTCGCTGGATACACAAGAAGAAGCAGCATTGCTATGTGGTGAAGGAGTCGCTAGGCGGCATGTTCTGGATCGTTATCAATGGCAGGCGCTCACATTTAGATGTAGAGACATACAGTAAAGACTACTATCCAAGGTTAATGGATATGTTGGGTGAAGGTGATCATGTAATGACCGTCATCACTGAATATGATGTTAATTTGCGTAACCATCAGCTATCGGTTATAAGTTGCACAGACGTGGTAAAGCGGTGTCTAGGTATTACTGACTGGCTGTGCTGGACACCAAACCAATTATATAAACGAATTAAGCGAGGCAAGTATGAGCAGCGTATTAAAACCGGGCGAGAAAGCCGCAAAGAAAGCAGCGCGGGAGCAGGAGAGGCTACTGAAGGAGCAGCAACAGAAAGAGGAGTTGCGAGCTGCTGAAGAGGACGACGAAACTAAGCGCCGTCAAGCTATTGCTGCAAAGGGTGGTGCTCGATCGCTACTTGTTAAGACTGGTGAAAGCGGTCTATCTCAGACATTAGGGGGATAGAATGCCTTTAACTGATCTTGGCAGTGTTGATGATCTGCTCAAGCGCTTTAAGAATGCTCAGGCTAATTATGAGCTGTGGCGCTCTATCCATCAGGAAACCTATGATTATGTAGCTCCTCAGCGTGAGACCTTCCGCTTTTACTCGCCCGGCCAAGAGAAGAATCGACACGTATTTGATTCAACGGCTGTTATGGGTGTTGAGCAATTTGCATCACGTATTAAGGGCTCGACTCTTCCGTCATGGAAGCAGTGGATCAAGCTAGAGGCTGGTTCTATTGTTCCTGATGACCAGAAGGTAGGGATTAATAAGGCTCTTGAAGAGGCTAACGACTCACTGTTTGGTGCACTGAATCACTCTAACTTTGACACCGAGATCAATCAGGGTTTGTTTGATTTGGCTGTTGGTACTGGTGGAATCATCATTGATGAGGGCGAGTTCAATGATAAGGACATATTCAGGTTTACCAATGTTCCACTAGCAGAGCTATACCCTGAAAAGCCTGCAGCTGGTCGCATTCGTTCGGCATGGCGCAAGCATAAGATACCTGTTGGCCAAGTGGATCAGGTGTGGCCAGGTGCCGATACGAGCGGCAAGCTGGATAAGCTGGCAGAGAATGACCCTCACAAAGAAGAGGAGTTCTTAAATGCTCAGCTGTTCAATCAGAAGGATGGGCTCTATTACAATGTGGTAATCCATGAGCCATCAAAGAAGATGATCTTCGATCAATCGTTTGAGACTCAGAGATTAATCGTCTTCCGTTGGCATGTGACGCCGGGTGAGGTCTATGGTCGTGGCCCTGCTATGCAGTGCTTGCCTGATATTCGCACCTTAAACAAGATTGTGGAATTCAAGCTTCGTTCGCTGGCTTTAGAAGTTGGTGGCATATACACCGGGATCAATGACGGGATATTCAATCCTAATACTGTACGACTGCAGCCGAATACTATTTTGCCGGTTGGCAGCAACTCGAATACTAACCCTACATTGCGAGCGCTTGAGATTGGTGGCAATCCATCATCGGTGGATATTGTTGTCTCAGAGCTCCAGGACAAGATTAACAAGGTGTTCTTCTCTAATCCGTTGGGCGAAGTTACCGACCCCGTACGCTCTGCCACTGAGAACATGATTCGTCAGCAAGAGATGCTAAAGCAGGCTGGTGCCTCATTTGGTCGATTGCGCTCAGAGTTGATTGAGCCATTGATTGCTGCATGCGTTGATATCCTGCGCGGCCTTGGTCGATTCCCAGAGATTTCTATTGATGGTGAAGAGGTGACTATTCGTCATTCATCGCCACTAGCTCAAGCTGAAGACCTTGAAGACTTCCAGAATACCCAGGTATGGCTAACGTCGAACCTACAGCTACTGGGTCAAGAGGTGGTTATGGGCACGGTCAAGGTTGAGGACTTCCCCAAGATTTCAGCACAACAGCTTGGCATTCCTGCTGATCTGGTTCGCAGTGAGGAAGAGGTAGAGGCCATAGGTCGTGTCGCAGCTCAAGCAGCACAACAACAACTGGAGGGCGGCGGTGAGCAGTCCGTATGATGAAATAGGGGCGCAGCCTGAGTGGTCTGAAGCTGATAGAGAAAGACACAATCGGTTAGATTATCTTTACCATAGAGTATTTGCTCAGAACGAGGATGGGGCGGAATTGCTCGGTCTTTGGGAGGAGTATTTAAAAATGTCAGCTGCCGATGTAAATGGCTCTGACGCATATAACCTCGGAAAAGAAGAAGGCAAAAAGACCTTTATCCGAAATGTTGTTTTAACCATAAGGAAAGTAGAAAATGAGTGACGAACAAGTAATCGAAGAAGGCACGCAAGATGCCGAACCACAACAACAAGAGATGCAATCGGTTGCTGAAGAGCAGCCGGTGGAGCATCCAGAGTGGTTTAAGTCCGAGAAATACAAGACGATTGATGACCAAGCCAAAGCCTATACCGAGCTAGAGAAGAAATTTGGCTCATTCACGGGTGCGCCTGATGAGTATGAGGTTGCGCTATCTGAAGAGCTGACCGAGCTCGGCGTGAGCATTGACTCCGATGACCCCTTGGTTGAGAAGGCTGTGGAGTTCGCTAAGAACTCGAACATGTCTCAAGAAGGGTTCAAGGGCATGATTGAGCTGTATGCCCAGTCTCAGCTTGCAGAGCATCAAGCAATGGAAGATCATAAGGCCAATGAGATGGCGGCATTGGGTAAAGATGCTGATCGTCGTATTGATGGCATTATCCAATGGGGTAACGCAAACCTTGATGCTGAAACGATGGCAGGTCTTGAAGAGGCGGCGCAAAGTGCGGCAGCGGTTAAAGCGATTGAGGCGTTGATTGGCAAGACTCGCAATGCTCCAGTGGCTTCTGACGCTCAGGCGGCGCCAAGTATCAGTGCTGACGAGGTTAGCGCTATGCAATTCGCCAAGGATGAAAACGGCAATCGTAAGATCAACACCGATCCAGCGTTTAAGGCAGAGTATCAGCGCAAGCGTGATTTGCTTTATGGAACAGGTGAGCATCGCCAGATTGTAGGATAGAGCCAGCAGAGCAGGGAGGTGCCCTACCACTTCCCTGTAGCGCCCTGCTGACAAACGCATATTAACCTGTAGGGAAAGTTATGTCTTTTACTCAGAACACATTTGCACCAATTGGCGGACAAACTACTAGCGCCGCATCAATGTTTTCTTATCGGTCGGACGATTCTTTTTCGGAGGTGTCTGCTGCTGGATATTTTTTAAGCAAATCATCCACACTGGAGGCTGGCGACCACATTATGGCCACGCTAGGTGATGGGCCATTTGTGTTTGTTTATGTTGCTGAAGATCAGCCTTTGTTTCTTTTGTCTCCATCAGACCCTTCATTAATAAATATTGAGCGGCTTCTTGATGCCGAGAGCGTAGCCCTATCGCAGGAGCCTGCCGGGTTAGGTGTTTCCAATGCAGTGCAAATTGAGTTTGGGCCGCCTGTAAATACTCCTCTTGATCCAGTTAGTATTGATGCCTCTGGAGCCTTGTCTATTAATGAATCGGGCACCTATCGAATAAAGGCGGCGCTGCAGTTTGGTAGAACGGGTGGCGCTGGGACGTCTGAGCTATTGTTTAGAGTTCTTGCAAATGGCGTGCAGTCGGGGAGGAGTGTCCATACTAGTGTTCAGAACTCAAACGTAACTAGCTACTTTGAAAATGACACTTGGATATTTTTACCGGCGGGAACAATTCTTACCTTTGAGGTAATGAGGGACGCGGCTGGAAATAATAGCGGTGGGATCTATAGTTTCACTCCTTCAGTCGAGGCAGGGTCATGGAATTTTTCACCGTCGTCGGCAATTAGGGTAGAGAGATGGAGTGTTTAATATGTGGTTTTAGTTGATAAGAAAGTAAAGCGGTGTTATAACGTAACAATCCGATACCCTTTTAAGGCCGGAGTTCGTTTATTTTGCAAGTTATTAGCAAGATCAAAACCGACTTCCGGCCACTTTGATCAAGCTAGATCAAATATTTAAGAGGGACATATCATGTCTAAGTCTTTATCTAATTCCGCTGTTCAAGAATTTGACAGTGAGGTCAAGCACGAATATCAGGCGATGCAGACTCTTCGCCAAACTGTAACCATCCGCACTAATGTCACTGGTGATGCTTATAAATTTGCTCGTATGGGTAACGGTATTGCTAACCAGAAAGCGACTCAAGCCAGCATCACGCCAATGGATGTTAGCCACTCTCGCCAGACTGCCAACCTTGAAAATTGGCTTGCTGGTGATTATACGGATATTTTCGATCAAGCCGAGGTGAATTTTGACGAGAAGCAAGAGCTAGCACAAACGATTGCTAAGGCTCTGGGTCGTCGTGAAGATCAAATTATCATCGACGCTATGGCTAACGGCACTTACTCGGCAACCCCCGGAAATGATGCTGATACAGGTCTTGATATTGCTGCTGGCGGTGCCTTAACTGTTGCGCAGATTCGTGCAGCCTCCACTCGCGGCTTAACCAAGCGCTCGGTTGATTCCGGTGATCGAACAATTGCTATTACTGCTGACGGCCTTGATCAGTTGTTGGCTACCACCCCGGTGACTAGCTCTGATTTCAATACAGTTAAAACCCTGGTTAACGGTGATATCGATACGTTCTTGGGGTTCAAGTTTAAGACTATTGCTACTCGCGATGAGGGCGGCTTGCCGGGTGATGGGACTTCTGATTGTAAGGCGTTCGCTTATCACAAGTCTGCCATTGGTTATGCGGTTGGTATCGACATGAAAACCACTGTTGACTGGGTTGCCGAAAAGACCTCTTGGTTGTGTAATGGCATGCTGAAGGCTGGCGCGGTTATTCGTGAGAATGCCGGTATTGTTCGTATCTCTTACGATTCCACTGTTATCCCAGCTCAAGCATAAGGAGAGTATATTATGGCTTTCACAGCTGACACTTTTATCCCTGTATCCGCGATGGGCAACTCAAGCGCTTCACGTATCTTTAGTTACACAAGCGGTGATGCGCTTGCTGCTATTAAAGGGGCAAATTACTTCGATGCTGCGGCATCACCCACTGGCGGCTTAGGCTTGACTGATGGCGATGTGGTATTAGCTACCGCTTCAGACGGCACAAGCTTTCTTCAGATTGATGTTACTGGTACTGTAGCGACTACAGCACTTTCAAACGATTTTGCATAATAACTAGTTCGTCACTCTTAGCCCTCACTTTTTGGGGGCTTTTTTGGAGTAAGCAATGCCAAGCGCGATAGATATTTCAAGTAACGCTCTATTGTTGGTTGGTGACAATCCAATCAATTCTTTTTCCGATCCTGGTGCTGGTGCACAAGCTGCAGCCGCCCTATATCCTCAAGTTAAGCAAAGACTGCTCGCCATGCATCCGTGGTCATTTGCGCTCAAACAGCAAAGATTAAGTTTATTGTCCGCGCAGCCTGATGAGCTGAGCCGATACAAGTATGCATTTCAGGTGCCCACAGACTTAATACGCTTGTGGGAAATAGCGCCTTTTCAGGACTACACAATCATTGGTGATTTAATTTACGCCAATCAAAATACCGCTATGCTGGCCACTTATATTTATGATGTGGCTGACACGGCTATGCCTGCTCAAGTCGTAAAGACTCTTGAGTATATGCTGGCGGCAGAGTTCGCCATTGCCATCACGGAAGATGAGAACAAGAACGCACTGTACTCACGCAAGGCTGGTGAGGCATTCGCGCAGGCCTCTACCATTGACTCACAGGGGCGCCCACAGGTGGCCATTAAAGACAATCCATTCGTTGATGCACGTTTCTCGGGGTTCACTCCTAACGGCTTTGGGAGTCGATAATGGGAGGCTTGTGGGTAGCACAAAGCAACTTCACTAAGGGTGAGCTTGACCCGGCACTGATTGGGCGTGTTGATCTTGAGGCGTTTTACCAAGGAGTAAGGGAGGCTACGAATGTGCTTTCTATTCCTCAAGGAGGCTTAAAGAAGCGTCCCGGTATGCGATTTCTTGGCGAGGCCTATGGTGATGGCCGACTAGAGCAATTCTCGTTTAATACTGAGCAGAACTATTTAATAGTGTTTACCAGTCTTAGGATGCAGGTTTATAAGGATGGCGTCTTACAAACAAACATTAATGGGTCTGGCCTTGATTATCTTTCGACGCCATGGACTCTGGCTCAGGTTAAAGAGTTTGATTACATTCAGAGCGCCGACACCATAATCATTACTCATCCTAGTGTTGAGCCTAAGCTTATACAGCGTACTAGCGATACACAGTGGACGGTTAGCTCAGCCCCTCTCACTAACTTGCCTCAGTTTGACTTCAATGATGCTTCAAGTCCTACGCCTGTTAGCGAGATTCAATTGCTCAACTTTAACAATGAGAATGATGGCGACAGGTTTAAATTGTCACTTGATGGCGTTTTAACTGAAGAGATTGCTTACTCCCAGTCTAGCTCTGGGGCCACTGCTAGCAATATACAGCAAGCGCTTTTAGAGCTTCCAAACACTGGCAACACTGGAATATCAGTTGTCCCTGGTGCTTCAACAGAATACACAGTTACATTTTCAGGTGATTCTGCTGATAATTATGATGTAATGGTTGGTGTTACTGTGTTCTCCAAGAGCACGTCATTTGAAATAAAGACAACCACTATCCAGAACGGCACAAGTTCGAAGGAGGATGTCTGGTCTGTGCTCCGCGGCTGGCCAAATACCTGCACATTCCATGAGTCTAGATTGTGGTTTGGTGGATCGGCGTCTAGACCCTCTACTTTGTGGGCATCGAGAACGAATGACCTATTTAACTTTGATGCTGGCCGGGCAAGGGACGACGAGGGGATCGATGTTACTTTGTTCACTGATCAGGTGAATGCTATCACTTCGATTATCTCTAATCGCTCATTGCAGGTATTTACCACTGGTGCCGAGTTCTATGTCCCTGAGTCGCCTGTCACTCCGTCAAACATTGTGGTTAAGCCTCAGACGAATCTAGGGTCAAAGCGTGTCCGCCCCGTGTCGCTTGAGGGGTTTACTTTATTCCTGCAGCGTACTGGAAAGGCATTGTATCAATTCCAGTTCCTTGATGAGTTCCAGTCAAACGAATCTAGATCTCTGTCTATTCTTGCGCCTCACTTGATTAATGACCCACTTCAGATGGCGGTTAGCCGAGGCTCTAGTGAGACCGATGCCAACTATGTCTATCTGGTTGGTAGTGATGGGAATATCACCGTATTCAACACTCAGGCTCTTGAGGGCGTGCAGTCGTTTACCCGCTGGATAACTCAGGGCGAGGTGGTGTCGGTTGCTGTTGTGAATGATGTTTTAAATGCAATCACCAAAAGAAACATCGAGGGTGGTGATGTTTATTATGTTGAGGTGGCAGACAATACGCTTAATACAGACTCTTCTGTATACTCTGTGGTCAACAGCGATACGCTGACCGGGCTTGATCACCTCGAGGGTGAGACAGTCAAGGTTAAGGCTGATGGTGCAGTTCAGAGTGATGAGGTTGTTGTTGGTGGTGAAATTAAGATTGGTCGTGAGGCGGTTAATATTGAAGCCGGGCTTGAGTATCAGCCAAGAATCGAAACAATGCCATTTAACACCAATTTGAATAATGGCCCTAACGCCGCCCAAAAGAAAAGAATTATGAGGTGCGCTATTCAGTTGTTTGAAAGTAATGGCGTGCTGGTTAATGGGCAGCAGTTGTCAGATAAGATTATATCGATAAACCAGTTCGATCCGCCCGAGCCGCAAACCGGCTTTAAGCGGATTTATCTAAGTGGCTGGAGCCTTGAGGCTGCTGTTGTTATTTCTCAATCGACACCAATGCCAATGACTGTACTGGCTTTAGATTTGGAGGTTAAGGTTTAATGGAAATTGGTCTTGGGTTAATTCAGGCATCCCAGCAGAAGTCTGCCGGTAAAATTGCAGAGATGGAGGGCAAGGTTCAGGCTCGACAAATTGAAACAGCTGCAGCGGCTAGGGAGGCGGATCGAAAGGCCGATCTAGCTAGAGCTGCTGCGTCTCAATCTGCTGCGGCTGGCGCTGGTGGAATCTCCTTTGAGGGCTCGCCATTGTCTGTACTTCAAGAAGATATTAGAAGAGAGGGTGAGGCTACTGAGCGAGATCAGCTGTCTAGCTCACTTGAAGCGATGAGTGCCAAGTC
>Ga0209273_10000830_pt1 | contig 33895 bp, 37 predicted proteins | sample tdAd471_FD_187126 | JGI IMG/M metagenome (GOLD analysis project Ga0209273, IMG submission 187126) | Marine sediment microbial communities from the Atlantic coast under amendment with organic carbon and nitrate - tdAd47.1 (SPAdes)... | ecosystem: Environmental > Aquatic > Marine > Coastal >...
CGCATCAAACGGCACATCCCCAAGCCACGGGGAGAGAAGCTCCAGCACATCTGCTTCTGCCAGCACATAGGCCGATGTGATGCCCGGCGTGGCCCTGAGAAGCGTGAGCGCGTCTTCGGTTTGCCTGGCGCGCTCGGCTTCATCCTCAACCACGATCTGAACGGTCAGGTTGCTGCTTAGGCCCGCGCTCCACTGCTCAATACCCTTGCCAAGCGCGAGGCCGCTTGCGAGCGCCAGCGTGCACAGAAACAGCATCACGCCGATCACCCAAGGCAGCAGGCCTTCGCGCTGATGCTGCTTTGGCAGAAACTGAAGTGTCCGGCCCCACATGCTCATGCTCCCGGGTCGATCGGTGTGCCGCCCGGGACGTGCTCCAGATCGCCTTTGTCGAGTTTCAGGATCGGTGCGCCGATGCTTTGCACGAGGCCCTCATCGTGGGTTGCCACCACGGTGGTGGTGCCTTCCTTGTTGAGGGCGACAAAAAGATGCATCAGGCGGCGCGACATCTCGGGGTCCACGTTACCTGTGGGTTCGTCCGCCACCAGAAGATCAGGCTTGTTGATGATGGCGCGGGCGATGGCCACTCGCTGCTTTTCCCCGCCCGAGAGGGTCGCGGGGCGCGCATGCATGCGGTCCTCCAGCCCAACCCAGCACAGAAGTTCCTCCACATGGTCGGCGACCTGGGCCTTTTTGGCCCCTTGGATGCGAAGCGGTAGGGCGACATTTTCAAACGCGCTCATATGCTCGAACAGCCGGAAATCCTGGAATACAACGCCGATACGGCGGCGCATGCGGGGCAGCGCATCGCGCTCAAGCGTCATCAGGTCACGGCCGAAAAAATTGATCAACCCTCGGGATGGCCGGTGCGCCAGATACAGCAGCTTCAAAAGCGTGGTCTTGCCAGCGCCCGAAGGCCCAACCAGAAAATGGAAGGACCCGCGATCGAGTGAAAAGCTGACATCACGGAGGACTTCCGCGCCCATTCCATACCGCATGCCGACATTCTCAAAGGTTATCATCTGGTGCTCCCGCCAAGTTGCGCGCAGAATTGCATATAGGGGCTTTTGCGTCCAGTGGCATGGTGAACGGTGGGCCGATAATATTGCCTTATGTTAACCATGAGGCCCGGTTGCCCATCATCAGAGTCGGCCAGATAGCCAAAAGCACGCAAGTGCTTGTGTTACGAGGCAGTTTTCCTATAGTGTTAACACTTATTTTATCGGGCGGGGCCTATAATCGTGGGTCTTTGGTAAGAAAGTTCGGGCGTTTAAATGATCCTTGTTTGTCCTGCATGTGATGCGAAATTCAAGATTCCGGACGGGGCCATCCCGGCCTCGGGTCGCAAGGTTCGCTGTGCCAAATGCAAGCACAGCTGGCACGCTGTACCACAACAGATTGTCAAGGCACCGACTGCCGCCCCTGCGCCGCCGCCACGACCTCAGCCAGTGCCAAGTGCTGCGTTTCCGCCTCCTGAAGAAGTCGATGCCGGGGCCGCCGCGCGTGCTGCGGCCATTCGGCAGTCTGTAGAGGGATTTGATGATGCTGCCTCGCTAGCGCCGCCACCACTTGCGGATGAAGATCGGGACATGTTCGATGAGGACGGCGCGCCTGAACCGCAAGTAGCGCCCCCGGGTGACGAATTTGACGAGGATCATGGCGCGACTGATCACGGTCCGTCTGAGTTTGACGATGACGACTTCGGTGTTGGCGCTGTGGCCAAGGAACATATGGGCAATGAGTTCAGCCTGGATGACGATGACGATCATGAGGGCGGCGCTGAAGACAGTGAAGAAGAATATGATGCGGGTGATTTTGTTGCCCGTCGCCGCGCCGAACAGCGTCGGGAGGCAGAACGCAAGGCCCAAGCCCGAAAGCGTCAGCTTCTTGTCGTCGGCTGGGCACTTCTCCTTGCCATGTGGCTGTCGGTCCTGGGTGGGCTGGTGTTCATGCAGGATACGGTGCTGAAAACCTTCCCCGGTATGGCTGGTTTCTATGATTTCTTTGAAGGCGCAAGTGACGTTGAGCGTTTCCGCCCGAAAGACGGAGAGCCGCTGACGACGCCCCTGACCGAACGCGAGATCTACCTGACAGCCAAGCTGTATAATGACCGAACGCGTGTTGAGACAGTGGACGGAAACCCTGTGTTGATGGTGCGGGGGTTTGTGGAAAATCCAAGTGTAGCGGAATTTGGTCGCACCGCGTCCGTGCCGCAGGTGCGCGTGGACGTGCTGGATCAAAGCGGCAATGTGCTTGAAACGGTGATTACCGATCCGGAAGGTTTCGCTATCCGGCGCGGTGCCAAGATCGATTTCGAAACCAGCATCTATCCTGTGCCGCCAGGGGCCGCGAACGTATCTGTGAAGGTGTTGGAAGGGACCCGGTCGCGCGTTGTACGCAGCAGCAGTTGACGCCGAGACTGGAGAGGGGGCAGCAATGGATTACTTCTTCGATTGGGATAAAGCCGGCGATGTCCATGTCGGTATAGAACCCATTTTCACTGCAGATGAAATCGTCAACAAGGTGGATGAACTGGCAGGCAGGTTGACCCGGTGGTTCGATACTGAACCCGTCGCCCAGGTGGCGATGAACGGGGCGATGATGTTTGGTGCGGACTTGAGCCGCGCCATGTCCATGCGCGGCTGCGTTATGGAGATGGACTTCATCCATGTGATCAAGAACAGGCAAAAATCGACCCTGGAACTGAAGGCCACCACAGAATTGCCAGTAAAAGGCCGTGATGTTCTTGTAATAGATGATATATTCGAGCAAGGCAGGACTTTGACCGCCATGCGCGAATATTTTCTATCACTGGGTGCGGAGTCAGTAACCAGCGTTGTGCTTCTTGATAAAAGTGGTAATAATGCAACTAGCATTAGGCCGGATTTCATAGGTTTTGAGTGCCCCGATGTTTTTGTCATCGGATATGGAATGGACATTGCATACCGTTACCGGGAGTTGCCCTATATAGGCAAAATGGGCCGAGCTTAGATCGGTGAAGATGCATTAATCAGGTGTCTTCCGTTTTTTAGGAAGGATGTCCCCGTGGCACGGGTATTGGTAGTTGAAGATGATGAAGCTGTGCGCGACTTTGTTTGTCGCGTCCTTTCGATGCACGGCCACAGCCTTCTGACTGCTCATGACGGCGCGGAAGCCGTGGAGCAAATGAACGCCCACCATTTTGATCTTCTGATTTCAGATATCGCCATGCCGGTGATGGACGGCATCTCGCTTGCGCTCAAGGTGCGGGCGTCACGGCCCCATGTGCCTATCATCCTGATGACCGGCTATGCAAACGAGCGCCAGCGCGCCCATAATCTGTCGTTGTTGATCGAAGGGCTTCTTTCCAAGCCTTTCACCATGGACCAACTGCTTGCGGAAGTCGGCAATGCGCTTAAGGCTGCGCGGGCCCGCCAGGCGGAGATGGAGGCGGCAGGCGCCCCCATTGCGGCTCAGTCGTCCGAGAGCCAGGACGGCACGTCGTCAAGCGACAGCAAGTCTTCAAGTGACTGACGTTTCCTGATCACCGAATATCTGTCTCCGTCCACAAGTACCTCTGGTACAAGGGGGCGGCTGTTGTAGGTTGACGCCATCACCGCGCCGTATGCGCCAGCGGACTTGATGGCCACCAGGTCCCCTGTCTTCAGGGGGGCGGTGGTACGCTGCTTTGCGAACACGTCACTGCTTTCGCAGATCGGCCCAACAAAATCGGCCTTCAGGGTGTCTCCTGATTGGGGTTCCTCCACCGGCACAATGGCGTGATAGGCGTCATACATGGCCGGGCGGGAAAGGTCATTCATAGCCGCATCAAGGATATAGAAAGTGCGGTTTTCGCCCTGTTTTTCATACAGCATTTCCGTGAGCAAAAGGCCTGCATTCCCGGCGATAAGGCGGCCGGGCTCCAGGATGATGCTGCAATCCATATCCCCCAGTACATCCTTGATCATAGCGCCATAGTCCGCGGGCGCGGGTGGTGCCTCGGCGTCCGGGTCATACGGGATGCCCAGGCCGCCACCCAGGTCGATATGGCGGATGTCATGGCCTTTGGCGCGCAACTCGCGCACCAGGCCGACCACGCGCTCAAACGCCAGGCGGAAGGGTTCGAGATCCGTGAGCTGAGAGCCAATGTGCAGGTCCACGCCAACAGCCTTCAGGTTCGAAAGTTCGCCAATCCGGGCATAGACACCGTCCACTTTCTGCCAGGCGATGCCGAACTTGTTTTCCGACTTGCCGGTGGAGATTTTGGCGTGGGTCTTGGCGTCAACATCCGGGTTCACGCGAATGGAAACCGGGGCAACCTTGCCCATGCTGGCTGCAACCTCATTCAGCACCTTAAGCTCCGCTTCGCTTTCGGCGTTGAACTGCATGATGCCAGCTTCAAGCGCTGCGGCCATTTCTGCGCGGGTTTTGCCAACCCCCGCAAAGGCGATCTTAGAAGCCGGAATGCCAGCCTTGAGCGCGCGCTGAAGCTCACCCAGGCTGACCACGTCCGCGCCCGCACCGGCCTTTGCCAATATGCGCAGCACAGCAATGTTGCTGTTTGCCTTAACGGCAAAGCACACAAGTGCATCCAGGCCCTTGAAGGCTTCGGAGAAAACGCGGTAGTGCCGCTCAAGCGTTGCGCGTGAGTAAACATAAACCGGAGTGCCGACCTCAGCAGCAATTCTGCTCAGGGGCACATCTTCAGCCATCAATTGGCCTTTTTGGTAATGGAAATGATCCATGGATAAACCTGTCTGGGGAGAGGGTCAGCTACTGGACGATGAATAACCGGCAGGCGGTTTGACATCGCCCTTCTTGCCACACGCCCCAAGGCTGCCGGCAGCCAGCAGGATCATGCTAATGGTCAACATCTTGCGCATCCGGGGCTCCTTATTTCAACGCATTGCGGGCGGCCTTGACCGCTTTTTTGACATTCTCTGGCGCCGTGCCGCCAAACGATGTGCGGCTGGACACGCTTGCCTCAACGCTCAACACGTCGAACACGTCGGACGTGATCCTGGGCTCAATCGTTTGCATGGCTTCAAGCGGCAGGTCCTTAAGGTCCACGCCTAATTGTTCAGCAGCTTTCACGACTGAGCCGGTGACATGGTGGGCATCACGGAACGGCAGGTTCAGAACGCGCACCAGCCAGTCGGCCAGGTCTGTAGCGGTCGAGAAGCTCTGGCCTGCGGCCTCCGCCATCACGTCTGCGTTTGGCTTGAGGTCCTCGATCATCCCGGTCATGGCGGCGAGGCACAACTCAAAGTCATCGACAGCCTGGAATACGGGCTCCTTGTCTTCCTGCATGTCTTTGGAATAGGCAAGAGGCAGACCCTTCATCACCATCATCAACCCGTTCATTGATCCGCTGATGCGGCCAACCTTGGCGCGGATTAGCTCAGCCGCGTCAGGGTTGCGTTTTTGCGGCATGATCGACGAGCCGGTCGAATAGGCGTCAGAGAGCGTCAGGAAGCGGAAGGCGGCGGATGCCCAAAGCACAATCTCATCCGCAAGGCGCGACAGGTGTACAGCGGAGATCGACAGCACGCTGAGGAACTCAAGCGCGAAATCGCGCGCCGACACGGCGTCCAATGAGTTGGCCATCGGGCGATCGAAGCCAAGCGCTTCGGCCGTCATATGCCGGTCAATCGGGAAACTGGTGCCCGCAAGGGCGGCTGCACCCAGAGGGCTTTCGTTCACGCGGCCGCGGCAGTCAGAAAGGCGTGCGCGGTCCCGGCTCAGCATTTCATGGTAAGCCATCAGGTGGTGGCCAAGGGTAACGGGCTGTGCCGTCTGCAGGTGCGTGAAGCCGGGCATCCCGGTGTCTGCATGTTTTTCGGCCTGATCAATCAAGGCACCCAGAAGCCCGGCAAACTGGGCGTCAAGTGCGTCAATGGCGCCGCGCGTCCACAGGCGGAAGTCAGTCGCTACCTGGTCGTTCCGGGACCGGCCTGTGTGCAGCCGCGCGCCAGCATCGCCGATAAGCTCGCGCAGGCGTGCTTCCACATGCATGTGAATGTCTTCAAGGGCAGGATCGAACACCATCTTTCCTGCTTCAATCTCTGCCGCTACCTGGTCGAGGCCCTTGTGAATCGCGTCGCAGTCTGCTTGGCTGATCACATCGACAGAGGCCAGCATGCTGGCGTGCGCCTTCGAGCCCGCAATGTCTTCGCGGTACAGGCGTTTGTCGAATCCGATCGACGCATTGATTTCCTGCATGATGGCGGATGGGCCGGAAGCGAAGCGGCCGCCCCACATGCTCTGGCCGCCTGCCTGCTGTTCAACTGCGTCGTTCTTGTCGGATTTGTGATCCACGGTAGTCTTGCCTTTCGTATCAGCCTGACTATTGTCTTGGCCAATTGTTAACGGTCCTGTCGGGAGACGAAAATGTCCAAAAAGGCGCTTTTGCCAGCAGTCATCCTTGTCGTCCTTCTGGGCGCTGCAGCTTATCGGCTGTTTTCGCCTACGACAACGCCCTTCCCCACCGGTGCGCCGATAAATTCTTATCTGAAAGGCGAAATGGCAAAGCTTTCCTTGCCCGATACGCCTAAGGGCCTGACGGACCATATCATCATGCGCGAAGATGGCTCGCCCATCAAGCTTTCGGCCATGAGGGGCAAGGCGATGCTGATCAACCTGTGGGCCAGCTGGTGCGCACCCTGCCGGGCGGAAATGCATGAGCTTGCGAACCTGCAGAAAGAACTGGGCGACGACACGTTCGAAGTTGTGGCCATCACGGTGGACCGTGGCGGCATCCTGCAGGCGAAAGACACGCTGGCCGAATGGGGCGTTGAAGGCCTGAACCTTTATGCTGAACCCACAATGGCGATCGCCCTTGAGTTGGCCGACGGCAAGCTGCCGACCAGCTACATCGTTGGTGCGGACGGCGAGGTGAAGGCCTATTTCCTTGGGCCTCTGAAGTGGGACACCCCTGACGCTATCGCGCTCTTTACCGCGCTCAAGGAAGGCGCGCTTTAGTTAGCCAAGGCAGGTCGCGTCCGCTGGGATTTCATCCTGTGCGACAACCTGTGTCTCGGTGCTCGCGTCGGCCTTCCATTCCTTGATATAGGGGTGCTCAAGCACCGCCTGCATGTAGGCGCGGGAGGTTTCGCCAAGCTGAATGCCATAGCTTTCGAACCGCGACACAACAGGCGCATACATCATGTCTGCCGCGCCAAACTCGCCATATAGGAAATCCCCACCAGCGCCGAAGCGGGTGCGGGCCTCTGTCCACAAGGTGTCGATGCGGTCGACATTTTTCTGCACGGCATCTGAAAGCGTCAGGCCGGTGCGGCGGTCCCGCATGTTCATCGGCGCGGCACCCCGGAGGGCCATAAAGCCGCTGTGCATTTCCGCTGCGACGGACCGCGCGTTTGCGTAAGCCGCTTTGTCTTCAGGCCACCAAAATTTTTCAGGCGCAATGCGGGCGCAATAGTCGATGATGGCCAGCGAATCCCACACACGCACATCGCCGTCGCACAGGGCGGGCACACATGAAGTGGGGGAATAGGCCTTGATGCGCTGGTAAAATTCCGGCGTGTCCAGAGGCAGCTTGATTTCCTCGAATGCGAGACCGGTGTGACGCACCGCCAGCCAACCGCGCAAGGACCAGCTGGAATATGTCTTGGTGCCGATGATGATCTTAAGGTCTGACATATGTCGTGACTCCCTGATTTTTCTTGGGGTGAACAGGATAGTCCGTTGGCTTTTATCACAGGTCTGCACGGGCGTCGCCCGATTGTTTCTAAGGCTCTGCCCCCAAAAAATTAAGGCAGGTGTGAGGCGCGGTGTTAACTGAAAGCGGTCAGGCTGATGCCCTCGCACTCGCATACCTCACGCACAGTGCTTTGGCCCGCCATGCGCTTCAGGTAGGCCCCAAGGTGCGGGAAGCTTTGGGGCGGAGTGGGCATGTCACTTGCCCAGATGCACAGCATCAGAAGGAAATAGTCACAGACGGTGACCGTGTCCCCCACCAGATAGGTGCGGCCTTCAAGCGCCTGATCCAGAATTATCAGGTCCGCAGCCACGCGCTCGCTGTGGGCGGTTTCAACGGCTTTTGCGCCGCCCGCGTCCTTTGTGTGCTTGGCGGGGTAACAATAAACCATATAGTCGGCTTGCAGCGTGTTCGTCAGATACATCAGCCACTGCAGGAATTTGGCCCGCTCCGGGCTGCCCGGGAGTGGGGCCAAACCGGTTTCAGTATGCTGCTCCGCCAGATACAGGCAAATCGCCGGGCTTTCGAATAAGGCCAGGTCGCCGTCCACCAGAGTGGGGATCCGCCCCGCTGGGTTCATCTTCAGGTATTCAGCCGATTTCTGCGCGTCCGATTTTCGGTCCACGAGCACAAGTTCATAGGGCACGCCCAAATGCTTCAGCACGAAATGCGGCGCGAGGCTGGCGTTGCAGGGATAATAGAACAGGCGGTACATGCTGGAGCTCCTGCCATCTTTGAAAAAGAAAGGCGCTCCGGTTGGGAAGCGCCTGATCTTGTGTCTTATCGCTGCCGCCTAGCGGGTCGGGACAGGTATGTCGCCGCGATAGTCATAGAAGCCGCGGCCCGTCTTGCGGCCAAGCCAACCGGCCTCGACATATTTCACCAACAGCGGGCAGGGGCGGTATTTGCTGTCCGCCAGGCCGTCATAGAGCACCTGCATGATCGAGAGACACGTATCAAGGCCGATAAAGTCAGCCAGCGTCAGTGGCCCCATCGGGTGATTGGCACCCAGCATCATGGCGTCGTCGATGGCTTCCACAGTGCCCACGCCTTCATAAAGCGTGTAGATGGCTTCGTTGATCATTGGCATCAGGATGCGGTTGACGATGAAGGCCGGGAAGTCTTCGGACACAACGGTCGTCTTCTTCAGCTTTTCCGTGAACACATGGAACCGGTCGAAGGTTTCTTCACTGGTCGCGATGCCCGGGATCAGCTCCACCAGCTTCATCACGGGTACCGGGTTCATGAAGTGAACGCCCATGAATTTCTCTGGCCGGTCGGTTGAGGCAGCAAGGCGGGTAATGGCGATGGAAGAGGTGTTGGATGCCACCAGTGCGTCTGCCTTCAGGTGCGGGCACAGTTCCTTGAAGATGGAGGTCTTGATCTTTTCATCTTCAACGGCGGCTTCGATCACCAGGTCGCATTTGTTGTGCGCCGCCAGCGTGTCGGCCAGCGTGATGCGGCCAATGGCTGCGTCCATGTCAGCGGCCGTGATCTTGCCCTTGGTAACCTGGCGGCCCATATTGCCCTTGATGACTTCAAGCCCGGCTTCCGCACGGTCTATCGAGACATCCGAAAGGATCACATCCATGCCTGCAAGCGCGCAGACGTGGGCAATCCCATTGCCCATCTGGCCAGCGCCGATAATCCCTACCTTCTCAACCATGATATTCTTTCTTTGCCACGTTTTAAGTCGTGACTTTTTCTAACATATTTTTTTGAACAGGGGCAAAAAAGGGCGCGCAATACGTGCGAATTTTCGTCGCACAGGCTGCACGCCCTTTTAGAAATGTTTAGCCTAGGGCTTTTTCAAGCTCAGGTACGGCGTCAAACAGGTCTGCTACAAGGCCATAGTCTGCCACCTGGAAGATTGGGGCTTCTTCGTCCTTGTTGATGGCAACGATGATCTTGCTGTCCTTCATGCCGGCCAGGTGCTGGATCGCACCGGAGATGCCAACGGCGATGTAAAGCTCTGGCGCCACGATCTTGCCGGTCTGGCCGACCTGATAGTCGTTCGGCACAAAGCCCGCATCCACAGCCGCGCGGGACGCGCCAACGGCGGCACCCAGCTTGTCTGCAACAGCGTCGATGATCTTGAAGTTCTCGCCCGAGCCCATGCCGCGACCACCGGAGATGATGATCTTCGCGGACGTCAGCTCAGGACGGTCTGATTTCGAAAGCTCAGCGCCCACGAAAGAGGATACGCCAACCTTGCCTGCCGCTGCGATGTTTTCAACAGCTGCGGAACCGCCTTCAGCGGCTGCTTTGTCGAACGCGGTGCCGCGCACGGTGATCACCTTCTTGGCGTCGGAAGACTGCACGGTCGCGATGGCGTTACCGGCATAGATCGGACGCTTGAACGTGTCGGCGCTGACAACCTCAACGATGTCAGAAATTTGCGCAACATCCAGGCTTGCAGCCACACGTGGCAGGAAGTTCTTACCCGTGGTGGTGGCAGGCGCGAGGATCGCGTCGTAGCCATCCGCAACAGACAGCACAACAGCTGCCAGCTCTTCCGCCAGCGGATGCTCGTAAGTCGCGTCGTCAGCAACCAGAACCTTCGATACGCCGTCGATCTTGGCGGCAGCTTCTGCGGCGGCACCGCAACCGGAACCAGCCACAAGGGCGTGTACTTCACCAAACGCTTTGGCAGCCGTGACGGTCGCAAGCGTTGCGTCTTTTACGGACGCGTTATCATGTTCTACAACAACGAGAGCGGTCATTAGATTACTCCCTTTTCTTTAAGCTTCGACACCAGTTCCTCAACGCTTTCAACCTTGATGCCGGCTTCGCGCTTCGGTGGCTCTTCAACCTTCAGCGTGGACAGGCGCGGCGCCATGTCGACACCGAAATCGGCTGGGGTTTTCTCGTCGATCGGCTTGCGCTTCGCTTTCATGATGTTTGGCAGCGTTGCGTAGCGTGGCTCGTTGAGGCGCAGGTCAGTGGTGATGACAGCCGGAAGGTTCAGCTTCACGGTTTCAAGGCCGCCGTCAATCTCGCGCGTTACGTTCACGCTGTCGCCGTCTGCGGCAACTTCAGAAGCGAACGTGCCCTGCGGCCAGCCCAGAAGCTGTGCCAGCATCTGGCCTGTCTGGTTGCAGTCGTCATCGATGGCTTGCTTGCCCAGAAGAACGATCGATGGGTTTTCTTCTTCCACGATGCCCTTCAGGATTTTCGCAACCGCGAGCGGCTCGCTCTCACCGTCATGCTCCACCAGGATGCCGCGGTCGGCGCCCATGGCGAGACCGGTGCGCAGCGTTTCCTGTGCAGCCTTAGGGCCGATGGAAACAACAACGATCTCTTCTGCCTTGCCCGCTTCCTTCAACCGGATCGCTTCTTCAACAGCGATCTCGTCAAAAGGGTTCATGGACATTTTAACATTTGCGAGCTCAACGCCCGTATTGTCGGATTTAACGCGAACCTTCACGTTATAATCGACGACCCGTTTTACGGGGACCATGATCTTCATGGGGTTCTTTCTCCCAATTTTTGTGCAGGGCAACAAAGCCCCTGAGAACCTTGGTTGACTAGGCCGGGGCAATCAGGCCCCAACCCTTGGAAATATTAGGGGTACACAGCGTTAAACCAGATAAAAACCCGAGTCAATGCAGTGCAGCATTTTGCGCTGCGCCGTAGCGTCAATCCGGGTTATCGTGTTGCACCTGGCACCCACAAAACGTCCGAAGCACCATCTTTGTTGAGGTGCCTTGAAAGGACAAATAGGTGGTCGGACAGCCGATTCAAATATTTTATCGCCGCCGGGTTGATTGAAACCTCGCGGGAAGCAGTGATGGCATGCCGCTCAGCGCGCCTGATCACGGTCCGCGCCAGATGCAGATGCGCGCTGGCTGCAGACCCGCCGGGCAGGATAAAGTTGGTGAGCGGCTGCATGTTCGCGTTCATGCTGTCGATCTCTTCTTCCAGCCGGGTCACCTGCGCGTCGGTAACGCGGAGCGTCATCTCACCCGGCGTGAAATCCTCGCCCGGGGTTGAAAGGTCCGCGCCCAGGTCAAACAGCTCATTCTGGATGCGGGCCAGCATCTCGTCCGCCGCCCCTTCGGTCGTGAGCCGCGCGAGCCCAATCACCGAATTGGCTTCGTCCACGGTGCCGTAGGCCTCAATGCGGGCGTTGTCCTTTGCCACGCGTTCACCGCCGGTGAGCGATGTCTCACCCCCATCGCCGCCGCGTGTGTAGATTTTGGTCAGCTTCACCATGTCTGGGGCCCTAAAGCGTAAAGGCAAACAGGGCGAAGAACACAATGGCCAGTGCCTGTGCCCCCACGCGGGCCTGCATCAGTTTATTGCCGTATTTCTTGTTGAAGTCACCGCCCTTCGCCATGGAGCCAAAGCCGGCGAACAGGATGAAAAGGGTGATCAGCATGAACAGCATGCCGAGTACGAGGAAAATAAACATATGCACTGTCTCTCTTTTGCGTTTCGCACACTATAAAGCAGTACGGATGCAGGGCAACATCAGACCGGTGACTGCGACAATAATGTCGTTGCCAACTCCGCTGGGTCTGTTCCTTGTTCGCGCAAGCTTTCGAGCGTGACGGACTTGTTCCTTTTGGCGAAGCGTTCGCCGTGTTCGTCCAGCAAGAGCCCGTGATGGTGATAGACAGGCGTGGGGTAACCCAGCAGTTTCTGCAACACCACATGGATGTGCGTGGCGTGGAAAAGGTCCTCGCCGCGGATGATATGGGTGATGCCCTGCAGCGCATCGTCCACCACAACAGACAGATGATAGCTTGTCGGCGTGTCCTTGCGCGCCAGCACTACGTCGCCCAGTTCGGCCGGTGTCGCTTTCACCTCGCCCTTGACCTCATCGTGCCACGAGAGCGGCTCGCCGATATGCTCAAGCGCGGCCTTCAGGCCCAGCCGCCAGGCGTGCGGCTTGCCCTCAGCCAAAAGATCAGTCGCGTCTGCCCGACCGTGGCAAATGCCGGGATAGATCGGCCCGTCTGGGCCGTGGGGCGCGCTCTCGCTTGCATCGATTTCGCGCTGGATATCCTTCCGCGTGCAGAAGCAGGGGTAGACAAGCCCCATGGCCTTCAGCCGGTCCAGCGCTGTCTGGTAATCCGAGAAATGCTCGCTCTGGCGCCTGACAGGTTCTTCCCATGTCAGGCCAAGCCATTTGAGGTCTTCAAAGATCCCGTCCACAAATTCGTTTCGGCACCGAACTGTATCAATATCTTCAATGCGCAAGAGGAAGCGCCCACCCTCTTCGCGCGCGCGGTGGTAGGCCAGAAGCGCAGAGTAGGCATGCCCCTTGTGCAGCCGTCCGGTGGGGCTGGGGGCAAAGCGGGTGACAAGCTGTTGCGGATCAGTGCTCATGGCCGCACTTTAGAAAGAAGTGCTGGACAAGGAAACGGCAAAATGACGGTTCGTGGATGTCTATGATGAAACCAAACAGGCGGCCTTATTGATGGCTGCTGCCAGTTCCTTCTGGTTGATGGGCTTGCCGACACAGTCGTTCATGCCGGCCTCAAAATAGGCTGCTTTGTTGTCCTCCATCACGTCAGCGGTAAGCGCAATGATGGGGATGGACGCTGCGGCGTGGGGCAGGGCGCGAATTTTCCTGGTTGCTTCGGGGCCTGACATTTCGGGCATTCTGACATCCATCAGGATCAGGTCAAAATCATTTTCCTCTGAAACCAGACGCAATGCTTCCTTGCCGCTTTCGGCAATTGTTACCTTGTGCCCCATCTTTTTGAGGGTGTTCTGGACAATCATCTGATTGATCTGGTTGTCTTCCGCAACAAGGATGGACAAAGCCTGTTTTTCCGCTTCCGGGGGTGGGGCTGGTTCGTCCTCTTTCGGCAGGTCATCGGCGCTGGCAGGCTCATAAGGCACAGAAAACCAGAAGGCGCTGCCTAATCCCGGCGTGCTTTTGACTGTAATTTCGCCGCCCATACGTTCCACCAGTTTCTTGCATATGGCCAGCCCAAGGCCGGTGCCGTGATATTTACGGCTGGTGGAAGCGTCGGCTTGCTCAAATTCCTGGAACAGGCGCCCCAGGAGTTCCCCATCCATGCCGATCCCGGTGTCGATCACTTCAAACTCAAGCCGTTTTTTTCCGGCATTATGGCCGCATACCAGCGTGACCGAGCCACGATCGGAAAATTTCACAGCGTTGCCCATCAGGTTCACCAGCACCTGCCTCAGGCGCGTCGGGTCTGCCTTAACGGCCTCAGGAAAATCCCTGGCAATTTTCGCGGTGATTTGCAGTGTGTCTTTTTTCTCCATCGGGCAGGTTTGATAAAACATCTGCACGACTTCATTTGCCATAATTGCCGGGTTGAAGGGGACCTGCTCAATCTCGAACTTGCCAGCGTCCAGCTTTGAAATGTCCAGAATATCATTGAGAATACGCAGCAGCGCCTGTGCCGCGGATTTGATCTTGTCGACCTTTGCCCGGCTTTCATCAGGCAGCTTGTCTTCCTGCAGCATGTCAGAAAAACCCAGAATTCCTGTCATGGGCGTTCGGATTTCGTGGCTCATGGTTGCCAGGAACGCGCCTTTCGCCTTGTTGGCCAGAACGGCCTGCTGCTCTGCGTGGCGGCGCTCAGTCATCTCCCGTGACAGGCGGTAAAGCGCAGCGCCGAACAAAAGTGCTGTGACCAGGGTGGTGATCATGACAGGTGTCAGGGCCTTGATGCGCGCCGCCCAGATGGCTTCAGCCGGGATATGCGCCACAAGCTTGAGGCCAATATTGTTCGTAACAGTCAGGTGGCTCTCGGTTACGCCGATGGTATCCCACGTCCAGTGGCCTGCGGCAGTTTCCGCGTGTCCTTGGGGTGTGGTGTTTATCTTTTGCCAGGCTAAGGGGTTGCGCGTGCCCATTGTTTCCGTTTTCCCCAGCATGAAGCCCCATTCATCGGCCGGGTTTGGCGATTTCAGCCAGAATCCATCGGCATTCAGCAGCATGATGTTTTCATTGTCTGAAAAGCTGATGATCTTATCGAGCATGGGCTTGGCCGAGATGTTCAGCACCACGATGCCGTGCGGTATGCCGCTGTTGTCAAACAGCCGAAGCGCCATTCGGACAACCGGATTGAAGGGTTGCTGGACTACGCCGTTTTCCACGTTCAGGTCAAGCGGGGAAACATAAAGCTCAGAGGGCCCAAGCTGGAGGCCCTGTCGCACATAGGGGCGGCTGCTTTTGTCCTGCAGGTCATCTGTTTCCAGCCTCCGGACATCGGCGGGGGCGGGTTGATCTATCCTGACAACCTCAACCCCGTCCTCGCCAATCCAGCGGACCTGGGCATAATTGGGGTTGCGCATCAAAAGTGTGGTGAAGGCATTGGCCACTTCATCAAGAGCCGGGTCGGCCTGGCTGACTGCCTGCCGCATTCTTGGTTCAAGGACTGCCACGCTATAGAGGTGGCTGGCAGGAAGCCTCAGGCTTGAATGGAGCGACTGGCTGGCAAGGCGGACAGAGAGCGTCTCGCGGGCAATGAACTGTTCATTCAAGCGTGTGTAGGCCATCTGCCCGGCGTAAAAGCCGAACGCGGCGATCACCGCGAGGCCGAGCAGTAGCCACAGAGTAAAGCGTTTGCCTGATATGTTTTTTGTCACCATCGTATCCAAATAGGGGAACCGGTGCTCAGAACGCCTAAACAACAGTGCCTTATTTCCTACGTCTGTTCCAGTTTCTTTGGATGAAATTATCAGTTGAATACTTTCAAGGCAGTTAATTTACCTAAGTGAATTTCAAAATGGGTGAGAAACCCTGGATGGATTGCTGCAGGCCATGCTTTGGCTTTTGGCCGCTTGCCCACGCTAAAACCCGCGGGTAAGATCGCGCCAAGGGGGCAGGGATGACACTACCGCGCATTGAAGCAACAGAAATACCCACATACAGGCCGCGCGCGCTGAAAGCGCTGGCGCGCCGCATCGCGCGCACCATTACCCGCTATCCTTATTTCACGGTCGTATCGGGTTTTGATACAGTGGCCAACGAGGAGGAGATCAAGGCGCTTGCTGGCATGCTGGGCACGCTTGGCGGTGGCGCAAAACAGACACAGCCGCCGCTTTCCTTCACCCGCGTCACTGTGAACCCTGAGGCCGTCCGGCGCACCAGAAAGGCAACGGCCTACAGCCGGACCCACCTGCCCATCAGCCCCCACACAGACAGCAGTTATCTGCCTGAACCCCATGACCTGGTGGCCTTCCAGTGCGTGGTGGCGGACACGGGCGGCGGTGAAAATGCCATGGTGGCGGTGACTGACGTGCTTTCCTGCCTTGATCACGGGGATATCAAGCGCCTTCGCCAGCCGGTATTCCCATTCTCAAGGGGATATTTCCCTGTGCTTGAAGGGGAGGGAGCTGAGACCACGATCCGCTATTACCGCACGCAGATTGACCAGGCGGTTCTGGACGGCGCGAGCCTGAGCGAGGATGACCGCGCGCTTCTGGGCCGGCTGGATGATGTGCTGGCGCATAGGGCACAGGCCTTCACCTTCAAGCTGGAGGAAGGCGAGGCTGTGTTTTTCGCCAACCAAAAGGTGCTGCATGCCCGCACCGGGTTTACAGCAGACAGCAACCGAACGCTTTTCCGGGTGCGCCACACCGTTGACTTGAAGCGCGCAGCAGCAGGCGGCCTCAAGAGCTGGCTTTCTGGGTTGCGTGCCAAGCCTGACACTGCGCCCGTGCGGCGGGACCCTGTTCATGACCTTAGGGATCAGGTCGCTGAAAGCCCGGATGATCCGCTTCTGGTGCGGCGGCTTTCCACAATACTGGCCTCGCGCGGTGCTTTTTCAGAAGCCGCTGTGTGGAACCAAAAGGCGCTGGCGCTGGCGCCCACGGCGTATGACAATCTTGTCCTCAAGTCCTGCCTGCGCTGGGAAGAAGGGGACCGCGAGGGTGCCCAGGAAGCCCTACGCCAGCTGGCGGAGCATCACCCCTTTGAATTCCCACGCCGCGCTGATCCGGCAGGCCCCAACATCCTTCGGGTGCGGGGTATGAAGAATGTGAAATATCAGCTGCGCACCAAGGCGCGCGGATTTGAGCCTTCGCTTGAAGGCGGGCATTTCTCGGTTTCAAACTTCCTCCGCGACCGGCGCTATAATGTGTGGCTGCATAATATCTATGATACGCCGGCTGAGTGGCCGGGCGACAGGCCAGCCCCTGACCTGGTGCTGAACACCATTGCCTGCGCCGACAGAATGACCGACAGCCTGAAGGCCCTGTCAAAGTTCCTGGCGGCATGGCCGGGCGTGCCGGTTATCAACCACCCTGACAAGGTGCTGCAGACCACCCGGGAACAAAACTGTCGCCGGTTGGGGGCTATCGACGGTGTGGTGTTCCCGAAAACAGAGCGTGTGCATTGGGACGGCGGCGATACCGGCAGCATGGTGTCCGCGATCACTGAGAGGGGCTTTAGCTACCCGCTGGTGCTGAGGCCGGTTGAGACCCATACCGGGGTTGAAGTGGCGCTGGCGGCGGACGCCGAGGCGGTGAAAAGCTATTTTGGTGAGGCGCGCGCAGGCCGGGATTATTACTTCATCCAGTATCATGACCTGTCGGACGAGAGAGGGTTTTTCCGCAAAAGCCGGACCTTCTGTATCGACGGGCAGTTCCACCCGGTGGCGAGCCTAGTGCACAACGACTGGAATGTGCATTCGGGCGACCGCTACAGCGTGATGGTGGACAGCGAAGAGCTTCAGGCCAGTGAACAAGCCTATCTGAAGGATTTTGAAGGCTGGCTGGGGCCGGATAACGTGGCGCGGCTTGAAGAGGTGCGCAAGCTCATCGGCCTGGACTTTTTCGGCATCGATTTCTGCAAGCTGGATGACGGACGCCTGTTCATTTTTGAATGCAACGCGGCCATGCGCCACAACTATGACCACGCCGGGGCTTTCCCCTATACCGAACCCTATCTGGACCGGGTATCGGACGCCTTTGACGCCATGCTCACCGCCCGAACGGGGCCGGTGGCGCACGAATGGATGAAGCTGAGCCAGCGCGCCGCGCGTTTCTAGGGCAAATGTTCGACCCGGGGTTGATATGCTTTGCGGGCACAACATAATGCTTTGTCATCCGCGTGTAACACTGTATCTTGTATACATGACCTGTCGGAGTTGAAGCCTTATGTTGCGGGGCGGTGCCGATGGTGGGCGTCGGTACCCTTTCCGGCTTGTCGGGGGGATATAGACTATGGGTGTTAACTTTACGCCCCACTTGCCTTCGCCGGACAGTTGTCCGGCCCTTGTGCTGAACGCCGATTATCGGCCGCTCAGCTATTTTCCGTTAAGTTTGTGGAACTGGCAAACGGCCCTCAAGGCCGTTTTTTTGGATCGGGTGTCGATCCTGTCGAATTACGAGCGTGAGGTGCACTCACCCTCAATGACCATGCCACTACCAAGCGTGATCGCGCTGAAGAAATATATCAGACAGCCGAAATATCCGGCCTTCACGCGGTTCAACCTGTTCCTGCGCGATGAATTTACCTGCCAATATTGTGGATCAACGGAAGACCTGACGTTCGATCATGTCATTCCCAGAAGCCAGGGTGGCAGGACCAGCTGGACCAACATTACGGCAGCGTGCGCGCCGTGCAACCTCAGGAAGGGGGGGAGAACACCGGAAGAAGCGCACATGTTCCCGCGGCGCAAACCCACGAGGCCCTCGGCACATGAGCTTCATGAACACGGTCGTCAGTTCCCGCCAAACTATCTGCATGAAAGTTGGCGGGATTTTCTTTACTGGGACGCGGAACTGGAGCGTTAGGCGAAAGGGCGACTAGATGGTGCCCTTTGCTAAACCCGTTTGGAGATCCAGATGGCCGCGCGGCAGCCGGCCTTGATGGCGGCGGAAAGGACCGGGTAACCCACGGCTTCTTCGGCGCCGTGTTCTTCGGCGATCTTCTTATGCTCGACCTCTTCGGCTTGGAACTGCTCAATCACCTCCTCAAGCTCTGGGTCTTTGCCCTTGAGCGCATCGCGCTGGTGCTGGTAATGGTCGTCGATCACCTCTTCGACCGCCTGGGTGCAGGCCATGGCGGCCTTTTCGCCCATCAGCGCGGTGGTGGCGCCAAGGGCAAAGCCGGCCACATGCCAGAAGGGTGTCATCAGGGTTGGGCGCACGCCACGTTCCGTGATCATCTTGTTGAAGCGGTCCAGGTGAACCTCTTCCTGCTCATACATGTGCTTGAGTAAGCCCGCTTTGGGGTGCTTGTCCCCCATCACGGCGCGCTGGCCCGCGTAAATCCGCACCGCGCCATATTCGCCCGCGTGGTCCACGCGGATCATGCGCTCAGTCTCTTCCTTGAGGCTGCGATCACCCGGCAGGGGCCGCGCAGGCACCTGCTTTTCAAGTGTTGGCTTCGGAAGTGTCTCTTTTGCGATTTTGCTCATATCCAGTCCTTCAGGCCGACCTTGCCTTGTTCACGCAAAATACGGTCATGCCGGTTGCGATCAGGAAATTATAGCCTGCCATGGATATGCCGAAAAGGGACCATGCTATATCGTCGCAGCGAATAAGTGGCGCGTCCATGATGGCCTTCAGCGCATCATCGATGCTGTCGGTGACATTCACATAGCTTGAGCAGGTCGCAAGGCCTTCCCACCAGCGCTGCTCGACCCCGAAGTGGAAGGCGGCGATGCCTGCGTCTGTCGCGAACAGAAGCGCCAGCAGAACCAGCACCCACCTCTGCGGCAGGCTTTTCATGCCGGTAGCCAACAGGCTGACGGCCATGATGGCCATATAGGGATAGCGCTGCCACCAGCAGAGCTCGCACGGCGGATAGCCCGCAAGCTGGAAGCCGAAGGCGGACCCAAGCACAAGCGTGGCCATAATGCCTGCAAACAATACCGGTTCGCGGTCAGGGAAGGATGTGAGTGTTTCGCTCATGCGGATGGTCCTACAAATATTTCAGCGCAACAAAGCCCAGAATGCCTACCACCATGAAGGCCGTGGTGACAAGCCCGAGGCGCTTTTCGATAAAATCGCGGATTGGGTCGCCGAACTTCCACAGAAGTGCTGCCACGAGGTAAAAGCGCGCGCCTCGCGCCGGGATGGACGCGCCAATGAACACCAGCGGGTTCAGCCCCACAACGCCGCTTGCTATCGTGACCACCTTGAACGGGATGGGCGTGAAGCCCGCCACCAGCACAATCAGGATGCCGTAATCGGTGTAATAACCGCGGAAGGCCTCGAACTGCGGCCCATAGCCGTAAAACTCGATGATCGGTCGGCCGATGGTTTCAAACAGGAACATGCCGATCAGATAGCCCGCAACACCCCCCAGCACGCTGGTGACAAGCGTAATGGTGGCCAGCCGCCAGGCCTTCAGCCGGTCAGCGAGGATCATGGGGATCAGCATGATATCGATGGGGATCGGGAAAAAGCTGGATTCCGCGAAGCTGATCGCACCCAGCCATTTCTCAGACGCCGGGCTCTGGGCCTTCTCGATCGTCCAGTCGTACAGTTTCCTGATCACGGTGGTTATGTCCCCTCTGAATGCTGGTCCAGCAGCAAACCTCAAACTTCCTTAGCAATGGGGCAAGCTCAAGGCAACTGAATGCGCGTGTGCGGCTGAATAATTTACAAGGGGCCCAAAGGGCGGCCATTGTGCGCTTGACGGGAAAAGAAACGCGTATATTATGCGCGGGCTTTCTACCGCAGATTCTATGCGCAGTGCCCCTGTGGCGGAACTGGTAGACGCGCGGGATTCAAAATCCCGTTCCTTCGGGAGTGTCGGTTCGATTCCGACCGGGGGCACCATTTTCCAAAATGTCCAGTTACCCTATTCCGCCGCCTGTTCCGGCGCTGGTGGCGGGCAGAAGCGCTGGCCCTTGTCGAAGATGATCTTCCACTCGCCATCCGCGTTTTTGCGCCAGGTGCTGTGGAAATAGGCCACGACCGTGCCGTCGGGCGCCATTACCGGGCCGGTGGAGTGCGCCAAAGTGCCGCTTTCGAGCACCAGCACGGTTTCCGGCTTCCATGAGAAAGGCGCGGCCTCGCCCTCATAATAAGGTTTCCAGCGCGCCATCACGGCTTCCTTGCCTCGGTCCGGCACATTCGGGCCCCAGAAAACAGTCTCTTCATCCAGGAAGCTGGCGAAAGCGTCGAAATCCCGGTCGGCCATGGTTCTGGCGAAAGCCGCCTCCACTGCCGCCACTTCCTGTTCGAGCGCCGTGGCCTCATAGCCTGTCAGCAAGTCTGCCGCACTGAGTGCCGGTGCGCCCATGGCCATGGCTGCTGCCAGTGCCAAGGCTTTGAATTGAATATGGGTCATGCTGTTTCCTCCCCCAAAGACTTTGGCCCAGCTTACTGCCTAGCGGGGGAGGTGTCTATTGCACGTCGGTTTGGTCTTTGGCGTTTGGTATGTGGCTATTCCGGCTTCCTGAGCACCATGAAAAGCGCCTTCTTCGGCCCCGGTTGCCACTTGTAGGCCACGCTGAAGCCAGCATCCGTGAACTCTTTTTCAAGCTCCGCGGCAGAGAAGAACTTCACAACGCTTGGGGCAAAACGCACAAGGCGCATCAGCGGCAGCAGTATCCGCACCCAGCCAAGCCCATCCTTGAGGCAGGCGGTGCTGGTGACCATCAGCCCACCGGGTTTCAGCATATCATAGCAGCGCTGGATTACAGCCTGTCGGTTTTCCAGCAGGTGCAGGATGGAATGGGCCATCACCATGTCCTGGCTCTCGTTCGGGACATCCAGATCATCAATGGCGGCAACCTCGAATGACACATTCGTGACGCCTTCCGCTTCCGCCTTGGTGCGCGCAATAGCGATCATTTCTTCGGAGATGTCAGTGGCGCGAATGTGCTTCACGTGGGGCGCATGCAGAAGCGCCGTGCTGCCGGTGCCGCAGCCGATCTCAAACACCTCCATGTCAGGCGTGAAGTAACTGCGCGTGACCTCAAGCTTGCGCTCATAAGACGGCATGTCGCCGATTTTGGCTTTGGCATAGCGCGCGGCTACGCGGTTCCAGAATTTGGCATCCTGATGCATGGTGTTCCCCCATTGGTGCTGTCGTTTACGGCTTTGGTGCCGGTTTCTGTAAATGTGGGGTGTTTGATGCCTGGTGTAAAGGGCTGTTGCGGGGCAGACGCCCCGCGCTGGATGCTAGGCCTCAGCTTAGGCGGGTCAGTCGTTCAGTTTGACGATATCCTCGATCATCACACTGGCTTCGCCAAGGAGGGTGTTGATGGTTTTGGGGTCATCAAAGATACGGTAGACATTAACCGACAGCATATGGTCATTGACCAGGGTTATCCCGATCACGGCACCAACCGGTGTCCGGCCATTTTCTGTCGCGACCTGTAGCTGAAGGCCTGCATAGACACCAGCATCGGTTTTCGCCAACAGTGACGGTACGCCGGTGCCGGAAATTTCAATAGGCGCCATGTTGTCCGTGCCGAGAACGCTCTCGCCGGCCTGGTTCACATTCTCGCTGATCTCGGCGACGTCCACCTTCACGCCCTTGTCGAATTCCACGGCCAGGGCCTCGACCAGCTGTTTTCGCGTAATACCCTTGACCGGCTGGGCTTTGGTGCCGCCCTGTAGCGGTGACAACAGGATGACCCAGCGGCTTGGATTCAGAGAAACCCCCTGGCGCAGCTGAGCAAGCTCATCGCAAAGCAGGTACGCCCCCGCCACTTCGTTGCTGCCGGCGTTGGCCTTTACCTGAATATCCAGCCAGGCCTTGTCGAACGGCTGTGCTTTGTCGATGGCGCAAAAGTCATCGTCAGCACGAACCGTCACGCTGGTTTCACCGAAGCTGACCTGATTGTCACCAGCATGGGTGGCGATGGAAAGGGTGATGGCAAGGCTGAAGGCTGTGGCCAGACGAATAAGTTTCATTGTTTCCCCCGAAAAAGATTGAAGGACAGGCTAAGTCATCGGTTTATCAGAGGCAACAGCTTTGGATACAGTGCGGCTTCAAGGTTGATCTTTCATTGATGTTGCAAACTACCGTATTGTGGCTCGGCAAAATTGGGAGGCTGACATGATCAAGGGAAGTTGCCACTGTGGTGCTGTAAGGTTCGAATTTCCAGGTTCGCCGGAATGGCTGACGGAATGCAATTGTTCCCTCTGTCGGCGTCTGGGCGCGCGCTGGGCCTATGCCGATGAAGCGGATGTGACGCTTCATATGGCTTCAGGCGCAACGGAGAGCTATATCCAAGGCGACAAGACGCTGGCGACACACCGCTGCAGGACATGTGGCTGTGTGACCCACTGGGAAGCGCTTGATAAGTCGGAAAGCAGCCGCATAGGCGTGAATATGCGCCTGGCGGACCCTGCGGATGTGGCCGGTATTCGCGTGCGGCATTTGGACGGCGCGGACAGCTGGCAATATCTGGATTAGGGCACCTGGCGGGCCAGAGCGGACTGCTCAGATGTAATCGAAATCGTCTTCCCCATGGTGCGCTTGCGGTGCCTCTGGGTGGATGGGGACGGTCAAGGTGACGGTCGTTCCCTTGCCTTTTTCAGACTCGATCTTCATGCCGCCCTTCATCAGCAGCATGAAATGTTCCACCAGCGGCAGGCCAAGGCCTGTGCCTTCGCCTTCGGCCTGGACATACATCTGTTCGCTGACCTGGGCAAAAGGCTGCATGGCCAACTCGATTTCCTGTTTGGTCATGCCGATGCCGGTGTCCGTTACCTTCAGTTCGAACTGATCGCCCAGTTCTGTGGCCTCGATGGATATATGGCCTTCTGCGGGCGTGAACTTCACTGCATTCGACACCAGGTTGATGATTACCTGCTTGAGGATACGCGGGTCTGTGGTGATTTCCAGCGCGGGCACTTTCAGGTGTACCTGCTGTTTCTTGCGGTCCATCAGTGGTTGGCTGAAAGCCACGGCTTCTTGAACAATCTGGTCCAGATAGGTGTCGTTGAACTGCAGCTCGAACCGGCCGGCTTCCAGCTTTGACAGGTCCAGGATATCGTTGATGATATCCAGCAGATGCTTGCCGCTTTCGCAGATATACCCCAGATATTCGTCAGTTTGCTCCGGCGTCACAGCCATATCCTTCTGCAACATTTCTGAGAAGCCGATCACGGCATTCAGAGGGGTGCGCAGTTCGTGGCTCATGGACGCAAGGAAGCGTGACTTGGCGATGCTGGCGGCTTCGGCTTCCTCTTTCGCCTGCGTCAGTTCCATGGTGCGTTCCACCACCATTTGCTCCAGCCGCTCTTTCTGCTCTTCCTGCAGCTTATAATGCAGCCTCAGTTCGTGGATCATGTCAGCGAAGGCACTTTGCAGTATCCGCAGTTCATCATGGCTGTGGCGTTCGCTGTTGGCCAGCAGGTCGCGTGTGACTTCGTCGTCCAGTTCCTTATGCAGGCCGCCAAACCTGGCCCGCCGGGCCAGGCTCGTGACCGTCTGCAGGGGTTTCAGCCAGCGTTTCAGAAGCCATGCGGCGACAATAAGCCCAAGGAGCGCAAGCCCACCCGCATAAAAGCTGGCCTGCTGGATCAGGGCGGTGATGTTGCCGCGCACCCGCTCGGTGGTTACGCCAAGATGTACGATGCCGATCAATTCCTGCCTGGGCGAGGATGTTGCGGCTGGTGTCTCTGTATCATTGTCCTGCAGTAATTCTTCTTCGAACAGGTCGTCACTGTCGCTTGCCAGCAGGTCGCGCCAGATGGGGGCGCCGATGTGCATGCCAGCGCCCAGCGTATCGGTATCCTCATCGCTGTTTTCGGAATGCTGCAGCACGATAGGGCCCCGCGACAGTTTCACGCCCGACGCCACATTGGCGTCTACGGCCTCTGATGCTGCTCCGGCGGGCAGTGTCGCGATCACCTGTCCTTTCGGGTCCAGAATGCTGATGTAATTGATGTCCGGGTCCTCAAGGTATGGCCCTAATGTCTGCTCCAGAAGCAGCCGGTCGCGCACCAGAACCCCAAGCTTCACGTTCTTTGCGATGCCGGTTGCGGTGGCTTGGCCGCGGCGCGCCAGGTCGTCTGTGAAAACCTGCGATGATGTCACAACGAAAGCGGCGGCCAAAAGCCCACCAACGGAGACAACCAGCAGCACAAGGAAGCCGGTGGCCCGTTGTGTCAGGCTCAGGTTGTCAGCCAGCCAGCGACCCGGCGCCCATGTCCGCTTCTGGGTTTTCATCTCATCACCATCTTCACCCCTGCGGGCGCGCCGCCGGTAACATCCGGTGTCTGGCGCAGGGTTTCCTGGTTGACAAGCAATTGAAAGAGGGTTGGGTCATCCGAAAGGTCAGGCGGCGTACCTGTTTCCAGATACTTTTCAATGGCCTTGCCCAGTTTTTCGCCCAGGCGTTTCGGATCAATGGTGAGGGCGGCCAGCATGCCACGGTCCACCAGCCTGTCGCTGTCCACCAATGTGGGGACCTGGTTTTCAAGCGTAAGCTGAAGGATATATTCCACCGTGTCGGCATTGATCGCTACGCGGTCCTCGATGAAGATGATTGCGTCCATCTCCTGGATCGCGGTGCGCAGGCCCACCGGCACATCATAGGGGCGCTGGACATAATAGAATTTTATCTGCAGCCCCAGTTCCTGCGCGGCCAAGACCGTTGGCTCACGAATATCGTCCAGCCTGTGCCGCGTGGCCAGGAAACCGACGCGCTTGATATTGGGAGCGAGAGCCTTGAGGGCCTGCAGTTTCAGCTTGGGTGAAGGCGGCATCACCAAGCTTAGAACGCCTTCTCTGAGACGATCATCATCCATTTCGGCCCGACCCAGGCTATAGAAGATCGGCACATCCTGAAGCTCACGGGCAATCATGCGCGTGGCCGGTTTGCCCATGGTAATGACCAGATCAAGCGTGTTATTGGCTTTCAGTTTTGCCAGCTCATGGGAAATCTGGCGGCCGATCCGGACGCTGCCTTTCATATCCATATACTTGACAGGGCGGCAGGGCAGGCAGTGCTCATTAAGCGCTTCCGCAACCGTGATGCTGCGCTCGTGTTTCAGTGTATCGACAATATAGACTTCAGCGGCTTGAACGGTGGCAGGCGCAAGCAACCAGCCCAGAAGCATCCATGCACTTCTGCATCCAGTAAGCCGCCAGAACGGGCGAAAGACCCTGTCAAATTTCCTGTTTCCCGTCGTCATATGCGATCGGATTGTCCCTTTCCCGACAAAAGGGTTAGCGGCCCCAAGCGGGGCTTGCCTACCTTTTGTAATTATATCAGGCAATAGGTTAGTAGGCCGTTAAGGACAATTTTATCCTTTTTGGCTGATTTCCACCACATGTGACTTGCTTCCCCTTAGTTGGAGCCTATTGTCTTGGTGAAGCTGGAAGGACGTCCTATGAACAAACTGCGCCTGATTGCCCTGTTTTTTGTTGCCTGGTCGGTGATGCCGACCGAGGCGACGGATATGCCGGCTGCCGCACCTGAAGATGTGGGCCTGTCGGCCGCTGTGCTGGATGACATGACCCGTCATTTTGACGCTTATGTGCGGGACGGAAAGCTGACCGGCCTGACGACGCTTGTGGCGCGCCATGGCAAGGTGGTGCACTTCAAAGCCTATGGCGACCGGAATCTTGCTAGCGACGTGGCGCTTGGAAAAGATGACATCTTCCGGATCTATTCCATGACCAAGCCAGTCACAGGTGTGGCCCTGATGATGCTGTATGAAGAAGGGCGGTTCAGTCTTGATGATCCGGTTGCGGCCTATCTGCCGGAGTTTGCAGGCGCGCGGGTTTTCAAGTCGGAGCGTGAAGATGGCACAGTTGAAACCGTCCCGGCGAAGCGTGAGATCACCATCCGTGACCTGATGCGCCATACTGCCGGGCTTACATACGGCCTTTTCGCCGATACGCCGGTGGACAAGCTTTACCAGAAGAATGGTGTTCTTGAATCTGGCCTGTCGGCCGAAGACTGGATTTCGCGTCTTGCACGCCAGCCACTTCTTTACCAGCCGGGGGACAAATGGGTCTACAGCTTCGCTGTGGATGTGCAGGGCCACCTTATCGAGGTGCTGTCCGGGCAGCCGCTGGACCAGTATTTTGAAGAACGCATTTTCGCGCCGCTGGGCATGCATGACACGGGTTTCTACATTTCCGACAAGCAGGCAGAACGGCTTGTGGATATGGTAAAACCCGATAAGGACAAGGGGCTTACGGTCATTGTCGATCCCTATTTCCCTGACTATACCAAGAAACCCTCCAGCTTTTCAGGTGGTGGCGGGCTGGTGTCCACCACAGTTGACTATTGGCGCTTCGCCCAGATGCTGGCGAACGGAGGCGAGCTTGACGGCGTGCGGATACTGAAGGGTGAGACCATTCGCCTGATGGCCACGGACCAACTGCCAGCAGCTGCGGCCGCGTCCTGGGGCGGTGATCGCGGGCTCGGGTTCGGGCTGGATTTTGCGGTGGTTAAGGACGTCCAGAAATATGGCGGCTATGGCAGTGAAGGCCTTTATTATTGGAGCGGCATGGCCAACACCAATTTCTGGGTTGACCCCAAGGAAGACCTGGTGGTGGTGATGATGACCAACCTACAGCCCTATGGCGTTCTTCCGCTCAAGGAAGACCTGCATAAATATGTCTATGAAGCCCTCGGGCAGACGGGCGGCGCAGACGCCGCCCAGGCGCGTTAGTAGGCCGTTCAGTTGCCATTCAAGATGTTTTCGCCAAGCGCAAAACTGAAACGGTACTTCACACCGGTTACCTTCTGGGGAACACCGTCGATGGACTTGGGCTTGTATTTGAATTTTGAGGCGGCGCTTAGGGCTGCTTCTTCAAAATATCCCGCTGGTTCCGTTTCAATAACCTTGATTGATGCAGGGTCCACTGATCCGTTTTCCAGGACAGTCAGCTCCAGCACGACATAGCCCGTGACCTTCTCTTCGATGGCTTTTCTGGGATATTGCGGTTGGACGCGCACCAGGGGCAGATAATCACCGCCATCATTGCGGGGTGTGGTTGAACCAAGTGGAATGGTGGCCAGGCCACCTTGTTTTCCGGGATTTTCCGCATTGTTGGTGTTGGCACACATTGTTGATATGGGTTTTATGGCGCTGAATGCGGCGGCTTCGGTCATGCCCCTGTCTACATACAGTCCGGCCAACAAGCCGCAATGAGAAGCTTGTGGGTTGGCCTGGAGGCGATCAAGCAAAATTGCTTCAACTTCATCTTTCCGGCCCAGCTCCCAGTTTGAGGAGATGCGCAGATAATGCCAGGTTTCTTTTTCATGGACCGTCGGAAGTGCCCGCGCTTCGGCCACGGCTCGGTCCATATACGTCAATGCCAACTCATAGTCTTCACGAACGTAATGGAGGTTGGCCATATACTGCAGGTTATTGACAGTGATCAGTGACGGGTCAACGCGGGATTCCCAGCGCTGCAAGTAGGCCAACGCTGCATCGTAGTTTTCTTCTGAGTAATAGAGTTGAGACAGGTTGTAGATAATCCCTATTTCCAGGGCCTCAGGAATATGGTTGGCAAATGTCAGGATCTGTTCATAACAATTGATGGTCGCGTCAACGTCATCCTGCATGTAGGCGATTTGTGCTCGCAGCTGCCAGATCACTGCCTTCTCATAGCCATTTGTGCGATCACGGTTTAGCAATTCGCCCAGGATCACTTCGGCGCCATCAAGATTTTTGACGTCAATGGCTTCCTGTGCCTTCTGAAGGCCCTTGTGCACATCGGCGGATAGCGCCGGGATTCGGCGCGTGTTTTCACTGTGTGAAGCCTTGGGTGCTGCGCCGTGCTGGTCATAGGACGGGCCGCCGCACGCCGTGATGGCGAAGAGGCAGCATGCTGTAACCAGGGCTTTCGACCCTTTGCCTGTATATTTCATTGGATAGTCCCCCATTTGGGCCTTGTGCCCGCATTTTTTACACTTGGGTACACTAACTGACCAAAGCGAATATGTGAATGCAAAAGCGGCGGGGCATGTGCCCCGCCGCGCGCCTGTCGATCGCTCACAACTGAAGACCCCCATCTACTCAGGGCGAACGACAATGGCGACTTTACCCGCTGGCATACCTGCCTTGACGGCTTCGTCATGGATGCGGATGAACCGGCCCATGGCGGCGTCTTTGTGGGTTTCCACCAACACGGGCGCGTCTGGTCGCGCCGTGTGGCCTTCTTTGATGATCGCTTCGATCGACCAATGGTCAATCAGGCGACCTGCGTGATGGATACGGCTTTGGGCATCGACGGAGAAACCGATCGGCTCGACCGGCGATACGGGCCCGGTCCGCGGCTTCTGGAAGTTGGGCTCAATGCCGTGTTCCCGAACAAAGCTCGCGGTCACGATAAAGAAGATCAGCATGATGAAGACAATATCCAGCATCGGCGTCATGTCGGGCCGGGCCTTGGCCTGCGGGCGAAGGCGTGTGCGCATATCCTGTCTCCCTATCCGTTTTCTGCCATTTCAAAGACCATGCGGAACTGGACGCCCGGTGTGGCACGGGCTTGCCCGTCTACAACGGTAGGCTTGTATTTGTATTTCTTGATGGCCGCGAGCGCGGAGCGGTCGAACCAGCCCTTGGGGTTTGCATCCACCACAACGGCGTTTTCAACATCGCCCATCTCTGACACGGTGAATTCAAGGATCACCCAGCCTTCGACCCCTTGTTCCAGCGCCCGGCGGGGATATACCGGCTGCACGCGCACCAGCGGCAAGCGTTCGCCGTCAGACAAGCCCAAAGCCAGCTTTGTTTTCCCAGGCGTCACGATTTCTGGTTTGGGCGCCCGGCCAACGGTGACATTGACGCCTTCAAGCGAAGCAGAGCGATCCACTGTTATTTCAGGCTGAGGCTCGACCTCGGGTGGCGGGGTTACCCGTTCGATCTCCCGGGCCTTGAGCTCGGTGATCTTTTCGATTGTGAAATCGCGGAATTGCTTTCTGGGGGTCTCCTGAAAGTCGAGATCATTGGAGGCAACAAGCCCCTGCATCAGATAGAAGAGCCCGAATGTGGCGGCCATCGCGCCGCCGGCAATGGGAACAAATTTGGATTGGTTGGTAGCTGCAAACATAACGCCCTCCATAAATGTTATGATGTAACATTAACAGACTTTTGGGCGCTTGAAAAGTTATAATATAACTTTATTGAGCGAAGGCCCCAAGGCGACGCATTTTGCCGAACCAGCGCTGTTTTTTGGCGTCCGTCGCACGGTCGACCATGCCAAAATAGCTGGTGCGGATCGGCCCGCACCCGGAGAAAGCCAGGACATTGCGGGTAAAGAACTTGACCCCGTGGGAAAGGTAGAACAGGCGATAGGCCAGAGCCGGCATCCCCATGGTAACCACCACGCGGACCGACCGGCCTTTCAACAGGCTGCGCCATGCTGTCAGCTCATCTCCCTCAGGTAGAAGGGTAGGGCGGAAGATCTGCTCGAAGAAGCCCTTCAGAAGGGCCGGCAGGCTGCCAAGCCATAGCGGGAAAACGATCACAAGATGGTCTGCCGCCAGAAGGGTGGCCTGCACATCCAGAAGGCCGTCTGGTGTCGGACCGTTGTTCCAGTCGTCGGGCGAGCGTAGCATGGGGAAATCCAGATCCGTGACTGAGATGGTCGTGACCTCATGGCCAGCTTCCAAAGCGCCTGCTTCGTAAGCGCTTGCGAGCGCATGACACAGGTGGTTCTGGGCGCTGTCAGGATGGCCCTGCAGGATAACGATCTTTTTGGCGTTTGGCATGATATCGGCCTCCATGTTCGAGGCTATCAGTCTGCGGCTTGGAAGTGCCCCTGTCCTTGATGGCGGTCAATCGGGGTTCAGGCTTTGGCGGGCAGACGGAACCGGATCAGGAAACGCCGTGTCATCGTGCGCACCTGTTGGCCGTCACGGACCGGCGGGTCGAAGCGGGCTTCCAGGACCACCTCTGTCGCGACACGGTTGAACGCGCCCACTGCACTGGGTGTGATGATGGTTGCCGCTTCAACCGCACCGTCAGGGGTTAGACGTGCTTCTATGAGAACCTCACCCTCGAGACCGCGTGCTTCTGCTTGTCTGGGGTAGCGTGCCTCAAGTATGACAGATTGCCACTGGCCTTCAAACAGGCTGCTGGCGGTCACACGGTGGCGCTCTGGTGCCGTTGGACGATGCATGGGAAGGGACACGTTGGCCGTGGGCCCGCTCCAGGTGAAAGCGGGCTCCCTGAGGGGAAAGCCCGGCAAGCGGCAGCCACAGCAATAGTCGATCCATGATTCTGTGTCCCACCATGCGGTGTCTTGTGTGTGGCGTATAGGCAGGACATAGCTTGTCTCTTCCAGAAGGCGGGGCATTGTGATGATGTGCGGCTTCTTCGGGCTGAGGTCGGCTGGTTCGCGCACCAGGAAGGATGCGAACCAGATAATCAACAGGCTTGCCAGAAGCCCAGAGATGATGCTGCCAATATAACGGACCATGTCGACCTCCTTGCAGAATAGTTATAATATAACATAATATTGCAAAGTAAGGAAACCCTAGAATAGCAAGCGGGAAACGAACCTTTGGTGTTCGTAGTGGGGCCAAAGAAAAACGGCGCCCCGGATGGGACGCCGTCTCTCGATTTTCATGTGAAGGCTGTTAACCTTTCAGCATTTCTTCGCGCGCTTCCTCAGCTTTGAGATAGCTCTCCCACTGAGTGATCATGCGCTTGTCCCTGCGGTCGGTTGCCATGCGCTTAGCGGTTTTGAAGACATCATAGGCTTCCTTGAACCGCTTCAGCTCAGTTAAGGCCTGACCCTGCTGCATCACTGCAGACAGTGTCTTTTCCTTGGCCTTTTCCGACTTGTCCTTTTCAAACGCTTTTACAACGCTTGCGAAGGAATCAAGGGCATCCTTGTAGTGACCAAGTTGCATCTGTACCTGTCCGATCTGGAACCAGAGGTCACCGTCGTCTTCGCCAGCGGCAGCCTTGGAGAGAGGGGCAAGCGCCTTCTCATACTCATAGGCCATCATATAGCACTGACCGAGGATCTTCTCGTTCTTCGGGGATTGCTCGACACGGTTTTCCTTGAAAGCCTTCTCGAGTATCCAGGCACATTTGATTGGTGCACTACGCGCCAACTGGATCTGGGCTACATTGACAAGCTGAGTCTCGTTATCGTCGAGGAAGCCTTGCTTGTATGCTGCTTCGGTCAGCGAGTAGGAGGTCTGCTCGTCACCCAGTTCCTGATAGATACCTGCCAGTTGGGTCCAATAGCGAGGCTTTGGCCAGTTGATCAGCAGGATCTCCAGCACGTCGCGGACTTTTTCGTATTGGCCAAGCTCCCAGTGAGAGGAAAGAGCGATGCTGTACCAGCTTTCTTTCACTTCCACGGTTTCAAGGGAATTGCCAATTTCGATCGCCTGATAGATATACTTCAGACACTCTTCGAATTCGTTCCGTACATAGTGCAGGTTGGCAATGAACTGCAGGTTGCTAACGCTGATCAGCGTCGGGTCAACACGGTTCTGCCAACGCTGGATATATTCCAGCGCCTTGTCGAAATCTTCTTCACTATAATAGAGTTGCCCCAGATTATAGATGATACCGATTTCAAGAGCTTCCGGGATGGATTCTGCGAACTGCAGGATCTTCTCGTAGGCACTGATAGTGCCGCGAACGTCGTCCTGCTCGTAGAAAACCTGTGCTTTCAACTGCCAGGCTACGGCCCGCTCATAGTCATTGGCCTTCCGCTCGAGAGCGTCGTCCAATATTTCCATACCTTCTGCATAGCTCTTGGCGTCGATGGCTTCTTGAGCCTTCTGCAGCTTCTTGTGGAAGTCTGCACTCAGCGCCTGAACCTTGCGGGTGCTCTGTTTCTTGTTTGATTCCGCCCGCTGGGCGAAAGCAGTTTGCTCACCAAAGATTGGCGTACCTTCCGGCATTGGCAGGGCAGCGAGTACCGCTGCCGCAGCCACAGCCATTGGAAGAGATTTGATGGTCTTGATCATGCTCATGACTTTCTCCTCCGCCTAGTCTGCCAGATCGAAGCTGAACCGGTATTTAACGCCGGTCACCTTCTGCGGTTGGCCATTGACCACCTTCGGCTTGTATTTGAACTTTTGCGCAGCTTTCGTTGCGGCCCGTTCAAAGTAGCCCTTCGGGTCGGCCTCGATGATGATGATGCTCTCAGGCGGTACAGTACCGTCTTCGTTCACCGTCAGTTCCACAATCACATATCCCTCAATGCCGCGCTCTTGGGCCCGACGTGGATATTGTGGTTGCACGCGCACGAGCGGCAGATAGTCACCATCCTGGCTTGGGCCGAGGTCGATGGAACCCAGATCTACACCAGCGCCACTGTTGGCACGGCCGATCGCCAGGTTCATCTTGTTCGGACCCTGAACGTCCACTTGCGGAGCTTCAATCTCCGGCGGTGGCGCCTCCACTTCTGGCGGCTTCTCTACTTTACGCTCCATGCGTTGTGGCGGTTGCTCCTCGATGTCTTCGACAACATCGACAAAGCGTACGCGGGTCTGCTCTTCAAGATTCACTTCCTGACCGAAATCAACAAGTGCCTGCATGACATAAAACAGACCGAAGGTAACGCCAGAAGCGGCTATAAGAGCTGTTACAAATCTTGCAATCATGAACTCTGCTCCGCTGCTATGGCAATTGTTGGGACGCCAGCATCGCGCACGGCGTCATAGACTTTCATTACCAACCCGGCCTTCGCATCTTCGTCTGCCTGGATAGCCACAGTGCCTTTTGGGTTTTCACTGTGCAGCTTCTCAACCGCTGTCCGTAGAGCATCAAGCTCCACTTCTTCACGGTTGATCCAGATTTCGTCCGTTGGCGTGACAGCGATCAGGATACTAACCTGTTTCCTGGGTATCGCTGTTTCGGCCTCGGGCTTTGTCACCTGGACCCCGGCTTCCTTTACGAAGACCGCAGTAACGATGAAGAAGATCAGCATGATAAACACGATGTCGAGCATCGGCGTCATGTTGATATCCGCTTCTTCTTCCTGTTTTTGTGCGTGGTCTCGCATTGTTTTCTCCACTATGCCCCCGAAGGGACTGCCCTTGAGGCAGGGGCTAAGCCCCTACCGGCTTTACTTCTTGGGCGTCATCACGACCTTGTCAGAGCTGATCCCGATGGCCATCGCCGCATCATAGATGCGAAGGGAAAGGCCAAAATGGGAATCTGCGGCAGCCTGAATCACAACCGGTGCCTCCGGACGCTCTACGCTTTCTTTCTTAATGATCGACGACACGGACGAAATATCTACATAACGGAATTCATGCATGATCCGTCCGTTGTTATCGATAATGAAAGCGATAGCGCGCTTGTCATCTTCCGGTGGCGGAGGAGTCTCACTATTGTTGTCCTCCGGTTTGT
>Ga0209273_10000834_pt1 | contig 33841 bp, 27 predicted proteins | sample tdAd471_FD_187126 | JGI IMG/M metagenome (GOLD analysis project Ga0209273, IMG submission 187126) | Marine sediment microbial communities from the Atlantic coast under amendment with organic carbon and nitrate - tdAd47.1 (SPAdes)... | ecosystem: Environmental > Aquatic > Marine > Coastal >...
GCAGCCGTAACCGATGAAACCAGTGCGTCGCAGCTTTGGGCCGGCAGTGGAAACGACTTTGTTTACGGTGCAGACGGCAATGACCAACTTGGCGGCGGCGACGACGACGACCATATCTCGGGCTTCGGCGGCGACGATGTGATTTATGCAGGTAAAACCGGGGCCGACACGCTGGATGGGGGTGACGGCGATGATGTCATCTTCGGCGGTTCAGAAAACGATGTAGTTACCGGTGGTAGCGGCAACGACGAAATCTATGGCGGCGGCGGTAATGATGTCGTGACAGGCAGTGCAGGTGTCGACACGCTTTATGGTGGCACCGGCGATGATACGCTCACAGGCGGCGGCGGCGATGATATCCTGCGTGGCGGTGACGGTGCGGACACGTTCATCTTTTCTGGCAGTGGCGGGGACGACCAGATCGATGGGTTCACCACCGGAGAAGACATTCTCGACCTAGGTGACACCACAACAGATTTTACGGACCTCGCAAGCGTGCAGGCCGCAGCGACAGACACAGCCGATGGCCTGTTGATCGACCTTGGCGGTGGCGACAGCCTGTTGCTGGCCGGCCTTGCGCTGGCTGATCTGTCAGATATCAATATACTCTATAGTTAGACGATAGAGCTGGCCAATGTTGAAGGCGCTGCTGTAGGGCGGCGCCTTTTATTTTGGCCTGGGTTTCGGCCATGCCATGCGTTAGCCTCCCCGCAGAGGAAGCAAACAGGACCCACGTTCATGCCGTTCATCAACCTTCTCAGCAATGCCGACCTCCTGGCGCTAGGCATTTTTCTTGCCGCCTTTGTGCTATACGGTTTTCTGGCAGATCACAGCCCTCTGCAGCAGTATTCGATATCAGCCGCCATGGACAGGCAGCGCCGGAACTGGATGCAGGAGGCACGGCGGCGCGAACTAAGGATGCTGGACAGCAATGTGCTGCAAATTCTGATGAACGGAATCGGTATCTTCGCCTCAACCAATATATTCGTCATTGGCGGGCTGATTGCCGGTATTGCCTATAACGAGCAACTGAGCGACGCCTTTTCCCGCGTGCCGTTCGCGGTGCAGATATCACCTGCTTTATGGTCCCTAAAACTCGCACTCTTGCTTGCGGTCTTTATCTACGCATTCTTCAAGTTCGCCTGGGCTATCCGGCTTGCGAACTATTGCGCGATCATGGTTGGAGCACTGGCGTCCCCGAATGAAGCGGAAGGGCCGAATGCGGAAGCGCGCACGGAGGCCGCAGCCTGCCTGGCAGCCCTGTGCGCCTTTCATTTCAACCGTGGGCTCCGCGCCAATTTCTTTGGACTTGCCGCGCTTGGCTGGTTCTTTAGTCCCTGGCTTTTCGTTTCCGGTACCATCTTCAGTGTGTTGATCCTTGTGCGGCGCGAATTTTTCTCCGGGGCATTGAAGGCCGTGAGCACGGTGAAATAAAAAGCCGGGGCGAACCCCGGCTTCGTTAAGGTATTTCAGAGGCTTATTTCCCCATGCGGTCGAGGATGCTTTCCGCTTCGTCCATCAGCCGGTTCATGCGGTTGATCAGGGTTTCATAAGGCGTCTTGGACGCCAGATCGATTTTCGATGCCTTCAGCAGTTCGTATGGATACTGTGACCCACCAGCTTCCAAAACCTTGATGTAATCCTCCGTCGCTGTCTCGTCGCCCGCCAGCATGCGCTCCGCGAACGCCGTGCCGCCAGAGATGGAAGTGGCATACTGATAGACATAGAAGTTCCTGTAGAAATGCGGGATGTAGGCCCATTCGATGGCATAGGCGTCATCGATGTTCATCACACCTTCGTCATGGCCGTGATATTTCTTCAGCAGGTCAAGATAGAGCGCGGTCATCTTTGCGCCTGAAAGTGCTTCACCGGCTTCCTGCATTTCGTGGATTTTCAGCTCGAACTCCGCGAACATGGTCTGGCGGAAGAAGGTCCCCCGGATACCTTCAAGCGCCCGGTCGATATAGTAAAGCCGCTCCTCGTCTGGCAGGTCCTTCGCCAGCATATATTCCTGCAGCAACACCTCATTGGTGGTGGAAGCCAGTTCCGCCGTGAAAGTGGTGTAGCTGAAGTTCTCAAACGGCTGGTTCTCACGGCTCAGAAGTGTATGCACCGCGTGGCCCCATTCGTGGCTGAAGGTGGAGACGTCCTCAAAGCCGCCGTTGAAGTTCAACAGCACATAAGGGTGCACGTCATATGCCGAGCCGAACATATAGGCACCAGGCCGCTTGCCCGGTTGTGGCAGCACGTGCATCCAGTCTTCCTTGAAGCCTTCCTTCAGGTGCCCCAGGTATTTTCCCCCGAATGGCTGCAGGGACACGAGGGTCATTTCCTTGGCGTCATCCACTGTGAAGGAACGGTCCAGCGCCGTAACTTCGGGGTAGATGTCATAATAGTGCAGGTCCTCAAGCCCCAGAAGCCGCTGCCGGAGTTTCAGGTAGCGGTGCATGCTGGCGAGGTTATCGTTCGCCGCGTCCACAAGCGTGCGGTAGACATCTGTTGGGATATTGCTGCCGGAGACGGCAGAAGCCAGCGCATTTTCATAACCGCGTGACTTGGCCCGGAATACATGGCCCTTCACATGCGTGCCAAGGGTGGCGCCTAGCATGGCTTCATATTGTTTCCAGGTGCCCCAGAAGGCATCGAAAACAGCCTTGCGGTCGTCCCTGTTCTGCACTGCGCGATATTTGCTGTAGGCCGACTGGTTCAGGAGCTTCACTTCTTCGCCATTCGATAGCGTGATTGAAGGCCAAGGTATGCTGGCATTGGCCATCAGCCCGTAAATCTGGCCGGGGCCGGAAAGCACATCACCCGCATTCGCCAGAACCTTCTCGGCTTCCTTGCTGAGCGTATAGTCCTTCTGCCTAAGGGTGTCGCGAATGTTGAAGGCGTGTTTCGCGAGGCCGGGTTCGGAGGCGATGAAGCCTTCGATCTTCTCCGGGCCGACTTCCAGAAGCTCTGGCGCGATGAACGATGTTGCCTGGCTGAGTTCCGCGAAAAGAGATTGGGCAAGGCTTCTGCGCTCCTGTGTTTCAGACACCCGGAGGTCTTCATCAGCTGAAAGCGTTGCATACACCAGGAGCCGCAAGGCGGACTTCTGCAGGGATGAAATCTTGTCCGACACCGCTAGAAGCGTGGCCGCGCTTTCCCCGATTCGCCCTCGATAGGCTTCTAGTTCTTTCATGTCTGACAGAACCTGCTGGCGTTCAGCCTCCCAGCTGTCAGCATTGGCATAGAGGTCCGTCAGGTCCCATACAGTTGCTTGGGGGGGGTCTGTCGCCTGTACGGGCAGGGTGGCTGGCACGCTGGCAAGCATGGCTGTCGATGTCATCAGGGCTGCAAGAGACAGCCGCAGTTTTCTTGTGATTTTCATTGTTTCCTCCCACAAATAAGAAGTTGCTAGATTGGCGTCGGTTTGAGAGCGTGGCAATATAACCAAGGTTGATTTCAGGCAGGCTTAGGGCACTCTCGGTTGGAGGCATGGCCCGAATACAACAGTTCGGCAGTCACCAACATTTGATTGGTGAGGCAGAACCTGTTTCAATATGTTAGTGAATTCAAATGGTTACTGTTGGGGGTAGAATGAAAATCAGGGTTTTGGCGCTGTTCATGGGGCTCGTTGGGTCCCAAGTATCAGCCGCAGATTTATCCGTTGAGGTTCGGGATGGCGCTGGCCAGCCTGTTCCAAATGCTATTTTGTCATTCGCTCCGAAATTTGCCCTGACGCAGCCTCAACCTGAAATGGGTGGCGCCGAGATGCGGCAGCAGGGTACGATGTTCTCACCTTTTGTCCTGCCGGTGCGGGCAGGGACAACGGTATCCTTCCCTAATTTCGATGAATTTCGCCATCAGGTATATTCCTTTTCCAAACCCAAGCGGTTTGAGCTTCGGCTCTATGGCCAGGACGAAAGCAAGACCATCACCTTCGACAGCCCCGGAGTTGTTGCCCTGGGGTGCAATATTCACGATAATATGCTTGCTTATATCTACGTAAGCGACCACCCGTATCTGGCGAAAACAGGGGCAGACGGAACCGTTTTGGTTCAGGGGCTAGAGGCCGGTGACTACGACATTCACATCTGGCATCCTGACCTTGCATCCGGTGAGAGGCCTGTGATGACCGGTGTTGCTGTTCCTGCCGGTGGCGGGAAAGCTGCGGGCCAAGTTAATCTGCGGTCTATTCGGAGTGTCCAGCAGCCGCCAGCAGAGGATGACTATAGCTGATGCCAGCGTTTCGCTTCAGAACCAAACTGACGGTTGTCTATCTCGCGCTGTTTCTGGCCGTGATGGGCATCATTCTTCTAGCTTTCTATCGGTCTGTAACCACCAATGTGGAAGACCAGACCCGCGAGCAGTTGGACGCTTCAGCCCGCGTATTCGAACGGATCGTCAATTACCGCGTGAAAACGCTGGGCGAGAGCGTTTCGGCCCTTGCCCAGGATTATGGCTTCCGTCAGGCGCTTGGAACCGATGATCGGCCAACTGTGATCTCGGCCCTTCAGAACCAGGCCCGTCGGCTGGAGGCAGACATGGCCGTGATCACCGATATGGATGGTGCTCCGATCGCATCACTTCTGGACGGCGAAGTGACCGATACCAAGCCCTTGATCAGCGATGACATGAAACAAATGGCGGAACGTGACGGTGTGGCGTCAAAAATGGTGTCGCTTGACGGGCGTATTTTTGAACTGGTGGTGACCGTGGTTCGCGCACCTGTACCCATCGCCTGGCTGGCATTTGGGATTGAACTGGATAAGGCGACTGCCCAGGAAATCAAGGGCCTTTCACCAATCGATCTGGAAATCGGGTTTCTCTACCGGCAGGGACAGGGGCGGTATCATGTTGCTGCAGCCACTTCGAATGCGGATGAGCTTGGCGGCTATCTGGTGCTGACCAAGCCGCAGAAGGAGGCTTTCCGCGCAATCTTCTTGGACCAGGAGCATATGTTCCGTCGGTTGCCTCTTGTAACCGGTCAGGACGGCGAGGAAATATCCGCGCTTCTCTATTATTCGATGGATACAGCGCTCGCGCCCTATGATCCGCTGGTATTCACCATGATCACGGTATTGGTTCTAAGTCTGCTTATCTTGATTGCGGGCAGCGTGGTTGTGGCGCGTGGCGTGACAAAACCGTTGACCGACCTTGCGTCAGCAGCCCAGCAGATCGCAAAGGGCCGGTACGAGGAAGTGGAGACAGAAAGCAGGGGCGATGAGGTTGCTGATCTGACGTCGAGCTTCAATCAGATGATTTCCGCGGTCAAGGAGCGGGAAAACAAAATCACTTTCCAAGCCTATCATGATGTGGAGACAGGGCTTCGAAACCGTCTGATGTTTGACAGGATGATCGAACAGGAAATCGACCATTCAGACTCCTTCGTGCTTGTGTTGGCTGAAGTGCAGCAGCTGCCGGAACTTCGCACTGTCCTTAACCACCAGAATATCAGCGAATTGATCAAGGGCGTTGCTCGCCGCATTGAAAAGGTGGCGGATACCGAAGTTGCGCGGGTTTCAACCGAATCCTTTGGCTTCCTGGTGCGTGACGCGGAAGAGGCAGAAACGCGCGCGTCGTTGGTTCTCAACAGCTTCCTGACGCCGTTTGATGTTGCCGACATTGTGATTGATGCGGGCGTCAAGCTGGGCCTTGTTAAGTTCCCAGGAGACGGCGAGGATGGCGCGACACTGTTGCGGCACGGTCAGGCTGCGCTTGACAAGGGCCGCGGTGCACCACGTGGGTTTGCTTGGTACGACCCTGACCGCGACAGTTCGCAAAAGGCGCGCCTGTCGATGATGAGTGAGCTGCGCCGAGGCCTGAAGAATGGCGAAGTTAAGTTCGCCTACCAGCCAAAGCTGGACCTGGCCAGCGGCAAGGTCACGGCTGTTGAAGCCTTGATTAGATGGATCAGTCCAACCCGTGGCTTCGTGCCGCCGGATGATTTTATCCCAATGGCGGAACGCACGGGTGATATTCGTCATGTGACCGATTGGGGTCTAAGGAAGGCGATCGAGCAAGCGGCCGAGTGGCGAGAAAGCGGGCTGAACCTGGCCGTGGCGATTAACCTTTCGACCAATGACCTGATGAACCATAATCTGCCGGCGCAAATTCTGGCGCTCCTCAGGGAATATGACCTGCCGCCCGAATTCCTGAAACTTGAGGTGACAGAAAGTGCTGTAATGCACGACATGACCCGGGCGCTGGATGTGCTCAATATGTTGAGCGCTATGGGCCTTGCCCTGTCTATTGACGACTACGGCACGGGCTATTCCTCGCTCAGCTACATCAAGAAGCTACCAGTGGGTGAGATCAAGATCGACAAGTCCTTTGTTCTCAATCTGGCAAAAAACGACGAAGACAATATCCTGGTTCGCTCAACCATTGAGCTGGGCCATAACCTTGGTCTTTTGGTGACAGCCGAAGGGGTGGAAGATGAAGAATCGGTCGGTCGGCTGAAGGAATATGGTTGCGACGTGATACAGGGCTATCATATCGCCCGTCCGTTGCCGCCCGCTGAACTGGAAGACTTCCTGAAAGAGAGTGAGTATGGTCCGGCCTAAAGCCATGCCAAGGGTGGCCTGCGCTGCTGTCCTGGCATTCTCTACGGCATCGCACGTTCAAGCTGAAGGCCTGCCGAAAGTCGATTTCGAGCTGCTGACAGACGCCCGCTTTTCTGTCGTGTCCGGTGAGCAGGGCTGGTTTGACGACTGGCTGGGCAAGCTTCGGTACGGCGGTGACCGCCTGGGCGGAGGGGAGAGCCGACTGCGGCTGGCCGAACTGTCGCTCATTGCCCGGTCTGACATCACTTGGGATCTGCAGGCCTTTGTGCACGCAAAGTTCGACCCGGAGCAGGACAAGCCCGCTGACCTGGTGGAAGCATTCCTACACTATAAACCCGTGCCCACATCCAGCCTGCAGTATGAAATGCGGGCGGGGCTTCTGTTTCCGCATATCTCGCGTGAGAATATATCCACAGCCTGGACCAGCCCTTTCACCATCACGCCGTCTGCTGTTAACAGCTGGGTGGGGGAGGAAATCCGCGCGCTCGCGCTTGAAGGCAAGGCCACATGGAAGATGAAGGGCCAGAAGCTGTCTCTCACAGCTGCTGTATTTGGCTTCAATGATCCAGCAGGCACGCTGCTCGCCTTCCGGGGCTGGGCGCTCGGGGACTATAAAACCGGCGCTTTCAGCCAGGTGCCGCTGGCGCCAGTCCCTTCTATCGAACCGGGTGGCTTTCTGGCCGACCAACCTGTCTGGGTGCATCCCATTCGTGAACTGGACGGGCGGCCGGGGTTTTATGGCGCGCTTGATTGGGAGTATGGCAGGCGGGGCAAGCTGGGTGCCTTCTATTATGATAACCGCGGGGACCCGGAAACCTTCAAGCACAAGCAGTATGCCTGGGATACGCGCTTCCTGAACATCTATGCGGAAGTGAAGGCACCAGCCGGTATACAGCTGATCTCCCAGTATATGGCAGGCAACACCAAGATGGGGAAGTTGATCGGCGGTCAGCGCATGGTGGATGTCGATTTTGCAGCCGGTTATGTGATGGCCACGCGCAAGCTGGGTAAGCACCGTATCAGCCTGCGCCGCGACTGGTTCGACACAGACGACAATACATTCGTGGCCGAAGACAACAATAACGAGGTCGGGACCGCCTGGACGCTGGCTTTCAATGCGAAGGTGGGCGAAAAAGCCAACCTGATTGCCGAAGTCCTGCGCGTGGACAGCAACCGGGCAGCTCGACAAGGGCTGTGGGGGACCGCGCCGGAGCAGGACCAGGTTCAGCTCAGCTACCGGCAGCGGTTCTAGCTTTTAGAGGCCCAGCTGAGCCTTGTAGGCGGCAAGGCCTGCTTCCAGGTCTGCGATCAGGTCGTCAGTGTCCTCAAGGCCGATATGCAGGCGGATCACCGGGCCATTTGACGCCCATGTAGTGGCTGACCGCGCACCCGTTGGGTCGCTTGGCAGGATCAGGCTTTCATAGCCGCCCCAGCTGAAGCCCATTTTGAACAGCTTCCGTCCGTCAACGATATGGGCGGTATCTTCATAGCTGCCGGCCTTCAGAACGATCGAGAACAGGCCGGTGGAGCCTGCGAAATCACGCTCCCAAACCTCATGGCCTGGGCAGTCTTCAAAAGCAGGGTGCAGTACCCGTTCCACCAGCGGATGGTCTTTGAGCCATGCCGCGACCTTGAGGGCGTTCTCTTCATGCTGCTTCAGCCGTACGCCCAGCGTACGAAGTCCGCGCAAAACGAGGAATGCGTCGTCGGCAGACACGGTCTGTCCCAGTTGGTAGGCCGTGCGGCGCAGCATCTTGAAGGTACGTTCGTTCGCCGTTGCCGTACCCATCATTACATCCGAATGGCCGCCCAGATATTTGGTGGCGGCGTTGACCGAAATATCGGCGCCCAAGGTGATAGGGTTCAGGAAAAGCGGGGTCGCCCAGGTGTTGTCGGTGATGACGAACAGGTCATGCTTCTTTGCGGCTGCGATGATCGCCGGCAGGTCCTGCACCTCGAACGTCAGCGAACCGGGGCTTTCGGTGAAGATGAGCTTTGTATTTCCCTTGATCAGCGCCTCAATACCGCCCGCTATCATGGGATCATAATAGGTGGTCTCAACCCCCATCATCTTCAGCATGCCGTTCGCGAAGGAGCGCGTGGGGTCATAGGCGCTGTCGGTGATCAGGATATGATCGCCTGTGCGCACAACCGAAAGAATGGCATTGGTGATCGCCGCAACGCCGCTTGGGAAGAGCATCGTTCCGGACCCGTTCTCAAGTTCCGTGACAGCGTCTTCAAGCGACCACTGGGTCGGCGTACCCTTGCGGCCATAGAAAAGATGCCGGGCTGCCGGGTCTGCAACGCGCTCGCGATATTCCTGATACGTCTCGAACAGGCAGGTGGACGCCCGGTACACCGGCGGGTTTACGATGCCGTGGGTCCATTCCTTGCGGCGACCGGTGGTCGTCAGCCTGGTATCTGATTTTTGCGTGTCAGGCGTTTTCTTGTTGTCTGTCATGGCGTTGCGCGGGTCCTGTCTCAATAGGTAGGGCAGGGTCTGCGCCCCACTCGGTCCAGGAACCGTCATAAACGGACACGTCGCGTTTGCCAAGGGTCAGGAGCGCGAGCTTGAGCACGCAGGCAGTAATGCCGGAGCCGCAGGAGGTGACGACAGGCTTGTCCAGGTCAACACCGGCGTCCTCAAATACCGCGCGAATTTCATCCGCTGGTTTCAGCGTGTGGTCCGGGGCAAACAGTGTGGAAAAGGGCACATTAAGGGCATAGGGAATGTGCCCTGACCTAAGTCCCTTGCGGGGCTCGGGCTCTGTGCCTTCGAACCGTCCTTTCGCGCGGGCATCAATCACCTGTTCCTTTTTGGATTTCAGGTTCATGTAAAGGTCGTCCTGGCAGCGCAGGCGCGCGGGCTTCAAGGTCGCCCTGAAGGTGCCGGGTGCGCGCTCGGTCTTTGCGTCCGTCACCGGTCTGCCTTCCGCCAGCCACTTCTGTAGGCCGCCATTAAGCACAAAAACATTTTCATGCCCCATGACGCGGAAGTTCCACCACACGCGGGCAGCGGAGCGAACATCACTGTTGTCATAGACAACAATTGTATCGTCATTCGAGATGCCAAGCTTCCTGACCACGCCTTCGAATTCGTCGGCGCGCATCATCATGTGGGGCAGGTGGGCTGCCACTTTGATGTTGTTATCAATGTCAAAGAAAACCGCGCCCGGGATGTGGGCTGTGTCATATTCCGCGCGGGCTTTGCGCTTGTTCGCGGGCATGTGCCAGGAGGCATCGACCGGCACGATATTCTTGTCTGCTCCGACGGCATCCAGCTGTTCTGCGAGCCAGTCGGTGGTCACCAGTGGAAACGGGTTCATGAAATGGCCTTTTCCTTACACTCAAACCAAAATCGGCAACGCTAGCGGTCACGAAAGACCACAGACGCTGCCGCCGCGCAGCGTACGCTTGTTGGCGTTACGGCACAATCAAGCAATTGTCAGGGCAGCCATGCCTGCCATGCATGCCTTGGCTTGGGCTTCAGGGAGTTCAGGTCACCACTTGGTGTAATTTGCAACAAATTATGGTGCAAAAAGAGAATTTTACCTCTCTGATTTGTCGCAATATGCATTTATTGCGATGCTTTTGCAATATCCTTCCTTGTTAAGTTTGTTGATAAAGTTATATATTTCAGTGGTTTATGGCTATGTTGCAGGGCTGGCCTGTCTCTTGCTGTTGTATTATGGAAGCAGAAGGAGACTCAGGTGCGAATTTTATCCCTTTATTTACTCGTTGCGCTCGCTGTCGTAGCGGTAGTCCAGGCGGCGGAAGCCCGTCCCCCGTTTTTTATCCGCTACATTGATGTTGCGGATTCAGCTGATGGTAAGGACGTTCTTGTCGCGGACGTCGTTAACCCGCGTAATGCAAGTGTTCTCCTGAAGGCTTATGTGCGCCCTGGTGGCGTGCAGGAGGCTGCGCTGGCTCAGTCTGAAGCAGATTTCTCAGTTGATCCTGTTAGTGTGCTCATTGCCCCTGCGTCCCGGCGCAAGCTCGAGTTCCCGGCGGCAGGTTTCCCACAAGGGTCGGAGAGCCGGACGTTCGAACTGGTGATAGAGCAGCAGCCAAAATATTTCGCCAGCAGGCAATCGCTTGGCATGCCTGATAGCATGACCATTACCACCTATGTGGTAGAAATAGTGGTGCCGGGGGCAGAAGTTGGAGGAGCGATCCAGGTTGGTGAGGTTGAGCGACGGATAAGGCAGGAAGAAGCCGAATAATCTGAGGCATCAACAGCAACTAGTTTGTGAGAGCACGGGCATCTGCAGCCCTGGCCAAAGACTACCACAGGAAAACCAACAAAAAAGAGGCGCGGAACTCTGCGCCTCTTTCTGTACCCGTGCATTCCTAAGGGGGGAAGGACATGGCGGGTACGGCTTGGAAAACTCATGTACTCGGAACTAGAGGGTACTCGATACTCAATTCACCACATGGCGGCTCGCGAAGTCACCGGCGTCACTGGCCGTAAACAGTCGGCTCAGAAGCGGGTGGTCGAACTCTTCCGTCTGGTCGCATTCCACCAGATTGTCTTCCGCCACGTACGTCGTGTGGGTTTCGCCGTCCACAAGGACGTGATACCAGGGGCGGTCTTTCGGGGGATGCGAGTTAGCCATGATGTCATACCATTCAGGAGACTGGCTATACACAGCATCCACATCGAAGATGAGACCGCGGTAGCCGAACCTGCGGTGAATGACCACCGTGCCCGGCGCAAAGCGTGCTCTGCAGATTTTTTGTGCCATTGTTCTTCTCCTACTCAGTCGAGTGCCCAGGACCCTTTCGTTCAATTTGCCTGAGGTCGGCAAAGGCCACTTCTTGGCCTGTTAACTTCCAATATAAAGGGCCTAAATTAACAAATTCTGAACTAATCGTTCAAAACTGTTAAGTTTTTAGTAATTATATTTCAAAGGTTAACGCGCGCGGGCTCAATTCCTTAACGCGCGGCATTGGCGTTAAGGGCGATCAAAGGGTTAAAACCTTTGACATTCAGTGCCCTCAAAAGCATAGAAGGGCGCATGATAAGGGGATGTTTCACCCTCGACTGTTTTGGCCTTGTGATAAAGGTCGGCCTTAAGGATTATGTGGGATGACGAAAGAAATTTATCAAGGGCTTGAGCAACTGGGTTCAAAGTCAGACGCGCCGCAAACGCCAGAGGAAGCCGTTCTTGAATATGTAAAGAACCCGCGCCCGAATTCGGATTACTGTGTGCGCTTCTCATGTCCTGAGTTCACGTCGCTTTGCCCCGTAACCGGCCAGCCTGACTTCGCGCATCTGGTGCTTGATTATGTGCCGGGCGATCATCTGGTGGAAAGCAAGAGCCTGAAGCTGTTCCTGCAAAGTTTCCGCAACCACGCCGCCTTCCACGAGGATTGCACCGTGGGCATCGCCGAGCGGCTGGTCGCGGAGATGAAACCAAAGTGGCTCCGGTTCGGCGGTTACTGGTACCCGCGCGGCGGCATCCCGATTGACGTCTTCTACCAGACAGGCGAAGCGCCCAAGGGCGTTTGGATTCCGGAACAGGACGTGCCCAACTACCGCGGGCGGGGGTAGGGCGTGAACCCCTACATCCAGATTTTAATAATTCTTGTCTTTCTTGTGCTTTTGGCTAGGAATTTGGTCATTGGCCTCAAAAATGGGGTCATCCAGTACGGCGGAAGCGGTGATAAATTTATGCATGACCGAGAAATGAGCCCTGTGAACTATTGGTTTGGTGTTGTTGTGCACTTTTTCTTGATCTGTGTATGCACATATGCGCTGGCGCGTGTCGTTCTAAACCAGCTCTAGGTCATAGTATTCGGGAGTATTTCATGCATCTTTGTTTTCTTTCCAGCCGGGTGACGATGCCCGGGTCTCCCGTTCGCCGCAGTGACGCGTTCGAGCATGACCAGATGATGGAAAACCTGTCCGCCGCCTTTGAGGCGCGCGGGGCCAAGGTGACCGACGTGTCGTGGGACGACAAGGAGGTTGATTGGGCCAGCTTCGACGCCGTGATGATCGGCACCACCTGGGATTATTGGGACAGGCTTGAGGAATTCCTCAAGACGCTCGAGGTTATCAAGACCAAAACCCGGCTTTTCAATGCGCCTGAACTGGTGCGCTGGAACATTGACAAGCGTTACTTGCGCGACCTTGAAGGCAAGGATGTGCGGCTGATCCCGACAATCTGGGCAGACAAAGCAACGCCAGAGGTGATCGCTGGCGCATTCGAGACGTTCGGAACCGACAAGATCGTTGCCAAACGCCAAGTAGGCGCGGGCGCCGACGGTCAGCATATGATCAATCGCGGCGATACGGTACCTGATATGCCGCACCCGATGATGATCCAGCCTTTCATGCGTTCAATTGTGGATGAAGGCGAGCTGAGCTTCATCTTTATCGGCGGTAAGCTATCGCACACACTTCTGAAGACCGCAGCCAAGGGCGATTACCGTATCCAGAGCGCCTATGGCGGGCAAGAGACTCCGGTGGAGCCATCGGCCGCAGATGTGGCGCAGGCGGCCAAGGCGCTGGCGGCTGCGCCCATCGCCCCTCTCTATGCCCGCGTGGACATGATCCGCGCTGAGGACGGTGGCCTGTACCTGATGGAAATGGAACTGATTGAACCGTTTCTTTACCCAATACAGGGCCCCGAACTGGGCGCGCGCATCTATGAGGCGCTCAAGGATTAGGGCTTGGCATTTGCGCATGCCCTTCCCATATAAGTTTGACAACAACAAGCGGGGAGGGCAGCGATGACAGATCAGCAACCACCACAGGACGATGAGCCGGAAAACGGCCAAGGCAGAAGCCGTAAGCATGACCCGAAATATATCGCGGTTGGCTTGGCCATTGGCGTGGGCGTGGGCGTTGCCCTGAACAACATCGCCATCGGTATCGCGCTTGGGCTGGTGTTCGGGGTGGTGATGAGCCGCAAGAACAGCGGCGAATAAGGACAAAGATTAACCGGCAATGGGGCCTGTGCTTAAATTTCTAGCCAAGTTGTTTGGAGCCATAATAGCTGTTTTTTGTGTAGTGCTATTTGCAACAACCCGTTTTGAGACGCGGCAGGAACACTGGCAATGGCGGATAGACAATCATGTCGCAGAAATCAGCGTTTCGCTTTTCACTATCTTAATATTGTGGTTGGCGTTCAGGGAATTTCGGAACAGCAAGCGTGATTGATCACGGAATATCGATAAACTTGTGGGTTTGCAGGCTCAGGCGCCACTGGGGGTGGGCCTTGCAGTAATCGACCGCTTTCACCGTATTCTCTGCCTGCGTTTCGCAGTCCATCGGCTGCAGGAAGAAATGCTCGAAATCCAGGTCTTCGAACTGGGCCGGGTCGCCGCCCGCTTGCGGGTACACAAGCTTCAGTTCCTGGCCCTTTGTCACGATCATCTCTGACCCGATCTTGGGGCTGATGCACAGCCAGTCGATGCCCTCAGGCGGCATGACCGTTCCGTTGCTTTCAACAGCAATTTCGAAACCCGCAGCGTGGAAGGCCGCAACGAGCGCATCATCCAGCTGCAACAAGGGCTCACCCCCGGTGCAGACCACAAGCGGCTTCCCGCTTTTACCAAGCCACAGGGCCTTCACAGCCGTAGCAAGGTCATCAGCGGTCTTGAATTTGCCGCCGCCTTCACCGTCTGTGCCGATGAAATCGGTGTCGCAGAACTGGCAGATGGCCTTATTGCGGTCGCGCTCAAGCCCGGTCCAGAGATTGCAGCCAGCAAAGCGGCAGAACACGGCCGGGCGACCGGCTTGCGCACCTTCGCCCTGCAGTGTGTAGAACATCTCTTTGACCGTGTAGACCATGTGTTTCCGTTCGTTATCTCGTCACCCTGAACTTGGTTCAGGGTCCATGCCTGCCGTAGGCTGTGTTCCTGGATGCTGAAACAAGTTCAGCATGACGGCAAGTGGTTAGTCCTGATACCGCGTCGGGTCTGCAAGGCCAGCCTCCTTGAAGCCTTTCTTGCGCAAGAGGCAGCTGTCGCAGTGGCCACAAGCCTTGCCCTCAGTGTCCGGGTCATAGCAGCTGATGGTTAGGCCGTAGTCAACGCCCAGGCGCGTGCCCTCGGCCACAATCTGGGCCTTGGTCATGTCAATCAGCGGCGTTTGGATACGGATGCGTTCGTCTTCCGTCACGCCCGCCTTGGTGGCCAGGTTCGCCATGGCTTCGAACGACGCGATATATTCGGGGCGGCAATCTGGGTAGCCGGAGTAATCCAGCGCATTCACGCCAATGAAGATATCCTTGGCGCCGATCACTTCTGCATACGCCAGCGCGAACGACAGGAAGATGGTGTTCCTGGCCGGCACATAGGTTACCGGGATATCGTGGCTCATGTCGTCGTCAGAGCGGTCCTTGGGCACATCAATGTCTGCCGTCAGCGCGCTGCCACCAAACAGGCGCAGGTCCAGCTCAGCGGTTTTATGCTCGGTCACGCCCAGGTGCTTGACCACCCGGTCTGCGGCCTCAAGTTCAACGCTGTGGCGCTGGCCGTAGCGGAATGAAATGGCGTGGACATCAAACCCCTGGTCACGGGCGATCGCGATTACTGTCGCGCTGTCGAGCCCGCCGGAGAGTAGTACCACTGCTTTTTTCTGCTCAGTCATAACGTACCTTATAAATCAAAACCGCCCGGCGTATAGCACCGGGCGGCTCGTTTGATAAGAAAAAACCTCGGGTCAGGCTTAATCTACCGGCTCTGCCTTGAAGACTTTTTCGTCCAGCTCGCCTTCCCATTTGGCGACAGCCGTACCGACAGAGAGGTCGCCCGTCACATTCACCACGGTCCGGAGCATGTCGAGCGGACGGTCAAACGGGAACACAAAGCCAACGATCAGGAAGGTCTGCGCGTCTTCAATGCCGATCACACTGAGGACTGTCGCCAGCAGGAACAGCGAGGCCGAAGGGACAGCCGCCGTGCCGATGGACACCAGCGTGGCGGCAAAGGCGATCATCAGATACTGCTCAAGCCCCAGCGGCACGCCAAGGACTTGCGCCGCAAACACAGCCAGGATGCCCACATAAATGCCGGAACCGTCCATGTTGATGGTGGCGCCCAGTGGCAGCACGCTTGAGGCGACCGTTTTACTGACGCCCAGGTTTTCTTCTGCCACCGTCATGGTAACCGGTAGGGTGCCGGAACTGGATGAAGTGGAAAAGGCAACAAGCTGCGCGCCCGTGATGTCACGGAAGAAGCGGGCAGGGGGAAGCTTCAACAGGAACTTCATGATGGCGCCGTGGGTGAGAACCACGTGAATGAGGCACGCCGCAATCACCGAGCCTGCGAGCGGCACCACGGTAAAGAGCTGCTGGATGCCGCCCTGGCCAACGACCTTGGAGATCAGGGCGAACACGCCAAACGGTGCCACTTCCATCACGATATGGGTTACCTTGAGCATGGCTTCAGAGCCATCATCGGCGAACTTGGCCAGGGTCTTGGCCTTGCTGCCCGCCATCAGGACGCCTGCGCCCAGGATAAGGGCAAAGAAGATGATGGCCAGCATGTCGCCGTCAGCCAGCGCTGCGAGCGGGTTGGTCGGGATAATGCTCAGCAGGCGTTCAGCCAGCGGTTTGGCAGGCGGCAGTTCCTTGGCCACCGCGCCGGAAATGTCGACGCCGATCCCCGGCTGCACGATGGCAGCAACCGTGAGGCCAATGGTGATGGCAACCAGCGTGGTGCCGATATAGAGCATGAGCGTCTTGATGCCCAATGACCCCAATCGTTTCGGGTCACCCATCGCGATAACGCCGGATACCAGCGTGATGAACACCAGCGGCACCACGATCATCCGGATCAGGTTGATGAAGATGTCGCCAATCCAGGAAATCTTCGCGGCATGCTCGCCTGCGAGCGCGCCAAAGACGATACCGAGCACCAGCATCGCCATGATACGCTTCCAGAGCGTGATCTTGAACCAAGCGGAAAACATGTGTCCCTCTCCCCAGAACATTGTTGGCTGCGTGGTCCGCAGCCGGTTTCTATTTGCGGCCTAGGGTTAAGCGAAATGGCTAGGATGGCAAGGATTATCCGAAAAATATTCCGTTATTCCGATGGGTTACTGCGACAGTTTTACGGTGGGCCTTGATAGCGGGGAGGGGGCGCATGCGACGTCTAAAATTATAGCTGTTTATAGACTATTCATCTTGGCGTGTTAGAGTGGCATTGAGGTGGATAGAGGAAAAGTGGGGCAGGCGTGGGACTGATCACGAAATCTGGCTTGAAATCTGTGTTGCTTGCGGGCGCTGTTGCGCTTTCGAGCATGCCAGCCCAGGCCTGCATCAAGCAGGCTGAGCTGAAGGCCGACCAGCTTCGGTTCCTTGAGCTGCAGCTCAAGGTGGCGGCGCTCAAATGCCGATTTGAGAACCCGCGTTTTGCCGCGCTCTATAACCGGTTTGTCGGAGCGCACAAAGGTGCAATCAAGGCCAGCCGCTGGCCTGTAGAAGCTTATCTCGCGCGCCAGACCCGCATGAATATGGACGCCTATGTCACCAAGACAGCAAACCGTATCTCGCTTGAAAGCATTGATGCTGACGGTTTTTGCGCCAACGCAGCAGCGGTGGCCGACACGGCGGCATCTTACGCTGACCCGCTGATGGCGATGGACCTTCTGCCCGTGCGGTACCGCACGCCGCGCCCGGTCTGCAAAGAGGGCTTTCCGCCGACTACGGCAGTTACTGGCGGGACTGGGCGCATAGAGACCATAGACCGCTAGGCCCGGCGGGTAGCATCAAGCCCTAGAGTATTCCCAAAAGAAAAGGCCGCCCGAATGAGCGGCCCTTCTTTATTTTGATCTGTTGCGCGGCTTAGCGCTTCAGCACGATTTCCGCACGGCGGTTTTGCGGCTCGCGTACACCGTCTTCGGTGGCAACAAGCGGCGAGTTTTCGCCTTTCGCAGCAGTCATGATGAAACGGCCTTCAACGCCTTCGGCAACCAGAGCCGCTTTCACAGCAGCAGCGCGACGCTCGGACAGGGCCTGGTTGTAGGCTTCGGTGCCGGCACGGTCAGCGTGACCGGTTGCCATGATGCGTACAGCCTTGTGCTCTTTGAAAGCTTTGGCAGCTGCCTTGATGATGCGGGCAGCGTCCGGTGTGATGTCGGATTTGTCGAAGTCGAAGAACACCATGAACGGGCCGGGCAGGGCCACAGGCTTCGGCTCTGGTTTCTTTTCTTCAACAACCTGCGGCGTCGCAACAGGGGCCGGTGCCGGCTCCTGGCGAACAACAGGCTCAGGCGCCTGGCGCACTGGTTCTGCCTGGCGAGGCTCGGACTCAGCGCCGAAACGCCAGCTCAGGCGTACGAACACTTCATTGTTCACGGCTTTGTAAGGTGAGATGCCTGCCTCAGTTTGGAAATGGCTGCTAACAGTCCGGAAGTGACGATAGCCCATGCCGAATTCGAGACCACCATCAATTGGCTTGACGATCTGGGTCATCAGTTGGCTGGCAAATTGCCAGTGGGAGTCGTTTGAGATCAATGTCGAGCCAGAACGAAAACGATCCACTTCAACATCAGCTACGCCAACGCCAGCGCCGATAAAAGCCTTCCAACCGTTAAGATCGGCAAATTGATACCAGGCGTTTGCCATCAGTGCGGTAGACTTTTGAACGCCACCAGCAAGGCTATGGTCTTCGTTGAGATCAAGGCCAGCTGTATTGGCAACGTCTATCGAGTGATAACGGTTGTTACGGATGGAAAGCTGTCCTTCAAGGCGCCAATTGCCCATGGTGCGTCCAGCATAGATGCCGCCAACTGGGCCAAGGTTCTTCTTGTCGGAAAGTGACAGCTCGTCAATGCCGGTGTCAATTGATTGGCGCTCAGCACCTGTGAAGCCAAATTCAAAGCCGGCATAATAACTGTCGTCAGCCATTACGGCAGTGGCGCTTGTGCTCAGCAGCAGCGATGCGATCAAAACACGCATAATCTATTTCCCCTTTTGTAGATCAATAAGATCGATCTGGATATTAACCCGGGGAATAAGCTTGAAATTGGGCAGAAACAAGCTGTTTCCGTGCCCTTTTTTAGTCTTCTGCAGGAAGAAGGGGCGGGCTGTTGTAAAATGGTCGCATCCTTATCAAAATTTGCATGATTTTCCGTGGGGTAACCGATGAGGCGTTGCCCCGGACCAGCGGGGCGTGTTTTGCCCGGCCTATCGGCCTATGCCACGCTTTTTCGCGCCACCCTGACAGAAGGGCTTCTTTGCCACAAAGCGGGATTGCCTACTTCGCGGCGGACACGCCGGGCACCATAGTGGCGGCGGGCCAATTTGAGAGTACGCTCGACATGGTGGTCTTCCAGTTTGCACTTGCGCATGAGTTCCCGGAACTGTTTGAGATTGGCCAGGTGCAGTGTTTCGCGTATTTCCGTCAGTGTGCGCCCTGCAGATGCTGCAAGGGCGCTTTCAAGAAAGGCCAGGCACCCGCGGTCCGCCATGGCCAGCATCAAATCCGGACCCAATTTATCATTCTGGCGTAGGTCAATAACATGGGCATGAACCTGGCCGGGTGTTGCGTGCCTGATCTGGCGCCATATTGCCTCGTGCATGCTGTTAACGGTGACGGTTTCTGCAACTGCCGGGTCGACACCATACTGACGGCACAGTTCTTTCTGCAGCTTATCGCCAACCTGATGCAGAATCCTCGTGACAATCGAGAGCGGCAGGTTGGGCCGCTTGGCAACAGCTTCAATAACCTTTGCGTTATCGCCAAAATGGTCGAGCACCATGGAGGCGAGCGTGTCATCTATTCTCACACTGGGGTTGCCGATGACAGTGAGCGCTGCATTGTCATTAGCGTGGCAGATCAACTGGCGGCTGGCTTTTGCGCCGATATCGGACCGTACGGCAATCGCCAGGTGGGCGTTGTCGCTAAGGAGCGGAATCAGTTCTGCCATCAGGCTGTCAGACAGGGCCGGTGTCACGCGCAGGAATGGGACGGCAACCTCATCAGTATCGCAGGCGATCTTGGTGATGATGGTTTTCGGCAGCCGGGTGTATTTCCTGAGCTCAAAAGCCAAAGTTTCCCGAACCTGCAGGCAGAGGTCAGATGCCAGCGCTTCCGCCAGAAGGCATGCCGCCGCATATTTTTCCTTGTCGCGATTCTGGGGGAACAACTGTTCGCCAGCTTTGCGCGCCAAAGCAACACGTTCTGGGATCGCAAGACTGCTGATACAGTCACTGGCTGTGTTCGGCTTGGTTACGGGTTGTTTTTCGGACATGGCATCTACCGCGTTCTGCATGTGTTAACCTTGGCCCCTTCCATTTCCCAGTCACCGTAGCAAAAATAAACCTATAGGAGAAACTATAAAAAGTTTGGGCGCAGAGGTTGTGCATATTTCTGTAAAATAATAGGCATTTCTTAAGATGTCTGCCTTAGATTGAGAGCTGCATACGATTGGGCGTTGTTGGGAAGTTTTGCCATGAGGGCATTTCTATACGGCGTGTGCGCTTTATTAGTGTTAGGGATAGTCCAGTTATGGCCTTCTAAAGGCGGCCTTTGGCTGGTTCAGCTATCTCCTTTAGCTACCGATGATCAGGCAGTTGCTCAACTCTTCCAAATGCCAGTCGACCTGGTCGACGTGGTTGGCAGCAACTCATTTCTTGTGAAACCTCATCGCGATGTCTCGCCCGGGGTTTTGATCCAGCACGGTGCAGTTCTCGTAGTGGAGGCGCCAATTGATTTTGGCTGTGTCCCCCCTAAAAAAGCATCCGTCTGGCAGGCAAAGGTAAAATCCTTATGAATATGATTGAAGATATCCGGTCAACCTTCTCGCGTTTCCTGACATACGCACTGGCTGCCCATGTTGTACTTGTTGCTGCAGCGGCACTCTTCCTGGGGCAGGACGTGATGGCGCCCGTGCTTCTGGCCACTCTGTTGGCCGTGGTCCCCATCGCGGTACATTGGCGTGTGGGTGCATCGCAGTTGCAACGCGAACTTGCGGGCGCTTCCTTGGTCTTGTTTGCGGCCCTTCTGGTTTATGTGTTCAGGGGGCACCCCTGGCAGATCGACATGCATATGTATTTCTTCGCCGTATTGGCGCTGCTGGGTGGTTTCTGTGACTTCCGGGTCGTACTGGTAAGCGCTGCGGTGGTAGCCGTTCATCACCTTCTGTTCAATTTCCTTGTGCCAACGTGGGTCTTCCCCGACGGAGCTGATTTTTGGCGGGTGGTTTTGCACGCGGTCATTCTGGTGGTCGAGGCTGTGTGTTTGGTTTGGCTGACACAGAAGCTGGACGCATCCTTCAAGTCGGCGGAGATGGCACAGGTTAAGGCTGAAGGTGCTGCTGAGGAAGCTGTTGCCGCCGCGAAAGAAGCCGAAACAATGAAGGTTGAAGCAGAAGCCGCGCTTGAGCAGGTCAAGCAAAACGAGGCAGAGAAGAAGCAACTGGAGCAACAGGCAGCCAGAGAGCGCGAGGAGGCTGCAGAGCGGGCCAAAGCCGAGCGCGCGGCCGCCGCCGCTGAATTTGAAAGCTCAGTCAACAGCCTGATTGCCGAACTGTCTGCTTCGATTGAAGAATTGGGCGGCAATGCCCAGTCGCTGCAGGATGCGGTTGCCGTCGCGGATGATAGGGTCGGCAGTGTCAGCGACAGTTCAAGCCGGGTGAATTCAAACGTCAGCACCGTTGCAGCCAGCACCGAGGAAATGTCCGCCACTGCGCAGGAAATCTCCCGTCAGGTTGCACAGACAACGCAGGTTGCGGAAGAAGCGTCTGATCAGTCGTCCGTGAGTGAACAGGCCATCAAGGAACTGACAGTCAGGTCAAACGAAATTCGTAATGTGATTGTTATGATCAGTGATATCGCGGAACAGACCAACCTGCTCGCCCTCAATGCGACCATTGAAGCCGCACGCGCTGGCGAGGCGGGCAAGGGCTTTGCTGTTGTCGCAAGCGAAGTAAAGAGCCTTGCCAACCAGTCTGCCAAAGCCACAGAGGAGATCGAAGGCCTGGTCGAGCGGATCATGAAGGCAACGACGGCTGCTGAAGAGGCCAACCGAAATATTGTCACCATTATCAATAGTGTTCGTGACAATGCGAACGGCATTGCAGCTGCGGTCGAAGAGCAATCCGCATCTACGCAGGAAACAGCCCGTGCAGCACAGCTCGCTGCTGAGGAAACAGCAGGGGTGGACGAAGCAGCGGCAGAGCTTCTGGAAGTTGTGTCGAAAGTGTCGCTGACGTCGAAACATTCGGCATCCCTTGCCACCCTGTTGGCTGGCAAGATCCAGGATGTCAGGACAAGCGCGAACAATTTCGTGATGCAGCTTTCCAGTAGCTGACACGGCTGAAGAGGCAGCAAAAGAAAAAGCCCGGAAGTAAAACTTCCGGGCTTTTGTAATTGGCTCCCCAGGGCGGATTCGAACCACCGGCCAAGCGGTTAACAGCCGCTTGCTCTACCACTGAGCTACTGGGGATCATGGTAGATGTTCGGGGCGTCAGGAGCATCACTCCGTGGCCGCGAATGGGTGCCTTTATACTCATATTTTTCAGCGTGCCAAGAGTAAAATTACTTTTTTCTTGTGGTCTTGTGAAAATACCTTGAAACGCTTGCGCTGAAACGGCTTCATTGGGGCGGTAAGTCAGTGGGGGCACAATGGGCGACAATGAAAACAGCTGGTTCTGGCAAGACTATTGGCAGCAGGGGCAACTGGCCTGTTGCCTTTCTGACGACCTGCGCGCTGGCTATGACGGCCTATTGGCCGAAACCTGGACCGATTTCTTCGCGCGCTTAACCGATAGGGCATCGATTCTGGACGTTTGCACCGGTAATGGCGGGACAGCCATTCTGGCAGCCAAAGCCGCGCGGGAGCTTAGCCGTAACTTCGACATTCTGGGTGTGGATTTGGCGCCTATTGACCCTGCGGCTCATGTAAAAATTGATCCAGGCCTTATTCGGGCTATCCGGTTTCAAGGCGGTGTGGACGCAGCTGCGTTGCCGTTTGAGGACGACAGATTCGATGTCGTCACCAGCCAGTTCGGTATTGAGTATGCGGGACTTGACCGTCCGGGCGTGGAGGCCGCACGTGTGTTGAAAAACGGTGGGCGTCTCAGATTCGTGGTGCATGCCACAAAGGGGATTGCCGAAGAGGGCGCGCGGCATGAACTGGCGTTGGTACCCACCCTTGGTTCGGCCCGGCTGCACGAAGCGCTCAGGCGGGCACTGATGGCAGTCGAGTCTCTCAACTGCGGGCAAGGCACCCGGCCTGAGGCGGAGCGCGCGGTTGAGCATTTCATCGGCGAAATTGAAGACCTTGACAACAAGCTGAAGGATAACCCGAACCAGGCCACGATCCTGACACTGGGACGGCGTCTGCTCAGGCTTTTTGAAGCAATGGAGACATCTGCTATACCGGACATCCTGAGGGAGGTGGATGCGTCTGAGAGGTCGGTCGAGGCACACCTGCTAAGGCTTGAGGCGCTTGCTGCTGCTGCATCGACTGAAGAAGAAATCATTGCCGCGGTAAATACCTTGATCGGCGCGGGCGTGGATGCAAGGCATCATGCCCTAACTGATGGGCCGGACATGCTTGCCTGGGTGATCGAAGGCAGGAAGGGCTAATTGGCGCGCGGCTACATATTCAGCAAAAAAAGCCCGGGCCGAAACCAGCCCGGGCTTTGTTGTTTCTCGGTGTCGAACGCCCTAGAAGGTGATGTTCATATCCGCCAAGTCAGCTAGCGTAAGGCCTGCTAGGAAGATCGAAGAGCCTCCGCCGGTGTCGATCAGGAGGCCTGTTTGGCCGCCGATCGTTGTCTCCTGCGAGGCTGCCTGCAGGTCGCTGACGCTGGTGAAATCCGTCGTGGTGTTCGCGATATAGAGTGTGTCTTGAGCTGTGCTGAAGTCACTCACCACATCGCCGCCGTGGCTGCCGCCGAAATAGAAGGTGTCCGCCCCGTCGCCACCCGACAGGGTGTCGTCACCGCCGCCGCCGTATATTTCGTCGTCCCCGGCGCCTGCGTCGATGACATCGTCACCGCCGCCGCCGAACAGGTCGTCATTGCCGTCGTCGCCACCCACGTCGTCATTGCCCGATGAGCCGAAGATGGTATCGTCGCCATTGCCGCCACGCACATTGTCATCGCCGTCATCCTTACCGGAATAGACGATGTCGTCACCGCCGCCGGCTTCAACCACATCGTCACCGTCGCCGCCGCCAATGATATCGTTGCCGCCTGCGCCATAGACCCGGTCGCTGCCGCTACCAGCCCAGACAGAGTTGCTGGCGTTGCCGTCCTGTTCTTCTTCGCCTTCGTCGAACTCACCGTCCTGATCATCGTCATTCCAACTGCCTGCAATCAGCACGTCGTCGCCGTCGCCACCATAAAGCGTGTCGTCGCCGTCATCGCCGAATCCATCGTCGTCAAAGTCGTCGCCTACGACAATGTCGTTACCTGCGCCGCCGCCGACAACGTCGTTGCCCTGGCCGCCGGCGAATTTGTCGTCTCCGTCATCGTCGGGACCCGCAAAGATTTGGTCATCGTCATCTCCGCCATCGATTGTGTCATCGCCGGCACCGCCGCTTAGGAAATCGTCGCCGCCGTTGCCGCGCAGGTTGTCGTTGCCGTTGTTGCCTTTCAGTCTTTGGGCACCGTCGTCCCCTTCGTGATCATCGTCTTCGTCGCCGCCTTCGAAATCTTCATCGTCCGGTTCGTCGTCAGGGCCATCACCTTCAGTGTCAAGGTCGATTGCCCCAGCAGACAGGCTGCCAAGGTCGAAATCCAGAAGGGTCAGGGTCTTGCCGTTGCCAAGGTCGATCACAACATCGTTGCCGGACTGGGTGGCATTCCCAAGAAGCTGGATGAAGCTGTTGAGCGTTTCGATATCGTCCAGATCAATCTGGTCGCCCTCGGATGGGTTGAAATCGGTAATGACATCGGACGACCGGTCGTCAATTTCGAATTTATCGGCACCGCTGCCGCCGGTGAGCCTGTCGTTGCCGTCGCCGCCGTCCAGTTCGTCATCGCCGTCGCCGCCGTCGAGTATGTCTGCGCCGCCGCTGCCCTTTAGTTCATCCTCACCTGCGCCGCCGGTCAGGATGTCGGCACCGTCACCGCCTTTCAGTTCGTCGTCGCCGTCGCCACCGTCAATGGTGTCGTTGCCGTTGCCGCCCTTGATTTCGTCTGCGCCGCTGCCGCCTGTCAGCTTGTCTGCACCGTCGCCGCCATCGACTTCGTCGTCGCCGTTGCCGCCCGAGATGGTGTCGTCACCGTCATGGCCGTCTATTTCATTATCGTCATCATCCCCATCAAGGGAATCATCATCATCTTCTTCTTCGTCATCGTTGTCGTCGTCAGAGTCATCGTCGCTATCGTCGTTTGCATCGCTGTCATCGTCGCTATCGTCGTTCGCGTCGCTATCGTCGTCGTTATCGTCGTTCGCGTCGCTGTCGTCGTCGCTATCGTCATTCGCGTCGCTGTCGTCGTCGTTGCTGTCGCCATCGTCGTCGGCTGAGCTATCATCTTCGTCGTCTGGCTCGTCATCGTCGTTGCTGTCGGGTGTTTCCGCCGCAGCAGCCATTGGTGCGGCAATTGCCTCTGCGGAGAGTTTGTCGAGCAGCGAAGGGAAGAGGACACCCTCAAGGATGTCGTCTGTTTCAAGCTCGTCGAATTGATCAGACATGTGATAGCTCCTGTCGTCTATAGGCAAGCGTTCGCGCGGGCTCTGCCGGGCGAGCCTAATTTTCCAGCTAAGCAGTCTATCATGCACGTGTTAACGAAATTTGACCAAAGTCAAGCACAGGGACGCTGATAAATTGCGGCCCGCCCCAGAAGAGCGAGCCGCAACGATACTGTCTTAAGAAAATGCCGAATGGCGCTTAGAATTTGTAGGCCAGCTTGAAGCCAAGCCTTTCGTTCTTTTCCAATGAGCCGTCTGTTACGTCGTAGGTGACGCGCATTTCAAAGCGGTCCCCCAGGTCGGCAACCATGCCGAGGCCCCATGACGTCTGGCGGCCCTCACGCTCCTGTACAACAGCCACGGTCGCGTCACCGGCAAGACCATCGAGCAGACCGAAGTTCACGTCAGCATCATTGAGGGCGAACCGCTGGCCGATCTCGCCATAGAGGCGAACGGCAGCGCTGCCCACATCGAAGTGTGTGCCAAGCTGAACCCGCGGGTGAACATCGGCCAGGAAGTTGGTGGAGCCACCAACGTATGATTCGAGCCCGCCGCTGCCTGCTTCCTCATACTTGAACTGACGGTTCAGGAACAGGTCCAGGTCTACCATCGGTGTCAGGTCGAACGCCCCTTCACTGAAGCTGTAGCCAGCCCGGAGGCGGGAGGCAAACGCAAGGGACTTCCGCTTCGATGTGGCTGTGTGAGTTACCGCATCATCTGACACATCCGCATAGGTGCGTTGCGCGTCTGTTGCGGAGTAGGTCGCCAACAGCGATGACGAGGCAAAGAGGTTGCCGTCCACATACTTATAGACAGCACCTGCGTGCAAACGGTCGGCATCCGCATTGGTTGCCGTGCGGTCAATATCCGCATCGTCATACCCGAATGCGAAGCCGAGGTAGCTTTTCTCGCCAACAGCCTTCTGCCAGCCAACAGCAAGGTTGGTGGAGCTTTCGTCGTGGGCCGCACCCGCAAGCGTTACATTCGTGCGGGTGATCGAGCTCCAGGCACATTCGCCTTGCTCTACCGGATTAACAGCAGCACCCTGGGCACCACCACAGCTGTGCATGCTGTCAGTGGCATTGCGTTGGGCATTGGTGGTGCTTTGAGTGTCAGGATCCAGCGATGTGCCGGTCAGGTAGCTCAGGGTATCCTTCAGGTTAGTATATTGGCCATCCGTTCCCTCTGCTGCGTTGGCGGCCGTCAACAACGTCTTGTAGATGCTGCTGGTTGGGTCCGGCGTAATGCTGCCGTCGGCAATACCGTCGATATGGCTCTGTGCCAGTGCCGCCATCTGGGCCGTGTGGCCCGTGAGCACAGGCTGGTCCAGTTTGATCGTGATGCCGTTGATGACAACAACGTACGCGTTGCCCTGGACAGATGCGTCATAGTCATAGTCGATGACATTGTTGGCATTATCGATGTCGAAGTTGGACAGGTCGTAATTCGGCTGTTCGGTGTATTTCACTGGTGCCGATGTGGTAACCGGTCCGGCGAAACCGCCACCGAATCCCCAACCTCCTGCGGGATCAATGATTCCGCTGAGCGATGTACTATCGCCGGTGGACGTGGCTACCTGCGTTGCGCCGTTGGCGATATCAATGATGGTCACCGACTTGAAGTCAGGCGTTGGCAGTGATGTCAGGTTCAGGTTGATATAGGCAACATTGCCATTTGGACCCGCTGTCGTATCGCGCGAGAACGCCCGGACAGAGATGATGTCGCTGGTGTTGTTTGCGGCATCAATATCCAGCGTATGGGATGACCCTGCGGCCATCTCATAGACAAAATCTCCGTTGACCGAACCATGCATCAGGTAATTGTTGGTTACTGTCGCATAGCTGTCATTCGGGTTGCCCGTAGCTGTGATGTTGCCGCGAACGTCTTGGAACGACACCGTCGCGCCGCTGCCAATCTGGCCGAGCGCAATCGCGTCAGAACCCAGGTTATGAATACTACCCAGAACGCTGATGTTGGGGGCAGCGCCATTGGATGTGTCAACCGTGATACCTCCATTGAGAACGGTGCCCGGGTTCAGAGTGATATTGTGAATGCCGCCGCTGGCATTCCCGGTCACCATCAGGTCTCCGTCATAGGTCTGGAAGATGCCTGATTGCCAGTCGGTATTCGGGTCACCCAGCGTCAGCGACGAGTTACCTGCCGTGATATCAACAAGCGTGGTGCCATTTCCGTTGATCATGCCATAGATGTTGGCTGTCACGTTGCCTGTCTCGGTCAGTTTGACGCCGCCTGCGGCGCCTGCCGCCACGTTGATGGTGGCGTTTGAACCAAGGGTGAAGGCTGTGGTCACATTGTTGGCTGCCGGGATCGGGCGGATGCCGTTGATGATCCAGGTGTTGCTTCCCATCACGCCCCAGCTGTCTGCACCTGACACGCTGACCGACCCATCAATCCAGATGTTAAGCGACCTGTCGCTTGTGTCGGCAGAGGCAGGGTTGGTTGACCCGAAATAGGAGTGGGTATCCGCCACCATGCCATGGGACTGAGTGCCTGAGGTGGTGATCGATGCATCCCTGCTAAGGTAGACATTGTTTGTCACCTGAAGGTCAGGAACCAGGAGGCTCTGCTCCTGCGCATAGGTCTTCTGGCCGTCGGACGCAAAAACAGTGTAGAGCGCGTTGCCAGACTGCAGGAACATGCCGGGTGCATAGTCGCCGCTAGTGTTGATCGTGGCCGAATCCAGGCTCAAATCAAATCCGCCACTCTTGCCGGAAGACGTGCTCGATGTCACGTCAACTGTGATGTAGGACAAGCTGTTGTCAGTGAAAAGCGCCCCGCCGGTTCCGGCGACAGACTGGGCAACGATGCCCACAGCGCCGTCGCCACTGGTGGATACATTGAACGACCCACTATATTGGTCCGTAACCGTGATCAGGCCGCTATTCGCAGCCACGCCGTTGCCGAAGCCAACATTTGCATAGTTGCCTGGTGCGTTTTCGAGGAAAGTGGCGCTGCCGCCACTACCGATCGACTGCAGGATCATACCGGCGGCGGTCGTGCCACTGGTTGAAGCCGTGATGCCGCAATCAGTATCCGATTGACCGGACTGGCAGCCAACAACAATGGTGCCCCCGTCGCCGCTGGAGCCATTGGTGTTCAGGGTGAAAGTTGTGTTGACAGTGCTTTGTGCGGCTTCGTCGAGCAGGCTGTCGGTTCCCGCGATGCCGGCCAAGCCGCCGCCGCCGCCGACCGACTGGGCAAACATGCCTGTCGCCAGATTGCCGCTTGTGGTGGATGAGATATTCCGCAGCGTTAGTGCGCCGCCCGATCCGCCTGTGCCGCCGCTGCCGCCAAGGTTCAGGGTCGTGGCGCCCCCACCGCCGGACAGGGTGGCGTTGCCGCCCCCGCCGCCGATGGACTGCGCCATCACGCCGTGGGACTGTACACCGCTTGTGGTGATCGTGGCATCTCTCACGTCAACCGTGGAGCCGCTGCCGCCTGTGCCGCCGCTTCCGCCAAGTGTCAGGCCAAGCGTGAGGTTGGATAGGCCGGCCGGGGCTTTCTCCAGGTCAAGGTGGGCCGCACCGGCAGAGCCACCTCCGCCACCAACAGACTGGGCAAAGATGCCATAGGATTGGTCACCCTGTGTCGTGATGTTGGCGATGCCTGCGGTTGATTGTGCACGGTAAACCTGTGCAGAACCACCATTGCCGCCGCTGCCGCCAGCGCCGCCAAGGGCCGCGTTGAAGCTGTATGTGCCGATGCCGACAAAGCCGTTTGCCGCCGCGTGGCCGCCCATACCGCCGCCGCCGCCGACCGACTGCGCCACAACGCCGTGGGACTGGCGTTCATTCGTTGTGACCTGGCCTCCATCAAGTTGGACCACGGCAAGGCCGCCGTTGCCGCTGCCGCCGCCATTGCCGCCAAGATTGAAGCTGAGTTGCAAGTTGCCTTTGACTTCGGCGTCACTGCCGGGAATGAAGGCAGCGTAGCGTGCCGCGATATCATCCGGGTCGGTTGGGATGGAGGTGGTGACATCCAGGCTGCTGGTATAGCCGCCGTTACCGCCGCCGCCGCCGATGGACTGGGCCACGATACCGGAAGACCTGATCTGGTTGGTGGTGACACTGCCGCCCCAGAGTGCAATCAATGCTTCTTCACCATCACCGCCGGAACCACCAGAACCGCCAATGTCGACCTTAGGCGATATGATAATATTGTTGATTTTCTGCTGGAACAGCTGCCCGTCTACGGTCTCGCTGTCGGAGTGGGCATTGATATGACCGCCGTTACCGCCGCCGCCGCCGATGGATTGAACCAAGACGCCCGTTGCTGCTACGCCGTAGGTCTCAACCGTTCCACCAATGCCAGACGACACAGTCGACGCATCGGCGGCGGTGCCGCCTTTGCCGCCAAGGTTGACTTGTGCGTTGAGCGTGAGGGAGCTGAGGCTGCCGTCTTCATCAATACTATTGGCTGCAGTGCCCGCGCCTGTGGCGTGCGAATAACTGTGAACTGAGCCGCCGTTGCCGCCACCGCCACCGATGGACTGAACCACAACCCCCATGGAGTGATCGCCATAGGTGGTAACCGTCGCGCCGCTGCTTACGTTGGCGGCTGCAGTACCGGTCGTGCCGCCGTTACCTGCGTCGCCGCCCATATTGACCTGAGCGGTAACGCTAATTGGCGCATTGGTACCAGAGCCGTCCACAACATTACCACCGTAGCCGCCGCCACCGGCAATTGACTGTGCGAGAACGCCCGTTGAATGCATGCCGTATGTGGTGACAGAGCCACCATTCAGGATGGCCTGCGTGACGCCGGACGAGCCACCGCGCCCGCCCGCAGCGCCCATGGCCACGGACACGTTTGCGCTAACAACGCCTGTGCTGTCGGATTGAGAGTTCACGGTGCCGCCACTGCCGCCGCCACCGCCGATGCTTTGCGCAACAATGCCGCCGGCAAAACGTCCGCCCGTAACGATGGATGCGCCGTCATCGGAGGTTACGGTAACTGCCCCACCGTCACCGCCAGCGCCGCCTGTACCGCCTTTGGAGACAGCAACTGCAACGCTGACAATGCCGCCACCTTGCGCCAGTGATACGGCGTGGCCGCCGGAGCCGCCACCACCGCCGATGGACTGTGCCAGCACCCCTGGCGAATGGTCGCCTGCGGTATAGGTCCCGAGGCTGGCATTGCCCAAACTGGCGTGGGGTCGATCAGTCGATGTTGACCCCGTCTGGATTGTCGAGCCGGAATTCAGGCCGACCGTTACGGCCTCGCCGTTGCCGCCTACACCACCGTCACCGCCAAGAGCAAGCGAGAAGCTGGCGCTGACAAAGTCATTGCCGGTTGATTGGGCGGACGCCGTACCGCCTGAACCGCCGCCACCACCAACGCTGAGGGCTTTTACACCCATGGAATTCAGGCCCTGCGTGTTGATGGATCCATAGTTTTCAACGGTAACCGCGCCACCGTTGCCGCCGCTGCCGCCATTGCCACCGACTGCGACCGAAACATACTGGTTATTTGCATTGGCACTTTGACCAACGCCACCATCACCGCCGGTGGCAATGGCAACAACCCCGGGGGAGGAAAGACCGCCCGTGGTAATTGTCCCATGGTTTATCACGCTGATCGCGCCAGCATTCACACCAGAGACATTATTGCCGCCTACCGTGTAGGTGCCAGCCGTTTGTTCCGTGGACGTGCTGAAGATCCCGCTTTGGTTTGCTGAACCCGAGACAAAGACCATCCCTGGAGCCAGTGGTGCATAAACCTGAAGGCCCAAAATCTCGTTACCCACAAGGTATTCAGTATAGACGGTGCCGCTGTTGTAGCCCGTGAGGTCACCCGTAATGGTTCCACCCGTCATCGCGATGCCGGTGGAATTCACCTGGCCGAAGTTGACAACGGCAATGTTGCTGTCACCGTTTGCGAACGCGCCGAAGGTTGGCACGTCGGGGTCAGACCACACCCCACCATCGAGTGTGGATGTGTCGACAATACCCCCAGATGTGTTGATCACCGTCATGTCGCCGTCGGGTGTGAAGATATAGCCAATGGATGGCCGCTGCGTGCAGGTTATGAAATAGGCGCCAGGCGTGTTCGGGCTGGTGTCATTTTCAAAAATCTGGTTCTGGATGGCCGGGACGGTCACGGAACTGATGCCCGTAAGGTCTGGCAGTGCGCAGTTGTCGCTTGCGTCTTGTGCCATCGCTGGCGCCGTAAGCAAAAGTGCATAAAGTGAAGTTGTACCGAGAAACGCTGAACGAAGATTGCGGGCAACCTTTGGCCGGTTGCTTCCCATGACGTTGGCCATTAATGTCCTCCATTGAAATCCCAGCTTAACCACATACTAAGGTTGTGACAAAATCAAGCTATTTTGAGTGCGGTTACTCCCTACTATCCCCCTTAGCATAAAGGGGAATTCTTTGAACGGGACATGAATGGTCCGTTGCGACTTCGACAGAATTTTAGGTTGCATTTTTTCGCGCCGGCCTGCTGAAATCCGCTATAGGAACGGGATAAGTCAAGGTTGGTGGGGCAGGGGCTGGCAGAAGACAGGCTGCAAAGAAAAAGGCGCCACAGCTTTTTGAAGCCGTAACGCCCTGCAATTTCTTGCTGAATTCTTGGAGGCGCGAACCGGAATCGAACCGGTGTACACGGATTTGCAATCCGGGTAAAAGTCCAATGATTTCAAGGGCTGTTCACAGTTTTGATGGCAGATCGGGCCTATATAGATCAAATGCTTACGCTAAAACTGTGAACGGAAAAAGGCGTTCAACGGAAACCGCGAAACGCCTTTCAAGATATTTGCAAGTCAATAAATGTTGCCGGTCACTTGCCGCGCAGCTCCTGCAGGGCATCTGAGATCTCAGCCTTTAGCAGCTGCCTTTTTCGGGCAGCCGCGGCTGCCTTCTTCGGTGTGTGCTGGTTATAGATCCGGGTGGTGCTAAGGTTGGTATGGCCGGTCAGCGGGCTTACGTCGGCAACGCCTGCGTCACCCAGCTCGGTTGCGCCGCCGTGGCGAAGGCCCTTGAAGACAAACTTCTTGTCAAGGCCAGCCTTTTCACGCACAGAGCGCACCAGGCGCCGAAACTTCCATTCATCCATTGGCATGGTCACACCGGACTTGTGGGCCGGGTCCATGACAATGTAGGCACCCATCTTTGGTGTCTGGGCCAGCTCTGCCTCTAGCTCGGGGAATAATTGCGCGCCGTCGTCGTCATACATGGGGATCCGGAGCCGAACGCCAGTTTTGTTCTGGATGATTTCGAACCACTCGCCGGGCCTGTAGTCGGACCACTTCATTGCGTCCACGATATTACCGCGGTCGTCTTTCCTGCCGATCACATCGCCGCCGCGCTGCACCAGCTCGAATGCCAGTGCCGCTGCAGCTGCCACATTCTGTAGGCCCATGTCGCGCGCCGCATTTTTGAATTTCTCATACTCTTCCCGCGAAGGTGCATAAGTGGGCTCTTTGGCTGCCAGCTTGAGGCCCATCGACAGAAACGGGTTGATGGTCACGAAGTCTTTGCGCTTGGCCCAATTCCAGACCTTGCGCGCCACCTGCATTGTGTAGCTGGCCTGCCGATCGCCGTGGGCTTCCAGCAGATCTTCAAAGATCTTGTCTGCCATGCCTGGGCGAACCGTGGCTGCGCGCATCAGGCCGAATTTATGCCCGCGCTTTGGCGTGATATAGTCTGACAGCCTCGCCAGCTGCAGGTCGTAGTCTTTGCGCGTTCTGACGGCCAGATCCTCGTAAGCCGTCGAAGACTTGTATTTTGCGATCACCCAATCAACGGTGCCTTCGGCTGCTGTTGGTCGTTCGCCAGCCAGCCAAGAATCCCATTGCTGAATAAGTCTTCCGTGTCGGGCGCAGGCTTGGGCGAAGTCAGTACCAAGAGGCGTGTTGAAGGGTAGCGGGCATGGATGCCCATGCAGCACCTTGCCTTTGTATTCAGGGGGCAGAGTGAGATAATAAGATGTGTCGCCTGAGCGCAGTTTTTTGCGCTTCATGTATTTCGGTAATTTTACCTTGGGCATAGTGCATCCTTAAAAGAACTCGTCTTCCCCGTATTCGCTCTCAAGATGGTCGTCAACGCTTGCCCGAAGCCAGACCGTAGAACCCGCGCGCCCGCTGCGGCGCGACTTGATTTTGCCCTGTCGCGTCAGATCCTCGATGTGGCTGGCGCTCCAATTAGTGTACGCACGCAATTGATCCAACGTCAATTGAGCCGGCCACCCTTGCAGCACCACCACATTGCCCTCTGAACCGGGCGCGAGAATGTGAGCAATAGCGTTCATGGGTTAGTCAGTTTCCTGATTTGGGCGTTTGTTGGCTACCTGTTGAAGCGTTTCGGCCCAGCCTTTCAGGTAGCGTGTTTTTGGGGTGTGCGGTTGGCCCTCAATAGCCTTGAGGATGCCAAGTGCCATACCTCTTGCGAAATCAGCCATTGAGAATATCCCGCTGAATACGGTCACTGAACTTCAGAAGTTCGGACACGAGCATGACCGACACAAACCCGACAAATGAATGGTATCTATGCGGGTCATGATCCATCTGAGCGTAAAGCGCCCCGTCCAATCCAGCCCACTCTTTGCCGTTCCATTCTGCGGGCGTTGCTGTGCCATCTTTCTCGATCAAAAGCACCGGGCCGCATGTCTCGCGAAAAGGATCTGTTACATCACGGATCATTGGCTGTCCTCCTGCGGGGGTGTGTT
>Ga0209273_10000835_pt1 | contig 33815 bp, 26 predicted proteins | sample tdAd471_FD_187126 | JGI IMG/M metagenome (GOLD analysis project Ga0209273, IMG submission 187126) | Marine sediment microbial communities from the Atlantic coast under amendment with organic carbon and nitrate - tdAd47.1 (SPAdes)... | ecosystem: Environmental > Aquatic > Marine > Coastal >...
CGAGTTCATTGCCGGCGTGGTCGCGTGGGCAATCAATATTTCCCCCTGTTGTAGCTCATCCGCCTCGGCAGGGGTATGGGCCACCCGCGCTCGACCGGTGACTAAACCGGCACTGGCGCCACCCCCGACTAGAGTCCGTTCTACCGATAACCCGGTAGGCAAGGGCCCCTGACTGCTCCAGGTCGGGTCTTCTACCGCAGGAATACGCGGCGGTGAAGCAAGTCGTTGCTGCGTCTGCCAGATTTCGCGTCTCTCATCGGCGAGGGTAGAAAAATTACTCTGTCCATCGGCAAGCGAGGCACTTACTTCCTCCCAGTTCAAAAAAAACAGCTGGTCTGCACGCTCCAGTTTTCCATTCGCTGCCAGTCGATCTCCTAGCTCCAGCAGCGCCGGGCGCAATTCGCCAAAACCTTTTTGAAAATTCCACGCCACCCGTTCGCGGGAGGCCGCCAGGTTTTGGGCAAATTTAAGAATGTTACGAAAAAGCACACCACCAGGACCGCTAACTTTCCCCAGCGCCGAATCAGTCGCCGCCTTGCGTTTGGCCGCAGTCCGTCGATGCCGCCGGGCCGGTTCCTGCACTTCCCCGCTAACAAACCCTTTTACGGCAGCAATGAGTCGCTGGGGGTTTTCACGAAGCACCGAATGAACCGGGTCAATCGAATCCACCAGATGGCCATAGCTGGCGTAATAACGATCGACCATTGGCACCACGTCAGGATGGGCAATCGCTCCTTCAAGGTCATCCCCGAGGCCAAGCTTCTTAATCTGCTCGGCGATTTCCCACGCCGACTGCTGCATATCCACCAGTGGTCCTGGGTAACCAAACAGCAAAGTTTGTGGCGAAAACTGCGGTTCTTTGACAAACCGGTCGTAGACGAAGCGAAGATAAAACACATCAATACCGCTGTAGGCCAGCGGGTGCCACCATTCGGCGACATAGACGGTTAGCGTGTTAATCCGTTCGATCAACTCGTCAGTGGTCAGATCCGTCACTGGTCGCTCGCAAAGCTCCGCCAGCAAGCCATCAAACAGTGGTTCTGCTTTAGTCAGCCAGTCAGCATACCAGCCTGGTTTGATCATCGAACGAAGGGTGAAATGGGCGGTGTAGACCACCGCCTGGATCATCTTCAGGTCGGTGCGGCAGTAGAGATAACCATTAATCGTCATGTACCAGGGCAGCTTCGCGATTAGCGATCGTTTGGCCATGCCCTTCCAGGGAATCACCCCTAATCCCCAGTTTTCTCTGGACTCAGCCAGCTTTGGCAGCAGCAGACTCACAAATAGCGGGGTCACCGGTCCGGTCAGCCACTCGCCAACTCGCCAGTCCCGCAACCAGTGGGCACCCTCCACCGGGTTAGCCCACGCCGCTTCGCTGGTGTGGTCACCGACGATTATTTTCTCCAACTGATGCCTCTCCTAAGGTCTGAATTATGACTAAAGTCAGATTAGCTTTAAATCTTCACCACTTGATGACAATGGTAACAATCAAACGTTGAATGTAAGGCGTTTTGACCACACTCTATTACCTGTATCAGTCCGGTACAGAGAGGTTTTTTTCAATTATTTGCATTACCCACTCCATTTGACCTGAAGGAAGTTTACCGACGGCTAACCGCTAGCTCCGTATACTCCCGGAACCAGATGCCGGAATTAGATAAAAGAGGGGGAAAAGATGAGCCGCAGCGACGACCACCCTGGATCAACCAGACAACGTCCTTTACAGCCTGAACAACAGGAACGACGCCGTTTCTTGCGTTCCAGTGTCGGGGCCGGTGTCGGCATTGCGGCCGGTTCACTGGTCAACGGACCAGTGTTAGCGAGAACTGATGATGCGATCTCCACCAACTGGGATCGCTGCGTTGATATTGTCGTTGTCGGCGGCGGTGCGGCCGGGGGCAGTGCCGCGATCAAGGCCCACGAACTTGGCAGTGAGGTGCTGGTGCTGGAAAAAGCACCGGTATTTGGCGGCACCGCGGCCAAGTCCGTCGGAGGTATCTGGGCGCCCAACAACCAGTATATGCAGACCGCTGGACTAACCGATGATCGCGACGACGCGCTTAAGTTCATGGTACGCCTCAGCCATCCAGAGGACTTCAATCCCAATAATGAATTTTACGGGGCACCCGAAGCCGTCTATCAACAGCTTGGCGCCTTTTACGACACCGTGAATGTCGTTCTGGGAGAACTCGAAAGTTTTGGTGCCCTGAAAACCATGCCGCTGAACATCGGGCCGATGCTGATGCCTGATTACTTTGCCCATCTGCCGGAAAACAAGGCACCTCATGGCCGGGCAATTGTGCCGCAAAAACCCGATGGATCACTGGGTAACGGTGCGGAACTCATGCGCCAGTTGAAGGCTGCTATTGATAAGCGACGCATTCCGGTACTCACCCGCCACCGCGCTGACGATCTGGTGCTAGACGACACGGGTCGTGTGGTGGGCATTGTCGCCATCCAACGCGATGGCACGCGGGTGAACATTGAAGCCAGAAAAGGCGTCATTTTTGCCAGCGGCGGCTTTACCCACAACAAACAATTGCAACTGGATTTTCTCAAGGGACCAATCTTTGGCGGTTGTGCCGTGCCCACCTGCGAAGGCGATTTTATTCCCATCGCCACCCGCGCCGGGGCTCAGCTAGGCAACATGAGTAACGCCTGGTGGGCGCAATTGCCGTTAGAGCTGGCACTTGAAAACCCCAGTGTGCCTACCGGCATCTGGTGTACTCCCGGAGACAGCATGGTGCAGGTCAATCGCTTTGGGAACCGCTTTTTTGACGAAAAGTTTGTTTACAACGAGCGTACTCAGGTGCAGTTTCAGTGGGATCCGGTGAGCGGCAGTTACCCCAACCTGCTCTCCTTTCTTATCTATGATCAACGCACTGCCGATGAATTTGCTAACTACGCCCCATTACCCCCCAAAGGCTCCGCTGCGGCACACGTCATTAAAGCCGACACCCTGGAAGCGCTGGAACAGCAGTTAATCAAAAGACTCAAATCGATGGAAAACCGCACCGCCAGATTCACTCTGGATGACGATTTCCTGGCCAGCCTGAAGGCCACCGTGAAACGTTTTAATGGCTTTGCAGAATCAGGGGTCGATGAGGACTTCAAACGGGGTGACCAGCCGATTGACCAGTTTTTCCACTTCTTTGGCCCCAGCCAGCCCACCCATAACTACCCCAACATGACGATGCACCCCATCGCCAATACCGGGCCTTATTACGCCGTGATTCTGGCCGCCGGCACACTGGACACCAAGGGCGGCCCGAAGATTAACGAACACGCCCAGGTAATCGACACCCGGGGCAAACCCATTCCCGGACTCTATGGTGCTGGCAACTGCATTGCCTCCATGAGTGGCCCTGCTTACTGGGCCGGGGGTGCGACCCTGGGGCCAGCACTAACCTTTGGCAATATTGCGGCCACCCATGCGTTAACGACAGCAACCACTAGTTGATCAGATGAGGATTTCGGCAACCTTCGCCATTCAGCGGGCGCTAAATTCCGCCTTCATAGTCGGATTGCCATCCACCCCTTCGCACCAGACTTCACCCCCGTCGGCGGTTGTTGATGCTCGCAGCCAGAACGGAGTTTGATCGAACAGGGGCGCGACACCGCGAAATGAAAACCGTGCCGGCACGCCGCCACAGAGCTGTGCTGCGCGGTTCATCAGCAGCGTGCCCTGGAAGGGTCCGTGCACCACCAGGCCAGGGTAGCCCTCTTCCAGCTGGGCGTATTCGCGGTCGTAGTGAATACGGTGGCCGTTGAAGGTGAGGGCCGAATAACGAAACAGATCCACCGCATTGACCGTCAGCGCATCATCGGCGGCTATCGAGTGCTCCGGAGTATCTACTTGCGCAGCGCTATTTTTCGCAACCGCCTGCTTGTAAACAATGTCCTGCCGCTCTAATACCGCCAGTTGACCCTCTACCGAACATTGATGCGCGATGGTAACGAACACTAACGGACCACTACTGCCCTGCTTGAGGGCGACATTTTCTATGCGCGAGTGGCGGGTAACCTGATCACCGGCCCGCAGCGGCTGATGAAAGGTGAGTTCACCCCCTGCCCACATTCGAGAGGGCAACGGCACCGGCGGCAGAAAACCGCCGCGCCGCGGGTGGCCATCTGGCCCCAGGGCATTACCGGGGGCAGCGGGCGGGGCCAGGCACCAATGCAGCCCCAGGGGGGCGGCATCAACCGTAGGCCAGAGCTTGTCAAAAAAGGTGGCGCGAAAACGGTCAATTAACGAGTCGGTTATCTGATCCTCAACGGTTTCGGTTTTGCCGATCCAGGTTTTCAGGTGATCGATGTCGAGGCTTTCCATATCGCTTGGTTCCGTTGGTTTTAGATGAGGGCCGCCTGGCGAGCCAGCAGAGCGCGTGCCCGGGTGATCACCGGCGCATCGACCATCTGGCCATTCACCCGGGCCGCACCGCTGTCGGTCACGACGCCGATGACCTGTTCTGCCCAGGCAATTTCGTCACTGCTGGGCGCAAATCCCTGACGGGCGGGTAGCAGCTGGGCGGGGTGAATCAGCAGTTTGCCGGCAAAGCCGAGTTCAGCGCTATGGGCGGAATCCTGCTGGATGACTGCCGCATCGTCGGTGGCAGTGGTGATGCCATCCAGCGGACCACCGATGCCAGCGATTCTGGCGGCCAGAACAATTTCAGAGCGGGCGTGGAGCAGCGCCGTTTGGGTATGTTCTAACCCCATGTCGGCGCAATAGTCGATGGAGCCAAACGCCAGCCGGTCAGCCTCCGGCGCAATGGCGCGAACATTGGCTACTCCCCGGGCAGTTTCTATCAGCGCGATGATTTTCTGACCGGGCTGTAATCGACGACGTAACGCCGCGAGTTGCTGAGCAGTCTCAGCTTTGGGCAACACCACGCCGTGGAACGGGACACCGGTCAGCAGTTCAAGATCCTGGTCATACCAGGGGGTCTCGACCCCATTAATACGCAGATAAGTGGTCACGGTGGGGCGTTCGGTTATTGCACCACTGACCGCCAATCGGGCGGACTGTTTGTCGGCCGCTGCCACCGCATCTTCGAGGTCAACTATGATGGCATCCGTGCCGGACGCCCAGGCTTTGGTAATCCGCTCCGGGCGGCTGCCGGGTACAAACAGCGGGAATGAAAAGTCGGGCTGATTAGCGTTTTCAGTCATCGGCGGTCAGAAGGATCGGGGCAGTTCGAGGATATGTTCAGAGACGTAAGCCAGTAACAGATTGGTGGAAATCGGCGCCACCTGATAGAGGCGGGTCTCACGAAATTTACGCTCGATGTCGTACTCCTGGGCAAAACCAAAACCACCATGAACCTGCAGGCACTCGTTGGCCGCTGCCCAGGATGCATCCGCCGCCAGCAATTTGGCCATGTTGGCCTGAGCACCGCATTCCTGCTCGGCGTCGAATCGTCGGCAGGCCTCGAAACGCATCAGATTGGCCGCCTCCACATTCACAAAGCAGCGCGCCAGCGGGAACTGCACGCCCTGGTTCTGGCCAATGGGTCGATCGAACACCACCCGCTCGCGGGCGTAATCGGTAGCCTTTTCCAGAAACCAGTAGCCATCGCCAATACACTCGGCTGCAATCAGGGTACGCTCGGCGTTGAGGCCATCGAGGATATAACGAAACCCACGCCCCTCCTCGCCAATGAGGTTCTCTACCGGAATCTCGAGGTTGTCAAAAAACAGCTCATTGGTTTCGTGGCCGACCATGTTGGCAATCGGCTTGATCTCCAGACCGTTGCCAATCGCCGTTTTCAGGTCAACGATGAACACCGACAGCCCTTCGGTTTTGCGCTTGACCTCGGCCAGCGGCGTGGTCCGCGCCAGCAGAATCATCAGATCAGAATGCTGCACCCGGCTAATCCAGACCTTCTGGCCATTGACCACATAATGATCACCTTTGCGCACTGCCGTGGTCTTGAGCCTGGTGGTGTCGGTGCCGGTGGTCGGTTCGGTCACTGCCATCGACTGCAGGCGTAACTCACCGGAGGCAATTTTGGGCAGGTAGAGCGCTTTCTGCTCGGCAGAGCCGTTACGCATCAAGGTGCTCATGTTGTACATCTGGCCGTGGCAATGGCCGGCATTGCCGCCGGAGCGGTTGATCTCTTCCATAACGATGGAGGCTTCAGTGAGTCCCAGCCCGGATCCGCCGTATTCCTCGGGAATCATCGCGGCCAGCCAGCCAGCCTCGGTCAGGGCATTAATAAACTCTTCGGGATAGGTCTGGTCAGCACCGTGGCGACGGTGATAATCGGCGGGAAAGGTTGCGCATAATCCTCGCAGGGCTTCGCGCAGCTCTTCGTGCTCTGGCAGTGCATGGGTTTTCACTGTTTCCGTTCCTGTGATGATTCGCTGGGGTTGTTAAAGCCCTCTATTTCACGAAGGATTTTGTCGGTCTGCTCGCCGAGTGATGGTACCGGGTCCATGCGCGGTTGCCAGCCATCGCCACTCACCGGCCGCAGGGTCGGGACCCGACCCGCCGGCGTCTCAATCTCATCCCAGCGCTGGCGGGCAGCTAACTGAGGGTGGGCCCAGACATCGGCCATGTCCCGCACTTCTGCCGTGGCAATGCCGGCGGATTTCATTAGCTCCATGGTTTGCGTTTTGGTCAGGCTGGCCAGCCGTTCGCGTATCACTTGATCAATCTCATCACGGTGGCTGGCCCGACCGGCATTGCCCTGAAACCGGGTATCCGTTGCCATTTCCGGGCGCTCCAGCACGGTGTTACAGAAAGAAACCCATTCGCGATCATTCTGTAGTCCGAACAGCACCGTGCCGTCAGCCGCAGGAAAGGGTCCATAAGGAAAAATGGTGGCGTGTCCGGCCCCGGCGGGCACGGGTGGCGGTGCGCCATCAAAACTGTAGTAAAGGGGGTATCCCATCCACTCGGCCATCGCTTCGAGCATCGACACATCAATATGGTCGCCCTGACCGGTGCGCCCGCGTTTAAGCAGCGCCGCCAGAATGGTGTTGTAAGCGGTCACCCCGGCACAGATATCCGCAATGGAAATCCCGGCTTTTGCCGGGGCATCGGCGGTACCGGTGGTGGACAGGAAACCGGATTCCGCCTGAATCAGCAGGTCGTAAGCTTTATTGCGACTGTAGGGGCCGCTATCGCCAAATCCGGAAATGGTGCAGGTCACCAGGCGCGGATTAGTCTGGCGCAGCTGTTCGGGAGCCAAACCCAGTTTCTCTGCCGCGCCCGGAGCCAGGTTCTGGATGAAGACATCAGCCCGGTCAATTAGTTGTCGTAATTTAACGACCGAATCCGCATCCTTCAGGTCAAGCGCCAGGCTCTCTTTGGAACGGTTACACCAGATGAAATGGCTCGCCTCACCGCGCACTCGGGTATCGTAACCACGGGCAAAATCGCCGCCGTCGGGTCGCTCTACCTTGACCACCCGCGCACCCTGATCGGCCATCAACCGGGTGCAGTAGGGCGCCGCAATCGCCTGCTCGATACTGACCACTAAATAGCCGGCAAGGGGCCGGTCATCAGTTTCTGACAATCACATCACCTGATTTGAATAGGCCGTCAACCAAAATCGCCTGGCAACTGACCGTGCTCGGTAACCGCTAATTTACCGCAGGTTATTCCAGATCGGTGGTCACGGCGGGGCGCAATTTCGGTACCGGGTATTTCCAGTCTCTGCCACGGAGCATGCCGTACCAGTAAACAAACGGAAAAATCTTCTCTTTCAACACCCAGTAACTGCGACGGGGAACTCTTGGATCGGCATTAAAACTGGGGACTACCTCACCGTCATAGCGAAATTCGGCCAGCATCACCTTGCCCCGCTCTACCGTTAACGGGCAGCCGCCGTAACCATCGTAACTGCCCGGTTGGTCACGGGTATCCATGACCGATAAGAGGTTAGCGGAGACCACTGGAAACTGGGCACGGGCCGCCGCGGCGGTTTTGGCGTTCGGGGTACTGGTGCAGTCACCCAGCCCAAAAACATTGGCGTAACGGGTGTGCTGCAAGGTGTTGCGGTCCACTTCCAGCCAGCCGTCGGCATCCGCGAGTGGACTCTGCTTAATCACATCGGGTGCACTTTGCGGCGGCGTCACGTGGAGCATATCGAAGGCCTCTGTCACCGTCTCGCCATCGGCCAGCTCAAAGGTGGCCGTTTTGCCAGGCCCATCGACCGCCACCAGGTTGTGACCAAAATGGGGGGTAGCGTTATAGCCTTTCATGATGCCATCGAGTGCTTTAGCAAAAAAAGGCAACCCGAACATAGCTCCGCCCTGGTTGAAAAAATGGAGGTCGCTGGTCACCCCCTTCTTGCGCCAGTAATCCGCGGCCAGGTAGAGAATTTTCTGCGGCGCGCCGGCGCATTTAATCGGCATCGGCGGTTGAGTAAACAGCGCTCTGCCCCCGGTAAAGTTCTGCAGGCACTCCCAGGTATAGGGGGCAAGATCAAACCGATAATTACTGGTCACACCGTTTTTGCCCAGGGTCTCGGTGAGGCCATCCACTTTGGACCAGTCGAGCTGGATGCCCATGGCCACGACCAGGTATTCATACTGCACGCTGTCACCGTTATCGAGCAGCAGCTGGTTCTGGTCGGGATTGAACTCGGTAACGCCATGCTGCAGCCACTCCACACCGGCGGGAATAAACTGCCGTCGGGGCTTTACCGTCTGCGCCTGGGTCATGGAACCACCGCCCACTAATGTCCAGCCTGCCTGGTAGTAGAGCTCCTGAGAAGGCTCAATCAGTGCGATATCCAGTCCGGGACGGGCTCGCTTAAGCGCCGCAGCAACGGACATACCGCCAGCACCTCCGCCAACGATAACGATCTGATGCTTCCTGTTTTTTTCTGCTGCCACAATAACTCCCTAATCGTTTTCAGGACGAATCGACGAGTTATTTTATTCCCTAAGAGAATTAATATAGAGCAAAAAAATCATTTAGTTCTAGGTTAGGCCTTCCTCAGTCCGTTAGCGAAAACTGTCAAATTGCGATCAGGTCCAGGCAGAGAGTAAGCCGCCGTCAATGGCCATGGCGTGGCCAGTGACAAAGCTGGACGCCGGCGAGCAGAGCCAGATAACCGCCTCGGCAATCTCTTCCGGCTGGCCGGTACGGCCAATGGGATGCATCTGGTTGAAGGCTTCACGGGTTTCTGCCCGTTCGGCAGCGAGTCGATCAACCATGGGGGTTTCAATCACGCCAGGACACACGGCGTTAACACGAATGCCACGAGCAGCATATTCCTTAGCAGCGCCTTTAGTCAGTCCAACCACGCCATGCTTAGCCGCACCGTAGGCGGGCAATCCAGGCGTGCCCGACAGCCCTGCCACCGAGGCGGTGTTGACGATAGTGCCCCCACCGGAGGCGAGCATGGCCGGGATTTCATGTTTCATGCTCAACCAGACGCCGGTGAGATCAATGGCGATGGTGCGCGCCCAGTTCTCTTCGGTGCAATCAACCACCGAACCGCCCTCGCCCTCAATTCCAGCGTTGTTAAAAGCGCAATCGAGCTGGCCATAGGTGGCAACGGCAAAAGCGACCATCGCCTCAACCGACTTGCCGTCGGCTACATCCACCAGAGTAGCGGTGGCTTCACCACCGGCATCAACAATCGCTTTGGCCGTCGCCTGAGCACTGGCTTCGTTAATATCCGCAGCAACCACCTTTGCCCCGAGCGAGCCAAACTGCAGGGCCGTCGCCCTGCCAATACCCGAACCACCGCCCGTTACCAGCGCTACTTTTCCTTTGTATTCATTCCCCATGACTTCTTCCTTTTTAAATTCCAGTGTTAACAGCCCAACCGGGCCCGACTGCCCCCTTCCCGAGGTCAGATAACGCCTTTCTCTCGTAGTGCAGCTATTTCACTCGTCGACAGCCCGAGCTCCTGTTCATAAATCTGCTGATTGTGTTCCCCCAACATGGGTGCCGTCGCCTTGATATGCGCCGGACTTACGGAGAATTTATCGGCCACCCCAAAGTGGGTGAGGGGGCCATGTTTAGGATGCTCCACCTCATAAATCATGTCGCGTTCTTTAAAGTGCTCATTCTTGATTATCTGATCAAATCCGAGCACCGGTGCCACCACTATTTGTGCCGAGTCACAGGCGGCGATCACTTCGTCACTGGTGAGATTCCCCAACCAGCCATCGACCACCTCATCGACAAACTCGGCATTCTGTTCTCGGGCTTGCCAGGTGTTGGTACGCGGATCGTCAATCAGCTCTTCGCGGCCCATCAACCCACAGAGTGCTTTCCAATGGGGGTCAAACGGGGCAAAAACCGACACATACTCACCATCACCACATAAATAAGTATTCATGGGTCCGCCGCCACCCAGGGAATTGCCGTTGCGCTGCCAGACATAATCACCGTTAGCCGCTCCCATCACCCCAAGCGATGATGCGTAAAGCTGAGCATCGGTCAGACAGGCATCGACCCACTGGCCCTTGCCGGTTGAGTTGCGATATTGCAAAGCGGCGAGTGCCCCGAGAGCCGCCTGCCAGCCGGCCATGTCATCGGCAATCACCGTGCCGGCTCGCAGTGGCCGACCGCCTTTTTCACCGGTGACACTCATCAGCCCGCCCATGGCCTGACCCACTGGATCAAAACCTTTTTTGTGATGCAGCGGACCGAACTGACCGAAGCCGCTGATAGAGATGTAAATGATGTCAGGCTTGATCTCACGTATTTGCTGATAGCCGAGATTCCATTTGGCCATGGTGCCGGGGGTGAAATTCTCAATAATAATGTCAGCTTTGGCGGCAAGTTTACGGAACAGCTCCTGCCCTTCGGCCTGCCGAAAATCCAGTGTGACGCCCTTTTTACCTCGGTTAATACCGGCGAACACCACCGAGGACTCGGTATCCTTTTCATCGCTATAAAAGGGCGGAACCCCGCGATTGGGATCGCCTTTTCCGGGCATTTCACACTTAATCGATTCCGCACCAAAATCGGACAGAATCATCCCGCAGACCGGACCGGACGCGTAATTGGTCGCCTCCAGCACGCGAATACCCTGCAAAGGGCCGCTGCTGTTGGCATCCGCATCGGCGTAAAACTCACCCTTGTTCATTTTCCTCTCCCTGGCAAAAACAGAACGATAACATCACATTAGTGACTAGCATTGCGATACTACAGGACCAGAGTTTACGGAGGAAAACAAGATGAGCCGCTCCCTTACCCAGCGCCTGTGCTTTGCTGCAATTGTTGCCGTGGCCTGCACTCAGGCCAGTGCCAGCAGCGTGATTCCCGAACGCTACAATCAGGGACCGCGCATCCTTTTTAATACCGGGAGTGACAAGGACAAACTCAACGAGATAGTCCCGGACCGTTTTTATCAAAAATACTGGCACGGCCCTCGCACCACGGTGCAGCACCTGGTCTTCAAACGTGACGCCGAGGGTAACCACGTCAAAATCACCAAGCCCGGGGGCTACCACGGCGAGGAGGTGATCATGGGGCTAACCGGGGTTTTGCGGTTCAGTTTCCCTGAAACCGGCGAAGTGTTTGATGTCGGCCCCGGCGATGTTTTCCATTTTCCCAATGTGTTGCACTACGGTGGCTGTATTACTGATGAGTGCCACGGGGTCGTGGTCTATACCCCCAATCGACCCGATTTTGGGCCAGAAGATGCGGAAATGACGGTGGAATCCAACTCAGCACTGGCCCGATAACCCCCAACCGCACCGGCGCGTGCGGTCGCGTCGGGTTACTCTGGTTTAACCCGGGCAATCACTGCCAGCAGCGGGTCACCCTGATCGGTTAAGCCGTCAACCACCTGGGCCACGGAGAAAAGCCCGGCCTGGTCGATCCAGTGGGCCACCAGCTGGCCACGTTCGGCGAGCGACAACTGCAGCCAAACCGCGACAACCTTGGTCGGAAAACATCGATTGGAATAAGTAATCATCAGGGGCGCTGTGGGCCTGAGCACCCGACCCAGTTCTTTCAGCACCTCGACTGGTCGGGTCAGGTAATCAATGGAGACACAAATGGTCGCCGCATCAAACTCATCATCCGCATAGGGCAGTGTCGGCTCAAGATTCAAATCGTGAACTTTAAAATCATTGCCGCGCGGGTTAGCTGCGAGCTCCTGCGCGTTCATCCCCAGCAGAGCAACCCGGCCATAGGCAATCTCCTCAGGCAGGTGGCTTACCCAGCTGCTCATCAGGTCAAGTATTGCCCCGCCGGGGGGTAACCAGTCACGGTACAGCCGGGTCACCGCCGCGATCGCATGCTCATCAATGTGGGTCACCAGCCGCGGAAAGCTGTAAAACATGGCATCCGCGCTTTCGTCCTGGCGTTGATAGGCACCGGGCGGAAGGTCATCGAGCAGTTTGTTCAGTAAGCGCTGCATCACCCGTGTTGCCCCCGACCAGAAACCACAGTTTTCTGACCCGGCAACCCGGAGCACTCGTACAGGATCAATTCCATAACACCCTACTCCAGCCGACGGAACGGCCCGTTAGTTTCATTTCTATCATTGATCGCCAACCAATCGGGCGGCAATTCAGATTCCGGGAAACGGCTTCAGCACGGATACCAGTCATTACTTTCAGGCGAAGTAAATCGAGGCACCCGGCAATTTGTGTGGCTAATGGATTCCGCTTTAATGATGCCCCACCGGTTTGCTCACCAGCGGCGTTATTAAACAGGACTGTCCATCCGGCTTCAACGCACCCAGGATATCCGCGTCAGGCCGGCCCAGGCTTTCGCGCCCAGGAGAGCGCTGCGGGCATCGCTACCTGATATTGGCCATCGACCATGGCCTGCGCCGAAACCGCCTCAGCCATGGCCCTGCGCAACTGACCCTGAATCTCCTCTGTTTGCATCTGGAACACGGTTTTCATCCGCACGGAGGCACGGCTCAGGCCTTCGTAAAGTTCATTCGGGTCAGACATCCGCCAGGTTTGTGGCACCGACTTAAACCCACAATCGGTAAAACCGGCTTTCATCAATGTTCTCGCCGATTCTTCAGCCTCACTAAAGCGATGAAAGGGCGTGCCCTCGGGGAGCCCCAGGTCCATCTTCGCATAGGTTTGCAGCGCCTCGCCGGCGATAGCCAAACCACTACCGGGGGTGGGCAGATCCCACGCGGTAAACGCAATATAGGCACCCGGTCGCAGCACCCGAAAACACTCCAGCAGAGCCAGCTCGGGACGCGCAAAATGGAATAACGCGAAACCCATGACCACCGCATCTCGACTGCCATCCGCCAGGGGTATTTGCTCAGCGTCGCCCTGCTGGAATTCAAGCGATGGAAACCGCTGCTGCGCTTCAGAGACCATTTCGGCGCTGAAATCAATACCGATTACGCTGGCACCCAGGCTGGCTGCCGCCGCACTGATGTGCCCCGGCCCAGCCGCCAGATCTAGCATCTCGCTGCCGGCACCCACGTGTGCGGCCGCGAGCATCGGCCCTATCGACTGGCGATTCACTCCGGTAATTGCATCGTAATAGACCGGTGCAGACGTGCGCCAGCCGTCCTGTTCAAACTGGCGAAACGCCGCCTGATCCGGGGTCATTGCCAGAATCTTCGTTAACTGGGTCATGGCATTAATCCAGGTAGTGATTAAGCACCTTCATAATCCGATAGGCCGCAACCACGGTGGGTGTCTCGATTCCCAGACGGGTCGCTTCGTCTAACCAGGGTTTGATGATTTCATCGACTTCCATTTTCTTGCCGCGGGTCAGATCGACATGCATGGAAGTCCGGCTTTTCATATCTGCCGCCTTGAGCTCATTACCCCACTTCATCATTAACTGGGTACCCTCTTCGAGGGTCCCCTTTTCAAAATCCTTAAACTGGGTCATCGGCGCATAAAAATCCTGTATCTCATAACCCTTGGCCTTATAAACCTCCATGAGCTCGAGGGCGATCTGCACGTAGGACTGGGCGCCTTCGTAAACGGTGATACCGTCGAAAAAATAGAAGTCTCCGCCACCTAGGGTGCTGACCGACCAGCTGGACGCGACGCCAATCTGCATCATTTTTTCCCACAGTACCTGGGCAATGCAGTCCACCGCCCGGCTGTTGAGATCGGCCTTGTTAAAGGCTTCAGTAATTGCTTCTACCCTGGGTGTGATGGTGCCGTCATATTCACCAAAATAGGCGGTCACCGGGCCGGTAAAGGGGTTAATACACTCACCCGGTGCCATCAGCGTGGCGCCTTCCATGGTAGAAGAGCCAATGACCTTCTCTTCCCCCGCCCAGGCGAACATGCCGGCCTCCTTGTTGATGCCATTTTGCAGGGTAAATACGGTGTCACAACGCTTAACCAGCTCAGCCGACGAGGCCATCACCGCCGCCGAATCCTTGCTTTTTACGCAGAGCATCAGGTAGTCAAAATGGCCCTCGGCCTGATCAGGCTCGGTAACGCATTCAAGATTGTCGCGAATGCAGAAGTCACCTCGCGGCCCGGTTATCCGCAAACCATCCTTGCGGATCGCATCCATGTTGGCCTGGCGGCCAATCAAGGTTACCTGCTGCCCGGTATGGGCAAGATAACCACCGATGACACAACCTAACCCGCCTGCTCCCAACACCGCTATACGCATCTTAATTCCTCCTCAGAAACTAATGACCTGGAAAACAATCCTGCATAAAAAAACGGCGGAGAAGCCCTTCTATCGAGGCTTTCTTCTCCGCCGTTTAATATTGATCGATCTGCCCGCCACTATGGACGAAACGGGTCTATGACAGTCAGGCCCTGGCGCCTGTTACTGCTGTTAACCTGGCAGGCTCATCATGCCTGGCGCATTTGCAGCCAGCACCAGCAACCAGATAACGGCACCCAGTGCGACCACAAACGCCAGTGTCCGCAGTGGTCCGATATCCATCATATAAATAATCGGATGGGCAATACGAGCACCTACCCATAACATCGCGGCAGTCGCGGAAGCCTGCGCATCAGCGCCGGCAAAGTGGGCGATAAACACGGCAACCGTAAAAACCGCTAATGCCTCCCAGGAATTATCCTGCGCAGCCTGCACCCGTGAACCCACACCTTCCAGTTTCGCAGCCTGCTGTCTGGGGTTCTTAATATCTACCGAACCAAACTGCTTCATTTTGTAGTAGCCACCCACTCCACTGAGCACGTAGGGCAGAAACGCTGCGATCACCAAACACCAAAATGGAACGGTCATTATTCTCTCCCGGAAATTTAATTAGATATCTTCCTGTCCAGCCCGGCCCAAACCCGCTGCTTGCACCAGAAATGACAGGACGATCATTGCCCAATGGCAACGAACGCATACGGTAACAGAACCCGTTAGTTTTGCGGTATGGATTCCTGAAGAACCGCTTAAAAACAGATCACCGCCCTAGGGCCGCTTCCCCGGTGACGCCACCTTTAAGCCGTTCGCCCAGCTTTAATACCAGGGCCAGCAACGACGGCATGAAGGTCAGCGTGAGCAGGGTTGATGAGAGCAAGCCAAACAGCACGATAATTCCCAGGCCACGGTAGAGCTCGGTACCCTCGCGCGGGAGAAAAACCAGGGGCGCCAACCCACCGAGCGTGGTCAGGGTCGTCATCATGATGGGCCGGACCCGGACCCGAGTGCTTTCAATCACCGCCGTGGCAATATCCATGCCCCGGCGACGATTTTGCAGGGCCTGTTCGACAAGCAGGATCGGATTGTTAACCACGACACCAATGAGCACCAGAAAACCAAGCATGGTAATCATGTCGAAGGGCTGACGGACACTGGGTAGCAGGTTCATTAACCAGAGTCCGAAAATACCGCCAGCAATGCCCAGAGGCACGGTTAACATAATCAGCAGCGGGTAGCCCCAATGGCGGAAGATAGCGACCATCAGCAGGTACGCGAGCAACACCGCCAGCCCCATATCGCCGGCCAGAGCCGCGCGGGTGGCGGTGAGCTTATCGCTGGCACCCGCTATTTTAATACCGATGCCGGGGGGCAGGCCTTCAGCCTTGAGTGCATCGACCACCTCGGCCTGTACCACTTCAACCGCTGCTTCTAACGGCATATCCCTGGGTGCAACCACCGACAAAGTAATGGTGCGCTCACCATTCACCCGGCGAATAGTCTCGGTATTAACCGTCTGGTACAACTCAGCGACGGCACTCAGCGGAATGACATCGCCCTTGCCGGTGTAGATCGGCAAATCGGTCAGGTCCTCTGGTCGACTCACCGTACCGGTGGTGCTGTAGATATAGATATCAATTTTGTCGTCCGCTTCGTAAAAATCATCGTGATAAGCACCATCGGCCAGCGCCCAGACCAGATAGCCCAGATCATCGGCGTTAACCTCCAGTTCAGCAGCGCGCTCCCAGTCGGGACGAATTTCCACCATCGGCTGACCCAGGCTGAGCGACGAGGGCGAAGGCTTGATCTGCGGATCATTGAGGACCTGTTTGGCGCGCAAAAAGGCTTGGAGACCAATACCAAACAAAGGCTCCAGATCCGGTCCGCTGATTTCCAGATCCATGCTGCGGGTCCCGCCCTCATTGCCGGAAAACAGGGAACCGCGAGCAGAGAAGGCGATCATGCCCGGGTAGTTGGCATTTTGTTCGGTGAGAATATCGATCATCGCGTCGATATCGTCGGCGTCGCTGGTGCCACCAATCATGAACACATTGGCTGGACTGGCGGTGCTGAGTAACCAGCGCACCGCCGGTGCTGGTCGCTCACCACGGTGAAAAAGCTCGGGATCAACGTCCACCTCGGGAACAAAGGTATCGAGCATCTGCTGCTCGATGGCGATCATCTGCTCGAGGTTGTAACCAGGGGGTGGAAACATGAGGGTGAAGGTAACGGGTTCCTCACCCTCCGGGAGGTATTCGGCTTTTGGGGTAAGTGCCCAGACCAACGCGAGGGCCAGCAGCAACACCCCGGCAATGAGAATAATCTGCCGTTCCGTCCCCTGCATGAGCCACTCGACGACCCTCATCACCAGTCGATTGAAGCGATTACCGATTCGATTCAACAGGAATGTGGGCTGACTGACAGGGTCACCACCCCTCGCCAAATTCGCCGACGCCGCGGGCACCAGGGTAATGGCGACCATCATTGAGAAAATAATCGACGCGGAAATAGCGATGGCAATATCGGAGTAGAGCTGGCCGACCTCCTCCTGCATGGTCATCAGCGGCACAAACACAAATATGGTGGTTAACGTCGACGCAAGCACCGCCGTCCAGACCTCGCGCACCCCGGCCAGTGCCGCATCAAAACGTTCCTTTCCCATCTGCCGATGACGCTGAATGTTCTCCAGCACCACGATGCTGTTATCCAGTGTCATGCCAATGGCAAAAGCAACACCGGAAAGCGAAATAACATTAATCGTACGACCGGTAGCCAGCAATCCCAGAAACGCGGCAATGGTACAAATTGGAATACCAACGGCCCCGATGAAAGTGGAAGAAGCGGAGCGCAGAAACAGGTAAAGCACGCCGAGCGCCAGCAGCGCGCCGAGTACCAGGTTCGAGGCAATCACCCCAACCGCCTGCTTGATATAAATAGTATCGGCGTGCAGAAACCGTAGATAAAGACCCTGCGGCTCCATCAGGTCGGGATTGATATGGTCATTGACCGCCGCGGCCACCCCGTCGGCCACTTCCATGATATTGGCGCCGCGCTGCCGCTTAATGCTGACCATGAGACCCAGATCACCGTTATAGCGCGATACATTCCGCTGTTCGGCCACGGTCATTTCTGCGTAGCCCAGATCGCGCATGTAAATCAGCTCACCGTCTCGACGGGCAATAACGCTATTTTCAATCTCAGCGACTGACTCAAACCGGCCCATGGTGCGCACCAGGTAACGGCGCTTGCCGGCATCGAGGTCACCACCGGATACATCACGGTTGCGGCGCAGCAGCGCCTGCCGGAACTCGCTCAGCGTGATCTGCCGCTCGGCCAGTTTGGCCGGGTCTATATAAACCCGCACCTGGCGATTCATACCGCCATCAATGCGCACCTCCGAAACCCCGGCCACCCGTTCAATTCTGGTTTTTACATGATCTTCCAGATAATCAAGCTGGTTCTGAATATCGATGTCCAGCGGATTACCTGCCGCCGGTTCGGCGATATAGAAAATAAACCAGTTATCGGAAAATGCCGAGGTGAGAATGCGCGGCTCATCCACATTTGGCGGGTAATCCTCCACCTGTGACAGGGCGTTGTTGGTGCGAATCAACACCTCATTAATATCGGTGCCCAGCGCAAATTCCAGCTCCACCACGGCCATGCCGGTGTTCGCAAGTGAGGTCATCTTCTGCAGGTTTGGCAGGGTGCGAAGAAACTCCTCCTGCTCGACAATAATCTCCCGCTCGACATCCTGGGGTGTTGCGCCGGGCCAGACGGTCTCCACCGTGAGGGTGGTCATGTCCATATCCGGGATCATCTGAATCGGCACCCGGAATATCGATACCAGCCCCAACACCGTGAGCACCAGTGCCGCTACCGCTACAATCACACCGTTATTAATTGCGGCACGAAACATCGGCTCTCCCCCCTGTTAGCGCTAGTGTTCCGCGAGAATACGCACTGCCAATCCCGGCCGCATTCGCTCGTTGCCCTGTTCAACAACCCGGTCACCGGCCACCACGGGGCCGCCAGAGATTTCTATCAGACCGCCAGCAGCGCGCCCGGTGGTAACCGGGGCCGGGTTGACCTGTAACTGATCACCCTCACCGGTAATTTTCCACACCAGAGTAGTACCGTCTGCCTGGCGCACCAGCGCATCAACCGGCACCTGCAACACCGGTTGATCGCTACCGGCCAGACTGACGTGAATATCAACCGACATGCCCGGCGCCAATCGATTAGCCGGATTAGGCAAATCAATTAATAACGGGAAAGTTCGGCTGTTTGGATTGGCGGCGGTGACTTTCCGAGTCACCCGGGCATTAATTGTTTTACCGGCCAGCGCCGGGAATTCCAGCGCCACGCTGGCACCTTCTGCTACCTGCGAAAAATAGCGCTGGGGCAGCGGTGCGCTAATACGCAATACCGCCATTTCGTCTAACTCTAATAACGGATCACCGGGGCGCACCCAGCTGCCCACTTCAGTCTGCTTACGGCTAATCACACCGGCAAAGGGCGCTTTTATCAGATGACGTTTCAATTCATCGTTAGCCAGGGCCAAGCTCGCCTGGGCGGCAGTACGATCGGCCGTCGCACGCCTGAGTTCCGCTTCAGCAATGTCGTAACTATCCTGGGCAGCTGCCTGAGATTTCAGTAGTTCACCCTGGCGCTGTTCTTTAAGTCGAGCGAGCTTAACCCCGGCATCCGCCCGGGCCAGCCCGGCACGCTGAAAATCAACCGCCAGCTGGGTCGGTTGATCACGCAGTTTTACCAGCGGGTCTCCCGCCGCTACCTGATCGCCATCGTCAACCAGTAACTCGCTAACCAGGCCCGCAAGTTCCGCGGAAAGCACGCTATGGCGTCGCGCTTCAACCGTTCCGGTGAGTTTAAGTTCACTGGCTAGCTTCCCGGACTGAATCGTCACGGAGGTAACTGGGGCTGCACCCTCCTGGGCATTAACCGCCAACCCTGAAAACACCGCTACCATTAGCAGAGTACCGATTAGAATGGCTCGGCTATCCACCCTCCAGTTATAGTCCTCCATACCTCTCCCCATTTTGCCAGCGCCCAGAATCCTTCCTCGAAATAGTTATAGTACACACCGCTGCAACAGGAGAAGCTAATCGCGGAATTATTCCAAGGGGCAGGGGTTCGCGAACACAATCGTCACATCGGCTGCAAATCGAGTGAACTCGCCCAGGTTAAACCGTCATTACCAGGGATTGATCACTCATCATGCCGAATCGTTAACACGGGACAGGGCGCAGAACGCACCACGTATTCGGCCGTGCTGCCAAGTAACAGGTGTTTGATTCCACTATAACCATGGGTGCCGAGCACAATCAGATCGATTGCCTGGGTCGATGCGCACTTGACCAGTTCGGTGCCGGCGTGACCGTGAAGAATAATCGGCGTCTCCCGGTGGCAGTCAGCGAAGTGGGTTTCACCTATCAACGCCAGCCGCTCCAGTGCGCGATCTTCTATGTCTGGTTGGTAAACTGACGCCATGCTCAACTCAGCCGGCATTGGCACCGGTTCAATGACATAGGCCATCAGGACCGTCGCGTCGAACAGGTTCGCCATCTGCGCGGCATAGGTAAGCGCGCGAATACCTGGGTCCGAAAAATCAACCGGTGCCAGAATGTTATTGATCTTTACTTGATGCATGCTCTATTCCCCTGTTATTTGTCTCTGTTATCAATCGGCCCAACGGTTAGCACCGGACAGCTGGCACCACGCACTACTCGCTCAGCCCTGCTTCCGAGCAGCAGGTGTCGAAACCCGGAGTGACCGTGGGTACCCATTACCACCAAATCAAAATCCTGTTCCTCCACCGTGCGAATGATCGCCGAAGCCGCCTCTCCCTCAGCAACCAGTGTCACTGCTTTAACGCCGTGACGAACCTCCGTATTTCGCAGCTCGGCAAGCTTCGTATTGATACGATCGGTCTGATTGGCTTCGATGATAGCGGCAGTATTAAATTCCATCGGCGCGACCACCGGCTCAATGACATAGAGCAAATGCAACTCGGCCCCTGTACGATGAGCGAGCTCCTCAGCGTGGGCAAGCGCCCCCAGCGACGCAGAAGAAAAATCCACTGGCACTAAAATTTTATTTATTTCGACGGTCTTCATCATCACCTCCGGGTTTGATCATGCCATTACCGCAGCCACCTGCTGACCACTTTTATGATCGGCGTTCGGGGCCAGGCAGCCTTGAGTTAAATCAATTTTATTCGCTATCGGGCTGGTCAATCTCGCTTAGTTGCCGGTCGTGCCACTTCCTCAGCAACAGAATCGTCATCATAGCCCCTAAAAGGGCCATCGCCATATCTGACTGAGTATCCCAGACATACCCCTGAGTGCCCAGAAACGACTCTGCGGCCTGGTCACTGAGTAGCGCTACCCACCACTCAATTAATTCGTAGAAAGCACTGATAGCGAGCGCCAGAGAGATGACAAACAGGTCCAGCCACCGGCCGGTCGGCACCACGCTCAATCTAACCAGAATTTCACGAGCAACCAGAGCGGGCACCAGCCCCTGTAACAAGTGACCGAACTTATCGTAATTATTACGTTGCCAACCAAACGCCGACTGGAACCATTCGCCGATGGGCACCTCCGCATAGGTGTAATGCCCGCCGACCATCAACACCACGCAGTGCAACAAAATTAACTGGTAGGCCAGAGGCGTAAAGATAAAACGTCGTCGGGTTTTTACCAGCACCATCAGAGCAATTAATGCAGGCAGCACTTCCAGCATCCAGGTGTAGTAGTCATGAGGGTGCCAGCCTGACCAGATCAACACACCGGCAAAAATACTCAACCAGGCAATCATAGGCTTATTAGCCGCCACTTCGTTTGCCATTCCCACCAAACTCAATCGAACCTTCTCTATTTGGATTTGCAGCTAATTAAACCCTGATTGACTCATGAATTGGCCGTTTGCGCATAAGATAGCAGCTAACACTCTAGTATTACTCGGTGTTGCCGCACGCTATAGACTACCTGGAGGTCAGAGGAGCTTTTATTTGTGTCCTTGAGCAACGAAACAGCACCAACATTCGCCGCCCTCGACCTGGGTTCAAACAGCTTTCACATGGTGGTGGCCCGCAAATCAGCAGACGGAACCCTACAGATCATCGATCGGCTACGCGAACCGGTGAGACTTGGGTTAGGACTGCAGGATGGGAGCATTGATAAACAGACCGAGACAAACGCGCTTGATTGCCTTCAACGTTTCGGGCAACGCATTCGGCAATTACCCACCCAGGCCGTGCGTGCAGTCGGCACCAACACTTTACGCCAGTTAAATAGGGGCGACCGGTTTCTACACCTGGCCAGCGAAGCACTGTCTCATCCGGTGGACATCATATCGGGCATTGAAGAGGCACGGCTGATTTTTCTTGGTGTTGCCCATTCATTACAAAGCAGCGAGCGTCGGCTTGTAGTTGATATTGGCGGCGGCAGCACGGAGCTAATTGTCGGTCAGGGCTTTGCTCCAGAAACCATGGAAAGCATCCATGCCGGCTGCATCTCCATCGGCCGGCGGGCTTTTGCGGATGGTCAGTTAGGTAACACCAGAATGCGCAAGGCACAAATAGCTGCGCAACGCGAGTTCGAACCGGTGATCGAAACCTTTGTTGACCTAAACTGGCAAACCGTCGTCGGCGCGTCGGGTACTATCCGCGCAGCAAGAGACGTAGCAGCTGCATGCCAATTGACCGAACGGGCAGACACCAGCGAACTGACCCGCGAAGCGGTTGACGAAATTTGTTCGCAGGTAGCCGCAGCTGGCTCCGCAGAAAAACTCGATTTACCAGGGCTTAAAGAGGATCGCAGATCAGTTTTCCCGGGTGGTATTGCCATACTCAAAACCATTTTTGAGATGCTCGAACTTGAAACTATGGGCGTTTCCGATGGCGCTCTGCGTGAAGGATTACTTTTTGAGCTGATCGGCCGCAGCAGTGATGACGATATCCGTGACCGTACAGTAAACGCTTTGGCGCAGCACCACCGTATAAATCAGCGACGCACGGAACAGATAGCGAATACGGCGGTCAGTTTCCTTGAGCAAATCACCCGCCGTGCGGAAATCAACATACCCGACGCGAGCAAATTTTTATGTTGGGCCGCCACGCTACACACCATCGGCCTGTATATCGCCCATAGTGGCTATCACAAGCACGGCGCCTACATACTTGCCAATGCAGACCTGTCTGGATTCAGTCGCGAAGAGAAGCAGTTGCTGGCACTTCTCGTGCGTGGCCACCGACGCAAAATACCCCGCGAACTGATCAGCAACTTACGCGGTTCCTGGCAAGGTAGCGCGGCCTGGTTACTAGCCATTATTCGGCTGGCGGTGCTACTACATCGCGGCAAGCAACAGAAGGCTCTGCCAAAAATTGCACTGTCTTGCCGGCAGCGCAAACTGACACTGACACTACCGAAAAACTGGCTCACAGACCATCCGCTGACCGCCGCTGACCTGGAAGACGAACAGCAATACCTGACCAGCCTGAATATAGAATTTCATTTTCAGGCCAGGACGTAGAGCGTTTTCAAGGTTATGTCCAGCGCATCTAAATGTAGTGCTTTTGTTAACGCTCACCGAGCAGTTGCTGCTGGGCGCTAATCCCATCAGCGCCTTCCTCTCTTTCAACACGCTGGTAGGTGCCATCGGTCTGCAGTATCCAGGCCTGGGTATTATCCTGCAGGTAAAACTTCAGGTCGCGCTTGACCTGGTCCCGCACTTTCTTCTGGGTTAACGGGAAGGCAACCTCAACCCGGTTGTAGAGGTTACGCGGCATCCAGTCTGCGCTGCCACAATAAATTTTTTCTTTGCCGCCGTTAAGAAAGTAAACCACGCGAGTGTGCTCAAGAAACCGTCCGACGACGGACCTGACGGTGATATTCTCAGACACCCCCTCTATACCTGGCCGCAGACAGCAAATGCCGCGCACGATTAAATCTATTTTCACTCCCGCCGCCGACGCGGCATAAAGGGCTTCGATCATCACCGGGTCAGATAACGAATTTACCTTGACGATAATTTGCGCCTGCTCACCCTTTTCGGCGTTCTGGCGTTCGTGATCGATCATCGCCAGCAGCTCGGTATGTAACGTAAACGGCGCCTGCAGCAGTACCTTGTGTTTGGGTGTTTTACCCAGGCTGGTGAGCTGCATAAATACGTTGTGCACGTCCTGACAGACATGTTTACTGGCCGAAAACAGGGCGTAATCTGTATACAGCCTGGCAGTAGCATGATGATAGTTACCGGTGCCCATGTGCACATACCGGACCAGTTTTTTCCCTTCCCGCCGGACTACTAGTATCAGCTTGGCATGGGTCTTATAGCCTACAACCCCGTAGACCACATGGGCCCCGGCCTCCTGCAACCGGGTAGCCAGTGCAATATTGGCCTCTTCATCAAATCGAGCCCGCAATTCAATCACAACGGTGACCTCTTTGCCCGCTTTCGCTGCCTTGAGCAGTGCGCCCACCACTGACGAATCGTTGCCGGTACGATAGAGCGTCTGTTTAATCGCCACTACCTGTGGATCTCGTGCGGCCTGATCTAGAAATTCGACCACCGGCAGGAAGGAGTCAAACGGATGATGGAGAATCAGATCACGCTGCTTGATGGTCTTGAATACACTCTGACCACTACCAAAATTATTGGGGACACGCTGTTTAATTGGCACGAACTTCAGACCGGAATGGCGATTACCCACCATGTCGTAGATCGCCGATATCCGGCTTAAATTGACTGGCCCGTTGACTCGATAAAGGTCTTCATCCTGAAGTTCAAACTGTTCAAGTAGATAGCGCACCAGCCAGTTGGGACAGTCGTCGCTGACCTCCAGGCGCACTGCATCGCCATAGCGTCGGCCTGGCAGCTCACCCTCCATCGCCTGCAGCAGATCGTCAACCTCCTCTTCGTCCACAAACAGGTCGCTATTGCGGGTGACCTGAAACTGATAGCAGCCCTCAACCGTCATGCCGGGAAACAGCTCGTCGATGTGGGCGTGAATAATCGACGACAGAAAGACCGTTGAGCAGTTGTCCGGATCACCCCCATCTTTGGGAAACTCAATCAGCCGCGGTAATGCCCGCGGTGCCTGAACAACCGCATAAGCGATATTCCGCCCGAAGGCATCGCGTCCGTTAAGTGCGACGATAAAATTCAGGCTTTTATTGAGAATCCGTGGGAACGGGTGACCCGGGTCAAGCCCCATGGGACTGAGCACCGGCAACACTTCTTCGCGAAAATAGCGGGTCAGCCAGCTACTTTGCACCGCGTTCCAGTCGTCACGAGGCAGAAAGGTAATGCCCTCATTAGCCAGCAGCGGCAGAATTACCTCGTTGAATAACCGATACTGCTCGCCGACTAACTCGACAGCGCGCTGACTAATTCGCTCCATCATCTGCTTCGGAGTCATCTGATCGCGACCACCCTGCACCGCACCGGCACGAATCTGAGCCTTTAACCCAGCAACACGGACCTCAAAGAACTCGTCCATGTTGGTGTCAAAGATACAGAGAAAGCGCAATCTCTCGAGCAGCGGAACGCGCTCGTCGCTGACCTGTGCCAACACCCGCGCATTGAACTCCAGCAGACTAAGTTCCCTGTTTATAAACAGCTCGGTACCACTCAAGGGAGGGGAAAGGACCATTTGCTCTCCTGTGTAATTCATCGCTCACTCCTGTTGCCTATAACTACTATCGTACGCTTTAAATGAACCGCTGTTGATCCAGGGCAAACAGCATGAAAGCAAGACAATTTACTATCCTGCTATTACAGAATTAAATCTTCCGGCCACAGTCAGGATTCTGGCCGCGAATAGGAAACAGGTTATGTTCGAGACCGCAGAAATAGGCCATAAAATTGACAGGAAGACCTATAAAAAAGAGGTTTTAGGGCTACGTGAAGCTTTGCTCAATGCACAGTTTCAACTGGTTGAAAATCCTGACTTCCCGGTGGTGATTATCATTGGTGGAGTCGATGGTGCCGGCAAGGGCGAGATGGTAAACCTGCTCAACGAGTGGATGGATCCCCGCCACATAGATTCCATTACCTTCGGCCCGCCGTCTGACGAAGAACTTGAGAGACCACCCTTCTGGCGATTCTGGCGCACCCTGCCACCTAAAGGCCGTATCGGCATTCTGTTTGGCTCCTGGTACACCGAGCCGGTGGTCTCTCACGTGCTTAAACAATCAACCGCTGCAGAACTGGATGAGGCAATCCATCGCATAGTCCATTTCGAGCAGATGCTCACCGACGAAGGAGTAGTGCTCTTAAAGTACTGGTTCCACCTGTCCAAAGAACAGCAGCGGAAACGCCTGAACAAGCTGGAAAAAAATCCGACTACCCGCTGGCGGGTCACTGAAACTGACTGGCAGCGTTTTAAACTCTATGACCGTTTTCGAAAGGTATCCGAACATACGTTACGCCGGACCAGCACCGGTAATGCACCGTGGCTGGTAGTGGAAGGTAATGACAGTAATTATCGATCTCTGACGGTTGGTAAGTCATTGTTAAATGCCATCCGCGCCCGATTGGAACAGCCAGGAATACCTGCTGATAATCACATCGCACCGCCGCTGATCGAATCTGTCGACAAACTCAATTTGCTCCAGACCCTGGACATGAAACAGACAGTGACCAAGGCCGAGTATCAACAGGCGCTGGAACAGGAACAGGGGCGACTCAATCAACTCTCACGACATAAAGAGTTTGCCAAACACTCGGTCGTGCTGGTTTTTGAGGGCAACGATGCAGCCGGCAAAGGTGGGAGTATCCGCCGGCTCACTCAGTCCCTGGACGCGAGGGTTTACAACATAATTCCGGTGGCAGCTCCAACTCAGGAAGAGTTAGCCCAACCTTATCTCTGGCGCTTCTGGCGACAGTTACCCAGGCGCGGCCAGTTCACACTCTTTGACCGTTCCTGGTATGGACGGGTGCTGGTGGAACGAGTTGAGGGTTACTGCGAAGATCGCGACTGGATGCGCGCATACTCGGAAATCTGCGATTTTGAAGAACAACTTAGCGAACATGGCATTATCGTCATCAAGTTCTGGCTGGCGGTCACGAATGAGGAGCAGTTAAAGCGCTTTAAAGAACGTGAACAGATCGCCTTTAAGCGCTACAAGATCACGGACGAAGACTGGCGCAACCGCGAGCACTGGGATGATTATGAGCGAGCAGTCTGCGACATGGTCGAACGCACCAGTTCAGAGTTTGCCCCCTGGACCTTAATCCCGGCCAACAACAAATACCACGCTCGGCTTGAAGTGTTACGTACGGTCTCGATGCGACTCGAAAATTTGTTTGGAATCAGCAATCAAAAAGCATCCAAAAAGAAGAAATAACGCGCTTTAGCGTGGATCATCACCTTTCACCAACCCGCACTAGTCAGTAACGCCCGAGCAGCAGGAGCTGCCCGTTACCTGGGCTTCAGTTCGATTGCTGCTGCACTCGATAAGCAAGCTGCCGCCTAGTAAGACCGATCAAACGGGCCGCCGCCGCCTGGTTACCACCACTTTTTTCCAAAGCCAGGTCCACCAGTGCCCGCTCTAGCGTCTTAATATCGGGCAACTCACCCCCCTCGGACCGCAACAAAGCCGATAACGGCTCCAACGAATCACTGGCAGCTTTTCTATCAACAAACTCGTTCACCGCCGGTAGATGCTGCTGCTTTAGTTCACTGTCACCAAGTAAATCGTGCAAACCAATTAGATTGGCACCGACTGATAAAATCACCCCCCGCTCGACCATATTCTCCAGTTCACGGATGTTGCCCGGGAATGGGTACGTCATCAACCCGGCCACCGCCTGCTGGGTAAAACCAATCGCGGTAATACCATGGCGGGCGGTGTATTTCTGGCGAAAATATTCCATCAACAGAGGGATATCTTCCTTGCGCTCACGCAACGGCGGGATTTGCAGCGGAAATACACTTAGCCGATAGTAGAGATCACGACGAAACCGCCCCTCGTCGACCGCCTGCAGCAAATCGATATTGGAAGCGGCCACCACCCGGGTATTCACCGGCCGGGTTTCGCTGCCACCCACTCGTTCAATTTCACGCTCCTGCAACGCTCGCAACAATTTGCCCTGGGCGGAAAAACTCAAACTACCAATTTCGTCCAGAAACAGGGTGCCACCTTCGGCACGCTCAAACCGACCCGGCCGACTATTTACCGCACCGGTAAAACCACCGCGCTCAACACCAAACAACTCCGCTTCAACCAGATCCGCCGGCAGTGCAGCACAATTAACACCGATAAAAGGACCCTCTGGGTTAGCACTAACCCGGTGTAGCGTCTTGGCGAATACCTCTTTACCCACTCCGGTTTCACCCTGCAGCAATACGGTGGCCTGGGTCGGAGCCACTTTCTTTAACCGACTCATAATCAGCGAAAAAGCAGCGGAAATACCGACCACTCGCTGATCCAGCGCCGCATCAATATCCACGACTTCAGCCTGCATCTCTGCTGTCTCAAACCGATTAACAAATTCCTGGGGGTGAAAATAAGCAGCATCCGGGTCCTCCTCGTGCCAGTTTGCAAGTGGCTTACCCAACAGACGACAGGCCTCGTGGCCCATTGCCGCACATTCCACTTCACGAAACAGAATCGGTGAGCCAACAAAAGCACTCGCGAAACCACTGGCATAGCCACTTTGCATCCAGCAGACCGGCTCCGGGGCCAGACCATGTATGCTGCGATGGGCCTGGGCCTCAATGGAACCACGAGCCAGAAATTCACCGTAGAAGTTCTGCTGCTGATCATCAGCCTGAATAGCTACCGTTTCGACTGCCGCCATACCAAACACCGCATGCAGGTCTGGGCCGACCAGAAAGGTTTCATCAAATGCCGCACCGGGGCGCCGTTGCTGGGCAAGCGCAGCATCCCGAGTGCCGTCTGCATAACCCAGGCGCGAATAGAGACTCCGTGCCCGCTCGGCGCCAAGCTCCTCCAGTAATTCAGCTCGCTGACCCTCGAAGGTCTCGCTGCGCATCATCATGACCCGGCGACCGGCCAGCCCGATGTATCCCTGCTCTGGATTGAATTCGAGGAGCTGAAGCAGATCCTCTCCCCGTTCACCGGGGTAATAACTGTTCTCAGTCGACATTGTTTTCTTCTCCAGCGGAGCGAGGCTTAATGCCAATTAGACAAATATGTGATCAATCATACGCTTCCCCCGCGAATAACGACAATTTTGTAGGATTTTGGACTTCTTGCATCCCTGCCACCAATGCCATAATCATAAATACTCTTAATATCAATTAGTTATGAAGGTATCTGTTTTCTGGCACCCGAATTGCTAGTACCGGATCATTGTCATAGGGAACGATCCACTGAAACGGGAATGGAGCAACCATGCAGGACATCAGCAAACTGGTTGATTTTGATACGGGGCGTCAATCGAAAATCATTTTTACCGACCCCGATATTTACGAACTGGAAATGGAGCGGATCTACGCTCGTTGTTGGCTATTTCTCGTTCACGAGTCGCAAATCCCGGAACCGGGTGACTTTGTGCGCACCTTCATGGGCGAGGATGAAGTCCTGGTGATCCGACAGAAAGATCTTTCAATTAAGGCGTTTTTAAATTTTTGTCCACATCGCGGCAACCGCGTCTGCAAAGCCGACAGAGGCAACCAGCGTCAGTTCAACTGCGCCTACCATGGCTGGTCTTTCGGCACTGACGGCGGCCTGACCGGTGTCCCGCTTGAAGAAGTGGCTTACTACAACAAAATCGACAAAACCGAGTTTGGCCTGATACCGGTAACCCAGGTCGACAACTATAAAGGACTGATATTCGGCTGTTTCGACGCCGACGCCCCGAGCCTTAGCGATTATTTGGGCGATATGAAGTGGTACATGGATGTCTGGCTGGACGCCATGCCCGAAGGCTCAGAATTGCTCGGTGGCGCCCAGAAGGTGACCATTGATGCCAACTGGAAATTACCCATCGAAAACGTGGCCGGCGATGGTTACCACCTGGGCTGGGCCCATGCCGGGGCCATGTCCGTATCGACCAGCCTGGGACTCAGCGGACTATCGGTGGGTAACACCGATGTCGATATCGATGGCGGCCTGTCAGTAGCCGGGCTTAATGGTCATAGCGTGCTCGCTTCCCTGGATGGTGACAAGGGCTCTGGTTACGGGTTTTATCCCGATCCACAGCCGGCACTCGATTATCTTGAGGCTAACCGCAAGACAGTGGTGGAGCGGCTCGGAGAACTGCGCGGCAACAAACTCTGGGGCGCGCAGATTAATTTCACCATATACCCGAATCTGCAGTTCTTGCCGGGACTCAACTGGCTCAGGGTCTATCACCCTAAAGGACCCGGGCGTTACGAGCAATGGACCTGGGCGATGGCCGAGAAAGAGATGCCAGACAGCCTCAAACAGCAGATTCTGGATAATCAGGTGCGCACCTTTGGTCCGGCGGGTCTGTTTGATAACGATGACGGCGACAACCTCGAAGCGATTACCGAACTGGGTCGTGGCTGGCGCACTCGCCAGGCCGATGTATATGCCAACATGGCACTGGGCCGCGAACACACCCGCAAAGACATGCCCGGCATTATGTCGGCGGGCCTGGTCTGTGAACACAACCAGCGCTGGATGTACCGGCGCTGGCAGGACCTGATGATGGCCCCAGACTGGAGCCAGGTTCCCACTTATGACCTGGAAGCCGCTGAACTCACCAGCCGTCAGAACCGGGGTGCCGCCTGATGAACAAAAGTGTGCAGCATGACCACCCGCAACTACCGACAGAAACTGAGCCCAGTAGTGAATCGGTCTATTTGATCCTGCTACGCCAACTTAATTACGAGGCACGGCTGCTCGATGAATTACGTCATAAGGAATGGCTGGAACTGCTAAGCGAGGATGTCGCCTACTGGGCACCGCTGGCCACCCGACGGTTACGCAACGAAAAAACTCCGGCTGCCGATCCCTATAGCGGGTTTTACTTCAACGACAGAAAACCGCATCTGCGGATGCGCGCAACTCGGCTAGATAGTGGCATGGTCTGGTGTGAAGACCCGGTCAACCACGTCCGTCACCTGGTAAGCAACGTCGAGGTGTTCGATACCGACGATACCGACGAAGTAAAAGTCTACTCAGTCGTCGACCTGCATCGCAGCCGCCTGGACAGCAAAAGCAAACGCATTACCTACGGTCGCGTGGATGTCTGGCGGCAGACCGATTGCCAGTGGCTGTTAACCAGACGCCGTATTGACTTCGACCACAACGGCACGATCGACAGCAACCTTAACCTGTTTTTTTAAACCATCACCTAACGTTTATTCCGATCCCGGGAATTTGAGGAGAGAACCAACATGGATATGCGTGCCCTAAGACCCTTTCCAGCCGATTATCACGATTACGTCAATACCGAAGAAGGCTGGGTAGACCGGCGCATTTTTTGGGAAGAAGAGATTTACCAGCAGGAGCTGGAGAAAATTTTTGCCCGCTCCTGGCATTTCATCGCCCACGATTCGCAGATTTCCAAAACCGGTGACTTTGTCACCACCTACATGGGGGAGGACGGCGTCATTGGCGTCCGTGATAAAGGCGGTCAGGTACGGGTGTTTCTCAACTCCTGCCCCCATCGAGGCAACAAGGTTTGCTACGCGGACAGCGGCAATTCGAAAAATTTCACCTGCAACTATCACGGCTGGGCGTTTGGCATGGATGGCTCCTTGCTAGGCATCCACAACGAGCACATTTACGAAGGCGATATCAACAAAGCCGACTGGGGCCTGCGGGAAGCACGAGTTTCAACTTATAAGGGTCTGGTGTTCGCCAATTTCGATGTTGAAGCCCCGGAGTTAGACGACTGGCTTGGCGACTACCGCTGGTATCTGGACATGCTGCTTGATAACGAAGAGGGCGGCATTGAATTTTTACCCGGCACGATTAAATCCTACGTCAACGCCAACTGGAAATTCGGGGTAGAAAATTTCATCGGCGACTCTCTCCACGCAATGTGGACCCACGACTCCGGCGCCAAGGCAATGATGGGCGGAGAGCCCTTCCCACCGGCGGACCAGACCGACAGTTACCACGGCTCAGCCAACGGCCACGGGTGGGAGTTTGGCACGGATGGTATCGCCGATATCGCCATCCTCGGGCAGCCGGAAGTCATCGAATACTATGAATCGATACGACCGAAAATGCGTGAACGGCTGGGCGAGATGCGCGCCAAAATTTTCGGCTCGCTGGCCTCGGCCTCAATGTTTCCGAACATCTCGTTTCTGCCCGGTCTTGGCACCTTCAGGGTCTGGTTACCACGCGGACCCCGCAAGATGGAACTGCGCATCTGGACCATCGTCAATAAAAATATGCCGGACCGTATCAAACAGCTCATTAACAAAGGCACCATGCTTACCTTCGCCCCCGGCGGCACCCTGGAAATGGACGACGGCGAAAACTGGGAAGGCAATACCCAGACCAACAAGGGCGTTATCACCCGTCAGGGCAAGCTCCATTACGGCTGCGGCACCGCCAGCCGTATCGACCACCCGGAAATACCCGGCATTGTCCATCACGGCCAGTATAACGATGCTAACCAGCTGGCGTTTTACCAGCGCTGGGCCGACCTGATGAACGCCGACAGCTGGGAGGATATTCCCCAGCGTCATGAACCTCGTTTCGCCGGCAAACCGACTCGCTAGGGAGAATCAACCATGGGCGCCACTGCACAAAAAATCACCAAAAAACCCAATCCAGCCAAACCGAGCCTGGAACTCATCAACGACGTTCAACAGTTCCTCTACCGCGAAGCCCGACTGCAGGATGCTCAGGCCTACCGTGACTGGCTAACCATGCTTACCGACGATATCCACTACTGGATGCCGACCCGGGAACAACGTTACCGGTCCAACCCAATGGAGCCGGACATTGCCCACGCGGCCCATTACAACGACAACTACGCCGACCTGGAAACCCGTATCCGCCGCACCGAGACCGGCACCTGCTGGTCTGAGGACCCGGCCACCCGTAGTGCCCACGTCGTCACCAACATTGAAGTGGAGCTCACCGATTCGCCGAATGAATATCGGGTTTATTCGCTAATCGCGGTCTATCGCAACATGAACGAGGACGAGGAGCACACGCTCTACGGCCATCGCGAGGACATTCTGCGTAACGTCAATGGGGAATTAAAACTGGCCAGGCGAAAAATCATTATCGACCAGAATATTTTTCTAAGTAAAAGCCTGAACGTTTACCTTTAAACACTGACACACGGGTGTTGATGACACCCCTGTAGGACCACCGATATGATGGATTACTTACGTTATTACCTCTGTTCACTCACCGTCGGGGTAGCCATTATTGGCTTCATGCTCGGTGGACAGTGGATGTGGCTGGGCCTGGGAACCTTTCCCGTACTAATGGCCCTTGACCTCTTACTGGGTAAAGATTTTGCACCGCGCAAGATCAACCACCCCCTGATCGCGGACATACCGCTTTACCTGCATGTCGCGTTAATGGTCGCGCTCTATGCCGCCTTTGCGTGGCGTGTAGACCAGGGTATCGGCACCAGCGGTGGTGATACTGCGCTCGCACTGACGGGCGCATTTTTTACAATGTTGTGGCTGAACATGGTGCCAACGGTACCCGTGGTCCACGAGCTGATGCACCGTCATGGACAAATTCCGCGGTTTTTTGCCAAGTTCGGCTCTGCATTTTTTGCCGACATGAACCGCGACGTTGCCCATTTAATGACCCATCACATTCACTTTGACACCCTCAAGGACAGCGACACCGGGGTTCGTGGTGAAAATGTTTACCGGTTCATGTGGCGTGCCACCAAAGGCAGTTATCTTGATGCATGGGAAACCGAGAATCGGCGCCTGGCCGCTCGCGGCAAAAGTGCCTGGTCATTGCAGAGCATGATTCTCTGGGCAGTACTCACCGTGGCATTGATATTTTTCGCCATCACGCTCTATGCCGGGATTACCGCCGGACTGGTGGCATTGGCATCGATCATAGCCTCCAAATTCATGCTCGAAGCACTGAATTTTCTCCAGCATTACGGCCTGGTTCGCCCCGAAGGCGTGCCCATGGGCAAACAGCACACCTGGAATCACCTTTCTACCGTTTCCAGAATTATTGGCTACGAAATCACTACCCACATTGATCACCACAAAAACGGTGACCTGCGTTTTGATCAGCTGATACCCCACCGAGACGCGCCGCAAATGCCAAGTGTTTTTCTCTGCGCGGTCATGGTGTTATTTCCACCAATCTGG
>Ga0209273_10000836_pt1 | contig 33809 bp, 33 predicted proteins | sample tdAd471_FD_187126 | JGI IMG/M metagenome (GOLD analysis project Ga0209273, IMG submission 187126) | Marine sediment microbial communities from the Atlantic coast under amendment with organic carbon and nitrate - tdAd47.1 (SPAdes)... | ecosystem: Environmental > Aquatic > Marine > Coastal >...
AAACACCCGATAGAACGGCTGATGCGCGACCTGCACCTACACATACTGCATGGTCGCCACTTTCTAACCATGGGCGTGGTTGGTAAAGCGGCTCTGGACGAGCCCTACATGGTGGGTCTGAGCACTTAGCGTTTATAGATGGCCGCTTGGCGACCAGCCCTCGTTAAGCAGGTGCATGGGTCACCCGGCCAGCTGGTTTTCATTAACCCGCCATCACTGAACAGGTGATGGCGGGTTTTTTTATTCTGGTCAGTAGTATTGCAGGTAGTCCGGAGTATCCGGCCTGAATTTGGCCGTCATTGGGAGAGGAAAAACCGTGGAAATTTACCAATATAGTGATTCACAGCTGCAGCTCATCGAACAGATTAAGCAGATGGCGGCGGAGAAGTTTGCCCCACGAGCCCAGGGTTACGACGATGCGGCGGAATTGCCGTTAGAGGACCTGCGGGATTTACATAAAACCGGATTTCTCACCGCCTGTCTGGATAAGGCCCATGGTGGGATGGGCTACGGTGCTGATCAGGATGACCCCCTGGCGTTCTTTCTAATCACCCAGCATATTGCCCAGGTCAATCCGGCCACAGCCCACTGTTTTCAAGTCCATAATAACTGTGTCCAGATGCTCAATGAGCTGGGCAGTGATGAGCAGATTGAACGCTTTCTGGAGCCGACGCGGGAGCGCGGAGCAGTGATACCGGGTCTGGGGTCCGAACCTAGCGTAAACGTTGTTGGTGGGGCGCTAAGCACGATAGCCAAAGATGTGGACGGCGGTGTGGTGGTTAATGGCACCAAACATTACGGCACCGATGTCACTGGTAGTGAGTGGATGTGGGTCGTAGTGCTGGATGAGAAAACTCAACGTGATCAGACGGTGATGATTCCGACCAATCACCCAGGAGTCACCACCTATGAGGAACAGTGGGAACCGGTGGGCATGCGCGCCTGTGTCAGTCCCAAGGTGACGATTGAAGATGTTTTTGTGCCGACCGCCGATATTGTTGGTGAACCGGGTGGGTTTCTTGGTAAGGGCTGGTTGCCGAAAATTAATATGGGATTCAGCGCTAACTACCTGGGCAACCTGGAAGGGGTATACCAGGGGGTCGTCAGCTACATTACGGAAAGAAATCGCGGCGACGATACCACCCGACAACGCCACGTTGGTGAAATGAAAAGTCGTATCGATGCCATTAAGCTGATGCTCTATACCGCTATTAATGGTTACCAACGCGCGCCGGAAGGTGCCCTGTTGATGATCGAAGAGGCGAAGTGGTTAGCCGTAGAGAGTGCCAACCGTTTTCATTATCTGGTTGGTCAGGCCGCGGGTCCTAGCGTGTTGTTCCGGAATCACCCGGTAGAACGTTTGATGCGGGATTTGCTTATTCATGGTCTGCACGGTCGTCATCATGTGACCGTAGAGACGGTGGGCAAAAAGGAGCTGGGGCAGCCGTTTAGATTAGGCTTGAGTGTGTAACAGGGAGCAGCAGGCGTATCCTTTTTTAGGAGGGGGGCAGGGCGATGGACAAAGTTAAGCTGGGTTCAAATTATCCAGAGATTACCGGGAACGCGGTCTTTTATAACCATGAGTGTTTTTCCCGATTTGGCATCGAGGTCGAGCAGGTTAATCCACCGAAAGAGGGGATGACCCTTAATGAGGCCTTGATTAGCGGTGCAGTGGATTTTACCCACCTGCTTAGCCACCCCATTCTGGCCGCGGTACAGGGCCATCCGGTCAAATATATTGCCGCCTATCAGGAAGATGGTTTCGAGGTGATCGCGCGACCGGAGATCAAAAGCATGGCTGATCTCAATGGCAAAAAGGTCTCTTTTGCCACGCCGATGATGAACAGGAATTTTTTCTACGCGTTTATGAGGGCAGGGGGTGATCTATCCAGTATTACCCTGGCCGGATATGGCGGTCAGATTCATCAGGAGGTGATGGGCGTTGCCATGGACGACCTGGAGTATCTGCGCGACGGCCGTATCGATGCCATGGCGCTATTACCGCCGATGAGTAGCGCTGCGATGGGGGAAGGTATGCGCTCGCTATTTCGGCATGGGGACCCCTTTCCCACACCGGTTTTCGGTCTGATGGCCCGAGACGAGATGATTCATGGCAATCGCGAACTACTGGTGGGCATGGTCGCGGCGTTGAAACAGAGCATCGATGAGTATCTGTCGGATCGCCAGTTTGGAATCGAGCTGGTGCGCCGAGTGGGGACTGCTGAAGAATATCTGGAATCGGCTTATGACATGACTCGCTACCAGATGCATCCGCTGTCGTCGTTACCGGAATTTGTCCAGCGCGAGTGGATAGAGAACGAGAAACAGCTGGAGCAGATTAACGCCGCGGTACCGCTTGCGCAGGTATTTGATTTTTCCATCGTTCGAGAAATGGAATAGGGGCGTCGCTCAGGTTGTACTTTCTCAATCAGCAGGACAAAACCGGGTAGTTTCCTGTCGGAGCGGCTTTAGCCACGAGACTCAGTTTCTGACTGCCCCCGGCTGTCGCGGCTAAAGCCGCTCCGACAGGGGGTCCCACCCACTATTCTCTCTTGTGGGAATCACTAATCCCCGACGGAGAAAGCCTCCCAGGGCCAGGCATTCAACGGCCAGGGATTGTGAAAAAGCTCCACCGCCACGGATACCTCGACCAGTGACAGCGCCGTGTTCAGCAAATTGCGTTCAGGCTTTGGTAAGTTCTCAAGATCATGGGTGTTGAGATACTGAATAGCATCGTCCAGTACCGGCTTCATCGCCTCGTAAAAGGTGATTAAATCTTCCTGAGAAGAGCGCATCCGGGTTTCGCGGCGCGCGCTTTCGCTATCCAGTGCCCATTTGTCGGCATACGGGGTCAGTTGTTGAAAGGCTGCGGGTAACGCTGTAGTCACGCGGTTTTCTCCAGCCACTGATTGACGACATACATTTGATGACGGATCGCGATTTCAAGATCGCTGGCGAGAATACTTTTGAGTGCCCCTGATTCCATCATCGACTGGGTGTCTTCCAGCGTGCTGAAATCTTCCAGTACGGCATCGCGTAGTAGTACTTTGGTGTGTTCCTGAGCGAGCAGGGCGCCCGCGTTTTCGGCCTTGATTTGATAGATATCCATCACCCAGCGAGTTTCGTTCTCGCTGATCGGCCAGAAGTTGTAGGTGAAGTACCAGCCGGGACCAACGTCACAGAAAAAATTTGGGAAGATCACATTAATATCAAACCACCAGCTTTCGTCACCGTCTGGATTGATGCCGGGATAGTCTTCGTGGGAGGTGACAAAAGCCGGGCCGTATTTGCCGACCATCATGCCGATGTCGGGTGGCAGGTATTCCATGTTTAGCCAGGCGGACAGTGACCGGTGCGGTCCATAGAAACGCGCGGATGTCAGCGCAGCACCTGGATTAAGCGGAGATCCGGCTGCTCCTGGTAATGAATCCCGGTGCACCATGATGGCGTGGAAAGCTTCCTGAAATGCATCAATGGCGACCTTCCAGTTGACCCGCGGGGTGCCTGAGTAGCGGGCGATGTGCTCACACTCTTCGTGGGGAAAGGGTTCGAGCTGCTTGCCCATGCCGCCGAGATAATCGGACAGCGTCTGCGGAGGTTGATCCATGGCATGGATAAATATAAATCCCTTCCATGTGTCCACGGAGATAGGAATAAGTCCCAGATCGCATTTGTTATGATCGCCGACAAAATATTCTTCAGCGTTCATGTGTTCGAGGGTGCCATCAAGGCCAAATACCCAGGAGTGAAATCCGCAGGTGAAACCCCGGGTATTCCCCTGTTTTTCCAGAGCCACCTTGTTGCCCCGATGGGTACAGATGTTGTGAAAGGCGCGTACCTGACCGTCTTCACCGCGAACGAGAATGACGGATGTTTTCAATACTTCAACATCGATGGTGATGTAGTCACCGGGATTGGGCAGTTCTTCTACCCGGGCAACTTCAAGCCAGCTGCGCTTGAAAATGTTTTCGCGCTCCTGTTCAAAGAACACTTTAGAAACATAGGGTTCTACCGGTAATGGGTCGTTACCCATCTCCGGCGTGTCGCTGTGTAGTTTGGTTTCAAAAATCCGCTCATTTTTTCCCATCGTCTCCGCACTCCCCAATGGATTCATCCATAGCAGGCAAAATACCAGTTGGGCCGGGAATTGCCAATAGGTGTCATTCAGACTGAAAGAGCTCACGGAGCGACATAACGCAGATCACAACCTTCCTGTTCGCAGGGTGATTTGAAGCGCGGTGATAGCGCCGGAGGATATTTATCTGGATTGATTAATCAGCCTAAGGGGCCTCTCCGACTCTGCCGACCTGGGCGCGGCAGTCGTCGCTTCTTCGACTCTGGCGTAAAAATCGAACTATCGCTGACCCCGAGAGGGTATCAATGGAATGCCAGAGTATCCTGACAGAGCTCAATTTGCTAAATCAGTGTTTAGTTTTTTTGTTTCTGCTTCGCGGCTATCTGGCTGTCTGAGCAAGGGTACCTTCTCGCAGGGCACTACAGGTCCGGCGGAAAATCGGCCGACTAGCGCCGCCGATTTTCCGCCGGACAAGTGCCGCAGAGTTGTGAGTCTTTCCGGGGGGCTAGCCCCGGCTTTTCGGGCGCTGGTCGACTTATCCGCTTCTGGATTGCAAATGGTAGTTAGCTGCGCAGGGCCTTACGGCTGAGCTTGCCGGTCGGTCCTTTCGGTAACTCTTCCACAAATTGATAATCCCGCGGACGCTGGTAATGCGAGAGAGGGGACGCGCAGACAAAATCGTGGAGCTCCTCGGCGGTGAGGGAGGAGTCCTTCAGTGCAACAAAAGCGGTGATCCGTTGACCCCACTGCTCGTCCTTAATGCCCACCACCGCGACTTCGGTAACCTGTGGGTGGTCGAGAATGGTCTGTTCTATCGGTGCTGGCATGACATTAATGCCACCCGAGATAATCATGTCATCGATACGGCCGTTGATGTACAGGTAGTTATCCTCATCCAGCCGGCCAAGATCACCCGAGTGCCACCAGCCATCCTCAAACACCTTACGGGTGAGTGCGGGATCGGCCCACATTTCGTTGGAAACGGACGGCCCGCTGACGATAATTTCCCCCTCTTCGTTGGCCGGTAGCTCGTCATCAACCGTCCCGCCCGGCTCGATAATGCGAATCTCGCCATTGAGCAGGGGTTTGCCGACGCTTTCGATACGCTCTGGAGTCATATCCTTGGAGAACATGATGGTGCCGCCACAGAGCAGGGTTTCCGTGGTGCCGTAAATGTTGATGATATTGGGGGTGATCTGGGTGCGAATTTTTTCCAGGGTTGGGCCGTCGATGACCTCACCGGCAAAGCCGGCCAGTTCCACATTGCTTAGATCGTAGCCACTGATATCCATCTGGAACAACATCCGCCAGATGGTCGGGATCAGCACGCACATTGTGCATTTTTCATCCTGCAAAGTCTGCATGTAGCGCTGGGGATGAAAGTGGGCCATGAACACTGATTTAGCACCCACGTTCATGAGTGGGAATACCGCGTTGGACCAGCCGGTAAAGGAGGTCGAAATGGGCACCAGCTGGCAGCTATGGGGGTTGGATCCCCAGATATAGGCACCGCCACGGGCGCTCTCCACCGTGGGCCCATTGCGGTGAATCACGCCTTTGGGAATTCCGGTGGTTCCGGAGGAGAGACAGATCAACGCGATGTCCTGAGCATCAATGGCCATTGGCTCGAAATCCATCTCGTACTGGTCAAGCTGATCGGGGATAACTACGTCATTGCCGCGGATTTCTTCATCCGTGGTTACGCCGCTGCGGGCCCCGACATACCCGGTGATGCCCGGGCAGAGTTCGCGTAATTCGTCGACCTGATCGCTGAGCGAGGGGTCGTAAACCAGGATCCGTGGAGAAAGTCTTTCGAGGGTCTTTACCAGCAGTGATGTCGATTCACGCACATGCAGTGCGACGGGAATGGCACCGAGTTCATAGGCCGCAAATAGCGCCACCACGTGGTTAGCGGATGGCAATAGCATCATCGCTACCCGGTCGCCCTTGCGCACCCCCATGCCGTGATAGATGGCCGCGGCTCGCCGCACCTTGTCCAGTAGCTCAGCATAGGTGTACCGATAACTTTCATCGACCGCGGCTTCGTTGTCTGGAAAATATCGCGCTGACCGATGCAACATGCCCCGCACGGTCAGGTTTTTAACGTTTGCCATCTCCTCCTCCCCAGGTGTCGATCACTAATTGCGTCCTTGGGGATTGTAATCAGCATTTGGCTGTACAGGCCAGAAAGTTCCTCGAATAAAACGTCTGATAAGGTGGGGAGGTGGTTGATGGTGAGGGATATCTTCTGGTTGCCCTGCGCTGGTTCAAGGCCCATTCTTAACGGCAATAGACCCGTACAGAATTAGATAAACTCAGTGACATTGGCTGGCGGTAGAAGTCGGTATTCGGGTTTATTGAACAGACAATAAAAAAATGGAGGAGAGGAGATGGCAGGTCGCACTATTCGTAGGCAAGTTGCGCTGGTAGGAATCGGCGAGACCACCTATTACAAGCGGGGAAAATCCCCTGATAGCGAGTTCAAGCTCTGCATCGACGCTATTCGCAACGCCTGCGCCGATGCAGGTATCGATGCTCGTGATATCGATGGCTTTAGTTCTTACAGCGATGACCGTAACGATGCCATGCGGCTCAGCAGTGCACTCAACCTGCGTGAGCTGAACTATTCGGTGATGCAGTGGGGCGGTGGTGGCGGTGGTGTCATGGCCGCCATTGCTAACGGCGCCGCTGGCATCCTGGCGGGCTATTGCGACACAGTGGTGGTGCATCGGGCGTTGGCTCAGGGGCAGTTTGGCCGTTTTGGTCAGGCCCAGGATACGCCCGTCATCCCCGGCGAATATGGCCACGTGATGCCCTACGGGGTGATGTCTGCGGCGCAGCTGTTCGGGTTTCGCATTCAGCGGTTTATGCACGAACACGGTATCGGTCAGGAGGCATTGCGCGCCATTGCCATGGCCAGCTATCACCATGCGCAGAACAATCCACGGGCGGTCATGCATGGCAAACCACTGACTGAGCAGATGTATGACGATTCCCGCTACATTACCGAACCATTACATCTGTACGATTGCTGTCAGGAAAACGATGGAGCTGCAGCGGTGGTGCTGATGTCTGCCGAGCGAGCGGCTGAGATCACTGACCGGCCTGTCTATCTGCTTGGGGCCGCTATGGGTTCAGCACCGCAGCAGGGGGCGGAGGCGGGCGGCATCAGTTATCACAATGCTCCGGACTACCCGACAGCAAACTTTAAAACTCTGGCACCGAAAGCCTTCGCGATGGCGGGAATAAAACCAACAGACATTGATGTGGTGCAGAGTTATGAAAACTTCACCGGCGGGGTGATGATGGCGATGATCGAGCACGGATTATGTTCGCCGGAAGAGGCTAATAATTTTTTCGTGCCGGAGAACCTGATCGTCGGCGGAAAATTACCGCTCAACACCAGTGGCGGCAATCTGGCTGAATGTTATATGCACGGTCTCGAACTGGTGGTGGAAGGGGTGCGCCAGTTGCGGGGCGATTCCACCAGTCAGGTGGCGGACCCACGTCACTGTTTATGTATTGGTGGGCCGCTGGTCGGACCAGTGAGTACCCTGATATTGGGATCGGCCGATACGGGGCCGACAACGGAGGGAGGAGTCGGCGCATGAGTAATGAAGAGTTGGAAAGTCAGTGGGTTCTGCCGGCGGGACTGCCAAAGCCCATACCTTCTTCAGAAGGGCTGGGTAAGGAATTCTGGGCCGCCACGCTAGAACATAAGCTGGTCATTCAGCGCTGCACCGACTGTCGTCACTGGCAGTGGGGACCAGAAATTATCTGTCGCGCCTGTGGCGGTGAGCAGCTGGGTTATGAGTCGGTGGAACCGGCGGGTGAAATCTACAGCTGGCAACGCTGCTGGTACCCGGTTCACCCGGCATTAAAGGAGACGGTGCCTTATCTGGTGGTTATGGTAGAGCTCGATTCAGCACCGGGTGTGCGGTTAATTGGTAATCTCGTCGGCGATGGACAGCAGTCGTTAGCGGTTGGCGATCGGGTGACAGCACTGTTTGAAGATCACCCGGGAGATGAGCCATACACCCTGGTGCAGTGGCAGCGAGCTTAGGCTGCGTTATCGTCTTCGGGATAAAGTTCGTGGAGTAATTTCCGTAGGTGAACGAGGGCGTCGTGGCTGGTGTAAATACCGGCAAGTTTTTCCTCTTTCATAATGAGAACCGCGTGCTGGTTCTGCTCGATCAGATGAGTAAGAACCTTGTCGAGGGTGTCGTGTGTCTGGAATTTGGGTGTGTCGGGTTGGCAGTAGGTAGCCAGGGAATTAACCGGTTCACCAGCGATAACCGTGGTCTGCAACTGCGCTGCAGAGACCAGTCCGACCACCTTATTACCGGATTTGACCGGCAGGTGATGGATGTTGTGTCTGGCCATTTCAGCGAGCGCCTCTGCAGGAGAACTCGTGACGTCGACGGCCCAGGGAAATGGGTGCATATGGCTGGTAAGCGTTGGCATTTGGCGCATCGGTTTTCTCCAGAGATACAGGCCTGACAGGATCGCGGATCAAGTTTGGTCGACGCGGTGAAATCCTGCAATGACTTAGGACATTTCACCAGAGGGCTGGGATGGGCGCGGTAAAAATTTGCTGCCATACTCGGTTTAGGTGAAGATTGGCGTTTCCGAGTTTGGAACTTACACTAAAAAGACAGGAACAGAAGGGATGGTGACACCGGCGTGGCAGGTATTTAACCTGGAAGAGTTGATGGCCAAAGCCCGTAAGGACAATGCTGACTATCAGGAATTTATTCACGAACCGAGCATGAGCTGTGGCATCTACCACCTGAAGGCCGGTTCAACGGACATGCAGGGGTATCACGACGAAGACGAGGTTTACGTGGTGCTCGAAGGTAAAGGCCAGCTTCGAGTAGGAGACGATAATCAGGAGGTTGTTCCTGGTGCTGTACTGTTCGTTCGTGCGTCAGAGGATCACGCTTTTTTCGAGATCGAAGAAGACATGACCATGCTTGTGTTATTCGCGGCAGCGGTATCGGGGTTGCGTTAGCTCGGATTTACGGAATCCCGTTCAGCGGGGTTCATACGGTTAGCGTCACCCGATAGTTTTTCGCTAAAAAACAGCAGCGTACAGAGTGTCGCCAGCAACATAGGGCCACCAAGGCTGGTGAAATAGCCCGATATGCCCCACCAGGCGATTACCGTACCGCCGATAAGTGATCCAATAATACTCCCCAGCCGACCGGCGCTGATTGCCCAGCCAAGGCCAGTGGCTCGAATGGGGGTTGGATAGAGTTCGGCGCAAAAGTAATTAAGGGCGATCTGAGGCAAGGCCACACAGACGGTAAACGGAATAACCAGTGCAGTGATCATGCCCCACTGTAGCCCCATTGAGGCCAGCAGTAGCGCCAGTACCGCGCCCAGGCTAAACAACACGATCATGCTTTTGCGCGTGCCAAAATGCTGAATCACGGCGGCCCCGGGTAAAAACGTGAGTAACGCGGTAATACCCATGACGGCGCCAATCAGCGATGCCTGTCGAATGTCCAGACCACTCTCGGTGAGTGCCGTCGGTAACCAGAGCAGGTACATGTACCAGGTGATCCAGTTAAAAAAATAGACCACCCAGGTGGCTAGCGTGGAGCGCCGGTAGGTGGGTGTTAGCAGGGCGCTCACGGATGCGGTTGGCGCTGATTGTTCCGTGAGCACAAAAGTATCGGAGTCCCGGTATTTGTTCTCGCCGACAATCCTGTTCAGCGTATCGGCAACTTTTGCATTGTTGGTGGGGCCTCGACTGACCAGAAAACGGATTGACTCCGGATAAACCCACGCCAGCCAGGGCAGTATGAGCAGGGGTACCACCCCGCCAATAATAAAGACCGCCTGCCAGCCAAAACTGGGGACCACGGCCGAGGTCAGCAGGGCGCTGATCGGTGCTCCAGAACCCGTACCTAAAAAACCGATGACCATCGCCGCATTGCGGTGCCTGGCCGGCGAATATTCAGCCAGTAACGCAACCATCACCGGTTGAGCGCCGCCAATCGCGATGCCGGCAACAAATCGCCAGAATATCAGTGTGGACATGTCGCCTGCGGCGGCAGTCGCTAACGCCGCCACGCCAAAAATACCCACACTGAGCAGAATCGCTCGTTTACGACCCCACCGATCAGCGATGTTGCCCAGCAGCATTGCCCCAACGGCCATGCCAATGGTGCCAGCGGCAAATATTTTGCCTAAATCAGAGAGGGGAATGTTCAGGTCATCGACCAGGGCCGGGGCGACGTAGGCGATAGCGCCGTTCTCAAATCCGTCGATGATTCCCACCAGCAAACAGAGTCCCGCCACCTGCCATTGATATCGACTCAGCCGGGCCTCATCGATGACCGTGACGACCTCGACGGGGGAGGGAGGGCGCTGGACATGGTCGGAACCATTATTCATGGCTGAATTGTCACTCGATGGATGGGCTGGTTGCGATGAGAGTGGGCACCTTGCTACCTACCCGATCAGGGATTGGCAGGAAGCGAAACTAATGCTGAGCGAAGTTCGGTCAGCCACTCCTTGAGCGTTGCGGTGTTGCTCGGTCCGATTCTAATCAGCTGCTTTTGGGCGCCGGGTAAGGCTTCTATTGCCGGGTCTACATACTGAAAAAGCACCGATTCATGTTTTAACGCCAGGGGTGTCTCGAACACCGGGGTATCCAGCAGCAGGTCGATCGCGGATAGCATTGCGCGATCCAGGTTCTCGGCTGGGTAGCCCAATCCGCCATAAGCCATTTCAAGTAGCGGTCGGGTCCAGTGGAAAAAGTCGGCTGCGCGGTTGGTGTCGATCGCCGTAATATTTTTTATCAGCGGTTGATAACGTTGGAAATTTTCGTCGCCCATCAATAATGGCTTGCGCTGGTTGCTGCTTATAAAGGGGGTGTTGGGGCGGGGAAAGGGCAGTAACTTAGCGATTACCTCACCCCTGGATAATCCATCCAAAAAAGCAATGCATCGTTCCAGAAAATGATCATCACCGATTGTCGGCAGCAGGTTTTTATCCAGGTTTAACGTTCGCCACTGCGCTGTTTCTAACTGCGTTTTTAGAAACTCATTGGCCTGACTGTAGTGGGGAAGTGGGGGAGTTGCTGGCCGTGCCGTCGATGTTGGTGAATCGTCTACCGCTAACGAGTCTGTGGTTCGGGGAATGGTGTCACGCTTTCCTGGGAGGGGGGTTACATCAGCTGGCTGCGTGGCTGCGGCTGGATTCGGTTCCGACAGAGCCGAATCCGGGACAGATTCCGGTCGAGTAGTGGAATAGACATAAATGCCTGCCAGCAGTGATACCACGCCAGCGACCAGCCACCCCATCCGCAAAAAGCGATGACGGCCTGGACGAGTATCGTGGTTAGGAGGATTATCTGCGTCGGTTGGCATGAGCGAAGTCCTGACTGATTTTTAACACCTTTTCCCCGGGAAAAGGGGCCGACCGAGGTCGCCTGAATGGAATCGGGTGCGCCGTCGATAGTGACATATTCAGATCGCAGTGCCTAAATTTTCTCATCACTTACCGAGATTCGGTAGGCGGTTTTTCGGTGATATTACGAAAGTGAGCAGCGTCGGCGATGCTTGCTATGCTACTGCCTGCTCAAGGTCGATGTTTGGAAACGGAAGATTTCCCTGAGCATTAAGCTGAGGAGGCGATCGGTCTCTTTCAACAATGGTATGAAAAGGAGGAAAGTGGATGAGTCAATACGAATGCGTGAACCTGGCGATCGAGGGTGATGTGGCAACGGTCGAGTTAAATCGGCCTGAAAAGCGGAACTGCTTAAGCCCCACGTTGCACCTCAATATGGTCGAAGCGCTGAAAGAGGTGGTCGCCGCTAAATGTAAGGTGATGGTGATCACCGGGGCCGGTGAATCTTTTAGCGCGGGAATGGATCTGGAACAGTGCTTCCTGGAGCCGTTTGATGATCCGGATCGATTCAACGAAGTGAATGCAGCCTGCTTTGAGTGGTTCACTCATTTAAGGAATTTTCCGGCGGTGACCGTTGCCAAGGTCAATGGCTGGGCGTTCGGAGGTGGCTGGGAAATTGCTAGCATCTGCGACATCGTCGTGGCGGCGGAAGAGTCGGTCTGGGGGCTGTCAGAGATTAATTTTGGTATTTTCCCCGGTGGCGGTGCCACCTGGTCTTATGCCCATAACATGACTCGCAAACAGGCACTTTATTACGCGCTGACCGGTAACACGCTGACCGGCAAACAGGCCGTTGATCTGGGGCTGGCCACCATTGCCGTACCCCTGGCGAATCTGGACGCCGAGGTCGATCAGGTGATTGCCGACCTGGTGGGTAAGGGCAGAGTCGTGCTGCGTAAGACTAAAGAGGTCTATGAGAAATCTCTCGGCATGACATTCGAGGAATCCATCGAATGGGAAATGGCGAAAATGTGGGAGCTCTCCCGCGAAACGAACGACGACTGGGTGCGGACAGCACTCAAGTCTTTTTCCAAACGAGAATTCAAGCCTGGCCTGCAGAGTTATGAGCTTAAAAACGACGTCTGATCGAAACCTGGCGTTATGATCCGAGCCGGACTCGCTGGATTAGCGCAGCCACTGAGTCCGGCTTTTTTTATTCCAGCGCATCCAGGTTTTCTTGCCCTACTGCAGCAGTGACAACACGCTTTGCGGTGAAGAATTGGCCTGGGCGAGCATGGCGGTACCCGCCTGTTGCATGATTTGGGCACGAGTGAGTTCGGCGGTCGCCTGAGCAAAATCGGTATCCTGAATTCGACTGCGAGCGGCGGATAGATTCTCCGCTGCAGTCTGACTGGACGTCAGGTTTCGTTGTGCATTCAGGGACAGCACATTGCTGTTGATTACGTTGGCCACCGGACTGGCGCTCCACGGCATTTGGTGATGAGTGAGAAGCGGCAATTGTTTGCCGCCCGGTGGTATTAGCCGACCCGTTTAGTAATTCTTTCGGGTTTTTTACGGGAGAAGATGGCGGTTGTTTGTTACTGCTCGCCGTTTAGCGATTGTGGTCACCCGTCTTCGTAGCCGTTTGGTCCTGGTCTATCGGTGCTCCTGTACAGAGTGAGGTCCGGTTGTCGAGGGTTCAGTCGGGGTTAAGCGGAGCCAACGGCGACGGCTTTTCCTGCGCAGAGGAGTGTTCCGGATCTCCGGCGGTACTGACTGCGTTCCAGAGTTGCTCTCCGCTCCAGACGCTTGCGGATTCGCCATAAAGGGCCCTGGCTAGATGGCTGATCTGGTCGGCAAGCTCGCCGGTTTCTTTTAATGCCAGCGACTCCAGACTTGGCGGGGGCTGGTCGGGGTATCGCAACATTCCCCACGCTAGTAATTGTTTGGCGGCCAGCTGTTTGTCGTTGGCCCGGCAGGCGAGTTTTAACGCCTGGATAACCTGACGATGCCCGATCTCTTCGCCCCGGAGCCTGCCGCCCCGTCGGTCCCGTTGCCAGAGCCAGCCGGTGATCCCCCAGCCCAGTGCAAAAAATCCAGCGAGTGCCCAGGGTAAGGCGGTATCACCTGAAAATATGGGTGATGGCTTATCAGCATGCCCAGAGGGCCCATTCGAACCTGATTTGGTTGCCGGTGTCGTCACCGCTGGTGCTAATGGTGAGGTATCCGTGGGCGTTTTGTTAAGTTCCCGGTTAGTCGGACTTCCGGCGGCGGGTAATACCGGTATTTCAACGGCTGGCAAGTAGGCGGTTTCCAGTTGTTCGCTGTCCGTATTCCACCAGGGGATTTCAATGGCCGGGAGTTTCAGGATGCCGCTCTGTTGTGGAATCAGAGCGATTTTCTCTTCTCGCTCCGCGACGATGCCGCTGTGGTCAGCGCGCGCCTGCAGTTGCGGCTGGTCGCGGTAACTGCGCACGCCATCCGGCAGGGGTAGCTCAATTTCGGGTAACTGGCTGGCGGCGAGTCCCTCCGCGCTCAGGCGAATGATTCGGGTGACCGGTTCTCCGACGCGAAACTCCGGGTTAGGTTCGCTCCATTCCGCGCTGAGCACCAGGTTTCGGGCGGGTAACCACTGATTGCCGTGGAAATTTTCGGGGACAGGCCGAACTTCCAGTTTGACCGGGTCGGATTGGACACGCAGGCGGCGACCACCGCCAAAAGAACCAAACCCAAAGCGACTACCGCCGCCAACATCGCCTTCAAATTGCAGGGGGGTGATGGTAATCGGCCCGCTACTCTGGGGTAAAAGAGCGTAATTACGTTCCACCACTCGGTAACGACGACCCGCCTGATTAGCGGGGTAATTGCGATCCTCACCCAGCTTCTCAATGACCAGATCACCGCCTTCGGCGGCTGTTGGTTCGCTCAAAACCGCTGAATTTAGATTGATAGCGTGGTAGAGCTTTACTTTAAGTAACACCTGCTGCTGAACGTAGGGGGACCGAGGATCCGCCTCGACTTCGATAAAAATATCAGCCGTTGCCGCCGAGTCGCGGGAATTAGCGCGGGTGGGCTCGCCGACTGTCACGGCTCGGGCCGGGCTGTAATCCCGACCAAACGGGATCGGCGGGATCACCAGATTGCCCTGGCGTCGGGCCATCAGGTCCAGTGTCCAGGTTTTGGTGCGCGAAATGTCACCATTAATCATCGAGATACTGCTGCTGCTCTGGTTCGAGAGGACCTCAAAGTCGGTGGTGAGTCCGGAAAAATCGGGTTCCTCATCGATACTACCGGTGGCGGTGTAGACGAGCCGAAAAGACTCGTTAATGCTGAGTCGGTCAGGCAGTACCTGGAGGTCAATCTGAGCCGCAAACAGGGACTGGGCAGGTAGCCATGCGAGGAGTAATCCCAGCAGTAAAAGCCGGTGAAAATTCCCCCGGTTAGCAGACCCCGGGTTTAGCAATTGCATGGCGAGTTTCACCAGCCACCTCCTTGTTGATTGTCACTGCGATTACGCCGCTGGTACTGATACTGAAATTTTCGTCGCAATAACCCGCCCGGGTCGTCAGGTATGCGCCGTAGCCACTGTTCGGTCGCCTGGCGGGTTTCGTCATCCATCTCCTCTGCGCTCTGGCTAGCGGCAGGTGGTGAGGAGTCGTCTGGCTGGGCCGGTTCCTCATCTGCTGTTTGGACACTGGCATCCTGGTCGTTGTCAGACCCTTCATTTTCAGGGGATTGCTCGGCATTCTGTTCTTGCTGGTCGTCCGCTTCATCCGATTCTGGTGAGGTCTGGTCACCACTCGGGTCATCCGACTGGCTGCCTGATTGATCTTCGGAAGGGGACTTTTCCCCGGATTCCCCGGAATTTTCCTGCTGGTCGCCCGATTCTCCCTGATCGCCAGAATCCTGTTGCTGCTTTTGTTGCTGTTCAAGTTGTTGCTGCACCAGCTCTCGATTAAAGCGGGCATCTTCATTGTCAGGCTGTTCGGTTAAGACCCGGTCATAATCTTCCAGTGCGCCCTGATAATCGCCCATTTGAGCTTTGGCGTTGCCACGGTTGTAAAGGGAGTCCGGATCGCTCCGGTCACTCAGCGCCTGCGCTGCACCCTCGTAATCGCCCTGTCGGTAGCGGGCCGCTGCCTGCCAGGCGGGATCTGTAAATGCCTCGACTGCCGCCGGGTTGTCGCCCCGGTCGAACGCCTGCTGGGCTTGCTGGTCAGGGGTTTGCCAGAGATTTTTCCACTGCTTCTGCCAGTTGTCCGGCCATTCCACTGCGGCCGCGGGCGGGGGCATTAAAATGACTGCCAGCAGAACGACCAGGAAACCTCGCCGGAACGCTAGAGCTGCAAGCAGTATCAGGGGTAGTAATAGCCAGGGGCCTTCCTCCTGCCAGAGATCGGCGCGGCGATCCTCCTGAGCATCACCACTGGCTAACTCCACCCGGCCGGAACCGCCAAGCAGGTGGTCGATATCGGCCCCATCGCCGCTGAGTCGGGCATAACGTCCACCACTGCTGGCTGCTAGTGCCCGCAGGGGTGTCTCCTCCAGTTTCGGTAAAACGATATTGCCACTGCTATCTTTTAAAAATCCGTTGCCGGTGGCAATGGGGGCTCCCTCCCGGGTGCCGATGCCAAGCACTGACACCGGGTAGTCACCCGCGGCGTCGATGAGTTCTTCGATATCGTCCTGTTCAGCCAGTCCATCGGTGAGTAGCCAGATATTGCCTTTCACCAGCCCGGCCTGCTTTAGCAGCTGGTTCGCCAGAGTGATGGCCGCCAGGGCATTGCTGCCCTGGGCCGGCATCAGCGTAGTGTCCAGGGCGGGTAGTTGCAGTTCAAGCGTCGAGCGATCGTCGGTGAGTGGGGTCACCGTAAACGCATCGGCTGCATAAACCAGCAGTGCGATCTGGCCATCGGGCCAGGCGTCAATGATGTCACTGATCTTAAACCGTGCGCGGCTGATTCGGTCTGGCGTGAGGTCGGTGGTGTTCATCGACCGAGACAGATCGAGCGCCAGTACGATGCCGCTCTGGTTACGAAACAGGGGTTGGGGTAATTCCCGCCAGGCGGGACCGGCTATCGCCAGTACGGCCAGTAGTCCCGCCAGCGTGACGATGGCCATGGTCTTATAGCCAGGGGATGTGTTACCGCCTTTCAGTAGATAGGGGAGCAGCTCCCGATCGACGTGGGCAGGCCAGTCGCCACTATTACTGCGACGGATGGCGACCACCAGCAACCCGGTCAGGGGCAGGAGTAGCCAGAGCCATTCGGGGCGTAAAAAATGGAAATTGGCGAGATCGGTCATGGTTTCCAGGCTCGATAAAGCATGAGAATCATTGTTACGCCAATGGCTCCCCCGAGTGGCCAGTGGAACAGGGCGGTTTTCGGGCGGAATAGCTGGGTCTCTTTAACTGTCGGTTCGAGTTCATCGAGCAGGGCATAAATGGTGGCCATTTCCTCGGTGTCACGGGCACGAAAATAACGCCCGCCAGTCTGCTCCGCAATGGCGGTCAGGGTGGCCTCATCAAGCTCTGAGGAGGGGTTGACCCGGCGGCTGCCAAAAAAACTGCGGACCATCATTTCGTCAGCCCCGATACCCACGGTGTAAATTTTCAGCCCTTCCTGAGCTGCCAGCTGAGCCGCCTGCAAAGGCTCAACGTTGCCCGCTGTGTTGGCACCGTCGGTCAGTAAAATTAACACCTTGTCGGCTTCGGGCTGTTCGCGAAGTCGTTTAACCGCCAGGCCGATGGCGTCGCCAATGGCTGTCGCTTTTCCCGCCAGGCCGATTACGGCTTCATCCAGCAGGGTGTTAACGGTGGTGCGGTCGAAGGTAAGCGGTACCTGCAGGTAGGCTTCTTCGCCAAACAGAATCAACCCCAGGCGGTCGCCCTGGCGGCGCTTGATGAATTCAGTGGCCACTGCTTTGGTGGCCTGTAATCGATCGACGTTAGTGCCATTAAGGCGAAAGTCCTTTACTTCCATGCTGCCGGACAGATCGACCGCCAGCAGCATGTCGCGACCGCTGATGGGTATTTCTACCGGCTCGCCGAGCCACTGCGGGCGGCAGCTCGCGGCCACCAGCAGTAGCCAGGCCAGTGTTGCCAGCCAGACTGGCCATCGGCTGACTCGGCTAGCCGCAACAGCGGTGGTCGCGCCAGCCATTGCCGCTGCAAAAGGCACCTGCAGTGCGCGTAACTGGGAGCCACGAACCGGGGGTAAAAAGCGGCGGACTAGCCAGGGTAAGGGTAATGCCAGCGCCGACAGGGGCCAGATGAATGTGAGCATGCTGTGTTACCCAGCCCCGTGCGATGGTTGATTGGTACGCGTCTGCGCAGCGATCCACCGATGGCAGAGATTAAGTAGCTCGGTTGCGTTGATATCGACCACTGGACGGTACGCCTGCTCGGCAAACACCCGGCCGATTCCGGTAGTAAAGGGACGGTCATCCAGCGCCTGATCGAGTCGTTGTAACCAGGCATCGCCCACCAGTCCGGCGACCTGTTCACGCGGCGACTGGCTCAAAACGACCTGACGCAGAAAGGTTGATAATTCGGCGAGTAGTAGTCGGCTGTCTCCGTGGCGGGAAAATCGCCGTTCAATTTGCCCGAGTGTCTCCTGAGCCGGTTTAAGCAGGCGCAGGCGTTGGCGACGTTTTCGCCAAAACCAGACACCAACGGCACTGGTGGCGACTAATAGCAACAGCAATATCCACCAGCCGGGCGCCGGCGGCCACCAGCCAATGCGGGGTGGCAGAACGATGTCGCGAAGGGCCAGAACCGCAGCCTCGTCAGGCAGCGGTGGGGTTAAATCAGGGTTCATTGACGACGGCTGGGCAGCGCTTGCTGTAACAGGATTAACGGGTCGTCGGCACTGGTCTGACTGACTAGACTCACGTTCCGTCGCCGTCCCAGGGCCTGCAGTGCCTGCTGCCGCAGGGAGAACTCTTCGCGATAACGCTGTTCCGTCACGCTGGTTGGCTGCAGCATGTACTGGTGGTGGCCGTCGCTAACTGGGTATCGGCCCTTGCCCGGCAGAGCCTGCTCCAGTGGGTCGTAGATCTGGTGCAGCAGTAGTTCGTTGTGGTCCGCCAGGCGCGAGAGTAATTTCTTTGCCGGATTGCTGGAGTGGAAACTAAGTCCCCGAAAGTCGCTGACCAGAAACAGCAGCGAGCCAGGTCTGGCCAGCCGCAGCAGCCGATGCAGGGCGGCCTCTAGCGTATCGCTGTCGGATTGGGCGGGCTCCGCAGGCGCCGAAGTTTTCCAGCGATGCTGAGTGCCGGCTGACTGGAGCATGGCTAGCATGCCCTGGCGGCCACGCTGCGGGCGGAATTCGTGGTGTTCCTGACCGTTAAAAATCATTCCGCCCACCCGGTCGCCGTTCTGCTGAGCAGTCCATGCCAGTAGTGCAGCGCTTTTTGCTGCCAGCACGGATTTGAATGAACCGACGGTGGCAAAAAACATACTGGCCCGATAATCGAGCCAGATGAGGACCGGCCGCTCTCGTTCATCGCGATAGAGTTTGGTATGAGTGTCGCCGCTGCGAGCCGTGACCCGCCAGTCGATGCTGCGGATGTCGTCCCCCGGTAAGTAACGGCGGGACTCTTCATATTCCATTCCTCTGCCGCGAAATTTCGACAGATGGCTACCGCCTCGGGTAGCGGCAATTTTGCCGGCACTCAAACTAAGGCCGCGGGCGGCATGTTGCAATGAAAACAGAGTGGCGGGCTGAATTTCGATCCGGGGCGAGGCCGGTAATGTCGGCGAATCTGAACTCACGGTACCGCGACGCGCGCAATGAGTTCATCAATGATCTGGTCTACCGATACCCCTTCGGCTTCGGCCTCGTAGTTCAGAATCAGCCGGTGGCGTAGGACGTCGTGGCTCAGCGCCTGTACATCCTCCGGCCCGACATACTCCTTACCGGCAAGCCAGGCGTGGGCACGGGCGGTTCTGTCCAGGGCAATAGTGGAACGCGGGCTGGCACCATACGCCAGCCATCTGGCCAGGTCGTCGCCGTAGCGGTGGGGTTCGCGGGTAGCGATGATTAATTCGACGATATAGGCCTCAATGGATTCGCTCATGTGCACGGCCAGCACCTGGTCGCGAGCAGTAAACAGCGATTGCTGGGAGAGTTTTTCCAGTGGCGCCTCAACGTACTGAGTGGCTGCTTCGTCACGGGCCAGTCGCAGAATGGTCAACTCATCGTCACGGTCTGGGTAGTCGATATTGACCTGCATTAAAAACCGGTCGAGCTGTGCTTCCGGCAGGGGATAGGTGCCTTCCTGTTCCAGTGGGTTCTGGGTGGCCATAACCAGAAACAGTTCTGGCAGGGGCCAGGTCTGGCTACCCACGGTAATCTGCCGTTCTGCCATCGCTTCGAGCAGCGCCGACTGCACCTTGGCCGGGGCACGGTTAATTTCGTCCGCCAGCACCAGATTGTGGAACAGAGGCCCCTGCTGAAACTTGAAACTGCCGTCCTGGGGGCGGTAAATCTCGGTACCGGTTAGGTCGGCAGGCAGCAGATCCGGGGTGAACTGAACCCGGTGAAAATCTCCCTCCAGCGCATCTCCCAGCGATTTGATTGCCCGGGTTTTAGCCAGTCCCGGGGCACCTTCGACCAGCAGGTGGCCGTCGGCCAGTAATGCAATGACGAGTCGGTTCACCAGCCGTTTCTGGCCGATTATGCTGTTTTGAATTTGCTGATTAAGGCGTTGTAGCTGTTCGAGAGGGGTCATGGGTTAATTGTCTTTGTTATTCGTAAAAAATGAATGGCAGTGAGAACTGACCGATCAGCGGCCTGAAGGTTCCGTTGATTGACTACCTGCGATTGACCTGGCGACGGGTTGAAGGATGGTAGAGCACTTTTATCACTTCCTTCCGGCAAACTGACGCGGGTCATTTTGCCAGTTTCACGACTGTTGCAGACTCCCGGGTGGAAACTTTTACGTCGCGACCAGCATCGGGTGTCGCTGCTTTTATGTTCCTACGGAGAGTAACAAATGACCGCACCGATTACAGATCGCGAAGTTAAGTGGGCAACCCCCTTACCGACCCTGGACCCGGGACCGCTTAGCATTGAGCCCTATGTATCACCCGAGTTCTATCAAAAAGAGAAGCGGCAGATATTCAAAAAGGCCTGGCTGGAAGTGGCCCGGGTAGAAGAGATACCGGAAAAAGGTGATTTCCTGGTTTCGAAGATGGAAGCCTGGGACAGCGAGATTATTCTGGTTCGTGGCAAGGATGACAAAATTCGCGGCTTCCACAATATCTGTCCCCATCGGGGGATGAAAGTGAGTCGTTGTCAGGACAGCGGTGGTCCGTTTGGGGACGCCGATGTTTACCAGAAGGGCAATGGTCATGTGTTTGTCTGCCCGTTCCACGGCTGGACTTATGATCTGGATGGTTCACTGCGGCCGATTGTGGGCGAAGAGTACCTGGCCAAAGATTTCAAGCGTAGTGAGAACGGGTTGCCAGAAATCTCCGTTGACACCTGGAACGGTTTCATTTTTGTCCACTACCAGCAGAATCCACCTCAGACCCTGCGCGAGTTTATCGACCCACTGGCCAGGGATCTGGACGATTTCCCGTTTGACGATTTCAACCATATAGCCCGTTATAGTGCTCGGTGCAAATCGAACTGGAAGGCCTTTATTGATGCTTTTCACGAGGCGTACCACGCGGTTTTTCTGCACGGTCGCTCGATTCCGGATTGTGGTGCCACACCCGAATATGGCGTTCCCAATTCGGCGCGAATCTACGGGCCCCACCACTCGGTTTCCATGTGGGCAAATCCTGATCATCAACCGACGCCGGCCGAGACTATCGCCTGGAAGTATGGCGTCAGCTTCACTCCGGGCGAAAATAACCAGCTGGGGGGGCTAAACCCCAGCAACGACGAAAACTGGTGGTTTGATATTAATGTTTTCTTTCCAAACTTTTTCGTTGATGTAGGTCCCGGCTGGTATTTCACCTACAACTTTCGTCCGGTTTCGGAGAATGAAACCGTCTGGATCATGAACATCTATCAGGCAGATGCGAAGACCCCAAGTGAAAAAATTGCTCAGGAGCACACCAAGGTCATTCTGCGGGATATCGTTTATGAAGATTTGAGCACTCTCGAAGACACCCAGGAGATGCTGGAATCCGGCGTGCTTACTCATTTAAATGCCACTTTTGATCCCGAGGTAGCGGTGCGTCATCAGCACGCCACGGTGATGGAGTGGGTGAACAGCGGAGAGAATTCATGAGTAACCATTTACCGGATGGGTTTGAGGCGCTGGAATTTTTAACCGACAGGTGGTTGCTGGAAACCGAAAACGAGCGCCACCGGGCTCGTCTGGCTAGCGACCCGCTGGAGCTACGGAAGATTTACGACACCCTGTTGCCACGGATGGAAGAGATTTGTGATTTCCTTGACCAGTATCCCCTTGAAAATATGCCCTGGGCGGCTCATAACCTGATGACTCTGGCGCTGGTGTTTATGGAAGTTTCACCCTCCATTGAGGTGTTCGGGGGATCGCCCACTGTTCCTTTCGGATTTGCGCCGGAGCGATGGATTATCCACTGCTAACGGGGAGCACTGAACGGGGCATAAGGCATCACTTCTGCAAGGGGTGATGCCTTCTCTGATTCAGTCTCTAACCCAAATAATGATTGACAGGGCTGCAAGTTACTGGTCGATTTCCCGGAATTGAAAGCGCTATACTGTCCCCAAAAAAACTTCTCAAGCGGTCCCGCGGATCTGTTTTCAGTAGTGTAGTACTGGGGAACACAATGAATAAAATCTTCACGCCCTCCCGACTTGCCGGGTTAGGGTTCTGTCTGTCTTTTTGCTTGATGCCAACGGCCATGGCTGCGGGCACTGCCTATGCCGATGCGGTACTCGAGGCCCTGGCAAAAAAAGGATTATTGACCGACCAGGAAGTTCATGACATCAAGCTCGATGCCCGCCAGGCGGCGCGGCAGGAGCAAGCGCAAACAGCCGGGGTGAAAACCACCCCAGGGGCTACCCAACAAGGGCTGCTTGCCAAGGCTGCTCAAACAGTCGGCCAGGCGGTCAAGCCCAAACCGGGGTTTCCCAGCTATCGAGTCTGGGGTCGCTTGCAGCCCCGGTATACCTATGTGCCATCGAAGGACGGCCGCGAGGGCACAAACTCGTTTACCTTTCGGCGGGCGCGGATTGGTCTGAAAGGCTACCTGGCTAACAAGATGCCATTTCGCTACCAGTACGAGGCGTCTAACGAAATTCCCGGGCTTTCCAACGCGACGAATCTGCTTGATGCCTGGGTCGGGTTTGAACATTTTCGCGATCAAATCGGCGACATTGTTGTCGGTCAGCAGTTCATACCGGGCTATACGCGGGCGCCGCAACTCAGCGCCAGTGTCGAGCGTAAATTTTCGGAATTCCTCTACCCCGGGGCGGCGGGGCGAGCACGGGGTATCAGCTTGAGACGAGGTGATAACGGGCTGCCAGAAACCACAAGTAAAGGTATTTTTAACAATCACCTGCTCTATGGTGTCGGCCTGTTTAATACCCCTGATTTAGCGCTCAATAACGACAATAATGAACTGCTATTTGCCGCTACTTTAGGGTGGCGTCCTACCGGACAGTCGGTGTGGCCAGACGAGTACGCCATTAAAAAACGAGGCTTCAACTATGGGTTCAACGCAGCCTATGCGAGTTCGCGGGATACAGCAACGCTGGATAGTGGCGTGCAGGCCGCACCGCCTTTGAACAACCCGGTAGAGTTGGATAATGAGTGGTATAGCCTCTGGACGGACATCGAGTATGGACACTGGTTTGGCTGGGCATCCTGGAACGGCTTCGTATCCGATGCCCGCGACGGCCAGGTGATCGATACCGATGGCCTCGCCAGTGATTCACTGAACTCATCGGCCTGGACCATCGGTGGCAGTCATACTTTTCCGATTAGCGGTAATCCGGATGTTCAGGGTTGGGCGCTGGCGTTTCAGTACCAGTCGGTGGATAACGATCACCCGTCTCGCACCCGGTTCTTTCGCGATTTAACGGGGCGATCTGCCGGTGAAATAGCACGTGGTATGAACGATGGCAGTGCTTACCACGCCATGTTGACGTTTATTCTGAATCGCAATGCGCGAATCATTAACGAATTCACTCACTATAACGGTACCGACGGTAGCCTGGACCACGACTCGCTAATTAGCCAGCTACAGATCGATTTTTAGTCCGAGTAAGGCGTTAACGACGGAGAAGGGAATTAAATGGAGGTCCATGTAGCGCCGTCGGAACAGCGCGAATCACCGATACGTAGTCTGTTGAAGGCGTTTTCGTGGCGAATCGTTGCGACCACGACCACTGCACTTATTGCCTTCTTTATTACTGGTGATGTCGCTACGGCTATCTCCATCGGCAGTATCGAGTTTGTGCTTAAATTTTTTATCTATTACCTGCACGAGCGAGCGTGGCAACTGGTGCCACGGGGTACCTTTCGGCGGTACCTGAAGCGTTAACCCCTGGGCCAAATGGTTCAGGGGCTGACATACAGCCAGACCTCATAGACGACAAAAACCGTCAGTAACAGGCTGGCCGGCAGTCGGCCAATGTGTCCGGGTTTCGCCCGCGAACCCCGAGCCATCAGGTAGAGCGCCAGGCTCAGCAATAACATTAGCGGGTAGTCACGCACCATCATCGCCCGATCGATGTCGGTGGGAGCGATGCTGCCAGCCACGCCAATAACCGCTAACAGGTTGAACATATTGGAGCCGAGGACGTTGCCGATGGCGATATCGTCTTCGCCTTTACGCACGGCGGCAACAGAAGCGGCCAGCTCCGGCAGACTGGTGCCAATGGCGACAATGGTGAGGCCAATCACCAGATCACTAATGCCAAAATGAGTGGCAAACCCCACTGCCCCCCAAACCAGCATCCGCGATGCCACCAGTAGCACCAGCAAGCCCGATACCAGTTGCCAGAGGGTATGTGGGGTACTGGAGGTATCGAGGAGTTCCGGGGTTTGATGGGCAATTAACTCTTCTACCAGAGGGTCGCCGGGGGCGGTTTGTTTGCTTAGCCAGATAGTGACCGCCATCAATACCACCATGCCGATCAGCAGCAGCGCACCGTCCAGTCGTGACAGCTGCAGGTCGACTAGCAGCACCAGTGCAAAAACCATGACCACCGCCATTAGCGGAAACTCCCGTCGCAGGGTTTGGGATTGCACGGTCATCGGAACTACCAATGCGGTGGTACCGATCACCAGGGCGACGTTGGCGATATTCGAGCCCACCGCATTACCCAGTGCCAGTCCCGGATTGCCGTTAAATGCGGCCATGGCAGAGACCAGAATTTCTGGGGCAGAGGTGCCGAAGGCGACGATAGTCAGACCAATGATCATCGGTGATACGCCCAGTCTAACTGCCAGCCCAGCGGCGCCATCGACAAACTGGTCCGCACTCCAGGCAAGCAGTCCGAGGCCAAGCAATAGTGCAATTAAATTGGTGAGCAGAGGTGACAAGTTAGGTGATCCGTGTAAGTGAGCGACAGGAAATCTGGTAGCGGGGGTTGTACCACAAGGCTAACGAACAAGCGGTCAGCGGGGCTGAATTTAGGATGGGTGTTAATCAGGATTGCATTAACGAATATTGGAGTTTTAACAGCGGCCATCCTGAGATTTTATAGGATCAAAATTTCGTTGACCGTCCCGCGCATACAATGATTGGACGCCATGGAAGCTGAATAGGCTCCTGCATTAATCAGGGCCAGGTAGGGCTGGTCATCCAGACAGGGCAGGTCGATGTCGGCGTACCAGACATCCAGGGCCTCATTAATGTTGCCAACCACGCTGACACGGCGCGTTTCAGGGGTATTGAGTAAGGCCACCGGTAGAAAGGGCATGCCGTAGTGGGCCGGTTCCGGTGCCAGATTAAAGCCGCCGTTGACGCCGACGAACCATTGATCTTTTTTTTGCTCGACAAAGGTTTTTTCGAGTAATAACAGTCCGGCATCTTTGGCCAGGTATTCGCCGGGTTCGATTTCGATCCGCCAGGGTTTTCCACCCATGACCTTTGCCAGTGTTTTCGCCCACTTGTCCAGACTGAGCGGCTGATCAGTGGCCACATGGGGAACGCCCAGACCGCCACCAATATTGACTGCTTTGACAGAGGGGACTTGTTCTATGAACCAGAGACTTTTTTCGAGCACTTTCTGCCACTGTGGGAGCTGCTGGTTTAGGTAACCGCAGCCGGTATGCAGGTGTATTCTGGTGACCGTCAGCCGGTAACTTGCTGCTAGCGCAAGTGCTTCGGCAAACTGCTCCCGATAGATGCCAAATTTAGTGACCTGGTCACCCGCATATTGCAATTTTTCGTTGTCAGCCCGGCCAGTACCCATGGCCGGGTTGATGCGTATGCCAATTTCGCTACCCGGTTTGAGCTCGCCCCAGCTGCGGATGCTGTGCAGGCTATCGCAGTTAATGATCAGTCCTTCATAGCCAGCCAGGGTTTCAAAATCCTGGCGGGAAAGACTGGTGGCGGTCAACGAGATTTCGTTGGGCTGGAATCCGCAACTAACCGCGTGGGTGACTTCGTTGGGTGCGCAGGCATCGATCCCGCAAAGCCCGGTTGTTTTCAAATAGGTCAACAGGGGGGCGAATCGGTTGGCTTTCATGGCATAGAACAGGCTGTGTTGCTGATCAAAACCGTGGGAGGTTAGCGCTCCTTTGATGCGCTGCAGGTTGTCGGTTACCCGCTTGCCGGAATAGATAAAGCAGGGGCTTGGCAGCTGCCTGGCCAGATCGCTGACGCGGTGGCCAGCAAAGTGCAGACTATCCTGCTGGTAACAAAGATCGTCCCGCTGCCACCACCTGCTACTGGTCAATAATGACCCCCAGTGCCGATAGTTGCGGACAAAGCATGTAACTGGGATACGGGTAGCTCTTTTCTGCCGCTTATCCACCCGCGGCAATTTGATGCGCGACAGCTACAGGGAAACTGACGAAACAGATGGTCTTCGGTTTCCGCATAGTCCATGTAAAGAAAGCTGTTTGGCGCAATGTTTTTCAGCGCGGTTACCGTCATTTCTTTCATGTTCAGGGATATGTTCGGGTCACATGAATGCAGAAAGTATCCTGAGAACCAGATATCAAAAAGATGGGTGTCAGAATCGATCTGTAGCGTGTGCTGGCGAACATCGGATGTTCGTTCGCCCGTTATTTTTGCGATCAGGGCGCCCTGTTCAAACGCGCGGAAACTAATGACTCCCTTGCCGACAAGATCATCTTTCTCGACGATCTGAAAATCACGGTAATGGGGAAAAAGCGGGTCGTTTCCATAGATAGCAGGATAAAGCATGTCACCGATACTCCATGAAAGGTGAGAAGGTTCAGCTGGTATCACCCGGCAAGGTCGGGTTAATTGCGGCGCGTTTTATACGGTCAAACGGGAAATCAAAAAAGCTTTTTTTTTATAAAATGTAAAAAATTTAAAAAGAAACTAAAAAACAAGTAGTTAAGTAACTATTTTTGCCTGGTTGAGGTGCCTTTTTTGGGCTTGCGGCATCCAGCTACTTTGAACGTTGAAAGAAAACAGCCAAATACGGTTATTTCTCGGCTGCTGAAGTTGGCAGACGCGGAGAAGTATTAGCTGTTTGCCGATTACCGGACGCGGAGCCCGGGTCGGTGAAGCGCACCACTGCTCTCCGTTATTTAGTTTCGGTGGATCAAAGCGCTGGAGTTCATGTTTCTGCGAATGGGAAGAGGGTGCGAGAGGCTGCCATTGCAACCGGGCGGGCAAGAAAGGTAATAATTGCCACAACTAATCGGGGTGAATCCGGTAACCCGGTTAAAACACAGGTGAGAATGAAATATGGATCTACAGCAACAATTACTTGATAAAAAAACTACGGCTGACCAGATAGCCCGAACGGTACGCAGTGGTGACGTACTGGATTACGGCATGTCCATTAACCAGCCGGATCTGTTTGACCAGGCGCTGGCGGATCGCATTAACGAACTTGAGGACGTTTATATTCGCGGCATCCTCACGGTGTCACCCCGACAGGTGGTGCTGGCTGACCCGGAGCAGAAACATGTCAGCTACGACAACTGGCACTTCGGTACCTGGGATCGGCGTCAGTTTGATCAGCATCTGGTGAGCTACATTCCGTTTAATTTTGGCGAATCTCCGCAAATCTACCGGGATTACCTGGACATCGATCTACTGGTGATTAAGACCACGCCCATGGATCGTCACGGTTATTTCAATTTCGGAGCCAGCAACGCCATGGTGCGGGTCGCCTGTGAAATCGCCAAACGGGTCGTGGTCGAGACCAGTAGCAGCCTGCCGCTTTGCTACGGCATCGAAAACGCCGTGCACATTAGTGAAATTGATGCGGTGATTGAAGGCGATAACCAGCCACCCGTTGAACTGCCCAGTGCTGCGATAACCGATATCGATCGCCAGGTGGCCGACTATATATTGGCCGAGGTCGACGACGGTGCCTGCCTGCAGATTGGTATTGGCGGTATGCCCAATGCGGTCTGTGGTGCGCTGGCCGACTCCTCCATCAAGGACCTGGGAGTGCACACCGAAATGTTTGTGGATGGCATGGTGGATCTGGCGGAACGGGGCAAATTAAGCGGCGCAAAAAAAACCAGCTATCGCGGCAAGATTGCCTACAGTTTTGCTCTGGGAAGTGCTCGTTGTTATGACTTTATCGACCAGAATGAGCAGTGCATCAGCCTGCCGGTGAACGAAACCAATCTGCCGGAAAATATCGCTCGTAATGCCAATGTGGTCTCCATCAATAACGCCATGCAGATCGATCTCAGCGGTCAGGTCTGTAGCGAGAGCGCCGGCCACGCTCAGCGCACCGGTACCGGTGGCCAGTTGCAGTTTGTTCGTGGGGCAGTGATGTCCCCTGGTGGTAAATCCTTTATGTGCCTGTCGTCCCAGTTCACCCGGGGCGATAAAAGTGTCTCGCGCATCGTGCCGGGGGTGGCGCCGGGTACCGTGGTTACCACGCCACGCACCGATGTCATGTACGTGGTCAGCGAATACGGCATTACTAACCTGAAAGGCAAAAGCGTTGCCCAGCGGGCGCAGGCGTTAATTGGCCTGGCTCATCCAGATAATCGGGATCAGCTCCACCAGCAGGCCCGCGAAGCGGGGCTGTTAAACCGAAAATACTGGTAGCACTTCAATGAGCTCAATCAAACCCGCTCTCGAGGGTATCCGCGTCATTGAACTGGGCAGTATGGTGGCGGTGCCCTGGGGCGCCTCCATGCTTGGCGATATGGGTGCGGATGTCATTAAGGTTGAGCCGCCGCAGGGTGAAGAAGGTCGCGGCATGGGCATTGGCCGGGACGGCACCAGTGGATTGTTTGTCGGTAACAACCGCAGCAAGCGGGCCATTGTCCTCGACCTGCGCAACGAGGGCGGGAAACAGCAGCTGCGGGAGCTGATCACGACCGCCGATCTGGTGATTGATAACTACCGGCCAGCCGCGCGAAAAAAGTTGGGCGTGGATTACGATCAACTGGTGAAGATCAAGCCCGACATTATTACCATTTCAGTCAGCACCTACGGAGAGCTGGGTGCGGATGCTGGCAGGCCCGGCATTGATCCGTCTGCCCAGGCCAGTAGCGGTATGATGAATATCACTGGAGAGGGCGGCGGGGAGCCACTTAAAGTGGGTGCTCCTATCGCCGATGCAACGGCCGCTAATCTGGTGGCCTATGCGGCGATGGTCGCGCTCTGGGTGCACCGTACCCAGGGCATCGGCCAGCAGGTGAGTGTCTCCCTGGAGGCCGGACTGGTGCATGTTATGCCGGTGCAGAATGGCCAGTACGGCCTCTGTGATTATGTGCAGGAACGCATTGGCAATAGTAGCTTTTTCTATCAGCCATTTAATGCTTTCAAATGCCGAGATGGTCACTACATCCACGTCGCAGCCTATAACGATAAATTCTTCCGTAATTTCTGTCGCGCACTAAAGCGCGAAGAGCTGGCGGATGACTCGAGATTTCTTACCGGGGAGGACCGGCTGGCTAACAGCGATGAACTGGAGATGATTTTACGAGGCATCTTTCTCAGTAATGACAGCGATGAGCTGATGGCATGGCTGGTCGCGGCGGATACCATTGCCGCTAAAGTGAGAACCACCGGGGATCTCTTCGCCGATCCGGATAGCCGTACTAAAGGACTGGTGGTGGAGACCGATCACCCCACCTTCGGGCCGCTTCAGCTTTCCGGCGTGCCGGTGAAATTCTCGGCGACGCCGGGCAACGTCTCGCGCCCACCGCCGTTGCTGGGCGAGCATAACGAAGAAATTCTCTCTCCCGGCGATTCAACCAGCGCCTGATTTATCGATTGGCTGTGTTGGGTTATCAGCTGCTCGTTCGGTGATGCACTCGTAACTGCCCATTTCAAAATCACGACAGATCTGCGGTCGTTGATCGTAAATAGTGCAGCTCAGGGTGTTGCGGTCCAGGGCAGCACACCAGCCATCGTCAAGCCGAGCCATTACCTGACTACCCCACTGGTTTTCGGCGATAAAGCGTTCGGGGACGCCGGTCTCTGAAATCAGCATCACTTCCAGACGACAGCAACACGCCTCGCACCGGCTGCAGTGAACCTTGTCGAGAGTCACTTTCGGTTACCCCGTTAACACCGTGGCAATCTGCTGCTTAAGGGCAGGCAACAGGTTGCGTTCAAACCAGGGGTTTTTGCTCAACCAGGCGTTATTTCTAGGGCTGGGGTGGGGTAATGGCACTTTATCCGGCCACCAGGTTTGCCAGGATTTAACTCTGTCGGTTAGGGTCGGGCCGGTTGCGCCGAAATGATAGCGCTGGGCGTATTGACCCAGTACCAGAGTCATTTTCAGGTGGGGTAACTGGGCTAGCAGCTCTGTTCGCCAGGCCGGTTCGCATTCGGGTCTTGGTGGCAGGTCGCCGTTTTTGCCCCGGCCTGGATAACAAAACCCCATGGGTAGCAGGGCGATCTGGTTGGGGTCATAAAAAACGGCCGGTGAAACGTCTAGCCATTCTCGTAATCGATCGCCGCTGGGGTCGTCGAAGGGGATGCCGGATTCATGGGCTCTGCTGCCGGGTGCCTGACCGGCGATCAGAATTTTGGCGGAGGGTGCAAGCTGAACAAGCGGACGGGCACCGTGCGGCAGGTGCGCTTCGCAAAGGCGGCACTGAGTAACTTTTTTTAACAAGGTATCGATGGCGCACATGGCTACTGACGTGGCACTCGTGTCTTGCCACAACGCTGGCAAACGTAACGAGTAACCAGGTTGCCCTGCTGGCTATCAAACCGGGTTTTTTTGTCCGCCTTCCACTGGTGAAACCCACGGCTACAGAGCGTTTTTCCGCGGTTTTTCTGCGCAGCAGTGGGTTTTTTGAAGGGGAGAATATCAGCCATGGTCAGGAGACATCAGAAAATGAGAACGAAGACAGGCCGCGTTTTGCTCTGTCGGAATGGGTGGTGACCTTATCCATATCCATTATGGCTCATAGCAGCCGGTTGCCGGGCGGCGTGGGTAATCGCTAACGCGCGATCCATTAAAGGCGAGTTACACCGCTGGAGTCTGTGCAACTGTCTGAACCGTGATTGCCGAGGGGTCAAGGATACAGTCTGCTCTGCACAGCCCGCAGCCAACACAGAGATCGTCGTTGATAATCGGCCGGGTGCCTTCCCAACTGAGTGCACCGGGCACCGGGCAGCTCTGTTCGCAGGCACCGCATTCAGGGCCCTGATAGGGCAAACAGGTCGTGGTATTGATACTGAGTACAGCCAGTTTTGGCGGTAACAACTGTTCGGCCAGTTTGGTCGTGTCCTCAGTGGGCGGTGCTGTTGGCTCCAAATTTCCTTCTAGTGCGGGCAGGGATAACGCCGGCTCATTGCAGGCCTGTACGCAGGGCCACTCCTCGCACAGGTGACAACCTTTATTAACCAGATCGAGTGCCGGGGTACCGACTACCGTTGGTCCCAGGCGGGCCGGTAGCGGGAATATCACCTCATGGGGGCAGGCGGTCACACAGTCCCCGCAGCGGCTGCAGGCGAGCAGAAAATCGAGTTCATTAATCGCAAAGGGAGGACGAACCCAGCGCCGGGCGTCCTGCTCGACCTTCTCCTCCGCATGATCAACCATGGTTTTGGCGCCGCGTTGCAGGGCCGACCGAAAAAATTCCCGTCTATCCATGGCTGAGTGCTGTCGGAGTGGAATCCATTACATCCTCATCAACATAGGTTGCATTAACATCCAGAGGTGAAAGCCGGTAATGATAACGGCGAATCCGGCCATCGGGATTAACTGTCGCCGAGTTGAATTTGCTGTTTGTGATTGATCGCAGGCGAGCAGGGTTTGGTGGCGATGGCGGATGATTGTCATCGCCAGCCAGAAACCCGTTATCAATAATCCCGCCTGCATGAACTGTAAGGCGTCGGCCGATAGCCAGGCGTGTGAATGGCGAAGGTGTTTTTCTGCCATTGAAAGCGGCAGTGTATTAATCCCAAGGGGATTGGTGATGACGATTAACCAGTCGCTGCTTTCGCGTAACAGATGATTGAGGTTGTGGGCCAGGTGATAAGTGAAGGCGAGTGGCAAAGTCACAAAGGCGAGGGCGGAAAAGCTCTTTTTAAAATCCAGCGGTGTCCGGGTCAGATGGCGGGTGGCGGCGACTGCGCCCAGGTAACCGCTAGCGACCACGGCCATGGTCAGAGTCATTCCGAGGGTGAAACTGCCCAGTAACTGGCCAGAATCGCCAGTCATTCTGGCCAGACGGCTCATCCAGCTCTCCCAGAAAGGCATCATCGTCAAGCCGTGAAAGGCGGTCAGGGCCAGCAGACCGATCATGAACCAGGCTTCATCCCAGTGGGGCCGCCCTCCCTGGGCCGCCTCAGTGCTGGGGGTACGCAATCGCCAGGCAACATTATTATCCGGGCAGCTCTGGGTGCAGTTGCCGCAGGCGGTGCAGTAGCTGTTCTGGGTGAGCATGCCCATTACCAGAAAGGTAGGGCAGGGATCTATGTCATCGTTACCGTGGTAACAGGCCAGGGTCTCACAGCTGGCGCAGATATCCGGTTCAACCGGTCGTAATTCCACGGCGGCGAGTTGGGAGTAGGCCCCCACAGTACGGCCCACCGGGCAGAAGTGGCGGCAAAAGGCTTTGCGTTTGAATAGCGCCAGGGAGATGGTGGCCAGTAGCACCATTAGCAGTGCCACTAGCGCAGTGGCCCGGGGGTTGGTGGTGATGCCCACGCCCAGTTCCAGCCAGGTGAGGCCGATAAACAGCGCCAGCGCCGGCCAGATACTGTTGAGATAGCGGGGCAGGGGCAGATTAAGGCTGTTATTGGGCTGAGCCCGCTTAATCCAGCGGCGCCGCACCAGCCATTGGGCGAGCGCATCCCAGGGGCAGACGGCACACCAGGCGGTGCCGAAAAAGAAGATTGAAAACACCAGCCCGGCCCACCAGAAATTCCAGGTAATCAGGGTGGCAAAGTTACGTTCGGCGATAGGCGTGCCGAACAGACCGGTAACGATGACGGTGATGAAAAAGGCCACCATGAGCAGCTTCAGGCCAAGTAGCAGCGCTCTTGATGTGGTGAGTCGGACGATGAGTTTTCCGATTAGCGGGAAGCGCGAGAGGTTGAAGTGCCTGCCTGGCCGGGCCTTAGGGGTCGGCTTAACCAGTGACCAGCCGGCAATCATCACGATCGCAACGCCAACCAGTAGCGCCCAGGATAGCGACAGGCCAGGATGGGTCATGGTCATGGTGGGCTAGAGTCGGCGCTGGTTGACGGGGCACGTTGATCATCGCGGGCGATGGCCGCTTTGCTGCTGGCAAGCCGTCTGCGTTGGATGACGGTGACACCGCCCAGGAGCATTGCTACCAGCCCCACCGCAATGCCGATTATGCCGATCGGCGGTGGGTTTCCAACCCGCAGGGGAAAATCGATTTCGTAGGGTTCGCCGTTGGCCTGAAAGGTGGCGGTGATGATGTAGTTGCCATCATTGTGGAACTCAAAGCCCTGGCGGTAGACGTTATCGTCGAGCACCTGAGCGCCAAGTTTTTCGGTATCGGTTTTAAACCAGCTATCGTCGCGCACACTGAAGGTTATGCCGGTATTGAGTGGTTCCTGAGTATCAAGGTGTGAGGCGTAGAGATTAATTCGGCCCGGTTCGTTGGCGCGCGGGAAGGCCGGGTAGACCATGGCCGTGACAAAGTAATCGCCGATCTGGGTCTCGATATTCATGCTCGGTGGTGTGTTCGAGTCTTCGTTCAAACTGTAGGAGGGACGACCAAGGACATGGTGGGCGGCGGCTGGGAATACCAGTGAAAAGCCGATGAGGGTCGCCAGCAAGAGACTCAAACCATAGGACCGAGGCTGGTT